>Ga0308163_10004138_pt1 | contig 11738 bp, 6 predicted proteins | sample PhyTR1_FD_201037 | JGI IMG/M metagenome (GOLD analysis project Ga0308163, IMG submission 201037) | Phyllosphere microbial communities from UC Gill Tract Community Farm, Albany, California, United States - DLSLT.R1 | ecosystem: Host-associated > Plants > Phyllosphere > Unclassified | place: USA... | reverse complement strand
TCACCAATATTGATCATGGGAAAAATATAGGTGCCAATGTTTCAAAAAACTTTACTATCACGCCGCTTTGGAAGCTTAATATCTTTGCAATGGGCGAATATCAGGAAAATTATTTTATCGGAACAGACCAGATTCTCTATAAAAATGATGTGTTTTTCTACAATGCCAACCTGTCTACACAGATTACGCTGGATAAGGCAAAAACCTGGGATCTGAATATTGGCTACGTTTATAATTCCAAAACCATTCAGGGTTCTTTTGACATCAGCTCTTCCCAGAATACTTTTGTCATTATCAATAAAAAAATGTTCAGCAAAAAGCTGGAAGCAGGGCTTGTTTTCAATGACATTTTCCGAACCAATAAAAATACAATATCTACCAATTATGCAGATCAGAATCAGTATTTTAGTGATTATCGGGACACCCAGAATTTTATGATCAACCTCAAATATAACTTTGGGAATCAAAAAGTAAAAGATGCTAGATCGGGGACAAAAACTAATGAACAGAACCGTCTTTAAATTCATTAACAAAAAAAACACTATCAAAATTTGGTAGTGTTTTTATATTATGTAGCAAACAGGTTACTCAGCAGATACTCTCTCCTTGTGTCTCATTTTGTTGATTACAGGATTGGCATACATTGCGAGAAAGCTGTCGCTCGTCGTTTTGTCTGCACCGGCAATTCTCATTTCCAGACGTCTCTCAAACAGTTGTTTTTCGGATTCTGAATATCTGTCGGAATATTCATTTGTATTGTAAAGCAGGTCGTAGGCTATAAAATTGGTTGGCCAAAGTTTATAATTCTGAATAACGCGCTCGTCGATAATCTGCGCAATCGCCTGCAGTTTTTTGTTTTTGTTCTCGCCTTGTTTTTCGAGACAATCAAGCTCTGTGCTTATAACATCTCCGGCGTGCAGATGGATATGCCGCTTCTGTCCCAGAACGCCGCTCAGCATTGTGGTAAAATCTTCATTTTCTTCTTTTACATAGACTTCATTTCTAGAACTGGCCAGCAATTGTGGCATTTTTAAAATATCCGTAGGATCATATTCGTAGGAAATCGAGAGTGGAACAATTCTCAGATTTTTGAAAAATTCTGTCAGCGGAACATCTCCGGCTGCCATTGCAAGCATCTTTAGGACGCCTTGCTGTGTAGCATCGTTCCCGTCTTTGGTACGGCCTTCTCGCTGGGCCATCCAGACGGAGCGGTTTTCCTGAGTCAAGAGTGTAGAAATATATTCGGAGAGCAATTGGGAACCGCTGAGCTGCTCACGGATCGATAATCCTCTCTGCACCAAAAAATTACGGTTTAGCTTTGCAAGGACATGTAGAAATTTCTTGCTTACAAGATTGTCACCAATTGCTGATGACGTCATAATAAGACCCTGATCCAATAAGGCTAGATTCAGCAAAGACGTATCCAAAACGATGTCTCTGTGATTGGAGATGAAAAGATACGATGTATTTTTGTCCAGCTTTTCGAATCCTGAGGTCGTCAAACCTTCAGAACTGCGTTTCAGGATCTGACGAACGGTCTGTGCGATGAACTGCTTTTGAAAATCAGCAATAGAATGAACATCCTTAAACTGATCCAGCCAAAAATCCTCATCACGGTCCGGAAAAGTAAAACTCATCAGGGCTTTCATCATCGGATGCTTGGCGACGCTCATGAGGGCATCGTTGACTTCGGTATCATCATAGGACCTTATCTCATCAAATTTCGACATACTTTCTATTTAAATTAAGATTTTGCAAAAAAACGAAAATTTATTGAGCTCTCTTTAATGATAAGCTATTATTGACATTTTTTCAGTTAATTTCAAATCCTGAGCCAATTTTGAATCTGCTTATAATAATGCTTTATGAGATTATAATTACATTTGTATACCTTCAACATCTTTTATGAATTCTCCCGATTTTATACAGCCTGACGAACTTATTGAAATTCTTTTCCAATCACCCAATGCGACAGCGGTCTATGCAGGAGATGAGATGACCATTTTAAGCGCCAATGAAGCCATGCTGAACTTCTGGGGAAAGGACAGAGACATCATTGGGAAAAATTTTGCAGACGCACTGCCTGAATTATCAGGACAGCCCTTTTTGAAATTCCTTAAAAACGTCTGGCAGACTGGTGAGACATTCATAGCGAAAGATTATCCCGCTATCCTGGAAGTTGAAGGTGTCCTCACCAACAATTATTTCGATTTCGAATATAAAGCGATTCTGGACCAGTCCGGAAAAACGGCATACATCCTCCACACGGCATTCGAAGTCACTGAAAGAATGGCTGCGCGAAATCTGGTGCTTGAAAAATCCAGAGCTGAAGAACAGTTAACCAAAGATCTTGGAGAACTGAATGAAGAATACCATATGACCAATGACGAGCTCCTGTCTATCAACTCGAAACTGGAAGATGCCAACAAAGAACTTACGCACTTTAAAAATCAGCTACAAAAACTTAATCAGACACTAAAAGATAATGAGATCCGCTTCCGGTCTCTCATAGAAAACGCACCAGTGGCGATGGCCTCTTTGAAAGGTGTAGATTTTGTGGTCGATATTGTGAATGAAGCCATCCTGAAAATCTGGGGTAAAGACCATTCCATCATTGGTCTGCCGCTGAGTCTCGCTCTTCCTGAGATTGAAGATCAGGAATTTCTGAATATTTTGAAAAATGTATACGATTCAGGCAAACCTTTCTACGGCAAAGAATATAAAGCGGTACTTTCTGTCAACGGTCAGATGACGGAGCGTTACCTTAATTTTGTCTACAAACCTGTGAGCGATCAGAATGGCATCAACAATGAGATCCTGATTGTGGCGACAGATGTGACAGAGCAGGTGAACGCCAGAGAATCTGTCAACGAAATCAATACAAGACTGCAGATTGCGATGGATGCCAGCGGGTTGGGCTCTACAGAAGTTCACATTGCGACAGGCGTAATGCAGAGTACAGACCAGTTTAAGCGTAATTTTGGTTTTTCGCCGGACGAGAATTTTACTTACGCTGACCTTTTTGAAGCTATGTTTCCCGAGCACCGTGAGCGCGTGCGCGGCCTTGTCAAAGAAGCAATGAGAACCAATGGCATTTATAAAACAGAGTATCCTGTGCGATGGAGAGACGGCTCTGTTCACTGGATAGAAGCCCACGGCCGCCCGCGGTACGACAAAAATGGTGTGGCAGACCGGATGGTAGGAATGACTGCCGATATTACTGAAAAGAAAATGTTTGACCAGCGCAAGGATGACTTTCTCAGCATCGCAAGCCACGAGCTCAAAACACCGCTTACCATTCTGAAAGCATCAATACAATTGCTGAACAGACTGCGGGACAAACCATACTCTGAAACGCACGTCAAACTGCTGGATCAGTCTATGAAAAGTGTAGATACAATGGTAGTTCTGATAGACGAACTCCTGAATATGCGGCGGATGAATGAAGGCCAGCTGAAACTTGAAAAAAAGAAGTTCAATCTCTACACAATGCTTTCCAGCAGCTGCAATCACATCAGGATGGAAGGAAAATATAATCTTACCATCAATGGCGACCGCAATGTTGAAGTTTTTGCTGATGAAAACCGAATAGATCAGGTGGTTATTAATTTTGTAAATAACGCCGTAAAATACGCCTCAGAATCAACGGAAATAGAGATTTTAATAGAAAATAAAGGTACTGAGGTAATGGTTTCTGTCAAAGATTTCGGAAAGGGAATTGATGCCGACATTCTGCCTTATCTGTTTGACAGATATTACCGTGCGGATCATTCCGGGAAGTCATATTCCGGTCTGGGACTTGGTCTTTACATCTGTTCAGAGATTATTAAAAAGCACGACGGCCAGATTGGAGCCGATAGCATAATAGGAAAAGGAAGCGCTTTCTGGTTCACACTTCCTTTGTAATTTTTTTATCAAATTTTAATTAAAACGGATATCCGATGGCGATATTCAGGATCAGATTGTCTTTTCTCCAGGAACTGTCGCCGAATTTCACTCTGTCCAGAACCCAGCGGTCTCCTTTTTCGTAATATGGCACTCTCAGAGGCATCGCCAGATCCAGACGGAGAATCAGGATAGAAAAATCGAGCCTCAATCCTACACCGGCGCCTACCGCTACTTCGCTCAGGAAATCCTTAGAAAACTTACCGCCGGGTCTTACAATTTTTCCCTGCGGATTTATTTCATCATTAATCAACCAAATATTACCGGCATCTACAAAGGCTGCCACATTCAGGAATTTATAAATATTGGCCCGGTACTCAGCATTCATTTCAAGTTTGATATCACCGGACTGGTCAAAGTAGAAACTGGCGTTCTGACTTCTGGGATCGTAACTGCCAGGTCCTAAAGTTCTTGCACGGAAAGCCCTCACACTGTTACTTCCGCCCACAAAAAACTGACGTGAATAAGGCACAAATTCTGAGTTGCCGTACGGATACGCTACTCCAGCAATAATTCTGGACGCAAAGTTGGTCTTCTCATTGAATTTATGATAGAATCTGAAATCGTGCTCCATCTTCGCATACTGACTAAACGGCACGCCGAAAAGATTTTTCTGATCTCCTTTTTTAGCATTGGCTCCCGTTACCAATCCTGTGATGTTTCCTGCCAAATCCAGCATTCCGCGGTAATAGATCGTATTGGTTTTTGGTGAGGTAGTATTGGTATAAGTGTAGGTGTAAGTGGGCCCAAAGATGAGCTGCTTGTCCACGACTCTTTGCAAAGTAGGATTTGCAGGAATTCCTTCTGCCGGATTTCCGTCGATCTGTGCCTTGTATTTGTCAGTAATGGTTTGAGGAGCCACCATCGTGATATCTATGACTTTCAGATCGTGTTCTTTCCGTACATTTTCTTTCCAGACATAGCCAAATGAAGCATTGAAATTATGCAAAGTATACAGTTCTGTCCTGCTCTGGTATTCGTAACCGAGATTGATGTTGGTTCGCGGCACAAATGCACTTGATGAATTAAAACGGAAAGGCGCCACAATTCTTGGAATAGAAAGCTGTGCATTGGCACCTACTCTGATGATGTTGTTGGCATCTTTGGGACCGCCGAGCTGAACATCAAATGCACCATAAACGGAAGCTTTAAACTGCTCTGCGCCACGGAAAAAGTTGCGGTGCGTCCAGTTGAGATTGACTTCTCCACCACCGTAATTGGCAGAGTTTGTACGTCCCAGAGTCTCCAGACGCAGTGACTGGATCTGTCTTGGCGTCAGCAGATAATAAGAGTCAAACTTATGGTTCAAAGAATCTGAAACCACAAATTCATTCTTTACAAATTTGAAAACGCCAAGACTTATCAGTCGGTTCAGAGTCAGATTATGATCCTTTCTGTTGTAAACATCACCAGTTTTAAAGTAAAGCGCACGGTCAAAAATTTTCGGTTTGAATTTGTGCTCCGGATCTATCACATAAATATCCTGATACGCATATTTTGAAAGAGAATCTGGATTCATCGGAATCTGGTATTTTCCTTCTTTGACATCTCTGATATTATAATTAGGAAAAACCACCACTTTGTCGATAGAAAATTGCTGCGTTGCCAAATCCGGTGTCTGCTCTTTCAGTTTGACATTCAGTTCCACCTTATGGTTTTTGGCAACCGTGCTGTCTGCCTGAACGATGATATTGTCGGGATGAAAATAGTAAAAACCTTTTTCTTTAAGGCCTGTATCAATTCTTTCCCTTTCCGCTTTGATGACATTCAGGTCAAACGGATTTCCTACTTTCAAAAGAGATCTATCCTTCAGCTTTTGAATTTCCTGATTGACCAATGTGGAATCTGCCTGATATTTAACTTCGCTTATCAGATACTGATTTCCGGGTTTTACGGTATAGATAACCTGTGCTTTTTTGTTCTTTGATATTGTATCGTAAGATGCTTTGGCATTGAAGTAACCTTTGTTTTCAGAATAATTGACCAGAATATCTTTGTTAAATTCCCTGTCGACATCAGAAAGCAAAACAGGCGCTTCCCCAAATTTATACTTCAGCCAGTAATTGAAGCCTTTCTCCTTTTTTGTCTCTTTTGCAATATTATAAGCGTAAAGTTTGGGCCGAAGTCCGAGAAAACTGGAGTTGGGTTTCGGAGTCAGGTTCTCTTCCAGCTCAGATTTCAGAGCTTTCCTTTGCTTTTTGGGAATACTGTCATTTTCAATTTTCACTTCCGCGCCTGTGTAAAGCATTTGACCTTCTTTCAAAAATTTGGTATTGCTGCAGGACCAAATCACTGCAAAGCCGGACAGTGCAATAATTGGTCTGAAATGTATGGGAAACCTGACGTTCATTATTTAAAATCTACTACTTGATTGTTGTTTTTTTCTCTTTCTCGTTTTCTCTTTTCCCGCTTTGAGCTCTGAAAAATCTCACGGAACTTATCATAATCCAAAGTGATGATGAAACCAACACCTGTTTCTACGATTTGACCTTGTAAAGCCACCTGATATTCATTCTTACGGTAGGCTCTCAACATATAGCGGCCATCTTTGGAAAGGCTGTAATCTACAGTCACATCGCCGGCAATATTGGTTGTATTTTCATTCTGGCGCGCATCGCCTTCCAGCCCGAAGTTGCTTCCTACAGATACTTTCAGACGGTCATTCAGCAGTTTTTTACTGAGGCCGACATTCAGGTCTGTCCTTGTATTCTGACTTCCTGTGGAGTAATCTTCTGTAGATTCCAGATCAAAATTAAGATCTACACCTTTGATCAGATCCGAAGCGAGATTGTTAAGCTGTTGAGACAGAATCTTGCTCACACTCTGTCTGGCCAAAGTTTCCGTAGAAAGACCGGCACTGTTTTCAAAAGGATTTTCCCCGATGAAACGGTTTAGGAGGAGCAAGGCAAAAACCTGCTTGTTCATCTCATTTTCTTCAGCCCTCAACTGCGTCAGTTTTTGATCGACAATATCTTTTACATTGCTGGATATTGAATTATTTTTCTCTTCTGTCGTAATATCAAAACTGATCAACGGTTTTAGCAATTCACCCTTCATTTTAAGCAAAGTGTTGAATTCCATTCTCTGCTTGAACTGATTAAGTATTGCCGCACTTTCTCCGGAAATCTGCTGCTCCACAAGATCAAGAGGTGCAGTCTGCGTTTTGTAAACTGCTGTGATGTCCAGCGTGGCCGCAGTGGGCTCGCCGGTCCAAGTGATGGTACTGCCCTTTTCTATCTCGAATTTTCGTTTTAAAAGGCTGACTGTCATATCGTAGCTCCCTTTTTCAACTTCGTAAACGCCTACCAGTGTCGTTTTGCCGGAAGGATCTATGCCCCCCGTCAGTTCGGCCTCACCTTGCAATTTAACAAAATCGCCATTGGCTTTGTCGATCACGACAGACATTTTAGCTTCTTTGCTGACTTCGATATTGACGCTGACATCCATTCCTTTGATCTTATTTTTTGAGGCCAGAGAATCGGTAACGATTGTTTTGTTCAAAGCAATCTGATCCTGATCTATGAATTCCACAATGCCATCTCTCTCCTGAAGCGAAGGGCTGGATTGTGGCAGCACAAAAGTAAAATCTGTATCATCTGAAACTGCAAGTCGGCCGTCAACTTCAGGTAAATCGAGGTTTCCACGGACTTTTAAAGCCGCATCGATAGACAAAATGCCGTACATCAAAGCATCATTGGATTTTTCAGCATTTACAACTTTAAAATCTTTAGCATTTACATCCAGATTGAAGGCAAAATCTCTGTAAGTCTGCGTCAACACCTGACCGTCAATTTTCAGGGAATTACCGTCTTTGTCATTGATTTTAAAATCATCAAACTCAATTCCTCTGTTGGTAAACGCAATTTTATCATTTATTTTTCTAAAATCGCTGCCTGTCTGTGCGATCATCAGTCCCACATTATTCATTTTCACATCGCCCAGAATCTTCGGTTCCGTAGTTGTTCCTGTGATTTTGAGATCACCGGAAAGATAGCCTTCCGTGTTGGTAATTGCATTCATTGTAAAACCCTGCAATGTCTTCATCTGCAGCTGATTCATCGCCAGATTAAGATCAAAACTACTCGCTGATGTATTGTAATCGCCGGTTATTTTCACATCATTCTCATTTCCGGAAAGTGCGATATCTGCATTAATGATATCAGCCGATTTATTATTTGCTTTGACAACGAGATTACCAACCGGACTTCCGTAAAAGAAAAGGTCTGTAATATTCATATCTGCGTTGAAGGTCATTTTTTTATTAAGGTCTCTCAGCTGTGCTGTCCCATTGATGGTTCCCTGCGCGAGAAGAGAATCTTTTTTGATGATTTCTGTAATAGTTTCGATTTTGAAATCATTCAGAGTCACATTCAAAGGACTGTTGGGAGAACTGTTTTCCGACTGTACAAGAATTTCGCTTCCGGCGTTGGAAAGTCTGAAGTTATCTGCAAAAATGCCCTGGCTTCCAATCTGTATTTTATTGCCTTCAGCAACTGTCCAATCGTTATAGTTTAGTTTTAAACCGTTGGGATTCAGGGAGATTTCTGTGATGTCATTCAGTGATTTTGCATTTCCGGCAATCAGGAACTGCGTCGCATCCTTTTCGTCTTTGGTGGTGATATTATAATTAATGATGTTTTGCGCCACATCACCGTTGATATTAACTTTATTCAATGCAAAACTTTCACTTTTCAAAGCGGCCACATCCAGATTATACTGCAAAGCCTGATTCTCATTGGTAATTCGAAGTGCTGTATTTTCCAGCGAGTTGGCGCCGTAAAGCAACTGTGGAATTCTGGCATCGAGTTCTATTTTCTGCGAATCTGCATTGTAGTTTCCGGTAATAGTAATAGTTTCGAAGCTCTTCAAATCGGGAACAAATTTCCTGATCAGATCATCATTCTTAACTTTTGCATTGACTGTGAAGTACTGTCCGGGATTCACTTTAGCAGCTTTTCCAGGTTTTTGAAACTGGTAATACTGGTTCATCGTCTGAGACAAAGCACCGAAAATCTGCGTCAGTTTATATTTCCCATTCAACTCCACATCGGCGATTTGCGAATTAAACTTAATCTGGGTAGAATCTACCGTGGAAAGTGCTGTCAGATTCATTTCCTGAACCGGATATACTTCTTTGGTATCGGAAATGGCAAAGTTTTTAAGATTAAGATAGCCATTCAGATTATCAGGATTTACACTTTTGAAATCACCATCTATGGCACCGGCAAGAATCATTGGCGAACTGTAAAATCCTAATTTATTCAGATCCAGTTTGATAATGTTTCCGTTGACTTTGATCGTTGGATTTTTATCATCATAGACACCCGATGCTGTAAGCTGCAGATTGGCGTTGGGATCTTTGGATTTAAGGAATATATTGTAGGCACCACGTTGGATTTTCCCTAGCAGATTCATATTCTGGTAGCGGTAACCTTTGTAGACCGCAGATTTCACATAGCCTGTAAGATTAGCGTTGGCATTTTTAAAATCAAAGCTTTCGCCCTTTGCAGATATCTGCGCTGTAACGCCGCCGATATCCTTATTCTGAATAATCTTTCCGATCTGTAAATTCTGAAGATTGGCTTTTACATCATATAATTCGCGGTTTTTCCGGCGCATATCCAATTTTGCAATGATTCCTGCATTTCCTAATGTTGAATGCAGATTCAGATTGGTGTTCACCACTTTGGTAGTACCTTTTGCAAAACCTTTGATGCTGAAATGAGACGGCAAAGAAATATTAGCCGGAATTGTACCCTTCGGTACCAAATTGAAAATTGTTTTACCCGATGAAGCCAGTTCGCCAATTTTCAGATCATAGTAAAGATTATCCGGATTCATCGCATTTCGTACTCTTCCTGATGCGTTGACGCGCAACTGATCCAGGCCGGAAACCTTCAGTTCATTAATAAAAAGATCGTTCACCGTTCCACGTACATTCGCGTTGACAGCGAGGATGGCGTTAGGATATTTGTTGAAAGGTGCTGTATTTCTAAGCGTCGGAACCAGATTTAAGATATCGGAAAAACCAATTTTGGAATCCCGGATGCTCGCCGAAATTTTGACAGCTCCCAAATTCGAGGACAGTTGATCAACCGAATTATAATTGAGGACAACTTCATCTCTCAAAATGGTTTTTGGGGTCTGAAGATAGAGGTCTTTCAGATAAGCCTGCTTGTCGGAATAGACAAAGTCTGTATTAAATTTCTGAATATTCAGCCCTCTTTCCTCCTGGATCTCTGCCGATTTTACACTGCCCGCAAAGTCATTATTTTCCATTTTGAAATCCCGGACATCCACATTTAATTTAGCAAAAGTCAGGTGGTTGAAATCCATTCCTGTTTTGGTTGGTGCGATAGCGGTATTGTTGTAGGCCACTTTTACATCTTCCAAAATCAGCTTTCCTAAAAGTAATTTCATTGCTTTTTCCTTGGCAGAAGCAGGAGCAACATCAGAATTTTTCTCATTTTTAGGATTGGCATCCGCAGCCGGGAGGAAAAGATTTGCGTTGATATTTGCGCCGGTCAGATAGAGATTTCCGACATCATAGGATTGATTCTGGAGATCGAGACTGTTCACTTGTGTACTCAACTCTTTAAACAAAACTTTAGCAAAAGTCTTGGTATTATCATCGCCGTAATCGATATTGAAGTTGGTCAGTTTGATGCCATTTAAGCCCAACTGCATTGGTTTTTTCCGATTTAGAGAATCTACTTTTTCCTCCACATTTTTGGAAACCTCTTCTATCAGATCCTGTTTCAGTTTTAATTTCAGACCATCCAGATTGATATCGTTGACTGCATATTTATTATTTTGAAGATCAAAAGTTTTCACCCTTGTGTCGAATGAATTGAAATATACTTTGATATCGTTTTTTGATTGCTGATCGTTGAATGATATTCCAATATCTTTCAGTTTAATCTTATCCAGAGAAATAATAAAAGGCTTGGACGGACTTTCTTCCTTATCGGATGTCGCAAAGGCGTCCATAATATAATCGAAGTTGAACTTTCCCTGAGGATTGCGGACAACATTGGCGCGGACGCCCTCCAAATCGATAGATGTAAGATCTGCTTTGGAACTGAGAAGCTGCCACATATCTAAACCTACATCAAACTTTTTTACGGCTAATAGCGTATCGACTTTCTGGCCTCTGAGATAGAGATTTTCCATCACCAAACTGTTTGGAAAGCCAATATAAACTTTGTCCAGACTTACTTTTGTTTTGATTTTGCCCTCGAGATAAACGATCAGTTTTTCCTTAATGATGTTTTGGACGAATGGCAGGCGAAGGCTAAATATAAGCAACACAAAAAAAACCAAAATAGCAATTATGGTTCTGATAAAACGTCTTAGAATTTTTCCTTTGTTTAGTCTTTTTTTCAAATGATAAGGGTTATTAGAAAATGATAGCAAATACCGTACTACAATGGAATTTGCCAAAAAATATTTTGATCAGAAGATGATAATGACAGTTCCAAAATTTAAAAATAAAGCTTATTTATTGAAAAATAGAAAATCATTAGACTTATAAATATTAATGATTCTTAAACCAATTACCAGCTCTTAAAAAAGCATGATTCCAGCACAACTTAAGTGTTCCTATACACATTTTAAAGTAGTTTATAAAATTTTGATTGTACAATTTTATTTTGACTTCAAAGTCCAGATTCACATAAATTACTGATTTATAATGATCTGCAGGATGGTGCAGGATACAGCTTTTATGCTTTGTTTCTAATTTTCCATCATATCAAATTATTAATAATTATTTAACAATAGTTTTATGAAGT
>Ga0308163_10004137_pt1 | contig 11743 bp, 4 predicted proteins | sample PhyTR1_FD_201037 | JGI IMG/M metagenome (GOLD analysis project Ga0308163, IMG submission 201037) | Phyllosphere microbial communities from UC Gill Tract Community Farm, Albany, California, United States - DLSLT.R1 | ecosystem: Host-associated > Plants > Phyllosphere > Unclassified | place: USA... | reverse complement strand
AAGTTATTCCGTCAAGAAAATCTTTTGCAGGTGCTATAGGAAATAATTATGATGGAAACGCTTTAGAAGTTCGAGGTAACGGTAGTACAGATACTATTTATCCGGGTATAGGGTTTACTCAACCAGGTCTTTACGCAGGAACATTGAATTATAATAATGATGGATTTAATTTTATAGATATTAATGCTAGTGATTATGTACATACTACTGCAAAAGGATATAGAAAATCGGGCTCAAGCGATGATTATTTCTTAACAGGTGGTGGAGGTCATAAGCTTTTCAACTCTTTACCTTATTTTCCAAGAACAAATTCCCATAATGACGTTATTGACTTAAACGACTTAAGTTTAGAAGGTGTTTATTATAGTTATCAATGGCTAAATGTTCCTATCAGTACCATTGCAATTGCAACTGTTAAAATTTATTCTCATGATTGGATTAGACAAGAATATAGTCCTATTGATAGTTTAGGAGTAACTTATGTAAGAGATAGATACAATGGAACAACTTGGGGTGAGTGGAAAACAATAGCAAATAGAGATTGGGTTAAAGATAGTTATGTGCCTTACACAGGGGCATTAGCTAATGTGAATTTAAATGCTAAACAATTAAACAATGCTAGTACTGTAGGTGTTATTCAAGGTGATAATTCTTTATTTGGTAATTATGTAGGATTATATTCAAAATCCCCTGATGGAAATGCAATTTATTTAGGCGGTGTTGCTTCTACTGTTGGTAGCTATATTGGTCAAGCTCGATATGTAACAAGTAATCAATACCAATCGGATAAATCATACGCATCTTTAATTAAATTTGGTAATGACGGTTCTACTACATTTTATGGTGATACAGAACTTACTCCTGATGTTAATTATGACCCATCAGAATTAGCTAAAATTGACATATCTGGCATTACTTCGGGTGGTTTTATTAAAAGAGGTTATAATAATGGTTTTGTACTTTTAGCAGGTGGTGGCCATGTTCCAATTAGTGAATTTGCTACAACAGCTAATTTAAATGATTATGTTACTTTAAATACAAATCAAGTTATAACAGCCAATAAGTATTTTTCACCTATTTCAGCAGTTGAGTTTTTAGGGACTGATTTAAACCATGTAAAAGTATTCAGAAAAACCACAGGAGATATAGGAGTAGTTTCTGGACATGAATATGTACATTACAACACCAATTGGTTAGTAGGTAATAAAAGAGGAGGTAGTGATAATAGTTTAGGATTAAGTTTTCAGTTTTCATCTGATGGTGGAGTAACGTATGCGGATGAAAGTGTTTTAATTCAGGCTGATGGTAATATTCTCACGTCTAATTTTGGCTCTGCAAATCTGTGGAATGCTAAAGTAGATCAAAGTCAGTTAAATGATTACATTCCAAAAACTCATCCTGCTTATGGAATTATTCCCGCTGAAATAAATGATTGGAAACACTTTGCTGGTCATTGGGATAATCGATTAATTCAACCAGCACATTTAATGCCTGAAAAATTACAATTTGGATTCACTTCTTTTAATAATGATAACACTGCGCCTTGGGCAGATTATTTACATTTTGGAGGTTATCCAGATTCATCTGGAGGTTTACAAAATCTTGTAACGTTCAAAAAGAATGGTTTTGGATTTAGACAATGGCAAGGAAATTCTCAAGAAGCGTCTGCTTATCAATCTTATGTTGATTATTGGCATTCTGGCAGTTTACCGCAATCTCATGTAAATTATTTAGCCAATCTTACAAATGTAGGTGCTGCCACAATAGCTATGTTGGCTGATTATATTCCGCTTACTCAAAAAGCATTACCTAATGGGGTGGCTACATTGGACAGTTCAGGCTTAGTTCCAGCAACTCAATTACCTAGTTATGTAGACGATGTTTTAGAATTTAATAGTTTAAATAATTTTCCAACATCAGGAGAAACAGGTAAAATATATGTAGAAACTGATACGAATCACACCTACAGATGGAGTGGTTCAGCTTATATTCAAATTGCTTCTGGAGCAGTTCAGTCAGTTAATGGGCAAACAGGGATTGTTAATGTAACAAAAGCGGATGTCGGATTAGGTAATGTTGATAATACATCTGATGTTAACAAACCTATTTCTACTGCGACTCAAACAGCTCTTGACGGAAAGGAAGACTCCTTTTCTAAGAACACAGCATTCAACAAGAATTTTGGAGCCACAACAGGAACTGTTGCAGAAGGTAATGATAGTAGAATAAATAATGGGCAGATTGCTTATAATTGGGGAAATCATCAAGCAATAAATGAAGGTCAGTACTTAGGTAACGCAGGTCAATACACAATAAATTCAGATACTTCTGTAGGTAATTTTCCTCAAGGGATAGCTTCATATTTTGTACAGGCTGATTCAGTTTATCCAAGTTATGGATCTTTGTTAAATATTAAAACATACAATGCTGGAGGCGGTACATTACAATTATATACTCCTTACTCGACTCAGTATGGAGGAGATTTTATTAAGTATAGAAGATACAATTATGGAACTGAAGCATGGACAGAATTAAGAGGCTTTTGGGACACTGGACACTTTTCACCTTCTGATGTAGATAATTGGAAAAACCTTGTTTTAAATTCTGGCTCTTTTGTCACACAATCTGCTTTAAATGCTCAATTAGGTAGTTATGCCACATTGAATGGTGTGCAAACTTTCGCCAATACAAATACTTTTTTACAAAGTCCTGTTATTCCAAATGGTACAATTGGTGTTCATGCTGTCAACTTAAATCAGTTATTAGATGTAGCACCACCTTATCATTGGAACTATGTAGGTCAACCAGCTATCACTAATAGACGGGTTCTAAGCGAAATGACCTGGAATAATTACGGGAATGGGCATACTATATTTGATATTTCAAGTGGTACAACTCCTTGGGGAGCTTCAAAATCAAATGTAGATGCAGAATTCCAATGGAATCCTAGTTATCCAACGTTAGTAGGTGGAAATGGCTCCGGAACTTATGGTGTAAGAGTAGATAGCGCAAGGAATGCTGATAATTTAGGTGGAATTTCATCAGGCAGTTATGCAACACAAACATGGGTTGATAGTAATTTCATTTCTCAGTCACATCCTGTAAATAATATAACTCAAGCTAATATTAATTCATGGAATGCGGCAGCAGGAGGAAGTTCTCATACCCATCCCAATTTATCTTATCTAAATAATATTGACCAATATTTAGGGACAGGACAAGCTCCACAATTCAGTAGTGTGAGATTAATGAATAGCATAGGTTACGGAACATTAGCCTTAGAAGAAGATTACATTGGCGGAGAAGCTGGACTTGTTGATTTATCTAATGAAGTGTTCTACGCAGGTAGAATCAATGAATACATTAAATACGGTTCATCAGTTAATGGATTTGAGGGATTAAATATTCATTTTGATGCAAAGTTACTTGGTATAGGAAGAGAGGCAGGTAATCATGAAGATAAAGTTCAGATAGCTGGAGATTTATCAGTAGATACGGTTGACATTCATAACACTTCTATGCAGTTGATTCTTAATCCTCTGTATAATACAGATGGAGATGTAAGACGTTCTAGAAATGCTCATATTTATATTGTAACAAGAGAAACCGTAAGATTACCACAAAAACCAATATTAGGACAGCGTATTGAAATCTTCAATGACAGCGACAGCTATATAGAAGTGACTCATGAGAATGTAGGGACAATGTTTAAGGTTCCTGGTTTTTGTAAAATAACAGGTATAGCAGCTAATAAAGGATTCAAATTTGATACGGAGCCAATTTATACAAAGCAATATGACATCTAATGAAGAAGTAGTAAAATACTATTTTTTTGTCTACTGCAACTACAGAATAGCGAGATCAAAAAACTTTCATAAGAACTAAAAAATAGTGAATTTTGAACTTGTAATTACAAAGCAGTATCATCAGATTTTACAATAATAATGGTTGCTGCAACTACAGAATGGGGAAGGCAAAAAACTTTTATAATACCCAAAAAAAATTGAAATTTGAGCTCTGAATAATTATACTCTAGAGTAAGCTGAAATTGTTATAAAAAACGGTAAGTGAATTTGTTGAGGTGACATACAATCACCAAATATTTACAACGCACACTGTTTTTTTAGTAATGATCATATCAGTAATTCATTCGCAAATACTCTGATAAAGAAGGGTGAAATCAAAAATAGCTTAATAAGATATAGCATTCATATAGGATATTAAACTTATGAATCATGTAGACCTTACCCAATTATCAATTTTATCAAAACTAATTTTCAATCATCAAATGAGTACACCACTAAATACAATTTTCAGTTGGTTTGAAACTGGAGATTTTCCAACACAAACACAGTTCAAAGAAACATTTCTGTCTTTTTATCATAAAGAAAACTTAATCCCTATGGAAAGTATTGAAGGGTTTGAAGAAACTTTTCAATCATTTGCAAGTGCAGAAGCTTTCCAACAGCATTTAGCAGATTCAATGGCTCATTCGGGATATCTGGCTTTGCTGAATGCGGATAATTTGACAGCAACTCATGTTAGTAGCTGGAAAAATAAACTCGGAATCAGCAATGTTGCTACGACTGACAGTTCTGATCAGTTGGGGAACGTGTACACAAAAATACAGGTAAATGGTTTTGTCGATGAATTGAAAGATGCAGATAAAGACCTGACACTGGAGATAGAAAATATTAAAAACAAACTATTATCAAACGACCTTTCTTTAGATGAACTTCAGGAAATCGTAAACTATATCAAAGAAAACACGCAGCAGATAGAATTGCTAAAAGACGATATTATCAGAGGCAGTTATGATGATAAAATAAACGTTGTCGGAACATATTCAAACTGGAACGCAATCAAATATCAAAATCAGTTTAATGATCAGGTGTACGATAAAATCAAAAATATCGAAGAGGCAGCTAGTTCAGCAAAAATCAAGTACGAAGAAAGAGTGAGGGGAGACTCTAGAATAAAACATGATCTTGATACACTAAGCTTTGTGATAGATGCATACGACACAGTTACAATGTTTACAGTTCCCCTTAAGGTGAGACGAATAGACACCAATACTATTGAAGTGCTATTTGATTCTGTACCACCCAATATAATTCAGTTAACAATTAAAAAAATATAATTATGGACATTAAATACGCTTATTACAGAAGCTCTGTAGGTTACAAAATTGAAGGTAAAACAGACAATGATATTTTAACCGCTGGAGGTAGCACAAGACCGATCAATTCTTTTTGGCATGATGGGAATTTAAACCCATTAGATTATGTGCCAAAAACAAGAACGTTAACAATTAACGGGACAGCCTATGATTTGTCAGCAAACAGAGTAATTACAACGCCAGACACGATTACCCGTCTGAAAGGTGGTGCATCTGGAACTCTAGTATCTGGGGACGTGACCCTTGCAGCCGGAGCTAATATGACGATCAACCAAACCGGAAGCACAATTACATTAGTTTCTACAGATACAACGTATAGTGCAGGTAATGGTTTGACATTGTCTGGTACTTCATTTTCACTACCGGTTACTACGTCAGGTACAGGGAATGTGGTTACAGGAATCTCTCAGACCGCCAACGGAATTACGGTATCTCTAGGTTCTATGCCTACTGCGGCAGATTTGGCTAATTATGTTCCTTTATCACAAAAAGGCGCAGCGAATGGGGTTGCTTCATTGGATGCATCAGGCTTGGTTCCTGCATCTCAATTGCCATCGTATGTGGATGATGTTTTGGAAGGATATTATAAAACGGCTGACGGAAAATTCTACAAAGAAGCAGCATATACCAACCTCATCGCAGGAGAAACGGGTAAGATATATGTATCTCTTGATACCAACAAAACCTATCGATGGACGGGTACAACGTTCGTTTATATCACCTCCGGAGCTGTAGATTCTGTAAATGGATTAACCGGGGTTGTAGTTTTAAATAAATCTCATGTTGGCTTAAGTAATGTTGATAACACGGCAGATGCAGCGAAAAGTGTTCTTTCCGCTTCAAAATGGACGGCAGCACGAACTATTACGCTTTCCGGAGTAACTTCAACAGCACAGACAGTTGACGGTACTTCAAATGTAACAATCCCTATTACGGCTGTTCCTGCAACATTATTGACGGGTACTGCAGCAGTAAATACCACAGGATCAGCTGCAAAATTGACAACGGCGAGAACAATTTCTGCTTCAGGTGACGCTACATGGGCAACAACTTTTGACGGATCTGCAAATGTTTCCTCAGCGTTGACATTAGCTGCAACAGGAGTAGCTGCCGGAACTTATGATGAGGTAACAGTAGATGCTAAAGGTAGAGTCGTTGCAGGTAGTAATATTGTAAGATCTTACACAACTTCTATTGTAGGAACTGCAAGTATAGCACACAACTTAGGGACAAGAAATGTTGATGTTGCAATGTATGATACAGTAACATTTTATAAAATCGAAGGCAGAATAAAATTAACCGATCCGAATAAAATAGATATTGAATTTGATTCTGCTTTACCTAATACTGTATCAATCACAGTAACCCGTAAAGATATTTAAAATGGATGTTAAATACTCATATTATAACACCTCCAAAGGTTATAGAGTGACGGGCGGTACAGCCGCCCACTTTTTAAAGGCGGATGGTAGTTTAGATAATACTTCATATATTCCTGCGAATACAGAAATTAATATGGGGGATAAAAACCTCAATTTTACTTCCGGAAGCCTTTCAAAATTTGAAAATAGCTCACGGGTTTTCAATAAAGTTTACCAAAGATCTAGTAATGCCAATCAGGTTGGGATTTTGAGCTTTAAGTTTCCACAAGCAAGTACATCTGCAACAATGTTTGATGTAACTTTAAAAATTTATGGTTGGCAAAATAGAATTTTAGGTAATATAAGAATTGGATTCTATAAGATAACCGGCGTAGCGGTTAACGCAAGTCATAAGGCTATTATTGAGTGTTCAGATAATTTTCCTACGAATATAATTAATGTGGGAATTGATGCGGCTGGAATGGTTTGTATCAATATAGGTGAAGCGACAACAGTATGGAATACCTACCTGAATGTTGAAGTAGAAAGGGTAGTGTCTTTCCATTCTGGTGCAAATTTTGATTGGTCGAAAGGCTGGTTACAAACCATTGAAACAGACGTTTCTTCCTATATGTCAATTTCTAATGTTGCTACAGAAGTAGTGGCCTCCAGAAGCTGGACCGATGCAAATAATATAGGTTCTATTCCAAAAGCCCCAGCAGCGTTAAGCGATAATAGTTTAAATACGATCACAACGCCCGGTTTTTATAATCAGACTGCTGATGCTAATGCAACCTTAGCAAGAAATTATCCTATTGCTAATGCCGGGTCTTTAAATGTTTATAGAACTACAAGCAATGGTGTAATACAAGAATATACTACTTATAACAATAATATAACTTATAAAAGAAATTATAACGGTTCTTCTTGGGGGGTATGGAAAACAATGTTAAACAGTGTTGATGCAATACCTCAGTTATCTAATTATTTACCTTTAACAGGTGGTGAACTAACAGGAGCATTAACAATCAAACCATCTAATAGTGGAAATGTTTTTGAACAAGATGTAATAACTTTTCATGATCAAGGGACTGGTCCGAGTAATATAATTCCTTTAGCTTTTAAATATGGTGTATCGACTTCTCCTACTGCTTATATTAAAGCTGTAAGTAAAGGAGTGAGTGGAGTAGATGGAGCATTATTTCAATTTTATGATAATACAACTAAGCATACAGAAATAAGTTCAACTGGTATTACTTCAAATTCCTTTATTAAATCTGGAGGAGATGCTACTCAGTTTTTAAAAGCAGATGGTTCTGTGGATTCTAACAATTATTCACTGAGTTCACATACCCATTCATTTGCTTCATTAACAGCTAAACCGACAACAGCTACAGGTTATGGAATCACTGATGTTCCAAGGCAGGGGATTTTAGGAGGTGATATAAATTCTGTTAGGTCAAATGATACAAGAAATACAAATCCTTTACCATCAACTGATTTAAAGAGCGGTGTTTGGTTTGATTTTAAAAATTCAGCAGCAATAGGTCTCACTGCGCCTAACACAAGTACATACTCAGCTTCCATGACATTCGTTCCGTATGGAGATGATAGTGGAAACTCCGTTGTTGCATTCAGGCTTTCTCACTCTAATAATAGATTGTTTTATCAAAGTTATAATGCTGGTGCCTGGAATAATGGAAAATATTTATGGACTTCCAGTGATTTTTCACAAACAGATATTAACAATTGGAACACTGCATTTAATTGGGGAAATCATGCCAATGCAGGGTATGCCACTACTGCGCAGTTAGGTTTGTATATTCCATTATCTCAAAGAGGTGCTGCAAATGGTGTAGCTACATTAGATGCTGCTGGATTAATACCGACTACACAATTGCCAAGTTATGTTGATGATGTTATAGAAGGTGCAAGTTTAGCAGTAATTAATGCATTACCAGCAAATGAAAAGCAGACCGGTAAAATATATGTCACAACAGATACCAATAAGTCTTACAGATGGAGCGGAAGTGTTTTTGTGGAAATTTCATCAGGGGCAGTTCAAAGTGTAAATGGTCAAACAGGTGTTGTTAATTTAACATATTCAGATGTTGGTGCATCAGCAGTGAACCATACCCATACTATTGCTCAGGTCACAGGGTTACAAAGTGCATTAGATGGTAAAGTAGATGATTCTCAGGTTTTGACAAATGTACCAGCGGGTGCAGTATTTACTGATACTATTTACACTTTACCTACAGCAACAAGTACTAATAAAGGTGGTGTTGAAATATTCAGTGACACTGTACAAACAGTTGCATCAAATGCAGTTACAGCTACAGCCAGTAGAACCTATGGTATTCAGTTAAACTCCGCAGGCCAGGCAGTTGTAAACGTGCCTTGGGTTGATACAAATACATCTTATACCGCTGGAAATGGATTAACATTAACAGGAACTGCATTTAGTTTACCTATCACAGTATCAGGTTCGGGTAATTATATCACAGATGTTGCTCAAAATGCCAATGGGATTACAGTTACTAAAGGTAATTTACCTTCCTATTCGCTTACAGTAGCAACATCAACTTCACTAGGGGGAATAAGATTATTTTCTGATGTTGCAAATAATATGGCGCCAAATTCAGTTACAGAAATAAAAGGACGTTCTTATGCTGTGCAACTGAATAATAATAATCAAGCTGTAGTAAATGTTCCCTGGACAGATAATAACACCATCTACACAAGCAGTAATGGTATTGTCTTAGCAGGAACCAATTTTACTCCGACATACGGAACAACTGTAAATACTATTGCACAAGGTAACGATTCAAGAATTAATAACGGCGAAACTGCATTTGGTTGGGGAAATCATAATTTAATGGGATATTCCACACAAACATGGGTTGATGAAAACTTTGTAAAAACCAATAACGGTATATCGATTGATATTACAGGTCAAAATCTTAACACATATAAAAAAACAGGGTTTTATAAAGGTTTGAATCTTACAGGAGCACCAAATGACAATAATGGTTGGTGGTATGTAGTCATTGAGACCCACGATAGTACTTGGGTTACACAAAAAGCAACTTCATTTGGTTCAGGTAATGCTCCCAATATAACTTACCAACGAACTATGACTGGAGGTGTTTGGTCAGCTTGGACACAAATTTGGACTACCCAGGATTTTACTGTAACAAATATTCAGCAATGGAATTATGCTTCTCAATATGGATTAAAACTAAATGAAGAATTTTCCATCAATACAGGTTCAAGACTAATGCTTGCAGATGGCTTTTACGGAAATGAATCGGGGATGATGGATCATACTTTTGAAAGATTTGTTTCGGGTAAACAAAATGAATATTATAAATATGGTTCACTTTACGGCAATTTTGATGGGTTAAACTTCAATGTAGATACACAACTCTTCGGAATGGGAAGAGAGGCTAATAAGGATGATAAGTTGACTGTAGAGGGATCTGTAAAGGCAAGTAAAAACTTTAAATCAGAAGATGAAAATCCTGATACCCTATTTATTCCTAATGGTAACTTAGCTACTTTAAGAGATGAAATTGTTAATGATCAATCTGATTATGCCATTAGATTAGATCCACACGAATATAACATAGATCCTTCCGGCGTCCTTGCTGTAGATGATAGAAATAGACTGATCCATATTATTGGCGAACAGGTTAAAATGACTGTTGATTTTAAAAGAGTTTATCCTAAACAACAGATCGTCATTTACAATTTTGATCAGTCTGGAGGCACGATGGCGGTTAAAATACAAGGCAAGCTTATAGCTACTCTTAGTGCACGTTGCTTTCTTAGATTGTATGTAACGAAATCACAAAGAGTAATTGCTGAAAGACAACAACCATGTGACTTTGTTTGGTAGGAATCAAAACGTTTTCCAACAAATTAAAAGTTTAGTAAATATTTAATTTAAAATAAAGCCCACAGTAAGAGGATAGAAACCTTTTTACTGTGGGTTTTTGTTGTAATACAATGAGGAATAGCGCTATTTCCACAAACAAAATCTTACTCTGTTTTGTATTTAGATCATTTGATATTAAAATCGGTAGCCAATACTCAATCCAAGTTTTAAAACCTGATTGTGATCTGTTTTATCTGCATTGAAGACGAGTCTTCCGTAGCCGACATTGGCTTCAAAAACAAATCCTTTTTGGGTAACCACTTTCCATCCAAAACCAGCGCCTAGTGCAAGATCGTAAACATCTTTGCCTTCAGTGAAGGTCACATTGTCTGCTGCGTATACTTTTTTTCCATCAATGGAAGTGAACATTCCAAATCCTTCGACAAAAAAACCTGAAGTATATTTTTTCCCGAAATAGTATCTGTAATATGGGGAAACGAAGTAATTCATATCGTTTTCCTTTGTATGATCATATACAAATAATGCAGAGATTCCCACCGATGACTTTTTGTTGAGGTACCGCTCAAAACCAACCTCCACAGCGCCGGATAATGGTGTGATAAGATTCAGCTTAATTACATTGTTTTTCTGATAAGGATTTGCATCAGTTTCATTTTGGGCATTCACAGAGCAGAAAGCAAACAAAATGATGAACAGTAAAAAGTTCTTTTTCATAAAAAAGTTAATTTGAATTATTTTAAGTGCAAAACTCAAATAAATCAAATTAGAAAGGGTTTCAAAACCTTAAAAATGGATAAAATGATACTTATTTTGTTGCTGTTTTTATACGCATTGGGTGTCTTACCGGTCGCTTTTTTAAAGGCATTGTAAAAAGTTGTTTTTGAGGTAAAACCAGATTCTAATCCCATTGTCAGCAAAGTATAATTTGCATATTCAGGATCCGACATCATTTCCTTAACAGCTTCCACACGATATTGATTGATATAATGCGCAAAATTGTCTCCTGTTACCGTATTTACAATTTGTGAAACATATCCTGCGCTTATGCCTAATTTTTCAGCTACTTTTTCTCTGTTTAGTGTACTGTCGGTATAAATGTGCTGATCTTTACAAAGAAATTCTAATTTTTGAAAATAAAGGTTATCTGCTGTGATAGATTCCTTATGTTCATGTGGTGTGGATATACTAATTTAACGTCCAGTAAAAGTTAAGCATAAAACCTTAATTTTAATGTATGAAACGAGAGCGAAAAATCTATGATCCTGCTTTTAAGACCAAAGCCGTTCAACTAAGCAATGAGCG
>Ga0308163_10004133_pt1 | contig 11756 bp, 9 predicted proteins | sample PhyTR1_FD_201037 | JGI IMG/M metagenome (GOLD analysis project Ga0308163, IMG submission 201037) | Phyllosphere microbial communities from UC Gill Tract Community Farm, Albany, California, United States - DLSLT.R1 | ecosystem: Host-associated > Plants > Phyllosphere > Unclassified | place: USA... | reverse complement strand
CTGAGAATTTGTTTTGGTGTCGTGAAAAATAAAACAGCGTATCAACAGGATTATCAGAAAAACTTTAAAATTTTAACCTGAACAATTTGCAAATTAACATAGAACATCGGGGCTATGGGCTTAGTCATCCAAGTATGGTTCTGTCATAATTTAGAATATTTCATAAAATTTTAGAGAAAATATAACAAATACTTCGTCCTTCCGCAGAAGTCTAAACCATCAAGATTCCCCCGGAATGACAAATAATATGTTTTAATTTTATTACTTTTGAAGATGCTTCAAATGCCGGAACATAAAATCCCCATCACAGAATTGAAAACCAATTTTGACGTCCGGATTTTTATCAAAAGAGAAGACCTTATTCATCCCACAATTTCCGGAAACAAATTCTGGAAACTTTTCTTCAACGTCAATCAATATCTTGAATCTAAACCCCATAATCCGCTCTTAATTACTTTCGGAGGCGCATTTTCCAATCACATTGCATCGGTTTCCGCTTTCGGAAAAGCGTTTGGAATCAAAACCATCGGAATCATCCGTGGAAACGAACTCGAAGATAACTGGCAGGAAAATCCGACACTTTCCCAAGCTGCGAAAAACGGAATGGAATTTCATTTTATCTCACGCGAAGATTATCAGGATAAAGAAAAACTCACGGAAAAATTTTCAAATCACTATCCAAATGCCTTGATAATTCCGGAAGGTGGAAGCAATGATTCGGCGGTAGAAGGCATCCGCTATATGCTGGGAAACGACACCAAAGATTTTGATTATCTTTGCACCGCAGTTGGAACCGGCGGCACAATTGCAGGAATTTCACGGTTTGCGGAAGGCGGTCAAAAGGTTTTGGGCATCAAGGTTGTAAGAGATGATTCTCTGGAAAAAACAATTGCGCAATGGAGCGGAAAGAATAATTTTGAGTTGGTAAATGCGGATGAAAGCCGCTATGGCAAAATAACGGATGCAAATGTCCGTTTTATAAACTGGTTCTATCGGGAATATCAGATTCCGCTGGATCCGATTTACACAGGGAAGCTGATACAGACCATTTTTGAGTTGGCGGAAAAAGGATTTTTCCCAAAAGGTGCGAAGATACTCGCATTTCATACCGGCGGATTGCAGGGCATCAAGGGCGCGAACTTGTTCTTGAAAAATAAAGGGAGAGATCTGATTCTTGAACATCCACAATATTGTCATTCCCTAGGAATCTAAATTGTGAGATTGAATGTGCCGAACGACTGTTTTGGGATTCCTCCGGAATGACAAAAACCTGTTTGATATGGAAATGTTGACAAAAGTAGAAACCCATAGCCCCGATTGCAGCGGCATCCTTTTTTGGCTTTCTGTTATAGTTATATTGATAACAAAACCTCGAAAGACAAAAAAGATATAGCCCTTCGACAAGCTCAGGATAAACGGCAAGCGGGATTAAGCTTCTGAAAAAGTAAATGTATTTGTAAAAGATAAATATGAGAAAGTTATTAGTGATTGGTTTTGTGAGTGTTTTGGGTGTGGTAAAAGCGCAAACCTGGAAAACGGAAGACCAATACATCCAAAAATTTGCGCCGTACGCGGTGGAAGAAATGGAGAAATACAAGATTCCGGCGAGCATCACTCTGGCTCAGGGACTTCTGGAGACCGGTGGCGGACAGAGCCGACTGGCGCAACAGGGGAAAAACCACTTCGGAATCAAATGCAAAGAGGACTGGACGGGGAAGACAATGAGCCATACAGACGATGCTCCCAATGAGTGCTTCCGCGTGTACGACGATCCGAAACAGTCTTACGAAGACCACTCGGTTTTCCTGGCGACCAGGAAATATTATGTTGGCCTTTTCAAGCTGGATCCTAAGGATTACAGAGCCTGGGCGCACGGCCTGAAAAAAGCGGGCTACGCGACCAATCCTAGATATGCCAATATTCTGATTGATAAAATAGAACGTTACAAACTGTATGAATTTGATCAGACGAGCAAAGATGAGGTCTACTTTGCAATCCTGAAACTGTATCCTGCACTGAATAATGATGCGGTTTTTATGGCGCAGCTGAGTCAGGAAAAGCAGAACGACCGCGTGACGCCGCCAACGGTGAAAGTGGATTACTCTCAGGGTTCTTATGCTAAGCAGCAGAGTCAGCTTTCTGAAATCATCGATGCTAAAACCAAAGCCGCGCTTCTTAAAAATATCCTTGTTAAGAATCATCCGAACGACGGCTTGAAATTCTTCGTGATGCCGGTAGATGCCGATGTTTCGGAGATTGCTAAGAAATTCGGAATCAGTGAAAAACGCCTGATGAAATACAACGAACTGGAAAATTCTAAGCTGGCGAAAAACGATATCATCTTTCTGGAAGGTAAAAACTCGTCCGGAAACAAAGCGACTTACAAAGCCGGAACGGGTGAAACCATGCACGATATTGCTCAGAAATTTGCCATCAAAGAGAAAAAACTTTACAGCAAAAACAGGATGAATGCAGGCGAGCAACCAAGATCCGGACAATTGATTTACTTGCAAAGTAAAAAGCCGAGAGGATAATTAGTTTATAGTTTATGGTGTTTTGTTTTTAGATTATCCAAATACAAAACACTAAATACCAAATACAAAAACAAAAAATGTTATACCAAAGAAGTTCAGCGCTTTTTGAAGAAGCGTACAAGTATATTCCGGGCGGCGTAAATTCGCCGGTTCGAGCCTTTAAATCTGTGGGCGGAGTTCCATTATTTATGAAGTCTGCGAAAGGTGCGTACCTGACAGACGAAGATGACAGAAACTATATCGATTATATCAATTCCTGGGGACCAGCCATTTTGGGACACACACATCCCGAAGTTTTGGAAGCTTTGAAAATCCAGGCTGAGAAAGGATTTTCTTTCGGAGCACCTACGGAACTGGAAACCGAAATTGCCAAATATATTGTAGAAAATGTCCCAAATATAGACCAGATTCGAATGGTTTCTTCGGGCACAGAAGCATGTATGAGTGCGATCCGTCTGGCAAGAGGCTATACAGACAGAGAAAAGATTATCAAGTTTGAAGGCTGCTACCACGGACATTCGGATTCATTTCTGATCCAGGCGGGAAGTGGAATGGCAACTTTTGGAAGTCCAAATTCTCCGGGTGTAACGCAAGGCACGGCGAAAGATACATTGCTTGCCGAATATAACAATTTTGAGCAGGTTGAAGAACTTTTCAGAAATAATCCTGAGCAGATTGCCGCAATTATCGTGGAACCTGTGGCGGGAAATATGGGTTGTGTTTTGCCTGAAAATAATTTCCTTCAAAACCTTAGAAAAATCTGTGACGAAAATGGTGCATTACTGATTTTTGATGAGGTGATGACTGGTTTCCGACTGGCATTTGGTGGCGCGCAGGAACTTCTGAATGTGAAAGCCGATCTGGTAACTTTCGGAAAAGTGATTGGCGGCGGATTGCCGGTGGGTGCTTTTGCCGGACGCAACGAAATTATGAATTACCTCTCGCCAAGAGGAAACGTATACCAAGCAGGGACTTTGAGTGGAAACCCTTTAGCAATGCGGGCGGGACTTAAAACTTTGCAGCTCATAAAATCTGATCCGGAATTCTATAACAAACTGGCAAAAACCACGGAAACTCTGGATTTTGAGATTGGAAAAATTCTGAACGAGAAAGGAATCAAACACAGAATCAACCGAAAGGGAAGTATGATGTCTGTCTTTTTTGATGCAACATCTGTGAGTAATTTTAAGGAAGCAAATGAGTCCGGGATTGGGCTGTTCAACAATTTCTTCCACCAGCTTTTGGAACAGGGGATTTATCTTCCGCCAAGTGGTTATGAAACCTGGTTTATTTCAGCAGCAATTGGTGATGCTGAAATTGACAAGACTTTGGAGGCTGTAAGGAAATTTACTTATTGATGTCAAATTTGTTATAATAAATTATTATAATTAAATATAATTTATGATTAGTATTAAAATATTTGTATATTAGCAGTTCTAAATGAAGAGCTAATTTTCGTTATAAGCCGTTCCTTTCCGGGGAACGGCTTTTTTATTTTAATAATTACTTCGTGGGTTTCGCTCTCAGATACTGGTGCGGATAGAAATTCTCCGCATCATTTTCCCACGCTGCCTGAACTGCAAAATAAGGATTGCGCAGAATCTCTCTGGCAAGGAAAATCAAATCACCCTGACCGTTTTCCAGAATCTCCTCAGCGTGCGCTGCAGAAGTAATCAATCCGACTGCGCCGGTTCTGATGTCAGCATTTTTTCTCACTTCGTCGGCTAGCGGAACCTGGTAGCCGGGTTTTAGCGGAATGACCGCGCTGCTAATGTTGCCGCCGCTGGAAACATCTATCAAATCTACATTTTTAGTTTTTAAAACTTGGGCAAGTTCTACGCTGTCACTGATATCCCATCCATTTTCTGCATATTCAGTTCCCGAAATTCTTACAAACAATGCAATGTTTTCTGTAATCTGAGAATTGACAGCTTCTACAATTTCCATTAAGAATCTCGCTCTGTTTTCAGCATTTCCGCCATAGTCATCTGTTCTGGTATTGGAAAGTGGCGAGAGAAACTGATGGATGAGGTAGCCGTGCGCAGCATGGATTTCGATGACATCAAAACCTGCTTCTGCAGAGCGTTTCGCAGCTTTTCGGAAATCTTCTACCAGCTCTTTGATTTCCTCCACGGTCAGCACGTGCGGAATTCTTTCTGAATGGTGGAAAGGGATTGGACTTGGCGCAATAGTTTCCCAGCCTTCCTCAATGCTGATTTGTCGGTTTTCCCAGGTTGATCCTTTTCTGCCGGCGTGTGCCAGCTGGATTCCGATTTTGCTTTCTGAATTATGATGCACAAAATCGACTATTTTTTTCAAGGCCAGCGCCTGCTCGTCATTCCAGATGCCAAGGCATTTGTTGGTGATTCTCCCGCGTGGTTCTACTGCCGTTGCTTCGGTGATGATCAGTCCGACTCCGCCTTGTGCACGGCTGCCGTAGTGGACGTAATGGAACTCGTTTGCCACACCGTCTTCTGCGGAATACATACACATTGGCGACATGACGACTCGGTTTTTCAGTTCTATATTTCTGAATTTGATTGGTTCAAATAATTTCATTTTGGTATTGATTTAATTTTAAATAAAAGGAAATTTCCAGGATTTTGTTGTAGCTAGATCAATTGCCTTCAAATTTTGATCATTTTTTGTTGTATTTTGCGGATGCTGAATTCTCCTTATTAAACTTTTTTTCCTGCTTCAGTAAACTTAACTATGTTGTTAACTAATTCTATATCAGTATTCTGAGCATCTATTAATGAAAGCTAAAAATTAGAAATAATAAAAGGATAGTTTTTCTCGAACTGCATACTTACCCGAACAGAAATGCCATCGCCGCAGCCCGGCTTGAACGGACTCTTCGAGAGCCTCAGAATGACAAGCGGGAGTGGAAGACGGAAAAGCTGCCCAACAAATAATCAGACGCCAAATTGTGTCAAATGGTGATCCAGGTGTTTGGCCATCATATTGTTCCATTCGCGGGCTGTGAGTCTGCCAAAGTTGAAGCTTTCTTTGCCTTCAAAAGCGCCGGCTCCCAGCTGCTGTGTTTTTTGGATAAATCCGATGATGCGTTTCCTTTCTTCTTCAAAGATCTTGTCGTCCGAGATCACAAACATCGCAGCAGTCTGTGTATTGTGCTTGTACGGCGTTTCGTTGACCACAATTCGCTTTACAAAACTTTTCATAATCCACTTTGCAAGAAAATTGGGTTTTTTATGTTTTTCTGATTCGTAGATCAACTCGTAAGTGACATTGCAGTGGGCTAGCATCTTGTCTACGGACATCAATCCCCATTTCGGGAAAGAATCTTCGGTAAGGGCATTGATTCTCTTGATAAAATGAGTGGATCCTTCGTGTTCAAAAATATTTTTCATTGTTAGCTGGTGATTTTATTTATCCTGTTGAGCTCTTTTGCGGCTGCTTTGTTGTGTTTTCTGTATCTGATAAATCTAAGCAGGAAGCCAATAAAAAGAATGATGGAAACAGCGATAATTAGTGCTGACGCTATTCTCAATTTATTTTTCTCTGCTTCTATTTTTCCATTATTATCTTTATTCAGTATATCGATGCTTTTATTGAGGGAAGCCAGCTCGCTTTGTTCTCTTGCAAATTTGGCTTCGATATATAATTTGTTGTACACTTCATAATTGTTCCAATCCTGAAGTGCGAGATAATTGTCAGCAAAACCCTTAAAAATACCTTCGCTCAAAACCAGGTCGCCCACTTTTTTGGACAGATTGACCGCTTTTTGCAAAAGCTGTATGGCCAACTGGTGTTTTCCGAGAACTGTGTAGTTTTCAGATAGTCCTTTGTAGGCAAATGCCTCCAGACTCTCGGCCTGTACGGATTTTGCAACGGCTGCGGATCTCTGAAAATAGCGTTCCGCCTCGGCATATCTGTTCAGATAAAAGTAGCAGTAGCCAATGTTGTAGAGAAAAACGCTGCTGTTGGCCACTGCATTTTCATAATTGCCGACTTTGGTGAGATACTTTAGGCCAAGGCTGAGCTTTTCCAACGCCAGCTCATTGTTGTTCTGATTTTTATAAACCAGACCGCGGATTGCATAATTGAGACCCAGATAATATTGCTTGAATTTGTTGTCCGGCAGCTGACTGCAGATTTTGAACGTGTCATCCAGGATTTCTAATGTTTTACTGTAAAGTCCCATCTGTTGGTATTGGATGGCAACGGCATTCATAATTCGGATTTTCTGTTCGGGATCCGTGATGGTTTTGCTTAATTCCTGCATTTTCAGAACCCAATCCAGAGATTTATCGAAGTCACGTTTGGAGATGTAAGCGTGCGAGATCAATTTGTAGAGCTTGATAAGATGATCCGGATCTTTTTCCTTTTTCAGCATTTCCTGCGCAGATTTCAAGGCGTTGTCCGGATTTTGATAAACATCCGAAAGTGCCTTTTTATAAAGTACCTCATTATACTGCGATCTGAAAAATCCAGTAAAAGAAAACAGGGTTAATATGAAAATCAGACGTTTCATTTTTTTGTCAGTTGTTGGATGTAGGTGTTGGGCGAAATACCCGTCACCGCTTTAAAAACAGTGGTAAAGGCACTGTGAGAGGAGAATCCTGCTTTCTCTGCCAGATAGCTGACTTTATAATTGAGGTAGGAAGGATCGGTCTTCAGGAGGTAGGCGATGTAGTTGATCCTCAGTTCATTGATGTAGTTGTTATAGTTTTTTTCTTTGTATTTATTAATAATCTCAGACAGATATTTGGTGTTCGTTTCCATCTGGCCTGCGAGTACGGCGAGAGACATTTCGCGGTTTAGGAATTTTTCAGATTTTTCAAATTCCTCCAGCCTGGTGAGAATATCGTTTTCTTTTTCTTTGGAGATTAAAAGTGGTTTTTTTAAGCTTTCGGTCTCCTTCTTTTCAGTTTTTTCAGTGTGTTGGGTCTCAAGTTTTTGAACATAAGTCTGTTGCTGCTTGTAAAAACTGATCTGCTTTTGGATAGATTTTCCCTTTCTGTGTTCAGAAAAACTTAATAAAATGACAATTAGCAAAGCAGCGGCACAGATCCCGGAAATGATAAGGAGAGATTGCTTGAAATTACGATCTGCAGCCTCCATTCTTTTGTTCTCATACTGCTCGTTCAGGTGGATCAGATTGCGGATTGCATCTTTTTTATTTTGATCCAGTCTGTCCGTTTCTGCCTTGTAAAGCGCATAATATTTTTGGTACTGTTCTTCATTTTTCAGAGCCAGATAATTTTTTGAAAGATCTTCGTATATTTTGTTTTTCAGAGGATCAAAACTGCTGTTCCGGAGCAAATCCAAAGCTTGGTTAAGATTTTCTGCAGATTTCAGATAGTTTTTTTTGAGGAAATGAATTCTGCCAAGATTATCCAGATTGAAGGCACGTAGAAAGATGTATTGCGGCGTATTGGAGAGTTTTAAGGTAATTTCGTGGCAAGTTTTTTCAGCCTTATCAATTTGATTCTGGGAAATGTAGATCAAAGTCTGATAAATCATATTCTCGACAGAGATGATAAAGTCGTTGGGATTCTTCAGGTAAGAATTGCTCACAATCAGATCTTTCTGGGCGTCTTTCCACTTTTTCTGAATTAAAAAATTCGACGCATTCAGCTGATAAATCTGCGCCAGTAGATTTTCCGGATACTGCTTCTTTTTTATTGTACCGGATTTCTCAACAAGATTGCGGGAGATTCTGGCAGATTGGCTGTAGAGTCTCAGCGTTTGATACTGCTGGGACAATGCGAAGTCTGCGTAGAAGTAGCTATTGTCTTTGCGGCTTTCAGAATTCAGATTTTTGTCCAAAGCCTGTTCTATAGATTTGGAATAGTCACCTTTTAAATTATAAGCTCTGGCCAGGATAATCTGAAGCCTTTGCCGGATAACCGGAGACTCTTTGTTTTCATCAATATTCTGCAGGATCTGAAAGGACTTGTCCGGATTCTCATAAAGACTTTTGTAAGCTTTGTTCAGCAGCTGTAATGTCTCCGGGCTGCTTTGTGCCGAAGTCATTATGACTCCGGAAAAGATCAAAATCCACAAAAAAAATAGCCTGCGCATGATACAAAAATAGCGTTTTTATTTATTAAAACTAAGCGTTTGTAATTCAGATAAGAGAAAATCGTAAATCCATCGCTATATATTAATGTATTGATATTGAACAAGTTAATTATTTTATACTTTCGAAATTCGTGAATTGTGCAAGATAAACGCTAGGAAAAGAATTTATTAACACTTAAAATTGTAGTAATTAAAAGATTTGGCAATGATATTATAATATCGAAACCAAATTATTATTCTATCAAGAAAAAAATTACAATCAATTACCTAACATTTTTATGAAAAAAGTCTATCTATTTTTACTCGGTATAACAATGGTAACCGGAGCTAATGCCCAACAAATGGAGTTCCGCCTCATAGACGATATGGGCGCCCGTCTTTATGACATCAACGACAGTGGTTTCGCCATCCACGCAGGTGCTTATTATGATTATACAGCAAATACTACAACACCTACAGAGGGCGGGCAGGCAACCATACGGATCAACAATGCCGGCGATGTGGCAGGAGCCAGTACGCTTGTCATTTCTGAAGAGGAATCTATTGCAATGGCAGCTTACAGAAAAAACGGCACCTGGAATACGATTGGTTATTTTCCGGGAGAAACGCCAAGCAGCAGCTCATTCGCAAATGCCAATGATATCTCGCAGAATGCTAAATATGTCACAGGACAGATAGGTGCTACAGGCTTTACAAGCTGGCCTTTCATTTATAATACAGAAACCAACACACTGACCAAACTTTCCGGCGACAATACTTACATCAACGGTAGGGGAGAAGCGGTGAATGACAACGGGATTGTAGCAGGTTTTGCAGACAGAGAGGATCTTGTGACAACAGGTACAATGTGGCTTCCCGCCTATTTTGAAGCCAATGGAACTATCCATTATATCGATATGGGAACACTTGAAAATGGCGAAGCGGCAGATATCAATAATGCAGGTTTAATCGTAGGCTACAAAGGTGGCAAGCCATTTACTTATAACATAACCACTGGTATTTACAGATCTTTTAATCCGCCGGCAGGTTTTAGCCGTGCAGTCTTCACGTCCGTTTCAGAAAATGGGATTGCATTGGGATATGCAGGCGAAGCAGGGAACAGGGAAGCGATTATTTATCATCCGTCATTAGGCTCCGGTCCTGTCTTCCTTAAAGATATTTTAACTAGAAATGGTGTTACTATTAATACGCTGGACGGTAAACTGGGTACAGGAATGAATATTTCTCCGAATGGGAATTTTATTTGTGGCTTTGATAATACGATTCCGCCACTATTTGCTGGTGGTTGGGTTGTCAATCTTAATAATCTGCTACTTGGCACCAATGACTGTGCAATCACATGTCCTCAAAATATCGAAGCGACAATTGCATCCGTCAACCAGACATTTGCAGCAGTAAGTTATACACTTCCAATTGTTTGCGGTTCTTCGTCTTCCACAGGATTGACTACGGTTCTTGTGTCTGGATTCGAGTCCGGTTCCCAATTCCCGATCGGTACTACAGATGTGGTTCATAATCTGGTAGATGCCAGTGGAAAAGTACTTTATGTATGCTCTTTCCAGGTGGTGGTAAACGATTTATATTGTGCAGGTACGCCGCAGTGGGGTACAGACGCTATTTCGAAAGTCCAGTTTGCAGGGATTGATAATTCTTCTGACCCATACGCTGCAGCATCAAACGAATACTTTTTGGACAAAGTGGGCGAGGTTTACAAAGGCAGCCAATATCCTGTAGTTTTGGAGGCCAATACAAACGGAGGTTATGATTATGCTTCAGTTTTCATAGACTGGAATCAAAATGGAATCTTTACAGACGCAGGTGAGCTATATGAAGTGGGAGCAGTGACTTCCGACGGTGCAGACGGTGCACAGATTACAGGAGAAATCGCGGTTCCGGCAAGTGCTTTGGCCGGCAAAACGAGAATGAGAGTCGTTCTCAACTGGGATGTTTCCACAACAGATCCTTGCGATAATGCGCAGTCATTCTTCGGTCAGTCAGAGGACTATATGCTAGATGTGAAAGAGTCTCTGGCGACTGCCGACAGCAACAGATCCAATGTTTCTATCTATCCGAATCCTGTCAAGAGCGTTCTCAACTTTAATGGGGTCAAAGATGTTTCCAGAGTAGAGGTTTACAACGTGGCAGGACAAAAAATCAAATCTGTTGAAAAATTATCTGATCAGAAGATCGAATTATCTAATTTGACGAGCGGCACCTATATCATCAGAGCCAATGTGGATGGTGTGGTAAAATCTTTCAAATTCATCAAAGAATAAGCAATTTGTTTGCAGTTTTCAATCTGAAAAAGCAGGTGGTTTTCCATCTGCTTTTTTTATTTTTAAGTTCAGAATTGCTTTTTCACCTTAGATAGTTTAACTTTGCACAAACCTAATCTAATGAGTAAAAAAGAAACGAAATACATCTTCGTCACAGGCGGTGTAACGTCTTCACTGGGTAAAGGAATTGTCTCCGCTTCTTTGGGACTTTTATTAAAATCGAGAGGTTTTAAAGTAACTATCCAAAAACTTGACCCTTATATCAATATCGATCCGGGAACGCTTAATCCTTATGAGCACGGCGAGTGTTATGTGACCGAAGACGGCGCAGAAACAGACTTGGACCTGGGCCATTACGAAAGATTTCTGGATTCTCCCACTTCACAAAATAATAATGTAACCACCGGCAAAATCTACCAGACCGTTATAGAAAAAGAACGTAAAGGTGATTTCCTCGGGAAAACCGTACAAGTGATTCCGCATATTACCAATGAGATCAAACGCAGGATCAAGATGCTTTCCAAAAAGGATTATGACATCATTATCACAGAGATCGGCGGAACGGTCGGCGATATAGAATCTCTTCCTTACATAGAAAGTGTCCGTCAGTTACAATGGGAATTAGGCAAAAATAATTCGATGGTGATCCATTTGACATTATTGCCCTATTTAGCATCAAGTGGCGAACTGAAAACAAAGCCTTCCCAGCATTCTGTCCGTCAATTGATGGAAAGCGGCATCCAGGCAGATGTTTTGGTCTGCAGAACAGAGCATCCCATCCCGAAAGAACAAAAAGCTAAACTGGCGCAGTTCTGCAACGTAGGCTTAGGAAATGTGATCGAATGTATCGATATGGATACCATTTATGAAGTGCCATTGTACCTTCAGAAACAGGATT
>Ga0308163_10004131_pt1 | contig 11758 bp, 16 predicted proteins | sample PhyTR1_FD_201037 | JGI IMG/M metagenome (GOLD analysis project Ga0308163, IMG submission 201037) | Phyllosphere microbial communities from UC Gill Tract Community Farm, Albany, California, United States - DLSLT.R1 | ecosystem: Host-associated > Plants > Phyllosphere > Unclassified | place: USA... | reverse complement strand
TCGAGATCGGTCAACGTCTCGGGGCGCTGCGCCTTCAGCCGTTCGAACTCTGCTCGGCTGGCGATGCGGAACCGCAGCATGTCGATCATGTAAGGGTAATGCCGTTGCAACACGCGGAAGAACGTCGCGACGTCGCCCGACACATCGTTGATGACCTCGACCTTCGGCCGCGATCGGCGGCGAAGGAAGACGCCGCCCATCCCAACGAAGGGCTCAGCATAGCCGTCATGGTCGACGCGTTCGATCATCGCGACTAGGCGCGATGCCAGATTGCGCTTGCCGCCAATATATCCTGCGGCGGGTGCGACGGGCTGAATTAGATTTAGAGTGTTCACTTTACGTTCTCGCGTCATAAGTGCCGCACCTCGCGAATCGCGGGGTGCGGGACGGCCGGTGGCCGATGGTCGTGGCGAGAGTGATCCTCGTCGGTTTGCCGGGCTCCACCCCGACATCCCCCGCCCGGCTATGCAGGACGTGAAAGCTTAGCTGGCTGGTGCCGGTGCCTTCCGCGGCGCGAACGCGACCGCTTCGACGCCCACCGCCTCGTTGATGTCCAACAGGCGCGCCTGGATCGGTTCGATCTCCAGCTCGAAAAACATATCGACCGCTTCGCTGGGCTTGCCGAGCGTCGAACCTTGCGCCGGGACGATGCCCAGCAGCACAGGGGGCGTGCGGTGTGCCGCCAGTACGTCGTCGCGCGTCGCGTTCTTGATCCCCATGAACTCGTCGTTCGCGCCGACCTGCGCGATCGGCAGGATCTTGATCCCGCCATCCTTGCCGCCAGGCTGGTGGACGAAGAGGTTGCGAAAATTCCCCGGCCCCTTCGACCGCTTCAGCGCGTCGCGGATCGCATTGACGTCCCCATCGGAAAACTCGCCGGTCGCATGCAAGATGAAACCCGCGTGACTACCGTTCAGATAGTATTTGCGTCGAAACAGTGTGGCGGCTTCATTGAGCAAGGCGGATTGCAGCGCCGAGATATACTCAGGCACGCCGTAAATCTCCTGGTTGATGTCAGGCTGCATGACCTGAATCACGCTGCCGGGTCGAAACTCGAACTCGGACGCTAGGTTTTCAACGAAGAAATACCGCCCCTTTTCGATCCCCCGACGTGTGAATTTAGCCAGGGAATGATCGAGGCGCATTAGTCCGCCAAGTACGCTCCGGCGCTGCTCGACGAAGCCGAAGCCGAACACTAGATAATCGAACACCAGCTTTTCGAACGCGCCGCGAGACAGCCAAGGCGTCGGCATGAACGACCGCACCAGTAGGTTGCGCTTAAGCAGGATCGCCGAACTGTGATGCGGACTGGCGCGAAACGAACGGGCCAGGCCATCGACGCTGATCGGCGGTTCGAACCACCGACCGTTATGCGGGCATTCCAGCATATCGAGGATCTCGCGCCGGCTGTTGACCGGCTCGGGATCCCCGAACGAAAACGCCGCTACCGACGTCGACTTCTCTGGCGTCGTGACGATCGCGCCGGCTCGGCCGGCCTCGTGACGGCCCATGCGGCGTGCCTTGCCCATTATAGGATCTCCATAGTCGACTTTGGCGCTTCGCGGCCGTCGAGCGGTTCGTTGTTGAGGACGTGCATGATCGACCAGGCGAGATCCGCGTGGCCGTCGTCGCCGCCCCGGCCGGCCTTGAACGTGACGTTCCGCCCGCTGGTGGTCAGCGTTTTCTTGATCGAGACGAAGGATGAAACGACATCGAGCCAGCTCGCATCGAACGCCATGCGCCCGCGCGAGATCACATTCTGCGCCTTCATGATCATCATCGCTTTCACCTCGAGCGAATATTCGATCTTGGTGACGCCCTTGATCCCGGCATCGGGCTTGGCGAGCAGCTGATAGACGCCGGCGCCGACGCCCGACGCGTCGATGCCAAGAAACGTGCAATTGTACCGCGACAGCATACCCTTCACGAAGGTGGCCTGCTGTTCGAAATCGAGACCGCGCAGCGGGTGGCGTTCGAGCAGGCGGAAAGCGCCGCCCTGGACGAGCGGCGGTGCCATGATCGACAGCGACGCATTATCGCCGTTTTCGCTGTTTTGCGGATCATAGCCGGCCCAAACGGGGCGCTCGCCATACGGGCGTGCGGCCTCCGGATTGAAGTCGGTCCAGTCCTCCATAGAGTCGCAGCCGCACTTGATCAGGTCGTTGAACCGGAAGGCGGACAGGCTGTCGTCGACGAAGTCGCAGTCGAACAGGTTGGCAAATTCGTCGGGCGCATATTCGTCGCGCAGCTCGTCGATGTCGAACAGGTCGCAACCCGCGGCCTCGGCATCGGTGATCGTGACGATATGCCGCCAAATGCGATCCGGCCCCTGCGCGCCGTCCTTCAGCGCGTCGTGGCTGACATCGATCTCGACGCGCTCGGCTTTGGCGCGTCGCCGGTTGCGCCGCTCACCCGTCCAGTACGGATAGGCCGCGTGCGCGATCGTCGACGGCGTCGAGAAGTAGGTTTTACGCCACTTCTTGTGCGTCGCCATACCCGACGCGACCTTGTTCAACTCCTCGAAACTATGAACCCAAAAGAATTCGTCAAAGTAGAAGTTGCCGTGACGGCCTTGAGCAGTGCGAAAGTTGGTGCCGAGAAAGTGTAGCTCGGCCGCTGCCTCTTCCGCCGGGCGTAGATCCGACGTGATATTCATCGGATCGCCGGCAAGGCTGACGCCGACCAGCTTGGCAAAGCTGACGATGTAGCTGCGGAACTGGTGCGCCTGCGCCTTCGACGCCGATAGGAATATCTGGTTGCGCCCGGTTTCGATCGCGTCGATCAACGCCTCGAACGCGAAATAGTAGGTCGCGCCGATCTGTCGCGACTTCAGTATCATGCGCGTTCGGAACGACAGCGCCTCGAACCACGCCTCTTGATACCCGTACAACTGGTCGAGGAAGATTGCCTTCAACTCGGCCGCCTGGTCGGCGGTGAAGTGGTTCTTCTTCGTCTTCTTCTTTTCGCCCGCGTTGCGGTTCGCGACCCGGTCGTTCAGATCGCCGGAATGACCGCCTGGTGCTTCATAGCGGCGCACCTTGGCCAGGCTCTCGACCTGGCGGCGTAGCGCGTCCAACTCGGTATAATTGTCGCCGGTCTTCTTATCCTTGCAGATCAGCACCATCAGGCGCGTCTCCAGGCAGTCCTCCAGCTTGCGGATCGACGGCGCATCGTCCCAGTTGTGCCGGCGCGCCCAGCTTTTCACCGTATCGTATTTTACGTCCAGTTCGGAGCTGATCTGCGCCAGACTCCACCCGCGCCAGTACAGGCTGCGCGCCGCGCGGATCCGTTCTTCGACGGGCAGGGTGAGGGGGTCGGCAAGGATCGACATGGCACCGCCAGCCTAGCCACGCCGGCACGCCCCCCGCCCCCCACGGCTCTTGTAGAAAGTAATTCTACAAGAGCGCGCGCTTGAGGAAGGCACCGTATTCGGTCCCTGTTCGACCTCGCTAACGGGCGCTTGGCGCGCCGCAACCGACCGAACCGAGGACCAGCCGCCATGGGCACCAAGAGCAAGCCGTTTCGCATCTTCGTCGAAGGTGAAACCATCAGCGATGGCCGCAAGGTCACGGCCGAAATGATCGACGAGTGCGTCGCGACCTTCGCGCCCGCCACCTACAGTCCGCGCATCAACATCGAGCACGTCTCGGGCTACAGCCCAGAGCCCCCGTTCAACGGCTATGGCGACGTCGTTGAGGTGGAGGCTAAGACCGACGACTTCACGATTGCCGGCAAGGTCGAGAAGCGCCGTGCAATGTACGGCGTCGTCGATGGCAACGACCAGCTCGTTTCGCTCGCGAAGGCCGACCAGAAGCCTTTCCCCTCAGTCGAGCTAACGCCCAGCTACGCGGGGAGCGGCAAGTTCGGCATCATCGGCTTGGCCTTCACCGACACCCCGGCGTCGATCGGCACTCAGCGTCTGCAATTCTCGAACCGCGCGCCGGGCAGCGTGTTCGCCTTCTCCACCGACGCGGTCACGATCGAGTTCGAGGCCAAGAAGGCCGAGGACGAGAAGGTCGAAAGCATCGTCGATCGCCTGTTCGCCGCGGTCACCGCCAAGTTCAAGCCGGCCGAGCCCGACAAGCCGAAGGACGAGCCGAAGCCCAAGGCGGCCAACGACAACTTCGATCCTGCATCGTTCACCGCCGACATCAAATCGATCGTCACCGGCGTTGTGACCGCCGCGCTCAAGCCGATCACGGAGGCGCAGACTGCCCACCAGCGCGACTTCGCCACGCTCAAGACGCAGCTCGGGAATACCGAGCAGCCGGGCTTCTCGCGCGCACCCGCGTCGGGCGGCGGGGACGACGCCGTCACCGACTGCTGATCGCCAGCCACCCGCCCAGACCGCCAAGCCTCCACAGGAACCGCCCCGATGCTCAACGTAACCCGCAACAAGTATGACGCCTACACCCAGCAGATCGGCAAGCTGAACAACGTCGCCGACCCCAGCCGCTCGTTCGAGGTTCTGCCGTCGGTGGCGCAGACGCTCCGCGCCAAGCTGAAGACGTCCAGCGACTTCCTGTCGAAGATCAACATCATCCCGGTGGTTGCGCAGGAAGGTGACAAGGTCGGCGTTGGCGTGAAGGGAACGATCGCGAGCCGCACCGACACCCGCGTGAAGGACCGCGAGCCTCGTTACCCCGGCGATCTCGACGAGACGCGCTACCGTTGCGAGAAGACCGACTTCGACACGCTGGTGCGATACGAGACGCTCGACGCCTGGGCGCATCAGCCGAATTTCCAGACCCTGCTGCGCGATGCGATCATCAGCGCCAAGGCCGTCGACATCATCACGATCGGCTTCAACGGCGTGAAGGTAGCCAAGGATACCGACCCGGTCGCCTATCCGCTCCTTCAGGACGTCAACAAGGGCTGGCTCCAGCACATCCGCGAAGACGCCCCGGAGCGCCACGCGGCCGGCGGTGACCTGAAGGCAGAAACCCGAGTGAACGGCGTCGTGACCGTACCAGGCGCGATCTACGTCGGGGCCGGTGAAGTCGGTGTCGAGGTCGATTACGTCAACATCGACGCAATGGTGTTCGCCGGCATCGAACTGCTGCACGAGAACTACCGCGAGGATACAGACCTGGTCGCGATCGTCGGCCGCGCGCTCGTCAACGACAAGTATTTCTCGATCGTCAACGCATCCGGCGACAAGGCAACCGAGCAGCTGGCGCGTGACGTCCTGCTTTCCGACAAGAAGATCGGCGGTCTGACCGCGGTCCGCGTGCCGAAGTTCCCCAAGAGCGCCATCCTGATCACCACGCTCGCCAACCTGTCGGTCTATGAACAGATCGGCACCGAGCGTCGCAAGATCGAGGACAACGCCAAGCGCGACCAGATCGAGAACTACGAGAGCGTCAACCACGCCTATGTCGTCGAAGACATGGGCAAGGCGGTGCTGATCGAGAACATCGTCATGGGCAAAGCCCCGGCCGCGCCTGCGCCGACTGGCGGCTAACCCTTTCCCCCCGTTCCCGCCCCCACAGGACACGCCATGAGCTTTGCTCGCCGCCAGGAACAAATCCTAGCCATGAAAGCGGCGTCTGCTCCTGCATCCGGGGGCGGGCACATCCGTACCGCCGCGGTCGTACCATCGGCCGCGGCGGACCAACCCACCATTCCCACCGGCAATACGCCGGCCGCTCGCGCGGCTGCGACCGTTGCCCTGCGGTTCCGCCATGATCGCCAGCGCCTCAAACAGATCAAGTCGAAAGAGCTGAAGGTCGCCGCCAAGCGCCAGATGCTTCCGGAATATCAGGCATGGTGTGATGGGCTGCTGGACGCCGGCCGTCGTGTCGAGGGTCGGCAAGTGGAACCTACCGGCGCGGACGATGTCCTGCCGAGCATCATGGTTTGGTGCCTGGACGTTGGCGACTGGACGCGCGGCCTGATGCTGGCGAGTTTCGTCCTCCGCTTTTCCATCCCCATGCCTAAGCACTTTGTACGCGATGCCGCGACACTGGTCCTGGAAGAGATCGCGGACGCGGCGTTGCGGGCGCAGGCCAGAAGCGAAGCCTTCCCGGTGTACGTGCTGGAGGCCGTCGAACTGCTGACGGACGGCATCGACATGCACGACGAACCCAAGGCCAAGCTGTTCAAGGCGATCGGTGCCGAGCTGGTGCGTGCAGCCGGCGAGGCGACCGGCGACGCAATCGTGCCGACGATCGAACGCGCCATGGCCGTGTTGACCCGCGCGCAGGATAAAAACGAACGCGTCGGCGTGAAGACGATGCTGCGCGGCCTCGAAAAAGCGAAGGCCGCAGCCATCAAGAACGCCGACGCTAACACCTCTCCCGGCGTCCCCGCAGATGCGAACGCCACGACAGAAACACAGGCCGGCGACACCGCCGGCTGACCAAGCTCGCCCCCGGCGCTCGGGGACGGATCACGCGAGACGGGAGGCCTCCGGGCCGCAGGGCCGTCGATCGACCTGATCCCCACCCCCGTGAATTTCTAGGACCGTTCGATGGCCGACTTCCTCGTCAGCTCCCTGATCGCCTTCGTAGGCGTCGTCGCGTTGGTCGCAGCCGTCGCGATCACGCTGCTTGGTGGCTTCGTCATGATCACCGCACGGAAGTGCGACCGACCGATCGAGCTTTCGCCCCGCGGCTACGCCTGGTGCGCGATTGGGCTTGGTGTGCTGTTGGGGGGTAAGGCGCTCGACGTCGTCGCCAGCGTGTCGCTGTGACTGGCCTGATCGCAACCGTCCTGCCAGACGAGGATACGCCCGCACCGGCGCTGATCGTCAACGACGGGTTCTTTCCCGACATTGATCCTGCGGTATTTCGCAAGCAGCATCGGATCCGCGACGCGGTGACGCCAGATCGCGCTCGCGAGGCGCTGATCGCAGCAATGCTGGCGGTCTATCGCGATCTCGCCGCCTGGGCATTGAGCCACCGCGCAGCCGGCACCCGGAAGCTTGACGACGTGCGGCTATCCGATGGGTCTATCTCGTTGATCGACGGCATCAATACGCTTGTCCTGCTCTACCAGCGCGCCGTCTTCACGGCCGCGAAGGCCGAAGTCGTCGAGCGCTATCGCGACGTAGATCTGACCAGCGCCGGGCAGCGCAAGGCCGAGGATCTCGAACCGAGCGTCACCGAGCTGCGCCGCGATTCAATCCACGCGATCCGCGACATGCTGGGCGTCACACGCACCACGGTCGAGTTGATATGACTTCGTCGCTCGACATCGTTCGTGCGCGCGACGGCGACACGCTCGACGCGCTGATCTGGCGTGAACGCAACCTCGGCCCGGCCGATCTGCCCGCCGTGCTTGCAGCCAACCCCGGCGTCGCCGGCCTCGGCTCGATCCTGCCGAAGGGTCAGCCAATCAACCTCCCCGCCATCGCCGCGCCGGCTACCGCCGTCCACACCGATGTCCTCAACCTGTGGGACTGACCGTATGAAGGATCTACTTCACGACTTCGGGACCTGGCTGCTGGCGTTCGTCATCAGCCTGGTCCCCGCCGGCCTCGGGTCTGTCGTCAGCCTACTTGTCGAAACCGGGCTCACTTGGGGCCAGCGGATCGCGCAAGTCTGGGTCGGCATCGTCGTCAGCTATTTCGTCACGAACGCCGCCAACGCGATGTTCGGCATGCACCCGTTCGTGTCGCAGGCGATCGGCTTTCTCGTCGCCATGGTCGCCTTCAAGGGCGCCCCCGGTTTCATTGCCGGCTGCAGCGCCGTCCTCGCCGAACTGCCCGGCAAGCTTAGCGAGCGGCTGCTCGCGCTCATCCCGCGAAAGGACCCCAAGTAATGCCCGGTTACGGACCGCCCCCTACTCCCGCGAAGAAGCTCCCCCGCAAGACGCTGATCGGCGTAATCGGCGCGGCCGCAGCGCTGATCGTGACCCCGTTCGTGTCCGGATGGGAGTCGGGCGGCACGCCGCGCCTCGTTGCATACCAGGATATCGTCAAGGTGTGGACGATCTGCGGCGGCGAGACGCTGGGCGTGAAGCCCGGCATGGTCGAGACGGTTGCGGGGTGCGAGCTGCGCGAGGAAGCGGCTCTCATTCGCCATGCCGAACCGGTCTTGGCCTGCACGCCAGTCCTGCGCTCGCATCCCAATCAGCTCTCGGCCGCAATCAGCCTCGCCTATAACATCGGCACCGGCGGGTATTGTGGATCAACCGTCGCGCGGCGCTTCAACGCCAGCAACTGGCGTGGTGCCTGCGATGCTTTCCTGATGTGGAACAAGGCGGGTGGCCAGGTCGTGCGCGGCCTCGACCGCCGTCGGCGCGCCGAGCGCGACCTCTGCCTGAAGGAGCTGCCCCGATGATCCGCACCCTGTTCGCCAAGGTGAAGGCCGAGGCCTTCTTCCTCGTCCTGCTCGCCGTCGCCGCGGTCGGTGCCTGGCTGTACGTCCAGTACCGCCAGGTCAGCGCCGACCGCGACGACCTGCGGCACCGCGCCGAGTTGATCTGCGCCGGATCCGGCGCAGACTTCGCTGCAATGGGTAACACCGCACGCGGTGTCCGGTGCGCACAAACGGTCGCCGGACTGGTGAAATTCAAAAGCGACAGCGACCAGCTCACCGCCGCCACGCTCGCGCAGGCGATGGCCGATCACGACGCTCGACAGAACGACGACACCCGCGCCGCGCGCGCTGCTGCCGAGGCAGCAAGCTCGGCCGCACAACGAATGGAGATGGCAGATGCACAAGCTGAACGGACGAATCTTGTCGATAGCGATTGGTTTCGCGCTGTTAACGGCGTTGCCGGCCTGCGCCCGGCACGCTGACGCCCCGCCAGCGGTCATCCCAGCGCCGATCGTGGTAAAGGTGAAGGACACGCCCCCGGCAGAGCTTCTTACGTGCGCTACGCGCCCCAAGGGCCTGCCAGAGGATCCGTCGCTGATCGCGCAGATCCCGACCAAGATCCGTGCCGGCATTATCCGCCTCGCCCGTGCCTTCGCCGGCAACGCCGATCGCGCCGACCGCTTGGTCAACTGGAACGTGCCGGGCAGCTGCCCGGCCGCGAAGACGGCACCGTGAAAAAGCTCGATACCCTGCGCGCGCATCTACTCGCATCTGTTCCCGAAATTGGGAACAGCCCGGAGAAGATGGAGATTTTCGTCGACAAGGGCGATGTGGCGGTGCGCGCAGGCTCGCTCTCGTTCGAGTATTCTTACACCGCTTCGGTGTGGGTGCAAGACTACTCGGGCAGCGTGGACAACCTCTTGGTGCCGATCCTCGCATGGATAGCCGCGAACCAACCCGATCTATTCGAGAAGGGCGACCGCAAGCCCTTCACGTTTGAATCGGAGCTGCTCGACGCGGAGACGTGCGACATCACGATCTCGATCGACCTGACCGAGCTGGTCCGCGTCGAGCAACAGCCGAACGGCCTCAAGGTCACGCATCTACCCGAACCGGTTATGAACGACGCCTTTGCCGGCGTCCCGACCGACACCAACCTATGGGCCGGCCTGATCGAGGACGGCACCGGCATGGTCGAGATCGTCACGCGATGAACGACTTCGCGCCGATCGAGCAGCTGGTCCGCGATCTGCTGGTGCGTACCGCCGCGCCGGAACGCGCGCGGCTGATGCGCTCGATCGGCCGCGAGATCCGCAAGAGCCAGTCGGACCGTATCGCTGCCCAGCGCGATCCCGAGGGCGCGGCGTTCGCCCCGCGCCGTCCCAAGCCCGATCGCGGCCGGAGGAAAGGCAAGCTTCGCCAGCAGAAGATGTTCCGCAAATTGCGCATGGCAAAGAGCCTGAAGGCGGGCGGCAACGGCGACGAAGTTTGGGTCGGCTTCGGCGGTCGCGCATCGCGGATCGCCAGCATTCACCAGGCCGGTCTGTCCGACGCACCGGCACCTGGTCAGCCGAAGGTGCGCTACGCTCGACGCGTATTGCTCGGCCTGACGGAAGCCGAGCAACAGCGCATCATCGATCTCATTCTTGCGCAGGTCTTTCTGCGCTAGTGACCCACTTAAAGGCGGACACCAAAAATCTTAAAGGGATCCCGGCCTTCTCTGACGGCCATAAGCCGGTCGACAGCAAGTACAGAGGCTTCGCCGGAGGTGGATTGACGAACATTGACGGTTGCTGGATCGATTCCGCTCTTCTCGGCAACCTCCATCGGCTCCGTGGCACTGATCGCGTCACAGACAAACCACGGCACCCCATTGACTTCGATGGTTTGCATAACTGTTCCCTTTGCATCGTTTGCTTCGCGGCCACTACCGGCTGCAACCAGCGTCATAGATAGGAAGCCGTCAGCGCCACGCCAATGATTGCAATGGGCTCTTGTAGAATACCTTTCTACAAGAGCGCGCCATAGCCATGCCCTCGCCGCGCCGACGACATGGCCGGCGTCATGACCGCCACCACCGCCATCGTCGACCTGTCGAAGCTCGATCCGCCGACGATCGTCGAGCAGCTCGAATATGAGACGATCCTAGCCCGCAAGGTTGCGCGGATGGTGGCGTTATTCCCCGACTTCGACGCGACCGTAGACAGTGATCCGGCGATGAAGGTCCTGCAGGTCGCCGCCTACGACGAACTGTTGCTTCGCCAGAACTTCAACGAACGCCTGGTCGGCCGCCTGGTCGCATACGCCACCGGCGCAACCCTCGACCATATCGGCGCGGCGATCGGCGTCGCCCGTCTCGCTGTCACCCCCGCCAACGCCGCCACCGGTGCGGCAACCGTCTATGAAGACGACGATAGCTTTCGTGCGCGCATCGTCCTCGGCCCGGAAGGCTTCGCCGCAGCAGGCCCCGAGCTTGCCTATGTAAAGCGCGTGAAAGACGCCGGCACCGACGTCCTGGACGCAAGCGCAATTTCGCCCGCGCCGGGTGAAGTGCTGGTCACGGTCCTGTCGCGTTCGGGCGATGGCACAGCGCCGGACGCGCTCGTCCAGGCGGTACGCGACATCGTTACCGACCCTGCCGTTCGCCCCATTGGCGACCTGGTCACGGTCGCAGCTGCAACGCAGCGCCGTTTCGTCATCGACGCGCGGATCTGGACGTTCGCCGGCCCGGATCCCGCGCTCCTGATCGTAACGGCGCAGGGACGGCTCGCTAAGTATCTGACCGATTCACGCCGGCTCGGCCGCAACGTCACGCTATCAGGCATGAACGCCGCCATGACGGTCTCCGGCGTGCAGCGCGTGCAGATCCTCTCCCCCACGGCCGACATCGTTTGCGATCGAACCGAAGCGGCTCTCTGCACGTCCTCGACGGTCATTCATGGCGGCTATGACGACTAGCCTGCTCCCACCCAATGCGACGGGCCTTGAGCGCGCGTTAGAGGCCGGCGTCCGCGCCGGCAGCGTTACGACGCCCGTCGATCAAATCGACGTTGCAGACACGTGCCCGGCAGAGCTGTTGCCTTGGTTGGCGTGGGGCCTCTCGGTTGATAGCTGGGACGGGAACTGGTCCGATGCGGACAAGCGCGAGGTGGTCGGCAATTCGCTCGCGTTCCACCGGCTTAAAGGCACGCGTCTCTCGGTTGAGACGGTGTTGGCGCGCTTCGATAAGCTCGCCAAATTAGTCGAATGGCACGAGGCAGAACCGCGCCGCGCGCCTCATACCTTCGAAATTGTTCTTCCCCTCGTGCTGGACAACGGCAACGCGCCCGGCGGTAATCGCTCTACGGCCGCATTTGCCGAGGCGATCATTCGCGAGGTCTCGCGCGTAAAGCCGCTCCGCGAACACTTCACCCTCGTCCAGGCACTGACTTTGGACGGCATTATCGGCGTCCAGGGCATCGCACGCGCCTTCATCGAAGTGCGACAGGACATAG
>Ga0308163_10004127_pt1 | contig 11766 bp, 8 predicted proteins | sample PhyTR1_FD_201037 | JGI IMG/M metagenome (GOLD analysis project Ga0308163, IMG submission 201037) | Phyllosphere microbial communities from UC Gill Tract Community Farm, Albany, California, United States - DLSLT.R1 | ecosystem: Host-associated > Plants > Phyllosphere > Unclassified | place: USA... | reverse complement strand
GTCGTACCCTCACTCCGGCGACGCTCCGTGGGCCCGCCGCCATCGGCCATCCATGGCCGGGGGCGGCTCTCGCGGCATCCATGCCGCTCGGCCCACTCCACGCCGCCTGCGTTCAGCCTGCCCCAAGTCGCGATTTGAGGTGTCTGGACTATCGCGTACAAGAGCAACGCGGGCTGGAGCTAACGCTCTTCGCATCTTGATTTGTGCATCAATCTTCTTTGCGCCGCTCTTTACTGTAGGAGCGCGCTTGCCCGCGATCTACCGCGCAGCGGTAGCAAAACCAGGCGACTCGATTCTGCCTGACGCTGCGCATGCACAGGTTTTGCTGCCGGTTCCCGGCAGATCGCGGGCAAGCGCGCTCCTACAGGGACAGCGTCAACCTGATAGTTCTGCTTCTGCTGTTGACTTTGCTTTTGGACATCAATGGTTCAAACACTTGGTTACTTGGTGTCTTCAAGTAACCCGCCGAAGGCGGAACAGTTGGCCGTTAGGCCAAACCTAAGCGTTCTCAACCGTGCGAGGCGCCATGAAGTACATCCACACCAGCGCAATGAAATACATCGCCGGGATCATCGTGAACAGTACGTTGTAGTTGTTGTGCGTGGCCGTCAGCACGGCGCCGACGATCTGGGTCATGAACATTCCGCCAATCGCCGCGCACATGCCGCCGAAGCCAAATACCGTGCTCATCGTGTGTTTCGGCGTGTAGTCCATCACCAGGCTCCAGATGTTCGCGGTCCAGGCCTGATGTGCGCCGACCGCCAGCGCGATGGCCAGCACCGCCACCCACAACCCGCTGGCGTTGGCGGCGAACACCACGCTGATAATCGTCAGTGCAAACACTAGCATCGACAGCAGGCGCGACGTCGTCGGGCGCATGCCACGGCCGATGAACCACGATGACAGGATGCCGCCACCGATGCTGCCGAAGTCGGCCGTCAGCCAGATGAGGATCAGCGGAATGCCCATCTGGGTGACGTTGATGCCCAGGTTGTATTGCTGATTCAGGAACGGCGGCAGCCAGTACAGGTAAAACCAGAACACCGGTGCTGTCAGCGCATAGGCCAGCGCGAACGCCCAGGTGCCGCGCATTTTCAGAATCTGCGAGAAAGGCACTTTGGCGGGAATGGGTTCAGCCTCACTGCCCTGATTGATGTAATCCAGTTCGCTTTGGCGAACAGTGGGGTGGTCTTCGGGGTTGAAATACTTCAAGCGCCAGATCACGACCCAGGTCAACCCCAGTGCGCCCATGCAAATAAACGCTGCCTGCCAGCCCCACACGGTGAGGATCAATGGCAATAGGGCGGGAGTGACCATTGCCCCGACGTTGGTGCCGGCATTGAAGATGCCGGTGGCGACCGCGCGTTCGCCGGCCGGGAACCACAACCGGGTGGTCTTGACGCACGCCGGGTAGTTGGCGGCTTCCGTCATGCCGAGGATGAAGCGACACACCATGAAGCCTGCAGCGGAAGTGGCAAGGCCGTGGGCGCCGGTCGCGAAGCTCCAGAGCAATACCGCCAGAAAGAACGCCCGCTTGACGCCCACCCGGTCGATGAACCGTCCTTGAAGCAAAAAGCCAATCGCGTAACCGACCTGGAACCAGAAGTTGATGTTGGCGTAATCCATCGCCGTCCAGCTCATCTGTTTGGCCAGGATCGGCTGCATGACCCCGAGCGCCGCGCGGTCGATGTAATTCAGGGTGGTTGCGAAGAAGACCAGGGCCAGCATGCCCCACCGTGTTTTGCCAATCGCGAGCGCGCCGCGGATCTTTTCTCCGATCCCGGCATGGGGATGTACGGGCGTGGCTGCGACCGGCGCAGGGGAAGCAGGGTATGAGCGCATGAGCATTTAACCTGTCTTGGAATTGTTATGGTTTTGTCTGGATGACGCTGATCCGATGCACGGCAGTACGGTGACTCGGCATCGGTTGAAGCTGAACCTTGTCCGACAATGTGGAGATGATGGTGGAGCGCATGGGCAGGAGCGTCAATTGACTCAGGGCTCTTTTGGGCGATTATCGAACACAAAACTAACCAGTCCGTACATTTAAATTGCCGTGACAGGATACCGGGAGAATAATCGGTTTAACACCTGAACACCGGCTGGAGAACTGACCGTCAGGTGAAATAACCGAGGAGTCAGAACATGCAGCGCTCGATTGCCACCGTTTCTTTGAGCGGAACCCTGCCAGAAAAGCTCGAAGCCATTGCCGCCGCAGGTTTCGACGGTGTTGAGATATTCGAAAACGACCTTCTGTACTACGACGGCAGCCCGCGCAACGTGCGCCAGATGTGCGCTGATCTGGGCATTGCGATCACGCTGTTTCAACCGTTTCGCGATTTTGAAGGCTGCCGCCGCGACCGCCTGCAACGTAACGTCGACCGGGCAGAGCGCAAATTCGACCTGATGCAAGAGCTCGGCACCGACCTGGTGCTGGTGTGCAGTAACACCGCCAGTGATTCGCTGGGCGATGAACGCATTCTGCTGGACGATCTGGCGCTGCTGGCCGAGCGCGCCGGTGCGCGCGATCTGCGGATCGGTTACGAGGCCCTGGCTTGGGGGCGTCACGTGAACACCTGGCAGCAGGTCTGGGATCTGGTGCGTCAGGTGGATCATCCCGCCCTCGGCGTCTTGCTCGACAGCTTTCATACGCTCTCGCTCAAGGGCGATCCGACGGCTATCGCCCAGATTCCCGGCGACAAAATCTTTTTTGTGCAGATGGCTGACGCGCCCGTGCTGGCGATGGACGTACTGGAGTGGAGCCGGCATTTTCGCTGTTTCCCGGGGCAGGGCGAGTTCGACTTGCCGGGCTTCCTCGCACCGATTCTGAAGAGTGGTTACACCGGCCCGCTGTCGCTGGAGATTTTCAACGACGGTTTTCGCGCTGCGCCGCCGCGCGCCAACGCTGCCGACGGCCTGCGTTCGCTGTTGTACCTGGAAGAGAAGACCCGTGAGTTGCTGGACCGGGAGGCTCAACCGGTAGCGCCGCAATTGTTGTTCAGCCCGTCCGAGGCGGGTCGTTATGACGGTGTTGAATTCCTTGAGTTCGCCGTTGACGACGCGCAGGGCGCGCGCCTTGCCGGCTGGTTGGAAAAGCTTGGTTTTGCCAGGCTCGGCCAGCATCGCTCCAAGGCGGTGAGCCTGCTGGGGCAGGGCGATATCAAGATCGTGCTGAATGCCGAACCCTATTCGTTCGCGCACAGTTTCTTCGAATCCCACGGTCCGTCGTTGTGCGCCACCGCCTTGCGGGTCGAGAACGGCCATGGAGCGCTCGAACGCGCGCGGCAGTATAAAGGCCAGCCGTATCGTGGGCTGGTCGGGCCTAACGAGCGGGAGATCCCGGCGGTGCGCGCGCCGGACGGCAGTCTGATCTATCTGGTGGAACCCGCCGCAGCCGGGCAATCGATCTACGACAGTGACTTCAATATCGACCCCCAGGCAGTGGGCCAAGGCGGCCTGCAGCGCATCGACCACATGGCGATGGCGTTGCCCGCCGACAGCCTCGACAGCTGGGTGCTGTTCTATAAAACACTGCTGGATTTTGAAGCCGATGACGAAGTGGTGCTGCCTGACCCGTACGGGCTGGTGAAGAGCCGCGCGTTACGCAGCCGTTGCGGCAGCGTTCGCCTGCCGCTGAACATCTCAGAGAACCGCAACACCGCGATTTCTCACGCGCTGTCCAGCTACAGAGGCTCTGGCGTGCATCACATTGCCTTCGCCTGTGACGATATCTTCGCGCAGGTCGCGCGGGCGAAAGAGGCGGGCGTGCAGTTGCTGGACATTCCGCTCAACTATTACGACGATCTGGCGGCCCGTTTCGATTTCGACGACGAGTTCCTGAGCGAACTGGCCTACTACAACGTCCTCTGTGACCGGGATGCCAACGGTGGCGAGCTGTTCCACGTCTACACCGAGGCGTTCGATGACCGGTTTTTCTTCGAAATCCTGCAGCGCAAAAACGGCTATGTCGGTTACGGCGCGGCCAACGTGGCCGTGCGATTGGCGGCCATGGCCAAGTCGCGCAGCAGCAGCGCACGGCAGGCGCGGTTGTGAGGGTTCGAATGGCATGCAGGCATATGCCACTTCCGTAACGCGGCGGTGCGGCTCATAATCGCGCGATTCCACCGTGGTCGTGAGCCAAGCATGAAAACTGTCGACGACATCCTTGCCGAAGCGCCCGTAGAGGCCCCACGCAAGAGCCGCAAAAACAATCCGGAAAAAACCCGCGACGGCATCCTTCAGGCGGCCGTCGCCGAGTTTGTGGCCCAAGGACTTTCGGGCGCTCGGGTTGATGCCATCGCCGAACGGACGCAAACTTCAAAACGCATGATCTACTACTACTTCAACAGCAAGGAACAGCTGTACAGCGAAGTATTGGAAAAACTGTACGGCGACATACGTCTTACCGAGAGCAGCCTGGAGCTCGACGTGCTGGAGCCCATGGCGGCGATCCAGCGTCTGGTGGAATTCACCTTCGATCACCATGATCGTAACGTCGACTTCGTGCGCATCGTGTGCATCGAGAACATCCACAATGGCGACAACGTCAAGCAGTCATCGACGATTCGTGCGTTGAGCCAGCACGTGTTGCAGGCGCTGGATGAAACGCTGCGTCGGGGCGAGCAGGAAGGGGTTTTCCGTAAAGGAGTGCAGGCGGTCGACCTGCACATGCTGATCAGTTCATTCTGTTTCTATCGGGTGTCCAACCGCCATACGTTTTCGGAAATCTTCCAGATCGAGCTGGAAGATCAGGACGTCAAGGCGCGACACAAAGCGATGATCAGTGACTCGGTGACCCGTTATCTGATGCCGTAAACAGGTGTCGGGGCGCGACGCTGCAGCGGGGTCAGGCGTCAAGCGCGCGAAAAGCCGTTTGCATGCGACCTGCATCGGCAGCCTGTCCGGTGAACAGCTCGAACGCCTTGACCGCCTGAAACACGGCCATCGCGCTTCCGTCCAGCGTGCGGCAACCCAGGCGCCGAGCGTAAGCCAGCAACTCGGTTTCCAGCGGGAAATAGATGATCTCCGCCACCCACTGTTCTGCGCGCAACAACCTGGGTGGCAGTGGCGTGCCCGGCAGCTTGGCCATGCCGACGGGGCTCGTGTTGACCAGGCCATCAGCCTGCGCCATGGCGCTGGGCAGGTCATGCCCGACGCGTGCGCGCCCGGCACCAAAATGCGCGGTGAGGTTATCGACCAGGCTAAGCGCGCGTTCAGGCTCAACGTCGAAGATGCGCAACTGCCCAACGCCTTCACTCAGCAACGCATGAGCAACGGCTGCACCCGCGCCACCCGCGCCCATTTGCACGACGCAGCCTCGCTCGACGTCACCTAACCCGCGCCGAAACCCTTCGGCAAATCCTGAGCAGTCCGTGTTGTGGCCGATCCGCTGGCCGTCGCGGAACACCACGGTGTTCACCGCGCCGATGCAGCGCGCTTCGTCCGACAAGGCGTCGAGCAACGGTATCACTGCCTGCTTGCACGGGAAGGTGATATTGAGGCCGGTGAAGCCGCTGCGTTGAGCCCCGGTCAGCAGTTCGGGCAAGGCCGTGGTGTCCAGTCCGAGCGCGTCCAGATCGATAAGCCGATACAGATAACGCATGCCTTGCGCGTCGCCTTCGCGTTCGTGCAGCGACGGCGTGCGAGACGCCTGGATGCCAGCCCCGATGAGGCCTGCGAGGATGCAAGGGTGTTTAGCGTTCGAGGTCATGACGGTCCGCTCTTGTAATTGGGTGTGCATCATAAGACGTGTGCGTGAGCGAAATGTACCAGATAGTTAACTTTGCAGAAGCGCTGCGCAGTCGTATGCGCAGCAATGCGTTCGATAATCGCCCAATACCGATTCGTGACGGTCCGAGGTCATTTCGGTCTGCGCGAAAGATGGCGAAGCAGATACTCTAAGGCGCCTGCCTGCCCTCGCTACTCAAGGACCGTATTGATGTCTCAACGCCAATCGACGCTGATCGCTTTGCTGGTGGCGGTCACGTTTTTCATGGAAAACCTCGACGCCACGGTCATCGCCACCGCGTTGCCGGAAATGGCCAGGACCTTTGGCGTAGCGGCGGTGGACCTCAATATCGGCATGAGCGCCTACATGCTCGCCATCGCCGCATTCATCCCGATCAGCGGCTGGCTGGCCGACCGCTTCGGGTCCCGGCTGGTGTTTGGTGGCGCGATCGTGTTGTTTACGGTGTCGTCGCTGCTGTGCGGCATCAGCACCGGTCTGGAGAGCTTCGTCGCGGCGCGTGTGTTGCAGGGCATCAGTGGCGCCATGATGGTGCCGGTCGGACGCCTCGCGGTGATGCGCGCGACCGAAAAGAAGGACCTGGTGCGGGTCATTTCACTCATTACCTGGCCGGGTCTGGTGGCGCCCGTGCTGGGTCCGCCGCTGGGCGGTTTCATCGTGACCCATGCATCCTGGCCGTGGATCTTTTACCTGAACCTGCCGCTGGGCGTGCTCGCCTTGATCGCCACGTGGGTGCTGATTCCCCGGCGCAACGAGGTCAGCCGGCGCGCCTTCGATTTCGGTGGGTTTGTGTTGTTGGGCATCGCCTGCACGGCCTTGCTGTACGGCATGGAAATGCTCGGCCAAGGGCGTACCAGCCAATGGCCTGGACTGCTCGTGACAGCGTTGGGGCTGACCTGCGGCGCTTTGGCATGGGCCCATATGCGCAAGCGCGAACAACCGCTGATGAACGTCTCGGTGATCGGTATTCGCACGTTCAGCGTCAGCCTGTTCGGCGGTTCGCTGTTTCGCATCGCCATCAGCACGCTGCCGTTTCTGTTGCCCCTCATGTTCCAACTCGGGTTTGGGCTGTCGGCCTTTGATGCCGGCCTGCTGGTGCTGGGCGTGTTCGCGGGTAACCTGGCGATGAAGCCGTTTACCACGGCCATCATGCAGCGTTGGGGATTCCGCCCCGTCCTGATGATCAACGGCGTGATTGGTGTGCTGGCCATCGCCGCCTGCGCGCTGCTCGATGAGCAGATGGGCTGGCCGTTGATCCTGCTGATCCTGTTCGTGGGCGGGCTGTCGCGATCCATGCAGTTCACCGCCTTCAACACCTTGGGTTTTGCCGACGTACCCAAGGCACAGATGAGCGACGCCTCGACGATGTTCAGCATGTTCTTTCAGCTGAGCATGGGCTTGGGCGTCGCGATTGCCGCGTTGTTGCTGCGCGGCGCGATGTACCTGCACGGGAACGAAGGGCAGGCGCACACGGCGGATTTCCAGCTGACCTTCATCGGGGTGGCGGTCATTGCGCTGTTGGCATTGCTGGATAACCGGCGTTTGTCGGCACAGTCCGGCGCTGCGGTCCTGCAGCGCAAGGCGTAGCGCGGCACGGACGACTGTCTAAAAGCACCACCGCCGTTGCGCGCTTTGACTATTGCCCATCAGGGCGACAGAGCGGAGTATTTCCCTGCTCCGGTTAAAACCAAAATAAAAACAATGTAGGGAAGACACCATCATGCAGATCGAAGGCAAGGTATTTCTGGTCAGTGGCGGCGCATCCGGCTTGGGCGCGGCCTCGGCGCAGATGCTGATCGACGCAGGCGCCAGGGTCATGCTGGTCGATGTCAACGCTCAGGCGCTCGACAGCCAGATCCAGAAGCTGGGTGCCAATGCGCGCGCCAGTGTTACCGACATTACCCAGGAAAGCGCCGCCCTGGCAGCGGTCGAGAAGGCGGTGGCCGAGTTCGGTCAGGTGAACGGCCTGATCAACTGCGCCGGCATCGTCGGTGCGGAGAAAATCCTCGGCAAGGAAGGCCCTCACGGTCTCGACAGTTTCAGCCGTGTCATCAACGTCAACCTCATCGGCAGCTTCAATCTCTTGCGCCTGACGGCGGCAGCCATCGCCGAAGGCACCGCTGACAAGGGCGGGGAGCGCGGCGTCATCATCAATACAGCGTCGGTGGCGGCCTACGACGGGCAGATCGGCCAGGCCGCGTACGCCGCCTCCAAAGGCGCCATTGCCAGCCTGACACTGCCCGCCGCGCGGGAACTGGCGCGGTTCGGCATCCGGGTCATGACCATCGCGCCCGGTATTTTTGAAACCCCGATGATGGCGGGCATGACCCCGCAAGTACGCGAAAGCCTGTCGGCCGGTGTCCCGTTCCCGCCTCGGCTGGGTCGGCCGGATGAATACGCTGCGCTTGCCCGTCACATCATCGAGAACAGCATGCTCAATGGCGAGGTGATCCGTCTTGACGGCGCACTGCGCATGGCGGCGCGCTAATCGGAGGAGGTATCCCATGTCACTGAACAAGCGCCAGACGCTGATCGAAGACCCGGTGGTCATCATCAGTGCCGTTCGTACGCCCATGGGCGGTTTCCAGGGTGATTTGAAGAGCCTCACCGCGCCGCAGCTGGGTTCGGCCGCGATCCGCGCGGCGGTCGAGCGGGCCGGCATCGGCGCAACTGACGTCGAACAGGTGCTCTTCGGTTGCGTGTTGCCCGCAGGGTTGGGACAGGCACCGGCCAGGCAAGCGGCGTTGGGGGCGGGCCTGGGCAACGGAACGCTGTGTACGACACTGAACAAGATGTGCGGGTCCGGGATGCAGGCGGCGATCATGGCCCATGACCTGTTGCTCGCCGGCAGCGCCGAGGTGGTGGTCGCAGGCGGCATGGAAAGCATGTCCAACGCGCCGTATCTGCTGGACAAAGCCCGAAGCGGCTATCGTATGGGCCACGGGCAGATCATCGATCACATGTTTTTCGATGGGCTCGAAGACGCTTATGAACGTGGACGGTTGATGGGCACCTTTGCCGAAGCGTGTGCGTCGTTCGAAGGGTTCAGCCGCCAGGCGCAGGATGCGTTTGCCGTCGCCTCGTTAACGCGCGCTCAGGAGGCCATGAAGCACGGCCGCTTTGAGGCGGAGATCGTTCCCGTCCAGGTCACGGTCGGCAAAGAGCAGAAGACCATCAGCCAGGATGAGCAGCCGCCCAAGGCACGACTCGACAAAATTCCTGAACTGAAGCCGGCCTTCCGCGAAGGCGGCACCGTCACTGCCGCCAACTCCAGTTCGATTTCCGATGGTGCCGCGGCGTTGACCCTGATGCGCCAGTCTGAAGCCACGCGCCGGGGCTTGAAGCCGTTGGCGGTGATCCGTGGGCATGCCGGTTACGCGAATGAGCCGGGACTGTTTCCGACGGCGCCGATCGGGGCCATTGAAGCGCTCATGAGCAAAACCGGATGGTCATTGGGGGAGGTCGATCTGTTCGAAATCAACGAAGCCTTCGCCGTTGTGGCATTGGTCACGATGAGCAAGCTTGAGTTGCCCCATGAAAAGGTCAACGTCAACGGCGGCGCCTGTGCATTGGGTCACCCCATCGGTGCATCGGGCGCGAGGATCCTTGTGACGCTGCTTCATGCATTGAAACAGCGGGGATTGCAGCGCGGCGTTGCCGCGATTTGCATCGGCGGTGGAGAGGCCACGGCGATGGCGCTTGAAATCGTATAAAGTCGTTATTTATCAACGGCCTGTAGAAGACACTTAAAGTTCGATGAGGTTGATTCGAGCTTCCGTAAAAAAATCAAAAATGGAATACGAACAATGAGTTACACAACCATCCTCAAAGAAATTCAAGGTCGGGTCGCGCTCATCACGCTAAACCGCCCTGAGGCGTTGAATGCCCTGAATTCGACATTGATCAGCGAACTCAACCATGCGCTGGACGCGCTGGAGAGCAACCGGGATATTGGCTGTATTGTCCTCACAGGTTCCGCCAAGGCATTCGCGGCGGGCGCTGATATCAAGGAAATGGCCGAGCTCAAATACCCGCAGATTTACCTCGACGACCTGTTCAGTGACAGTGACCGCGTTGCCAATCGACGCAAGCCGATCATCGCGGCCGTTTCGGGCTTCGCGCTGGGCGGGGGCTGTGAACTGGCACTGATGTGCGACTTCATCCTGGCCGCCGACAACGCCCGGTTTGGTCAGCCCGAAATCAAGTTGGGTGTACTGCCGGGCATGGGCGGTACTCAACGGTTGACCCGTGCGGTTGGCAAAGCGAAAGCCATGGAAATGTGCCTCACGGGACGTTTGATCGACGCGGTAGAGGCCGAGCGTGCAGGGCTGGTGGCGCGCATTGTGCCGCAAGCGCAACTGCTCGAAGAGGCATTGAAGGTCGCCCAGACCATCGCCGCCAAGTCATTGCCGGTGGCGATGATGGTCAAGGAAAGCGTAAACCGAGCCTTTGAAGTCAGTCTGGCCGAAGGCATTCGCTTTGAGCGGCGGGTGTTCCATGCCGCCTTTGCCAGCGAGGATCAGAAGGAAGGCATGGCAGCGTTCATTGAAAAACGTGAACCGACGTTCAAGCATCGCTGATGGCCAAAGTGCGCTCGGCTGAGCACGGACGCAGCGACGCCCTACGAGCAGCCCTGCGCCGCGTCGCCAGGCGGGGCAGTGGACGTCAGATGAAAACAACTGCGCAGCGTGCGGCAATGCCCCGGATGAACCAGACAAAGCGGTGTGCTTGCCTGACAGTCGAGGCTTAGCAGGCGCGAAAACTCGACCGGACTCAAGCCCAGCCAGCCGTTCAGGTCGGTGGTGCCTTCGAAGAGGATGTCTTCGGGGGCAATGCGCGCCAGGAGCGCCAGATCCGGCGTCGGCATTCGCACGATGTACCACTGACAGTGCGGCAACGGACGCATCGGGTCGGCGGGTTCCACCAGTCGCAGATCCTGGGTCACTTCAATCTGCTCCTCGGACTTGGACGGGAGCGAGACATCGGTCGCAGCGACGGGCGCAAGGTGGATACCGGCTTCGGAGAGGATGAGTGTCGCGTGCGAGCTTCGCAGGATGAGCGAGGTTTGACTGTGAACCCGCAGGAGTTGATTGGCACGCAGCTGAACGACCGGATCGGGCCTGTCGCAGCCGATGCCGTCCAACAGCAGCGTACGGGTCAACTGCTTTCCCAGTGGAGCAGCGACAAGGGTGCTGCACACCACGGGTTGATCCGGGTCGCCTTCGAAAAACATGATGTTCAGCCGCGTACCCGCCGTGCGGAGCCCCAGATCGTGGGTGATGCGCGCCCAGCTGTCTTCTCCGCCCTGTTTTACGTCAGCGGGTTGCCAGTCGTAGCGAACCTTGACGCGACCCATCCTGTCGGCACCGTCCATGGTCTGCGTGGCAGCGTGGGCGCCGATCAGGCACGGTTTGTCATGCTCCAGCGAGGGGCGAAACGGCATGGCCCAGGGAATCACTTGAAACGCGTTGAAATATCGGGCGAGCGCCGGCTGCTCCAGGGCAGTCTCACGCATCCGGGCTGCGCTGATAGGGGCGCAAGACGCCTCAGCTGCGACGGCATGAAGGATCTGGATGACGTTGCCGGTCGGGCAATGCTGCAGAGGCGCCAGCTGTTTGCCTGAATGCTGCACATCCGTGATCAACCATTGGTCGTTGAGCATGGCTTCAGCCTGCCCATCGACACGCATGACACCGCCGCTGCGCAACCACGTGTGGCGACTGCTCCCCATGATCTCCCGCCGCTCACACCTTAAACGTTCCAGTTGGCGGCCACTGAGCTGCTTGCCTTGGCCGTGGGAAACGCTTGACTCGAAAGGCATCCACAGCGATTGGTTGTCAGCCTGGATGGGGCACGAAGCGCCGGGAAAGGTTTGAGGGATGTAAAACTCGCCAGCCTGGCTGCTGTAGCACGTGCGGACCGACAGTTGCTCGGCCAGGTCATCGATGTCGACTGCCTGTGGCCACTCGGGGAAGCCGGCCGGGTCATCGGAAAACACCACGGTATGGCGCTGCGGGTGG
>Ga0308163_10004126_pt1 | contig 11774 bp, 10 predicted proteins | sample PhyTR1_FD_201037 | JGI IMG/M metagenome (GOLD analysis project Ga0308163, IMG submission 201037) | Phyllosphere microbial communities from UC Gill Tract Community Farm, Albany, California, United States - DLSLT.R1 | ecosystem: Host-associated > Plants > Phyllosphere > Unclassified | place: USA... | reverse complement strand
CCGGGGCATTGGCCTCATGCACAGCTTGAGCGTGAAGGGGAGCCTGGGCTTGAGTTTGAGTCTGAGTTTGAGTTTGAGTCTGATCCTTTGCCTGCTCGCCGGTGCGGCGAGGGCGCAGTCCCCGGCCGATTTGCCACAGGTCGTCCCGGTCTTCCAGCCGCAGCGGCAGGCGGCCGTTCAGGAGCTGGCCGAGCGTGCCGAAATCCTGGTCATGTTCCACCTGCCCGCGCCGCACTTCCGTGCCGACAGCTATGGCAGCGTCGATTACCGAGAGGATGCCGGCCACGCCGCGCGCCAGCGCCTCGCCGCTGCGGTGGCGCGCGACTATCAGCTGGAACTGATGGAAGACTGGGCCATGCCCGTGCTGAGCGTCGATTGCTACCGCATGCGCCTGCCCATCGGCGCGACGGCCACGCCTTTGCTGGAAGCGCTGGCGCGCGACCAGCGCATCGAGTGGGCGCAACTGATCCAGGATTTCGCAGCGCAAGGCAGCGCGGATCCGCTACCCCGTCCGCAACCAGCGGCCGTCACCGATCCGCTGTACCGCACGCAACCGGCCGCCGGCGCCTGGCGCCTGGAGCAGGTACGCAAGGTCGCCACCGGGCGCAAGGTGGTGGTGGCGGTAGTCGATAGCGGCGTCGAAAGCAGCCACCCCGATCTGGCCGGACAGGTCATGGCGGAAGAGAACTTCGTCGATAACCAGAAATACCTGCCGGAGCTGCACGGCACCGCCGTCGCCGGCATCATCGCTGCGCGCGCCGGGAATGGCGTTGGCATCGAAGGCGTGGCGCCCGAAGCGCGTTTGCTGGCGCTGCGGGCCTGCTGGCAAACCGTCGCCGCCACCCGCTGCAACAGCTTCACGCTGGCCAAGGCGCTCAACTTTGCGCTATCGAATGGCGCGCACATCATCAACCTCAGTTTGTCGGGACCGCAGGATCGGCTGCTGCAACAACTGGTGGACATCGCGCTGCTGCGCGGCGTGCGTGTAGTGGGTGCGGTCGATCCGGCGCGGCCGGACGGCGGCTTCCCGGCCAATACGCCGGGCGTGTTCGCAGTAGCCCCGGATGGCGCCATGCCGCCGGCCGGCGGCCGCGCGCTGCTGGCGCCGGGCCGCGATATTCCCACCACCATGCCGGGCGGGCGCTGGGGCCTGGTGGCCGGATCCTCGTACGCCGCCGCCCACGTCTCCGGCATGCTGGCCTTGCTGGAAGAACTCAGGCCGCAGCTGCCGGCGGCCAGGCTGCGCGACAGCATCGTCCTCAATGAGGGCAGCCCACCGTTGACGGGAATAGATCTGTGTGCCACCATCAGCCGCATTTCCGGAAAGTGCTCATGCGCGTGTCAACCCAGTTCCAGCAGCCGATTCGCACACTCGCCCTGAGTGTCTTGCCGTGCCTGCTGGCGCCCGTCGCGCAGGCACAGTTGAGCGGTAATGCGGGCCTGCTCTCCAACTACCTGTATCGCGGCATTTCGCTAAGCGACAACCGGCCGGCGGCGCGCCTGGCGTTGAACTATGACGATGCGTCCGGCTGGTACGCCGGCGGACAGGCGGTGACCGGTCAACTGGCGATGGAACAGCATCGCAGCCTGCAATGGATAGGCTACGCCGGCTACGCGCAGCGGCTGGCCTCCGGCCTTTCCTGGGAAACCGGGGTGACCGCCTATGCCTTCCCGCGCACCGCCAACTGGAATTTTCGCGAAGTCTACATCGGCCTGTCCGGCGAGGCGCTCAGCGCGCGGCTGCATTACGCGCCCGACTATCTCGGTTTTGGCGAGCGCACGCTGTTCGGCGAACTGAATGGCGGCTGGCTGCTCGCGCCGCGCTGGCAGGCTTTCTGGCATGGCGGCTATCTATACTCGCGGGATAACGCGTTGAGCAACCGTGCCGAAGCGCGGCTGGGGCTGGCCACCGGGGTGCAAGGCTGGCAGGCGCAGGTCTCGCTGGATTTTACGCGGCTGCGCAACGAGAACAGAAACGATATTTACGGCGTGAACGCCACCTGGCGCCGTCGGCTGGTGCTGGGTGTCAGCCGCGCTTTCTGACAAAGACAACTTTTTATGGGAACCGGATATGCATACTGTGGTTAACCTGTGGCCGCTGCTGGGCGTGGCCGTGATCATCGCCGGCTTCGCGCTGCGCGCGCATCCCGTACTGGTGGTGGTCGTGGCGTGTTTTGTCACCGGCATCGCCGCCGCCATGCCGATTGAGCAGTTGCTGGCCACGCTGGGCGCGGCTTTTGTCAAGACCCGTAACCTGCCGCTGATCCTGCTGCTGCCAATCGCCGCCATCGGCCTGCTGGAACGGCATGGCCTGAAGGAGCATGCGCAGGCGTCGATTGCGCGCATCCGTTCGGCCACCACCGGCCGGCTGCTGATTGTCTACCTGGCGATCCGCGAAATCAGCGCCGCATTCGGCCTGACCAGCATCGGCGGCCACCCGAACATGGTGCGGCCGCTGATCGCGCCGATGGCGGAAGGCGCGGCCGAAACCCGCTATCCCAACGTGCCGATGGAAATGCGCCACCGCATCCGCGCCATGTCGGCCGCGACCGACAATGTCGGCCTGTTTTTTGGCGAGGATATCTTTGTCGCCTTCGGCGCCATTGTGCTGATGCAGACCATCCTGCATGGCGAAGGACTGGATGTCGATCCGCTGCACATGGCGCTGTGGGGCATCCCGACGGCGATCTGCGCCTTCATCATTCACTCCTGGCGGCTGTACCGGCTGGATGCGCAGATTGCCCGGAGCGTCAAATGATACTGACGCTCGACTACTTCTACTACATCCTTGGCGCGATGCTGTTGATGATCGCCTGGATGGCGCTGCGCGATCCGCATAACCCGAAGCGCTACAGCAGCGCCTTGTTCTGGGCGCTGTACGCGGTGATCTACCTGGCCGGCGAGCAGTTGCCGGCGGTGGCAGCCGGCGTGCTGATGGTGGTGATGGCGCTGATCGCCGGCTTCGGCGGCGTGACGCTGGGCCGCTATGGCGAGCGGTCGCCGGAAGAGCGCCGCGACAGCGCGCAACGCCTCGGCCACAAGCTGCTGATCCCGGCGCTGCTGATCCCGCTAACCACCGTGATCGGCTCGACCCTGTTCAAGGATGTGCAATGGAACGGCCTGTTCCTGCTCGATCCGAAAAACCTCACCCTGGTCAGCCTGGGCTGCGGCTCGCTGTTCGCCGTGGCCACCGCCTGCTGGCTGACCCGCTCCACGCCGCTGCAGGCGATGCGCGAGTCGCGCCGCCTGGTCGATCATCTGGGCTGGGCGGTGGTGCTGCCGCACATGCTGGCGGTGCTCGGCCTGCTGTTCACCGAGGCCGGCATGGGCAAGGCGGTGGCGCATGTGGTGACCTCCTACATCAACATGGATATCCGGCTGGTGGCGGTGGCGGTGTACTGCATCGGCATGGCGCTGTTCACCGTCATCATGGGGAATGGCTTTGCGGCGTTCCCGGTGATTGCCGGCGGGGTCGGGATTCCGGTGCTGGTCGGCGTGTACCACGCCAATCCGGCGGTGATGGCGGCGATCGGCATGTTCAGCGCCTATTGCGGCACGCTGATGACGCCCATGGCGGCCAACTTCAACATCGTGCCGGCGGCCTTGCTGGAGCTGCCGGACAAGAACGCGGTGGTCAAAATACAGGTGCCGACGGCATTGCCATTATTGTTAGCAAATATTGCGCTGCTTTATTTTTTGATGAATCTGTGAGAGGCTTTCGTGTTAACGCATTTAGCACGGAGCTGTCAAGATGAAAAAGATAATATTGTTAACGGGCTTTGAGCCGTTTAACAAAGAGACGATCAATCCGTCGTGGGAGGCGGTGCGCCAGCTGGAAGGCTGGCACGAGGGCGAATTCGTGGTGCACGCGCGCCAGCTGCCATGCGTGTTCGGGCATGCGCTCAAGGTGATGCATCAGGCGGTGGAGGAACTGCAGCCCAGCATCGTCATCGCCGTAGGCCAGGCCGGCGGCCGGGTGGATCTGTCGGTGGAGCGGATCGCCATCAATATTGACGATGCGCCGATTCCGGACAACCAGCAACGCCAGGTGGTCGACCAGGCCATCGTCAACGGCGGCCCGGCGGCGTATTTTTCGACCCTGCCGATCAAGGCCATCGTGCACGAGCTGCGTGCGGCGGGCCTGCCGTCCTCGGTGTCGCAAACGGCCGGCACCTTTGTCTGCAACCATGTGTTCTATGGACTGATGCACCAGGCGCATGAATGGGGCACCACCATGCGCGCTGGCTTCATTCACATTCCCTACCTGCCGGAGCAGGCGGCGCGCAATCCCGGCACGGCCAGCATGAAACTGGAAGATGTCGTCGCCGGGCTGCGTATCGCCATCCGCACCACGCTCGCCCACACGGTCGACGTGCGCGAGGCGGGCGGATTGACGCACTAAGCGTCAAAGCATCAACGTATCAAAGCATCAAAGCATCATTCCCGCGCCGGCGGGTTGAGGATATTCAGGAAGGCCCGCACCACCGGCGCATCGTCGGTGGTGGTGTAGGTGATGTACAGGTTGGCCGACGGCGGATTGCTGCGGATCGGTACGAACACCACGCCCGGCCAACCGATGCGGCTGGTGGTTTCCGGCATCAGCGCCACCCCCAGGCCGGCGCCGACCATGGCCAGCAGCGTCTGCGGCTCGGAGGCTTCCTGGAAAATCGTCGGCTGGAAGCCGGCTTTCACGCAGCACTGGATCAGGTAGCGCGGGAAGGATGACTTGTCCAGCGCCAGGGTCAGCATCGGCTCGTCGGCAAGGTCGATCAGGTCGATCGCATCCTGCTTGGCCAGCGGGTGATGCTCGTTCAGCGCCACGCACACGTCTTCGCGGAAGCACAATTCCTGGCGCAGGTTATCGTTTTTCAGATCGTCCTCGTCCAGCTTCGGCTCGCGCCAGAAACCGACGTCAACCTGCTTGGCGCGCAGCGCTTCGTATTGCAAGGTCGGGCCCAGCTCGTGCAGGGTCCAGGTCACGCGCGGGAACTTGGTCTGGAATTCTTCCAGCAGGCTGGGAATCGGCCCCCACATCGCCGAGCCGACGATGCCCACGCGCAGCCGGCCCACTTCGCCCCGGTCGATCTGGCGGATGGTGTCGATGGTCATGCGCATCTTGGCCAGCAGCTCGGCGGCTTCGCTCATCAATGCCTTGCCAGCCACGGTCAGTTCGAAGGTGCGGGTGGTGCGGGCGAACAGCTTCACGCCCAATTCGCTTTCGAGTTTCATGATCTGCTGGCTCAGCGGCGGCTGCGAAATGTGCAGGCGCTCGGCGGCCCGGCTGAAACTTTTTTCTTCAGCGACGGCGAGGAAGTACTTCAGTTGTTTCAGATCGATGGACATGGCGGCCTCGAAAGTTAGCCCGGTGGCGATCAGGTGCGTTGCATGGCTACCGCCAGCGCGGCGCCGCAACGGGCGTTGTTCTTCACCAGCGCGATATTGGTGACCAGACTGCGCCCTTCGGTCAGCGCCTTGATGCGGCTGAGCAGGAACGGCGTGATGTTCTTGCCGGCGACGCCTTGCTGATCGGCTTCCAGCAACGCCTGTGCGGTAATGCGGTCGATCTCTTCCTTCGGCATCGCCTCGGCGGCTGGCACCGGATTGCTGATGACGACGCCGCCTTTCAGGCCCAGTTGCCATTTGGCGTGGATGAAGGCAGCCTGCTCGGCTGGCGTATCCAGCTGGAAGTCGGCGTTGAAGCCGCTTTCGCGGGTGAAGAAGGCAGGGAAGCCGCGCTGGCCGACGCTGATCACCGGCACGCCGAAGGTTTCCAGGTACTCCAGCGTCAGGCCGATGTCGAGGATGGACTTGACGCCGGCGCACACCACCGCCACCGACGTCTGCGCCAGTTCCTGCAGGTCGGCCGAGATGTCGAAGCTGGTTTCGGCGCCACGGTGCACGCCGCCGATGCCGCCGGTGACGAAGACCGCAATGCCGGCCAGTTCGGCGCAGATCATGGTGGCCGCGACGGTGGTGGCGCCCAGCTTGCGCTGCGACAACACGTAAGGCAGGTCGCGGCGGCTGACCTTCATCGCGTCAGGCGAGTTGCCCAGCAATTCCAGCTGCTCGTCCGACAGGCCGACGCAGATCTTGCCGCCGATGATGGCGATGGTGGCCGGCACGGCGCCGCCGTCGCGGATCAGCTGTTCCACTTGACGCGCCATCTGCACGTTTTGCGGGTAAGGCATGCCGTGCGAGATGATGGTCGATTCCAGGGCGACGATGGCTTTGCCGGCGGCGCGGGCGGCGGCCACTTCCGGCGAGAACAACAGGTATTGGTGCATGGTTTTATCCTTTGGTAGGGAAGAGCAAGGTTTCAAAAGGCTGGCTCAGGTCAAAATCGTGGATTTCATCGAGGACGTCGGCGGCCAGCATCGGCGATACGGTTTCCTGGCTTTCCAGCGTCATGGCGGCGACTTTCAGGCCGCGCCGGCAGGCCAGCGTCAGGTCATCGCTGCCCTGGTAAAGCGACCAGCAGACAGCGGCCGAAAAAGCGTCGCCGGCCCCGGTGACATCGACTACGTTGACCTGGTGCGCGGCCAGCCACACCAGTTCGCTGCCGCGCGTGTGGTACACGCCCTGGCTGCCGCAGGTGACGATGACGTCGCGGGCGCCTTGGGCGCGCACGTCGTCGCAGGCGGTGCGTACATCGGCTTCGGTCGGCAGCGCGCGGCCGGCGCGGGTTTCCAGTTCGCCGCGATTCAGTATCAGCAGGCGCAGGCCGTTCAAGTCGGCCGGCAGGCGCGCCATCTTGGGCTGCGACACGGCGACGATAATGAGCGCAACATTGTCCTGGCGGGCGCTGGCCAGCAGGGCGGCGATGCTGTCGGCCGGCAGGTTGAGGTCGGCCACGCTGAGCGCGGCCGCCAGGCGCTGCGGCGTGCGGCTGGCGAGGAATTCCGGAGTGAGGCGGTCATACAGCGCCATGTCGGCCAGCGCCACCACCAGTTCGCCCTGGTCGTCGAGGATGGCGGTGTAGGTGCCGGTGGCGCCATCCTGCAGCCGCAGGCTGCCGCGGGTGTCGATACCGGCCGCTTCCGCATGATCCTGCAGCTTGCGGCCGGCGCTGTCGTCGCCCAGCGCGGTCAGCAGGGCCACCGGCAGGTTGAGCCGGGCCAGGTTCTCGGCGATGTTGCGCGCCACGCCGCCGTAGACTTCCTCGGCGGTGGCGGGATTGGACGTGCCGAGTTGCATCGCCTGGATGGTGCGCAGCTTGCGGTCCAGGTTGGCGGCGCCGATGCACATCACCGGGCGCTTGTCCGGCAGCACGTAGGCGCGGCCCAGCAGGCGGCGTTCGCGTATCAGGCCGGCGATGTGGCCGGCCACGGCGGAACGCGACAGGCGCAGCTCGACCGCCAGGTCTTGCTGGGAAATGAAGGGGTTGGCGCGGATCAGCTGGTAGAGCTGTTCCTTTTTTGACGGGTCGGTCACGATAGTGCCCTTAAAAGCATTTAAACATTTGTCTTCGATGATAAACATTTGTCTTAATCGAGTCAACGGCGCGGTACGTCTCAGTTTTCCTTGGTTTATAATACGCCCGATTTATATCACTTATATATAAATGGCTAAGAAAAATGGTATTTGCCATACATATGCACGATGATGCATAGTGCCAGCTTCCCCAGCCTTATCAAAAATCTTCGAGGATTCCATGTCTAATAACTTCCCATTCCAGGCAGCCGAGATTGTTCGCGCCCGTCTTCCAGAAGGCTTCAAGCCGCGCGTTGCGATGATTCTCGGTTCCGGCCTGGGCGTGCTGGCGGAACAGATGACCGACGCGGTCACCATCGGCTACGAGGAACTGCCAGGCTTCCCGATCTCCACCGTGCACGGCCATGCCGGCGAACTGGTGATCGGCACGCTGGCGGGCGTACAGGTGGTGTGCATGAAAGGCCGCGGCCACGTCTATGAAGGCTACGGCCTGGGCGTGATGACCAGCGCCGTGCGCACCATGAAGCTGCTGGGCTGCGAAATGCTGTTCGTGACCAATGCAGCCGGCTCGCTGCGCACTGAAGTCGACGCCGGCGCGCTGGTGGCGCTGACCGACCATATCAACTTCCTGCCGGGCACGCCGATGATGGGCCCGAACGACGAACGTTTTGGCCCGCGCTTCTTCAGCATGGCGAACGCCTACGATGCCGAGCTGCGTACGCTGCTGCTGGCGTCGGCCAAGGAGAAGAACGTGACGCTGCATGAAGGCGTGTACATTGCTTACGCCGGTCCTAACTTTGAAACCCCTGCGGAAATCCGCGCCTTCAAGACGCTGGGTGCGGACGTAGTGGGCATGTCGGTGGTGCCGGAAGTGGTGTCGGCACGTCATTGCGGTTTGAAAGTGGTCGGCGTGTCGGCGATTACCAATCTGGCGGAAGGCCTGTCGCCGTTCCCGCTGTCGCACGACCAGACCTTGAAATATGCGGCGATCGCCGCGACTTCGCTGATTGAGGTGATCCTGGGCTTCCTCGGCAACGTTGCAAAAACGCCGCAAGCTTAACCAACCAAACAGGGGCGGCTAGTCCGCCCTTTTGCTTTTTAGGAGTCTGGTTATGAAACGCGCATTTATCCTGCTGCTCGATTCGTTTGGCCTGGGCGCCACGCCCGACGCGGCGAAATACAACGATGTCGGCGCCAATACCTTCGGCCACATCGCCGAGCAGGTCGCCAAAAGCGGCACGCCGATGTCGCTGCCGACCATGGAAAAACTCGGCCTGACCGCCGCCGCCCATCTGGCCAGCGGTGAATGGGCCACCGGCTTTACGCAACGCGAAGGTTTCACCGCCGCCTATGGCGCCGCGCGCGAACGTTCGACCGGCAAGGACACGCAGTCCGGCCACTGGGAAATCGCCGGCGTGCCGGTGGAATTCGACTGGGGCTATTTCCCGAAAACCGTGCCGTCGTTCCCGGCCGAGCTGACCGCCAAGCTGCAGGAACTGAGCGGCGTGCCGGGCTTCCTGGGCGACTGCCACGCTTCGGGCACGGACATCATCAACAAGCACGGTGACGAGCATGTCGCCACCGGCAAGCCAATTATCTACACCTCGGCCGACTCGGTGCTGCAGATCGCTGCGCACGAAGAATCGTTCGGCCTGGAGCGTTTGTATGAAGTGTGCGAGATCGCCTTCAAGCTGGTCGAACCGTACAATATCGGCCGCGTGATCGCGCGTCCGTTCCTGGGTGAGAACGGCAACTACACCCGCACCACCAACCGCCACGACTACGCTGTCGCGCCGCCGGCGCCGACGCTGCTGGACCACGTGAAGAACGATGGCGGCGAAGTGATCGCGCTGGGCAAAATCAGCGACATCTTCGCCACCCAGGGCGTCTCGCGCCTGGTCAAGGGCAAGGATAATATGGCGCTGTTCGACGCGCTGCTGAAGGTGGCTGACGAAGCGGGCGACAAGTCGCTGACCTTCGTGAACTTCGTCGACTTCGACCAGGCTTTCGGCCATCGCCGCGACGTCAACGGTTACGCGAACGCGCTGCATGAAATGGATGTCCGCCTGCCGGAGTTCATCGCCAAGTTGCAGGAAGATGACCTGGTCGTGATCACCGCCGACCATGGCTGCGACCCAACCTGGCCGGGCTCCGACCACACGCGCGAGCATATCCCGATGATCTTCTTTGGTCCGAAGGTGCAAGCGCAATCGCTGGGCATTTCGGAAACCTTCTCCGACATCGGCCAGACCCTGGCGCACCACCTCGGCGTCAAACCACTTTCGAACGGAAGCAATCTGTTATGAGCGACTTCAAGCGCAATGAAGCGGTCCCGCTGGACCTCAGCTGGATTAACCATATCCGCGTCAATAAATCCGCCTCCGACCGGCGCGCCGCCAGCCTGGCGAACCGCCGCACGGTGAAGAAGGAATACCAGGCCGCCTGGCTGGTCAAGGCGATCGGCCTGATCGACCTGACCACGCTGTCCGGCGACGACACGCCAGGCCGCGTGGAACGCCTGTGCCGCAAGGCGCTGCGTCCGCTGCGCACCGACCTGGTGGAAGCGCTCGGCCTGCAGGACACCACGCTGACCACTGGCGCCGTCTGCGTGTACCACGAGATGATCAAGCCGGCGGTGGACGTGCTGCAGGGCCGCTTGCCGATCGCCGCCGTGTCGACCGGCTTCCCGGCCGGCCTGACCAGCATGGAAACCAAGGTGCGCGAGATCGAACTCTCGGTAGCCGCCGGTGCTGCGGAAATCGATATCGTCATCACCCGCCAGCATGTCCTGACCGGCAACTGGCAAGCGCTGTATGACGAAATGCTGGCCTACCGCAAGGCGTGCGGCGAAGCGCACGTCAAGGCGATCCTGGCGACCGGCGAACTGGTGACGCTGGAAAACGTCGCCAAGGCCTCGTGGGTGTGCATGATGGCCGGTGCGGACTTCATCAAGACCTCGACCGGCAAGGAGCCGGTCAATGCGACGATTCCGGTATCGCTGACCATGGTGCGCGCGATTCGCGACTACCACGAGCAGACCGGTTTCAAGATCGGCTACAAGCCGGCAGGCGGCGTCGGCACGGCCAAGGCCGCGCTGCAGTACCTGACCCTGATGAAGGAAGAGCTGGGCAACGAGTGGCTGGAACCGCATCTGTTCCGCATCGGCGCCTCCAGCCTGCTGACCGACATCGAACGCCAGCTGGAGCACTATGTGACCGGTAACTACTCGGCCGCTCATCGTCATGCTCAACCTTAACGCGCACACATCAGAACACGGACACCGTCATGCCAACCATTAAAGAGATCCTCAACACCATGGAATACGGCCCAGCACCGGAAAGCACCAAAGAAGCGCAAGCGTGGCTGGAACAACGCGGCCGCCAGTTCGGCCTGTTCATCAACAACGAATGGAGCGCGGCCGGTGAGCTGTTCGCCTCCACCAATCCGGCCGACGGCAGCAAGCTGGCCGACCTGACGCAAGGCAGCGCCGACGATGTCGACCGCGCCGTCGCCGCTGCGCGCGCTGCGCAGCCGGGCTGGCAGGCACTGGGCGGCCATGGCCGCGCCAAGGTCATGTACGCGATCGCGCGCCTGATGCAGAAGCACGCGCGCCTGTTCGCCGTGCTGGAAACGCTGGACAACGGCAAGACCATCCGCGAAACCCGCGATGTCGACCTGCCGCTGGTGGCGCGTCACTTCTACTACCACGCCGGCTGGGCGCAACTGCAGGCCGAAGAATTTTCCGACTACCGCGCGGTGGGCGTGGTCGGCCAGATCGTGCCGTGGAACTTCCCGCTGCTGATGCTGGCGTGGAAAATCGCACCGGCGCTGGCTGCCGGTAACACCGTGGTCTTCAAGCCAGCCGAGTTCACCTCGCTGAGCGCGCTGCTGTTCGCCGATATTTGCGTGCAGGCCGGCGTGCCTGCCGGCGTGGTCAACGTCATCACTGGCGACGGCCGCGTGGGCGAGGCCATCGTCAAGCATGCTGGCATCGACAAGCTGGCCTTCACCGGTTCCACCGAAGTAGGCCGATTGATCCGCGAAGCGTCGGCAGGCAGCGGCAAGAAGCTGTCGCTGGAACTGGGCGGCAAGTCGCCCTTCATCGTGTTTGAAGACGCCGACCTGGATGCGGCAGTTGAAGGCCTGGTCGATTCGATCTGGTTCAACCAGGGCCAGGTATGCTGCGCTGGTTCGCGCCTGCTGGTGCAGGAATCGGTGCAGGAAAAATTCCTCGCCAAGCTGCGCGCCCGCATGGACAAGCTGACCCTCGGTTCGCCGCTGGACAAGTCGATGGACATCGGCGCGCTGGTCGATCCGGTGCAGAAGCAGCGCATCGAAGGCCT
>Ga0308163_10004125_pt1 | contig 11775 bp, 8 predicted proteins | sample PhyTR1_FD_201037 | JGI IMG/M metagenome (GOLD analysis project Ga0308163, IMG submission 201037) | Phyllosphere microbial communities from UC Gill Tract Community Farm, Albany, California, United States - DLSLT.R1 | ecosystem: Host-associated > Plants > Phyllosphere > Unclassified | place: USA... | reverse complement strand
ATGGTGGAGAGACTATTGTAGCGAGGCAATTACCGCAGGAAGTTGACGGGCAACAAGAAACTGGACGCTAGGTCGGCGACTTATTCCCACGCCCGCGCCGCCGAGCGGTGTATCGTCCACGTGAAGCCGGCGCCGATCGACAAGCCGCTGCTGCGCAGGAACAGAGGGCTGTCGCGGTTGCGCGCGTGGCTGTAATTGTCGTAGCGGGTAAAACCGAACACGCGCCAGTCCGGCGACAGCCGGCGCGACAGGCTCACGCCGAGCCTGGTCATCATCAGGCCGCCCGCCGCATGGTAGGCCGGTCGGGTGGCCGTCGCGTACCGCGGCTCGACCTCATAGAAATACTGGTGCAGGCGCGCGCTGCCGAACACCGCGCCGAGATTGGCGTCGGCCTGCCACTTGCCGCTGGCGTCGCCGGCTTCGGCCACCAAGCGCGGCTCGAACACCAGGCCCTGTCGCCGGAACCCGCTTTTGAGCTCGACCGGCACCCGCACCGGCAGCTCCAGCCGCACGCGGCTGGTGGCCGAGGGTTCGGCCAGCAACACCTTCAGGCGCGGGCCGAATTCCAGCAGCGAACGTAGATCCGGCATGCCGGCGCGCACCGCGACATCGTCCGAACGCGCCGGCAGCGACAACGCGAAGCCGACGTCCAGTTCGACCCGCTCGGTATTGATCAGGCGCGCGCCCACGCCGGAGCGGTCGGCGCGCAGCACCTTGCCACGGTAGATCAGCATCGGCAGCACCAGCGCGCGGGTGGAACGGTCTTCGGAGCCGGGATAGGCCGGCGTGGACGCGGCGCCGCCGAAAAGGCCAACCTCCCACAGCGGCAAATCGGGGTCCGGCGTCGGCGCCAGCTGTTGGGCGCCGGCCGGCGCCGCCAGCGCCAGCAGCACCAACGGCACCAGCGCGACACTTGCCCGAGCGCGCAGCATCATGGTTGTACTCCGAGAGGGTTGCGATACATGGGACCTTCCTTCGACGTTATGCTGTGATGTAAAAACCAACACAATACCACGCGGCTCCCTGCTCCGGCATGGCCGATCCCCCGCTTAGGGAGCGGTAAGTTCGCGGTAAGATAGCGCCCCGACCGCACCAGATTGATTTTTATGAGCGTCCCAGTGCAACAGCAGCTGTATTTTCTGGATTGGCCCGTCGACAGTGCGACAACGGTCCCCGTGGCGTGTATCCGCTTCCAGCCGGCGCCGGTCAACGCGGAGAGCTTCCGTGCGGCCGGCATCGATTATCCCGTCCACATCGCCGGCGCCATGCCCAAGCGACAGAAGGAATACTTCTACGGCCGCTTGTGCGCGCGCGCGGCGATGGGACCGCTGCGCGGCGATCCGCCGCAAATCGGCACCGGCCCGATGCGCGAACCGCTGTGGCCGGCCGATCTGATCGGCAGCATCACGCACACGGCCGACATGGCGGCGGCCGTGGTGCTGCCCGCCTCCCTGGGTTATCACGGCGTCGGCATCGATTTCGAGACCATCCTTGCAGCCCAGGGCGCGCGGGAAGTGCGCGCCATTGTCGCCAACGACCGCGAATTGCGCTATCTGGCCGGGTTTGAACACGCGCTTGGCGCCAACGTCCCCCTTACCCTGGTTTTTTCCGCCAAGGAGAGTTTTTTCAAGGCCGTGCATGGCGAGGTGCGGCGCTACTTCAACTTCGACGCGATCGAACTCGAACACATCGATCTGTCCACTCAGAGCCTGCGCTTCCGGGTGTGCGAAGACCTCGCGCCCCGCCTGCGTCCCGGCGCGCGCTGCGACATCCGCTTCAAACTGCTCGACGCCACCCACATTGCCACCTTGTGCCTGTGGCGGCGCCAAGCCGAACCGGCTTAGCCGGGCGGGTTGACCGCACGCCAGCGCGCCAGCGGATTCAGTGCGGATACTTTACAATCGCAAGCCATATTGCGGCCTCTTCGATATTGCGCCGCGCATGACGCACCCAACACTTCGCAAGGAATCCCATGAGCGCCACTGAGCTACCCCACTACACCGCCGAAGAAAAACGCAAGCGGGTATTCGCCATCATCAGCGCGTCGTCCGGCAATCTGGTCGAATGGTTCGATTTTTATGTCTACTCGTTCGCCTCGATCTACTTCGCCAGCCAGTTCTTCCCCAGCGGCAACTCCACCGCCGAATTCCTGAAGGCGGCCGCCGTGTTCGCGGTCGGCTTCCTGATGCGCCCGATCGGCGGCTGGTTGTTCGGCCGCGTCGCCGACCGGGTCGGCCGCAAGAAGTCGATGGTCATTTCCGTGCTGATGATGTGCGCCGGCTCGCTGGCGATCGCGGTGCTGCCGACCTACGCCACCATCGGCGTCGCCGCGCCGATCCTGCTGCTGGTCATCCGCATGTTCCAGGGCTTGTCGGTGGGCGGCGAGTACGGCACCACCGCCACCTACATGAGCGAAGTGGCGCTGCGCGGCCAGCGCGGCTTCTTCTCCTCGTTCCAGTATGTGACCCTGATCGGCGGCCAGTTGCTGGCCGTGTTGACGGTGGTGGTGCTCGAGCAGTTCCTCAGCGACGCTGAACTCAAGGCCTGGGGCTGGCGCATCCCGTTCGTGATCGGCGCCATCGCCGCCCTGGTGTCGCTGATGCTGCGCCGCACCTTGCACGAGACCATCAAGCCCGAAGACAGCAAGAACAAGGATGCCGGCACCCTGGCGGGCATCTTCAAGAACCACCGCGCCGCCTTCATCACCGTGCTCGGCTACACCGCCGGCGGTTCGCTGATCTTCTACACCTTCACCACCTACATGCAAAAGTACCTGGTCAACACCTCCGGCATGCCGGCCAAGACGGCCAGCGTGGTGATGACCGGCGCGCTGTTCCTGTACATGTGCATGCAGCCGCTGTTCGGCATGCTGGCCGACCGCATCGGCCGCCGCCACTCGATGATGCTGTTCGGCGCGCTCGGCGCGCTGGCGACCTACCCGATCCTCGCCATCTTGCGCGGCAACACCAGTCCCTACATCGCCTTCGCGCTGATCACCGTGGCGCTGGCGATCATCAGCCTGTACACCTCCATCGGCGGTCTGGTGAAGGCCGAAATGTTCCCGCCGGAAGTGCGCGCGCTCGGTGTGGGATTCTCCTACGCCATTGCCAACGCCATCTTCGGCGGTTCGGCCGAGTTCGTCGGCTTGAGCTTCAAGAACCTGGGCCATGAGAATTGGTTCTTCATCTACGTCACGGTGATGATGGTGGTGGCCTTCCTGTTCAGCATGCGCCTGCCGAAAACGCCGTCGTATCTGCATACGGACCATTGACGCAAGGCGCTCCCGGACCAGTGCGGACGGCAGCGCCAGTCCATGCCATCGACCGGCATGGTCGGCAGTTGCGCTAGCATGTCACAAAACGCTCCGCCCGCGCGTCTTGCAAAGGAGCCCCTCTTTTGCAGACAATATGACCGACACCGCCGCCTTCACCACCCTCAGACCCCGCCTGTTTGCCATCGCCTACCGCATGCTGGGCGTGCGCGCCGACGCCGAGGACGTGGTGCAGGACGCCTGGCTGCGCTGGCACGGCAGCGACCAGCAAGCGGTGCGATCCGCCGAGGCCTGGATGGTCACCCTCACCACCCGCCTGGCGATCGACCGCCTGCGCGCGCGCCAGGCCGAGCGCGACACCTATGTGGGCTGGTGGCTGCCCGAGCCGGTCGTCGAGCTCGACGAGCACACGCCCGAAAGCAGCGCCGAGATGGCCAGCGAGGTGTCCATGGCCTTTTTATGGGTGCTCGAGCGTCTCTCGCCGGAGGAACGCGCCGCCTTCCTGATGCGGCAGGTGTTCGATCACGACTACGCCGACATCGCCGACATGCTGGGCAAGAGCGAGGCCGCCTGCCGCCAGATGGTGCACCGCGCCCAGGAACGGGTGCGCCAGCAAAGCCCGCGCTTCGACGTGCCAAGGGATACCCACCGCGCGCTGCTCGGTCGCTTCATGGCCGCCGCCCAGGCTGGCGATCGCGCCGCCATGAAGACCATGCTGGCCGACGACGTGCAACTGGTGTCCGACGGCGGCGGCAAGATCAAATCGTTCCTGCGCATACTGCGCGGCGCCGGCCGGGTGGCGGGGGTATTCTGGTCGGTGGAACACCAGCATCCGCAAAATGTCGCCTACCGCCAGGCCAGGGTCAACGGCGAACCGGGCTTGCTGCGCTATGTCGAAGGCAAGCTGGAGTCGGCCCAGTCGTTCGTGATCGAAGACGGCCGCATCGCCGCGGTGCTGGTGGTGCGCAACCCGGACAAACTCACGGGCATAGCGCAAACCATGCTGTAGACGGTATCGCTTTTACAACAGTTATATTTTTTACATGAGCGGGTGTTCTGTTTTTGTTTGACCGGCGTATGCTTATCATGCAAACGGCTTCAACGACTTGATAAAAATCAAGGGGAGATGTCATGGCTGATGAACAAACGTTGAGCACGTTCGCCGACGTGTTCGCCCACGAGCAGGCGCTACTCAAACCGGCACCGGCATCGGCCACGGCGCTCGGGCACGAACAGCACCAGGTGGAAGGCGCGGCGCTGCAAGCGCTCTACAGCGAGGCGGCGAAGCGGCAGTTCGCCGGACTGGCCCTGTCCGGCGGCGGCATCCGCAGTGCCACGTTCAATTTGGGCGTCTTGCAGGCGTTGGCCGATCTGGGGATGCTGAGCAAATTCGACTATCTTTCCACCGTCTCCGGCGGCGGCTATATCGGCGGCTGGCTGAGTAAATGGATCCATGGCGAAGCTGGCGGCGTGGAAGAAGTGGAAAAGCGGCTGCGCAGCGCCGGCGACGGTCCCGTCCCGCGCTCGGAACCACCGGAGGTGCAATTCCTGCGCAAATACAGCAACTACCTGACGCCAAAGAGCGGCCTGTTCACCGCCGACACCTGGACCCTGATCTCCACCTACGTGCGCAATACCATGCTCAACATGACCATGCTGGTGGCATGGATGGCGCTGTTGTTCCTGCTGCCACGCCTGGTGCTGCTGCTGGTGGACGAACTGCGCGACCACCAGCGCACCATCGTCCTGCCGTTGAGCGCGCTCACTTTCCTGTTGTGTATCGCCAGCATGGCATTGAACATCTCGCTCAAGGGGCCGGTGCTGCAAACCTATGGCTGGCTGCAGAACCAGAAATGGGTGCTGCGCAGCGTCTGCTACCCGTTAATGATCGCGGCCTTCCTCGGCAGCATCGCCTTCGTCCAGTACTACGCCGAGATGATCGCTTACCTGGACGACCTGGTCCTCACCTCGCTCGACGCGCTCTGGCTGCTGGCGCCGGGGGTGGTGTATTCCGTGTTCTGGGGCGGCGGCTGGCTGCTGGCCCAGCTGCTGAACCGTCACGCGGCGATGGCGCCGGACGCGCCAAAACGCTGGCGCTTCACGCCGGCCGCCTGGCGCCAGACAGGCGCCGAGGCGCTGGGCCACGCGCTGTGCGCCATCGGCGCGCTGGCGGTCGGCACCTTGCTGTTGGCGTGGCTGTGCGCAAGCCTGGGCGCCGCCGCCTTGGGCGGCTTGAACAACGTGCATCTGGTCACGTTCGGCATGCCGGCCATGCTGTGCGTGTTTGGCGTGACGATGACCTTGATGATCGGGCTGATCGGACGCCTGTACAGCGACGCCAGCCGCGAATGGTGGGCCCGCCAGGGCGCGTGGACCGCGATCATGGCGACGGCGTGGCTGGTGGTGTGCGGCGCCGCGTTTTATCTGCCGCCCCTGCTGGCCTGGGCGTTCGAGCGCTACGCCACGCCGGCTTCGCTGGCCGCCAGCGCCACCACCCTGGTCACCTACCTCGGCCTGCGCTCCGGCAGCAGCAAGTCGACCGGGCAAGCGGGTAAATCCGGCAAGCTGGAGCTGCTGGCCCAACTGGCGCCCTATGCGTTCAGCGTGCTATTCCTCGGTCTGCTCACCACCGGCTTGATCAGCTTGATCGCAGGCGGCCTGCCACCGGTCCACTATCCACCCTCGTCGGACGCGGCCACCGCCTTGCCGCTGTTCTTCGAACGCCACCTGGCGCTCAGCGACAGCCTAGTCGTGGGCGACATCCTGCCGACCATGCTGGTGTGCGCCGTGGCCGCCGGACTGCTGGGGTGGCGGGTCGACATCAACAAATTTTCACTCTACATGATGTACCGGCTGCGCCTGGCCCGCGCCTATTTCGGCGCCAGCAACCGCGCCCGCGTGCCGCACCCTTTCACGGGCTTCGATCCGGGCGATGACCTGCCACTGAACGACCTGCTGCATTTGCGCCCGGCGCCCGGGGAACCGGTGCGCGCCGGGCCGGTGCCCCGGCCCTATCATCTGTTCAATAGCGCGGTCAACCTGGTGCAGGGCGCTGAATTGGCGTGGCAGACCCGCAAGGCCGCCAACTTTGTGTTCAGCCCGGCGTTCTGCGGCTTCGAGTTACCTGCCGCGAACGGCGCTGCGGGCGGCTTTCGCCCCACCGGCGCCTACGCCAAACGCAGCACGCTCGGGGACGACCACGACAACGGCATTAAACTGGGCACCGCCGTCGCCATCTCCGGCGCCGCCGCCAGCCCCAACATGGGCTATCACTCGTCGCCGCCGCTGAGTTTTCTGATGACGCTGTTCAATCTGCGCCTCGGGCGCTGGTCGCCCAATCCCGCGCAGTCCTGCTGGCAGCGCGCCTCGCCGGCGTTCGGCCTGTTCTGCATCGTCAAGGAATTGTTCGGACTGACCAACGCGGAATCCGATTTCATCTACCTGTCGGACGGCGGCCATTTCGAAAACCTCGGCTTGTACGAGTTGGTGCGGCGCCGCTGCCAGCTGATCGTCGTGGTCGACGCCAGCTCCGACAGCGAGGATCGCTATGAGGACCTGGGCAATGCCATCCGCAAATGCCTGACCGACTTCAACGTGCCGATCACGCTGGACGTGGCCAAACTGCCCGGCGTGGCCGGCGGCGCGGCGCGCGGCAGTTTCGTCACCGGCCGCATCCATTACCACCAGGCCGACGGCGGCAGCCAGGAGGGTGTGCTGCTGTACCTGAAGCCGGCGCTCAGCGGCGGCGAAAACGCCGACATCTTCAACTACAGCCGCTTGCATCCGTCCTTCCCCCACGAATCGACGGCCGACCAGTGGTTCGACGAGAGCCAGTTCGACAGTTACCGCAGCCTGGGGCGCCACATCGCCAGGCGGGCGCTGGGCCCGGCCGTGGCGGCCGCCAGGCGCGGTGCGAACGCAAACGTGGATAATTTCATCGGCAGGCTGGCCGATGCGTTGTCGACACCGCGCACCCGGCCACGACGTGCGGCACTGCACCCCGGCGGGCGGCCAAAGGATGTCGGCGGGATCAGTGGGGACGATATCGGCCGGCTCGCCATCTGAACCGGTCACAAACGCAGCAGGTGCCGCGTCTAACAAGGTATGAGCGGCGCATGGTGCGCCCTCCCCTTTAAAAGGCATCATCATGACGCAAACCGCCCGCATTTCCTCCTTCTACTCGGTCGCCCCGGCCAATCTGCAAGCCATGATCGCACTGTCCGCGTCGGTCAAGAAAAGCTCGCTGGGCGTGCGCCTGGTCGAGCTGATCAATCTGCGTGTATCGCAAATCAATGGCTGCGGCGTGTGCGTCGACATGCACTGGCGCGATCTGATCAAGCAAGGCGCCGAGGCGCGCCACCTGAACGCCATCGCCGGTTGGCGCGAGGCGCCCGCGTCGTTCTTCAGCGACAGCGAACGGGCCGCCCTCAACTGGGCCGAGGCCGTCAATGCGCTGCCGCACAAACAGCCGGGCGACGCCGATTTCGCCCTGCTCAAGGAGCATTTCAACGAGACCGCGATCGCCGAACTCAGCTACGCAATCGCGATCATCCGTGGTTGGAACGTGATCAATGCCAGTTTGCACAATCAGATCCCCGAGGCGCCGGCGCCCGGATTCTAAGCGCCATCACCTGCGGGCGTGTGCCTCAACTACGGCGCGGTGCCGTATTCATCCGCGCCCAGATCGATGACGCCCTCCGCCCGCGCCTGGCCGTTGATGTCCTTCACGCCATTGACCGGAATCGCGCCGGACGGGAAATAAGTGGCCCACAGCGGCGAGGTCCAGGTGGTCAGCGCCGTGCCGGCGTTGCCGACATTGATGGCCGGCGATGTCGCCTGCAGGTTCAGGTTACCCGACTGCTGCGCGACATAGCGCGGATCGGCCTTGAGCTGCGTGCCCGGCAGGTTGGTCGAGCCGGACGCGCTGCCCCACCACAGGTTGACGCCCCAGACGTTGCCGCTATGTCCGCTGCCCTCGACCACGTAGTTTTCCGCGATCGTGCCTTCGCCGTAGAAAATGTTGTTGCTGAAGCGCGAATCGATCACCTTGAACTGGAACACCACCTCGGTCCCCCATCCCTGGTTTTTGTAGAAGGAATTGTTGTTGACATGGATGCGGCGGGCCTGGCCGGCGCCCGACGAATAGCCGCCCACCGACAAGCCGGCCTCGCGGTTGCCGTAGACGGCATTGTTGGTCATCACGATGTCTTCGGTCGCCTTGCCGCTGTGTTCGCTGGCGAATTCAAACCCGATATCATTGCCCGTCGACATGTTGCGGTCGAAAACGATATAGCGCCCGCCATCCACATAGAAGCCGCCGGCCGAACCCTCGCCGCCGTACCACGGGTTGCTTTTGCTCGAATTGTTCTTCGCCACGTTATCGCGGACGATGCCGTTGCGGGCCCGGTCCTTCTCGCCGCAACCCGAGCACTCGCCTTCGTAGCCGATGAAGTCGAAGCCGATATTGTTATTGTCGTGCACGTTATTGTTCAGCACCTCGAAGCGGTCGACATTGCCGTTGATGACCAGCGCCTCGCTCGCCTGAAGCACATTCTTGTACACCTCGTTGCCCTTCACCAGCAGGTCGGTGACGCCGGTCGTGTTGGTGCCGAACACCGCCAAACCGTGGGCGCCGACCGAGCAAGGGTCCTTGCAAGTGCTGGTGTTGCGAATATCGTGGATTTTGTTGTTGACAATCTGCAACCGCGCCCCGTTCCCTTCGATCAGGATGCCCACCGGCGTGGCGCTGCCGCTGGACGTGAGTCCGGTCACGTCGAACCCTTCCACCCGCACATAGTTTGAATTCTTGATCGTGATCAGGCCCTGGCGGCCGGACGGCGTCAAGCCGCTGCCGCTGATGATGGCGCCGGCATCACCTTTCAGCGTGATAAAAGCGTTCGCGGTGCCGGATTTTCCTGAGATCAGCACCTTTTGCGCATAAGTGCCCGCCAGCACGCGGATGGTGTCGCCAGCGTTGGCCTGGTCAACGGCGGCCTGGATCGACTGGCCGGGATTGACCGTGATGCTGGCCGCAAGCGCGGCGCCGGCACAGCTGAACAGCGCGAGGCCGGCAACCAGGCGGGCCGTGGTGGTTTTGACACAGTTCATAGGCGTTACTCCAGTTGGGTTGAGCGAAACCGGTGCCCCTGCGGGTGCCCTGCAAACCGCACACGCCAGCGCATCCGGGTCGTGAAAAGAATAGTAGTAAGCAAACAAACAAAATACAAGAAACTTTCGAAGTATTTCGCTTTTAGCCAAAAACCGCTTCGCGTGGCTTTTCGAAGACGCGTTACAACATAATTCGAAAGTCTTCGAAAGTTACTTGCATTTCCGTTTTCTATTTATTACTATCCATGTCACAAACAAAAAACTGGAGAATGACATGGATGGAGCAATCGGCAAGGGACTTCGACGCAGCCTGATGGCGGTGGCGGTGGAGATGGCGCTGTGTGGCGTGGCGTATGCCCAGGCCCAACCGGAAGCGCCTGCCGCGCCGGTCCTGGACCAGCCCGGCGCGGCGCAAGAGCCGGCGCCGGCGCCCGTGGTCGTGGTCACCGGCGCGCGCGCCGCACTGGCCCGGTCGCTGGAACTGAAACGCAACGCCGACGTGATCCAGGATTCGATCTCGGCGACGGAACTGGGCCGCTTCCCGGACGACAACGTGGCCGACTCGCTGACGCACATCTCCGGCATCTCGGTCTCGCGCACACGCGGCGGCGAAGGCCAGTACATCAATGTGCGCGGCCTGGGCTCGGGTTACAACATCGTCACCTTGAACAAACGCATCCTGGCCACCGACGGCGACGGCCGCGACTTCGCCTTCGACGTACTGCCGTCCGAAGTGATCAGCGGCGCCGACGTCATGAAATCGGCCGAGGCGGCGCAGATGGAAGGCAGCATCGGCGGCTCGGTCAACCAGCGCTCGGCGCGGCCGATGGACAATCCGGGCTACCATGCGTCGGTCCGCTTCGAGGGCGACCGCAACGATCTATCGCGCAAGAACGGCGGCAAGCTCTCCGGCGTGGTCAGCAACACCTTCAACAACAACACCATGGGCGTGATCGTCGGCGCCGTGCTCTCCAAGCGTAACGTGCGCACCGATTCGCTCGGCTACCAAACCTATAACGCCGACTCGCCGGGCAGCTTCGACGCCAACGGCGACGGCGTCATCGGCAGCGGCGAAAGCGGTCTGCTGGCGCCTTGCTGCGTCTCCTTCGGCTCCATCTTCGAGGAAAAGAAACGCACGGCGCTGTCCGGCGCGTTCGAATGGAAGGTCACGCCGCAGTTCCGCATGACGGTCGACGCGCTGGCCACCCGCCTCGATTCCCCGCAGGTCGGCTACCAGCAGTCGTACTACGTCGAGCACGCGCCGGACCGCTGGTCCGACGTGGTGATCAAGGACCACCTGATCACCAGCATGACGGTGCGCGACCTGGTGCCCGAAATGAGCAACGTGACCACCGACCGCGTGGTCGACACCCGTCAGCTCGGCTGGCACGGCGACTGGAAACCAAGCCCCGCGCTCAAGCTGTCGGGCGACCTGTACCGCTCGACGTCCGAGCGCGATTCCGGCGGCAAGGATAGTTTCGTCGTCGCCGGCATCGCCGGCCGCAATACCGGCTACTACCGCGCCAACAATGGCCGCCTGCCCGACATCCGCGTCACGCTCGAGGATGGCCGCGACCTGGCCACCGAACTGGCCGCCGGCCGCCTCGGCAACAAGGACTATGGCGTCCACTTCGCCGGCCTGACCGGCACCGACATCAAGGACACCGTCGACGGCGCCACGCTCGACGGCCGCCTGTCGCTGGACGGCCGCTGGCATGTCGACGCACTGCAGTTCGGCGTCAGCGCCACCAACCGCAAGAAGGATCGCAACGCCATCGGCAACGAGAAGAGCGGCGGCGCCTGCCAGTACTGCAATATGTACTCGACCACCTTCTCCTCGCTGGGCGCCAACGTGGTCAGTCCGATGACCCTGCCGAACTATATGCGCAACGCCGGCGGCAGCTTCCCGAACGTACTCGGTGCGCGAGAAGACCGCCACCTTGCACGGACAACTGGAGCTGTCGGGCGAGAACTGGAACGGCAACATCGGCGCGCGCCTGGTGCGCACCCGCACCAGTTCGCACAGCGCGATCGACCAGATCGTCGCCATCGACGACGCCACGCCGGACATTCCGACCAGCAGCCCGATCGTCACGTACAGCCCGGCCGTGCCCGTGTCGCAGGACGGCAGCTACACCAAGCTGCTGCCATCGGCCAACCTGAGCTGGTGGGCGCGCGACGACTTCGTGGTGCGCGGCGCGCTGGCCAAAGTGATGGCCCGCCCTTCGCTCGACAAGCTGGCGCCGACCCGCACCGACAACACGCTCGACCGCAGCTACATCCTCAACATCGTCGGCGACCCTAATCTGCAACCGACGACGGCCGTGCAGCAGGACTTGTCCGTCGAATGGTATTACCGTCCGAAATCGGCGATCACGGCGGCCGTCTTCGCCAAG
>Ga0308163_10004124_pt1 | contig 11775 bp, 9 predicted proteins | sample PhyTR1_FD_201037 | JGI IMG/M metagenome (GOLD analysis project Ga0308163, IMG submission 201037) | Phyllosphere microbial communities from UC Gill Tract Community Farm, Albany, California, United States - DLSLT.R1 | ecosystem: Host-associated > Plants > Phyllosphere > Unclassified | place: USA... | reverse complement strand
GGGGGCCCCTCGTCGTCGCCCTCCTGGTCCAGCAGCGCGACCGCATCAAGCCCACCGTCGTGTGGCTGCTCGTCACCGCGGGGCTCACCGTCGTCCTGCTCGTGCCCGTCGTGCTCGGGCTCGTCAGCATCGCCGGCGACCTCGCCTACGACTGGCCCGCGCTCAAGACCCTGCGGGACGGCGTCGAGAGTGCCCTGCTCTTCGGCACCGGCTACCGAGACACCTATCAGCTCTCGCTGGCTGTCCTCGTGCTGCCCGGAGCCGTCCTGGCGTTCCGCCGCCGTTACTCGCCCACGTACGCCCTGGCGATCTCGATGCTCGGCGCGATGGCGCTCTACGTCTTCGCGGTGTCGATCGACTCGCCGCTCTCGCTCCTCCTCACCGGGACCTGGTGGAACGACCAGCTGCGGCTCGCGGCTCTCGCCGCGGTGCTCGCCCCGGTCTTCGTCGCGGTCCTCTTCGACACCGTCGGGGAGATCGCCGTCCGGCTCGTGCGCAGGTCGACGCGCCTGACTGCACAGCTCGAGAAGATCAGCCCGTCGCTGCGGTCCGAAGGGACTGCCGGTGTCGCAGCACTGCTCGCGATCGCGATCTTCGCGGTCTCCATGGGCGCCGAGTACTTCGACCGCAGCTACTGGGCCGTGCACTACAGGTACACCTACGGCCCGATGGTCTCGCCGCTCAAGATCGACGGCATGCGAGAGCTCGAGGCGCGCGTCGGAGACGACCAGCGCGTCATGAACGACAACGTCGACGGTTCCGCCTGGATGTACGCCATCGCGGGCGTCCGCCCTGTCGCGGGCCACTACGCCCGCGACACGTCGTCCGAGGAGCAGATCCTCCTGCTCGACCACTTCGACGAGATCGCCGACCGCGCCGACGTCCAGGCAGCGGTCGACGACCTGGACATCAGGTTCGCAGTCGTCATGGAGGGCGTCATCGAGGGCGCCGACGGCCGCTCGACTGGGCTCGACGACCTCCAGGACCTTCCCGACGTCTTCGAGCTCGTCTACGAGAACCCCGAGGTCCGCATCTACGAGATCACACCTGAGCTGGCTGGAGCGGAGTAGATGTCAGGTCTGGCAGGAACCCCGGCGCCGTCCGCTGTCACGGCGGCCGCCGCCGGGGGCGCAGGGGGTGCACGACCACGACGACGCGCAGACATCCAGGGTCTGCGCGCCGTCGCGGTGCTGCTCGTGGTCGCCTACCACCTGAGACCGTCCTTCGTCCCGGGCGGTTTCGTGGGTGTCGACGTCTTCTTCGTGATCTCCGGCTTCCTCATCATCGGGTCCCTCGGTCGTGAGGCGTCGGAGACCGGACGAGTGCGGCTCGCGCGGTTCTACGCGCACCGTGCGCGCCGCCTGCTCCCCGCGTCGGCACTCGTCATCGTGGTGACGGTCCTCCTGTCCGTGGTGCTCCTGCCCATGACCCGGTGGTCTGAGATCAGCGGGTCAGCGCTCGCCTCGGTCTTCTCGGTCCAGAACCTCGTCCTCGCCTTCGGGTCGAGCCAGTACGAGGCCGCGTCCCAGGCCGTCTCCCCGTTCCAGCACTTCTGGTCCCTGTCGATCGAGGAGCAGTTCTACCTCGTGGTCCCGCTGCTCGTCGTCGCGACCTACGCCGTCGGGGTGGTGAGGCGACGGGCCCTTCGCAGCGTCGCCCCCCTGGTGCTCGTGCTCGGCCTCGTCGGGCTCGCGTCGTTCGCGTGGTCGCTCTGGTTCAGCGGTCGCGCAGAAGGTGCAGCGGCGTACTACTCGACGCTCACACGCGTGTGGGAGCTCGTCCTCGGCGGTCTCGTCGCCCTCCTCCTGCCCAGGCTGACCTCGGGGCGGCTCACCTGGACCACCCGGTCCGCGGTCGGCTGGATCGGCCTCGCCCTCGTCGCCGCCTCAGCCCTGCTGCTCGACGGCGTCGAGGGATTCCCGGGCGCTGTCGCCCTCGTCCCGACCGTCGGCACGGCCCTCGTGCTGCTCTCCGGGTCGGGCGAGCGTCAGGGCCGGCTGTCGGCCAACGCGCTCCTGTCCACCCGGGTCTTCGTCTACATCGGCGACATCTCGTACAGCCTCTACCTCTGGCACTGGCCCGTCATCGTGTTCTTCGCGGCCTGGACCGGATCGGTCTGGATCTCGGGAGTCCAGGGGTTGGGTCTCCTCGCCGTCTCGCTGCTGATCAGCGCCGCCTCGACCCGGTGGGTCGAGAACCGGTTCCGGCGGCCGTGGACCCTGCCCGCGAGGTCGCCGGCCGCGCGGCACGGTCGGTCGGTCCGGCCGGTGCGCGACGTCGCCTCGGTCGGGCTCGCGCTGAGCCTCGTGGTGCTCGTCGCCTCGGCCGCGACGGTGCCGGGTCTCTACGTCGAGCGGGAGCGCCGCGCTGCCGAGGCCGCGCTGGCGGACGTCGGCGTCGACCCGCTGTACCCCGGTGCCCGGGCGCTGGGAGCCGGAGGGGTCCCCCCGGCTCAGGTCGCCCCGGTGATCCCCGACCCGGTGGTGGCGACCGAGGACCTCCCCGTCGTGTACCGCGACGGGTGCAACGCGCTCGACGTGGCCGCCATCGCCGCGTCCACGACGGAGTGCCGGTACGGGTCCGCGTCCCCGACAGCACCCTCCATGGTGCTGCTCGGAGACTCCCACGCGGCCCAGTACGTCGCCCCCCTGTCCGCGATCGCGGCCAGCCAGGGCAGGTCTTTGCTCGTCCTGTTCAAGGACGGCTGCCCCTTCAGCCTCGACCTCGGGCGGTGGCCCGAGCAGTCGTGCGTCGACCACAACCGCCAGGTCCTCCAGATGCTCGCGACCGAGCGGCCCGACGTCGCCGTCGTCGCCAACCTCAGCGAGGTCGGCTACCTCGAGGCGCTCCAGTGGAGCTGGCCCGACGACGCCACCGCGGTCTCCGGCTTCCAGCAGGCGTGGACCCCGCTCGTCGACGCCGGGACCAAGGTGTTCTACGTCCGTCCGCTGCCCTTCCCGTCCTTCGACGGGCCCGGCTGCATCGCCCAGAACGGCCGCGACTCCGCGACGTGCAGCTCGGACAGGACGGCGGCGCTGCAGCAGGTCTCTCGCGGTGCGGACGCGGCCGAGCAGATCGCCGGGGTCCGGACGATCGACCTCGTCGACGACGTCTGCGCTCCGACGGCGTGCCGCGCCGTCGAGGGGAACGTCCTGGTGTTCCGCGACAACCACCTGACCGAGACCTACGCGCGAACCCTCGAGGGGACGCTCCAGGAGCAGATGGCTGAGACGGGATGACCCGGCCGACCGTCGAGGTGCAGCGGCGGTGCAGGCAGACGCGCCAGCGGGCTGTCGTTTGTGCTGCGTCCGGGTCGCACGGGACACTGGGCCGGTGAACCAGCCGAACCTGCGACCGCGCGCCGTGCTCAGCCCGCGCCAGCTCGACCCACGCCGCAACAGCCTGAACCTCTTCCGGCTGATCCTGGCGCTCTCGGTGCTCCTGGCGCACGCCTTCACCCTCGCCGGGCGGGAAGAGCCGATCTGGCAGGGTGAGAGCATCGGCGGGTGGGCGGTCGCCGGGTTCTTCATCCTCAGCGGCTACCTCATCACCGCCAGCCGCATGCGGACCCATCTAGCCGAGTACCTCGTGCATCGCATCGCGCGGATCTTCCCCGCGTTCCTCATGAGCCTCGTGGTCGTGGTGGTCCTGTTCGCCCCGCTCGGCTACCACCACGCCAACGGGACCCTGAGCGGGTACCTGACGACCGCCAACACCCCGCTCAACCACGTCTACACGTCCATGTTCCTCCAGATGGGCGACTACTCCGTCGCGGGGACGCCGACGGGGGTGCCTTACCCCGGCGCGTGGAACGGCTCGCTGTGGTCGCTCTACTACGAGTTCCTCTGCTACCTCGCCATCGGCTTCCTCGCGCTGATCCCGGTCGTCAAGCGGTCGCCATGGCCTCTCGCCGCGGTGTTCCTGCTGAGCGTCCTGGCGCAGGCGAAGATCGGTGCCGTGGTGCGTCTGTTCGGCGGCAACGGCGACGCCGTCCTGATGGCGAAGCTGCTCCCGTACTTCCTCGGCGGATCGCTCGTCTACATGCTCCGGGACCGCATCCCCCTGCGTGCTGTCGTCGGGGTGCCTGCAGGGCTCGTCGCCTTCGGGCTGATCTCCCTCTGGCCCGCCTGGGGTGGTCAGGCCGCTGCCCCGTTCCTCGCGGTCCTCCTGCTGTGGCTCTCCATGGTGGTCCCGTCACCGAAGGTCTTGCGCGACCACGACATCTCCTACGGCGTCTACATCTACACCTTCCCGATCCAGCAGCTGCTCGCCGTGTACGGCGTCTACGAGAACTTCCTCGTCTATCTGGTCGCGACCGCAGCCGTGGTCGTCGTCCCCGCGACAGCGAGCTGGTTGCTCCTGGAACGACGCGTCATGAAGCACGTCCGTACGTACGACCACCGACGGGTCAGCGCGCTCGCGAAGGAAGAGCCTGCGATCTGAGGCGCCCGGCGACGGCACTGCCGGCGCTCGGCCCGACCGGTGCGCCGGAGGCCTGACGTAGGCTGCTTGAGCCGGTCTCCCGCAGCCGACCACACCCCGGACGTACGCACGACGACCCCTCCCTGCGCGCAACCGCAGCGGGCAGCCACCAACCCAAGAGAGAAGCACTGATGACGCACGACCTCGTGGCTGCGACCGCGCCCCTGGCGCCCGCTCCCTCGACGCCCTCGGACGACACCCCGGGCCGGTCCCTCGGCGTCACGACGGTCGAGGCACGAGCGGTGGGTGCAGACCTGTGAGCGCCTCGGACCCTGCCGGCGCGGGCGAGGTCGCGGCGAGCCGTGCTGGCGAGCTCGACGGTCGCGGAGCCCGCGGCGTCGCGGTCGCGGGGATCGTCGTCGCCGCGACCGGGTTCGTCGTCCAGGCGCTCGTCTCCCGGACGGCGTCAGCCGCCGACACCGCGCTGTTCCTCGTCTTCTGGTCGCTGCTCTTCGCGGTCGTCGGCATCACAGGCGGCATCCAGAACGAGAGCACCCGCGCGGTGCGAGCCTCGATGCAGGGCGACCTCCCGACGGGTGCCTCTGGTGCCAGGGTCGTCCCGGTCGGGCTCGCGGTCGGCGGGCTCATCGCCGTGGTCGTCCTCGCATCGTCCCCGCTCTGGGCCTCGAACGTCCTCCAGGAGCACACGGTGCTCGGCGTGGTCCTCGTCGCCGCGGCCGCGCTGGCCTTCTCCGGCCACGCCTCCGCGACGGGAGCTCTCGCCGGCGCCGGGTCCTGGAAGATCTATGCGCGCGTCGTCGGCCTCGAGTCGGTCGTGCGCCTGGTGCTGGTCGTCGTCGTGGTCGTGGTGAGCGCCACGCTCGTCAACCTCATGGTGGCCTCGGCCGTCGCGACGGGAGCCTGGCTGCTGGCTCTCGCCACGAGCCGTACCACCCGCAGCACCCTCTCCATGCGGGCCGACAGGCCTGCCCGCCGGTACGTGTCGGGGCTCGGGCACGCGATCGTCGCCTCGTCCTCGACCGCCGTGCTCGTCGTCGGCTTCCCTGTCCTCATCCAGCTCACCACCCCGGACGACGTCGTGACAGCCGCCGCCCCGCTGCTCCTCGCGATCTCGCTGACCCGGGCGCCCCTGCTCCTGCCCCTCAACGCCTTCCAGGGGGTGGCGATCACCCATTTCGTGGAGCACCCGGAGCGACGCGCCCGGACGCTCACCGTGATCGTGGGCATCGTCGCGGTCGTCGGCGCCGTCGGGGCCGGGCTCGCGGCGCTGGTCGGTCCCTGGCTCATGGACGTGGTGCTCGACCAGCAGATCGGCCCGGGCATCCTGGCCGCGCTGACTGGCGCCGGTGCGCTCCTCGCGCTCCTCACGCTCACGGGGACGGCCGTCCTGGCTCTCGGCAGGCACCGCGTGTACTCGGCCGGGTGGGCCGTCGCGAGCATCCTCGCGGTCGTGCTCCTGCTCCCGCCATGGCCTCTCGAGGAGCGCGTCCTGCTGAGCCTGTGGGTCAGCCCGCTGGTCGGCGCGGCGATCCACGCCGCCGCGCTCGTGCGGTCGCGTGCGGCTCGATCGGTAGGATGACGGGCATGGTCGACTTCCTCACCGAGCGCGTGCTCGTCATCATCCCGGCATGGAACGAGGAGGAGACTCTCGGCGCCGTGCTCGACGAGGTGGCTGCCGAGCTGCCCTACGTCGACGTCCTCGTCGTCGACGACGGCTCGACCGACCGCACGTACGAGGTCGCCCGCGAGAAGGGCGTCCGCGTGCTGCAGCTCCCCGTCAACCTCGGCGTCGGCGGCGCGATGCGCGCCGGCTACAAGTTTGCCGTGCGCAACCAGTACGGCTACACGGTCCAGCTGGACGCCGACGGTCAGCACCCACCGGCCGGCGTCGTCACCATGTTCGACGCGCTGAGCTCCACCGGCAACGACGTGATGATCGGTGCCCGCTTCGCAGGGGAGGGGGAGTACGAGGCCCGCGGCCCTCGTCGTTGGGCCATGAAGGTGCTCTCCACGATCTTGTCCCGCGTGACGCGTGCCCGGCTCACCGACACCACGTCCGGGTTCAAGGCCTGCGGGCCGCGCGCCGTCGACCTGTTCTCCCGCACCTACCCGGCCGAGTACCTCGGCGACACCGTCGAGGCGCTCGTCATCGCCGCCCGCGCGGGGATGAAGGTGGGGCAGGTCGGGGTGACGATGCGCCCGCGCGCGGGTGGTCGCCCGTCCCACAGCCCCGTCAAGGCCGCAGTGTTCCTCGTCCGGGCGATGCTCGCACTGTGCATCGCCCTCACCCGACCGGGTGTCACCAAGGAGGAGAGAGTCTGATGAGCGGTTACGGATTTGTCGTCGGCCTGTCGGTCGTCGTCCTCGCCTCCCTGGTCGGGCTCATGCGCAGCCGCCGCATCCGGGAGAAGTACGCGGCCGTGTGGATCGCTCTCGGCCTCGGCATCATCGTCGTGTGCGTCTGGCCGAACCTGGCCGTCTCGCTCGCCAGGCTCGTCGGCGTCGAGACGCCGTCGAACCTCGTCTTCGCCGTCGCCCTCGTGATCCTGCTGGGGGTGTGCATCCAGCTGAGCGTCGCCCTCTCCGCGCAGGAGGAGCAGTCCCGCACCCTCGCCGAGGAGATCGCGCTGATCCGCTGCACCCTGGACGAGGCAGGGATCGCGGACAAGACCTCTCACCCCACGCCAGTCCCCGACGACGGCGGCCCCGAGGTCCCGCGCGCCGACTGACCGGACCGGTCGCGCCCCCACAGGACCGCGACCCACCGTGACCGCCCAGGGTGCACCGTGCTGCACCGCCCGCAGGACCCAGGAAGGTGCGTCGTCGTGCCCACAGTCTCCGTCGTCATGGCGGTCTACAACGCCCAGGACACGATCGTCCGCGCCGTGCGCAGCGTGCTCGACCAGACCCACACCGACCTCGAGCTGCTGCTCGTCGACGACGCGTCGACCGACGCCTCTGTCGAGACGGTCCGGGCGCACCTCGCCGAGCGAGGAGGTGATGGGCGGGTCCGCTACCTCACGCACCCCACGAACCGCAGGGCCGCCGCTGCGCGGAACACCGGCGTGGCTGCCGCGACAGGGGAGTTCGTGGCCTTCGTAGACTCCGACGACGAGATGCTCCCGGGCTACCTCGAGACCCTGGTGGGAGCGCTCGACGACGACGTAGACGTCGTGGTCGGGAACGTCGTGTACGTCCGCCCGGACGGGTCGCGCCGTGAGCGCCACCCGGCGGTGACGGGCGACTTCGCAGGGAGTCGCGCGGCCGAGCTGGGGCTCTACGACAAGATCACGCCGTTCACCTGCGACAAGCTGCTCAGACGCAGCCTCTACGACGGCGTGACATACCCCGAGGGCATCATCAACGAGGACTTCCTCACCAATCCCGTGCTCGCGTCGCGTGCGCGGACGGTGCGGGTCGTCGACGCGCCGGTGTACTTGTACCGCGTGCGCGCAGACTCCGTCACCTGGGGCTCGATCCCGCCCGTGAGCGAGCTCGACACCGCCGAGCAGTACCTGCGGGACGCGTTGCTCTCCGGTCCGGGTTCGACCGATGGCCTGCGCGCCGCGGTCGACCACGCGATGGTCTTCCTGACGCTCACCTCCGCGCAGCGCGCGCTCCTGAAGGAGCCCGCGACCGTCCGAGACACGCAGGTGGTCCGCGACTGCAGACGCCGCATCCGGTGGAGCACGCTCGTACGCCTGGCTCGTCGCGCTCCAGCGACGGTCGCCGGCGCCGTGCTGCTCAAGACCACGCCCCCCGCCTACGCCTGGCTCTACAGGCGCCATGTGCGCGCCAGCTACGGACAGGACGCCTGACACCGTGCCTGCACAGCCCGAACAGCCCGTCCCCGGCACTGAAGGAGTCCGCGTGCCCGCACAGGACGTATCTGTGATCATGCTCGCCTACGGCGTGGAGGAGTACCTCTCGGATGCGGTCGCCGCCGTCCTCGCCTCCGAGGGCATCGACGTCCAGCTGGTGCTCGTCGACAACGGCTGCACCTCTGACGCCGTCGCGACGCTGCCCGACGACCCACGCGTGCAGGTGCTGCGCCCGGCGGAGAACCTCGGGTTCGCCGGCGGCGTGAACCTCGGAGCGCTCGAGGCGACCTCGACGCACCTCGCCTTCGTCAACAGCGACGCCATCGTGGCCCCCGACGCACTGCGGATCCTCGTCGACGAGGTCGACGTGCCCGGCCGTGGCATCGTCAGCGCGTGCGTGCGCCTCGCCGACAGGCCCGACCTCGTCAACAGCGTGGGGAACCCCATCCACGTCCTCGGGCTCAGCTGGGCTGGGGGCATGGAGGAGCCCGTCGCGGCGCACCAAGAACCACGGGAGATCGCCTCGGCGACCGGGGCGTGCCTCGTCGTCACCGCGGAGCTGTGGCGCTCCCTCGGGGGGTTCCCCGACAAGTTCTTCGCCTACGTCGAGGACCTCGAGGTCAGCTGGCGGGTGTGGCAGCGCGGGCTCTCCGTGCACTACGTGCCGGCCGCGGTCGCAGACCACCACTACGAGTTCAGCCGTTCGCCGCTCAAGATGTACCTGGTGGAGCGCAACCGTCTGCTGTTCGTCCTCACGGGGTACGGCGCGCGTCTCCTGGCACTCCTCGCGCTGCCGCTGCTGGCCTTCGAGGTGGCGATCTTCCTCATCGCCCTCAAGGAGGGCTGGTGGAGGCAGAAGGTCAAGGGGTGGAGCTGGATCCTGCGCAACACCGGGTGGGTCCGGCAACGCCGTCGGCTCGTGCAGTCCACGCGGACCGTCGCGGACAAGGACCTGGTGAGCAGGCTGACCGACACCTTCGACCCCGCGCAGTTCCCGCTGCCGGCTGGCGGAGGAATCGTCCAGGGCGTGCTGAAGGGCTACTGGAGGCTCGTCCGACGCCTGGTCTGATCGGTCCGGGAGTCCGGGAGTCCGGGAGTCCGGGAGTCCGGGAGTCCGGGAGTCCGGGAGTCCGGGAGCCTGGACCCGGCCACACGTGGCCGGGCCCAGGCTCTGCGGACGTCAGCGGTAGGTGATGCTGGTCTTCCCTGTGCGCCCGTCGTGGGTGATGCGACCGCCTTCGAAGGCCTGTGTGGTCGTCGTGCCGGAGACCGTCGGCTCAGAGGTGGCGTACCCGAGACGGCCGTTCTCCCATCCACCCGCGCCCCAGGCTGTCAGGATCGCGCCGTTCACGCCCTTCGCGCCGTACATCGGGGTCCAGTAGACGGCGCCCCTCTCGAAGTTCTGCACTGCGCCGCCGGCCCGGAGACCCGTACGCTCGCCGGTCGTCGGGTAGCCGAAGGAACCCGCCTCCCACCCTCGTGCGGCCCACCAGGTCATGATGCCACCACGGACCGGCTGGATACCGTTCGCAGGGGTCTTGTAGAGCGATCCGCCCTCGAAGGACTGCACGGCTCCGCGGCTGATCGCACGCTCGCTCGTGATCGGGTACCCGAGGGGGCCAGACTCCCAGCCGAGGGACGCCCAGCGCGTGGCGAACGGGATGCTGAGGGTCTGCGCCCCGCCCACCCTGCTCCAGTACATGTGCCCGGCCTCGAAGGACTGCACGAGCCCGCCGTCCCGGAGCCCACGCTGCGCGGTGACTGGATAGCCGAGCCAGCTGCTCTCCCAGCCGAGCGCTGCCCACCGCGACGCGATCGCACCTCGGACAGGCTGCGCACCTCCGACAGGGCTCCAGTACATGTAGCCGCCCTCGAAGGTCTGCACCGAGCCCTTGAGGCGGGTGAGGGTCTTCTCAGCGGAGGCCGGGTAGCCGAGCACCCCGCCCTCCCATCCGGTCAGACCCCACCCTGTGGCGATGCCGCCGCGGACGATGAACGCGCGGGCAGCGGGCGTCCAGTAGATGGTGCCGTTGGTGAACCGCTGCAGCGCGCCGCCGCGGACCAGGCCCGGAACCTCGTTGGACGTCGGAGAACCGAGAAGGGCCTTGTTGGCGGCGTACAGAGCCCCGATGCCTCCGAAGGTCTCGTACTGGGTCGAGCCGAACCAGTCGGTGAAGAACTTCGCGAAGTTGAAGTTGCCGTAGGACGAGCAGCCGTCGGGGCGGCCGGCGAGCAGGGCGCCGTTGGGCGTGTACGGCGTGTAGTTGTAGAGGCTCGCGGTGGCCTGGTTCTCGATGTAGACCGTCGCGCTGCCGCATGCCGCGTTCGGGTGCAGGCGCACCGCCTGGGTGCGGCCTGCGACGTGCGCGTAGCCATAAGGGTTCTGCGCGTACCGTCGGAACTGGGACGCCGCGTTGTAGACCTGGTTGAAGAACCCGTAGTAGGTGTCGTCGCACGGAGCTCCGTCAGGGCAGCCGAAACCCGTCGCGATCTGGTACTTGCGAGGCGTGAGCGCGGCACCGCTCGCTGTGACGAGGCTCTGCTCCTTCTGCAGGAGGACGAGCAAGACCTGCGGGTTGATGCCGCAGGCGGTGCCGATCCGCTGGATGATCGTCGCCGCGGACTCGTTGGCTGCGCCCGAGTAGGTGGCGCACCTCGGAGTCGCAGCCCGCGTGGGTGTCGACTGGCGGAAGTCCTTGAGGCAGGGGATCCCCGCCGCGGAGGCGACGCAGGACGCGCCCTTCTGGTTGAGGAACGTCTGGACGTCATTGGCCGACATCGACGCGGAGTTGTTGAAGACCCCGTCCGACATGATCATGCCGGGGCGGAAGGCAGCAGCCTCCGCTGGAGCCTGGACTCCGGGGAGGAGCTGGGCCAAGAGGGCCGCGAGGAGCACGAGGACGAATGCTGCGGGAGCCCTCCGAGACGTGGATGCCGTGCTCATCGGATCGTCACCGTCGTCGCCGCGCTGACGCCTGAACGGGTGGAGGAGTCGTATCCGATGGTCGCCGACCACTCACCGAGGGCGAGCCCGGTCGTCGTCATCGTCAGCCCACCGCACACCGTGGTCGTGGCATCGGCCTCAGCGGGGGCCTCGATGGTCAGGACCTCGGCGCCGCGGGTCAGGGTGAGCGAGCAGGTGCCGCCTTCCTCGACCTCGGTGACGTAGCCGCTGGCGAGGACCGCACCGGCGACAAGATCGGTCGAGGCGAGCGTGATCTGCACGTCGGCGGTGCCGAGCGCAGGGTCGGCCGGACGCTCGAGGTCACCCTCGGCGGGCGCGACGGCGTCGGGGAGCTCGGCGTCCGGGAGCGCGGCGTTGGGCTCGACGGAGGCTGCCCCGCCCTCGTCCGTCTGGACAGGCACGGACGGTGCGTCCGTCGCAGGCGCGTCGTCGGAGGGCACCGCCGCAGGGTCTGTGCCGTCCGTCGGGGTGCTGGTCGAGGTGTCGGTCGGGGCACCCTCGGTGGGGACCTCGGTCGCCTCGGCCGGGCTGGTCTCGGTCACGGGA
>Ga0308163_10004122_pt1 | contig 11780 bp, 10 predicted proteins | sample PhyTR1_FD_201037 | JGI IMG/M metagenome (GOLD analysis project Ga0308163, IMG submission 201037) | Phyllosphere microbial communities from UC Gill Tract Community Farm, Albany, California, United States - DLSLT.R1 | ecosystem: Host-associated > Plants > Phyllosphere > Unclassified | place: USA... | reverse complement strand
CTGCCCCTTAAAATCGAAGGCGTCCCGAAGGCTGAACGGCTGGCCCGCGCCCGCGAACTGCTCGATCTGGTAGGATTATCGGACAAGGCAAAGGCCTATCCGGCACAGCTTTCCGGCGGCCAAAAGCAGCGTGTCGGCATCGCTCGGGCGCTTGCCGCCCGCCCAGCCCTGCTTCTCTCAGACGAGGCAACCTCGGCGCTCGATCCGGAAACGACCCGCTCCATCCTTGCGCTGCTCAGGGACATCAATAAAAAGCTTGGCCTCACCATCGTGCTGATTACCCACGAAATGGATGTGGTGCGCACGATTGCCGATCGGGTCGCCGTCATCGATGCGGGACGGATCGTTGAGGAAGGGGAGGTCCGCAGCGTCTTCGCCAATCCGCAAGCGCAGATCACCAAAAGTCTTCTGGCGGGTAGCCGGCCGCAACTCCCCGGCCATCTCGAAACGAGACTTGGTCCATCGGGAGATCAGATCGTGGTCAGCGTGGATTTGCTGGGTTCCTACGGCCAACAGCAGTTTTTCGCCGATCTGGCACAAACCATTAAAAATGGCGGCGCGCTCCTCCAGGGTAGCCTGGAGCATATACAAGGTGAACCCGTTGCTCGTTTCTTTATCGGCATTCCCGCAGGAAACACTGCGATCCTGGAACGCCTTCGCATGAAGATCGAGGCCGCTGGCGCGCGTCTGGAGGTTCTCGGATATGTCTGACATCATGATTGACTTACTGCTCAGCGCCATCTGGGAAACCCTGCTGATGACGCTTGCCTCCGGATTGATTTCGCTGCTCGCCGGGCTACCACTGGGTCTGGCCCTCGTGGCAACAGACAAAGGTGGACTTGCGGAAAACCGATGGATCAACAGCGGCCTTGGCGCAATCGTCAACGCCTTCCGCTCAGTGCCCTTCATCATCCTGCTGGTGGCGCTCATTCCCGTCACGCGCCTCATCGTTGGCACGGCACTCGGCACCTGGGCAGCGATTGTGCCCCTGTCGATCGCAGCCACGCCCTATTATGCCCGCATCGCCGAAGTTTCGTTGCGGGAGGTGGACCGCGGCCTCATCGACGCGGTGCGGGCGATGGGCGGCAACCGCTGGACCGTGATCCGAGAAGTACTGATTCCTGAAGCGCTCCCGGGCATCATCGCCGGCTTCACCGTCACTCTCGTCACCCTGATCGGGGCCTCGGCCATGGCCGGCGCCATTGGCGCTGGCGGTCTTGGCGATCTCGCCATCCGCTACGGTTACCAACGGTTCGAAACCGGCGTCATGGTTGCAGTGGTCGTGGTGCTGGTTATTCTCGTCTGTGGCATCCAATGGATTGGAGACCGGGTCGTCGCGTCGCTCTCAAGCAGACAGACGTCTTCCTAGGATTTCTTAAGGGAAGCTGGAGACCGGCTGGTTCAATCTGGATCTGCCGGCTCCCCAGAGTCTACTGGGAGATCCCGGGCTCCGTTTCCGTGGGACATCTTGAACATCATGATGCGTTTCGTCCCATAGCTCTTGGGACGGAAGGCCCTTCCAAGCGGTTATCCCCTTTGTGTCTTGCGGGTAGCGAAGCTCAACGCAAGCACGAGAAAGATTAGTACGCCTGTCCCGACCTGCTGCCAGTAAAAATTCAACCCGCTGAGGAGCAGCCCGTTGGACACGATGGCGAGAAGCAAAACACCCAGGATCGTTCCGAAAACATTGGGACGGCCATGCGGATGGATCGTTGTGCCGATAAAGGCGGCGCCAATTGCATTCAGCAAAAAGGCGTTGCCTGAATTGGGAATGTAAACAGTGACCGTCGATGTCAGGATCAGGCCGGCGAACGCGGCAGTCAACCCGACCAGGATGTAGGCGCCACCGAGATAGAGCCGTAGCGGCAGGCCTGAATAACGAACCACATCGGGTTGGACGCCCGACGCGATAACGACGCGACCAAACCGGGTCTGACCAAGGAGGAAAGCCGCGACTGCCGCAAGCGCCAAGGCCGCTAGCAACGACAGCGGAATGCCAACGATCGTACTGTGGCCGAGCGCCCTGAAGCTCTCGGGAATACCCGATTGCGGTAGATAGATCGGATTACCGCCGTTGGTGAGGAGTTGCTGAATACTCCTGCCAACGAAAAGCGTGCCGAGGGTCGCCAGAAACGGCGACAAGCCAACGCCTGAAATCAGCAGCGCATTGAAAAGGCCCACCAAAGCCCCTGCTCCCAATCCGGCAAAAAGCGCTAGCCAAACGGGGTTTCCAGCCAAGACCAGAGAAACAAAGGCGAAACTCGCAAAATCGATTGCCGCCCCCACCGATAGATCAATGCCACCGGACGCCACGGCGAAAGTCATCGCCACCGCGACGACGGCAAGCAAAGTGAAGTTGTTGACGAGCAGGCTCTGCAGGTTGCCTGTCGTCAGGAAGCTCGGGGCCGTGAGAGCAAAGGTGGAGAACACGATCACAAGCGCGGCCAAGAGCGCCGAGCGAGCACCGAGGGCCATGAGATTTTCGGAGATAGCTCGATACGACATGATCAGCTTTCCCTGCGAATGAGCGTTGTCGCAGACACCGTCAGTAGAATGAGGACACCTTGAACGCCGCTGACAAGCGTGCTGGACAAGTTGAGCAGTTGAAACCCATTGAGAAGGACGCCGACAAACAGCGCCGATAGCAGCGTGCCACCGATCGTAGGAACAAGCCGCCTAGAAAAGACCGATCCCAGGAGAGCCGTGACAACGACAGGCAGGAGCATTTCACCAGAGCCGGTGCTGGAACCGCTGAGATAGGCGGTGTTCAGGATGCCCGCGATGCCCCCGCAAAACCCGCTGATCAAAAACGAGGCTGAAACATATGCCTTGACCGGGATACCTGCCGCCCGCGCCGCTTCCGGAAACTCCCCCACGGCGTAGAGTCTAAGGCCGAAGCGCGTGTTCTGGATGATCAGCCCCATCACAAGCGAAAATCCGATCAGGACATAACCAAGCGACGGTATCCCGAACAGAGCGCCAGACGAAAGGCCAGTCAGTAGATCGCTGGAGGCTGGTATGACGGTATTTTCAGTCAGCACCAGTTCAAGCCCTGCGACGACATTCATGACCGCAAGTGTCGCGAGAAGTGGGACGATACCGATCTGCGCCACGGCCAAAGCGTTGACGGCTCCGATGATCAGCCCTGTACCCAGTGCGGAGAGTGCCGCAGAGCCGTCGCCGTATCCCATCTGAAGGAGGCTCGCGTAGACAGCTGCGCTGAGGCCCATATTGGCCGCCAGCGAAAGATCGATACCACCGGTGACGACATTTGGACCTCCCGCGATGACCACAACCGTCAACCCGATCGCCAGCACCCCGGTCACTGCCGTCTGGCCAAGAATGTTGCCGATGTTGAAAATCGATAAAAAGAAGGGTGCCGATGTTGAGAAGATGACGAGAATGGCGAGAAAGGTCAAAAGCGCGCAATAGCGCAAGGCTGCAGCCGCAAGGCGCGTTCTCCCCTTAGCGCTAGGCTTGGGTCGCCTTCTTTTAACGAACGCATAGTTTTGGGCATCAACCGACATGACGCGACCTTTCCGGGGCTCCGGTCGCCTCTGCTAGAATTTCTGTTGCTGTCGTATGGCTGGAAAGAAGTTCACAGGTAATCCGCCCCCGGAACATCACCAGGACGCGATCAGCGAGCCCTATCAATTCGTCGAGATCGGACGAAAGAAGAATAATGCCGGCGCCTTGTGCTGCAAGGTCGGCGATCAGACTGTAGATTTCGGCCTTCGCACCGATATCGACCCCCACGGTCGGCTCATCCAGGAGATAAAGTTCGGTGTCGCGCCCGAGCCATTTGGCGATCGCCACCTTTTGTTGATTACCGCCGGAGAGTGAGCGCACCAGCGCTCTAGGGCCGGATGTCTTGATTTGCAGCTTGCGGATCAATTCCTGGGTTGCGTTTTCCTCGGCGCGTGGATCAAGCCGACCAAACCGGAGAAAGCGTCCGAGATTGGCAAGTGTTGTATTTTCCTGCACCGTCATCTCGAGAGCGACTCCATGTCGGCGCCGGTCCTCCGGCACGAGGGCGATACGTGCTCTCGCCGCTTGTCTGGGCGTGTCGAAACGCAGTTTCCGTTCGCCGATGACAATTTCTCCCGACGTCGCCGCTTCAAGCCCGAAGAGAACTCGCATGAGATCCTTCGCTCCCGAGCCAAGCAGTCCTGTCAGACCCAGGATTTCGCCACGCCGAAGCGTGAAGGACAACGGTTCGAATTTTCGATCGAGCGCGAGATCACGCACCCGAAGATAATCTGTGCCGATTGCGGAATGACGAGGCGGGAAGAGATCACCGGCTTCTCTGGCCACCATTAGCTGGCCAATTTCCGCAGCCGATGTGTCGGAAAGCGAAAGCGTCGCCACGTCACGGCCATTCCGTAAGACGGTCACAGCATCGCATATCTCTTCGATTTCCCGCAGGTAATGAGAGATGTAGAGGATGGTAACCCCTTCTCCTGCGAGGCGGCGGATCAACCCGAACAGGATGTCCGCCTCTCGACGCACCAGCGCCGCTGTGGGCTCATCGAACACGAGGATCTTGGGCTTGCGGATGAGTGCACGCGTGATCTGGATTATCTGCTTTTCAGCGGTCGTAAGATCCGCGATCAGCGCGCCGTCCGGGAGTTCAAGATCAAAATAACTCTTGAGCAACCGCGCCGCCTCACGCCGCATGCCGGAGCGATTGAGAAGCTGCAAGCCGCCATATACAGGCTCGTCGCCAAGAAACAGCGCCTCGCCAACGCTAAAGCTCGGTGGCAGCAACCGGTCCTGGTGAATGAAGTGGATGCCTAATGCCTCCGCGAGCTTGGGGGTCAGGCGGTCCTGCGGCGTGCCACAAATCTCAATGATGCCTTCATCAGGCTGATGAAGCCCGGCGAGGATCTTGATTAACGTGGATTTACCGGCACCGTTTTGCCCGACAAGACCGTGGACCGATCCCCGCCCAACCTCCAGCGCCGCTCCGTCAAGCGCCCGGGCGCCGCCGAACGTCTTGACGATCCCGGTCATGCGCAGAACGCTTGCACCGGTCGTCGGTTGCCCACAAAATTCGTTCATCGCGATACTCCGGAACAGGACTGCCGGCTCCCACGGCGGTGGAGGCCGATCGAAGGGTAGAGACGTCAGCCAATGCCAAGTTTTTTGCTGACATCAGCCACGTTGGTCTTGTTGGCGAGCAGGGCTGGGACATAGGTCTCACGCGGCAATGTCTGACCCGCCAAGAGCCGGGCGACGTTGCGGATGGCGGTCCGGCCAAGTTCGGCTGGCTGCTGGGCGACGTCTGCGGCAGCCGGTGATTTCGGGTCGGCGACGAGTTGCAGGACCTCGGGGCTGCCATCGACGCCGTAGGTCTTGATCTCTGTACGGCCAGCGGCCGACAGTGCTTGCGCTGCGCCAAGCTGCGGAATATCCCATGCGGACCAGATCGCTTTGATCGATCCCTTTTCCGGATAGCGATTGAGGATGGCGGTGATCTGGGTGAACGCGTCCTGCACCGTGTTGGGGATGACGTCGCGCAGCTCAGGCTTGATAATCTCGACCTTCGGAAAATATTTCACGACATTGACGAGCTGATCGTACCGGATCGCGCAGGGCGTGACGCCATAAAAGCCGTTGAACACGACGATCTTGCCTTCGCCGCCGATGTCCGACACCAGCTGCAATGCGAGATCCTTGCCGATGCCCCAATTATCCGAGGTGGAATTGTTCAGCGAATTGGTAGAACCGACATCGATAGTCAGAACCGGAATGCCCGCATCACGTGCTTTTTTAAGCCATGGATCGATAACCGTCAGCGTTCCCAGCAACTGGACGATCGCATCCGGCTTCTGGGCGATCAGCGTTTGCAGCTGCGACACGAGTTTACCGTCATTGCGGCCAGCATCGACCGCGATCGGTTCGCCGCCAAGACGTTTTACCTCCTCGATCTGGGCATTATAGGCATGCAGGTCGAAGAAGTGATCGGTGCCCGCTGCGCTGATGCCGATGCGTTTGCCCTTGAGCGAAAGTTCGCCGTCGGCAAGGCTGGGGCGAGCGCCGATCATGGCGGCCCCGGCGACGGACGCTCCTGCGAGTGCCGTTAATTTCAAGAGATCGCGCCGGCCAAGACCTGTGCTGCTGTCGTTCGTCATAAGTGCCTCCTGTAGGAATTTGTCCGTCGAATGCCACTTCAGAGAGCCCCGTTCTTGGGCGGCAAAACGCCGTTGAGCAGGTAGTTGCCCACAGCATGAAACTTCCACCGCACGGGATCATGCAGCGTGTGGGTGCGGGCGTTGCGCCAGTGCCGATCGAAATTGTGTTCGGCCCGCGCCGATTGCGTGCCCGCGAGTTCGAACAACGTGTTTGACGCCTCAAGCGCGGCCTCTGTTGTCAGTACCTTGGCGCTGGCGACAGCTAGGGTTGCCGCAAGCGTGTCGGACTCAGAGAGCGTTTCACGCGCCCGATCGACCTTGCGGCCTGCTTCGGCGATGAGTGCCGCGCCAGCATCGATCCGAACGGCAATCTGGCCGACCCGGTGGATCGTCAGTGGATCTTCGGAAGCCTTCTCGACGCCGGCATCCATCCATGGTCGCGAGCGGCTGGTGACGAAGGTGATCGTATCGCGAAGTGCCGCGCGGGCAATGCCCAGGTCGACGGCTGCCTGAATGATCTGTCCCACGGATCCGATGGTCTGCGGACGTTCGAAACTCCTGTGATGCCGGACAACCGCATCACCGGGCACGTGGACATTATTGAGAACTGTAGTACCCGAGCCGGTTGTGCGTTGCCCGATGCCGTCCCAGTCATCGACAAGTTCGATGCCCTGCGTACCCTTCGGCGTGAAGGACATGGTGAGCTTCTCGTTTTCGTCATTGGCAAAGATGACGATCCAATCGGCAAAAAGGACCCCGGTGGAATAGAACTTTTTGCCGTTGATGACGAAGCCGTCACCGTCAGGACGGATCGTCGTATTGTAATGTCCGACGGTTTTTGTGCCGATCTCGGAAAGCGCGTTGCCAAACTTGTCGCCAGCAAGAGCCCGGCCGAAATAGAAAGCCTTCTGCTCCTCCGATCCCTCAATGCGCAAGGCTTCGAGAATATAGAAGTGATTTTGCGGGATCTGGCCGATTGATCCGTCGGCTTCCGCCAGGAGGGCTATCACCTCGCCGAGTACGGCGTTGGAGACATCGATCCCGCCATAGGCTTTGGGAACAGTAATCGCCAACAGGCCGGAGCGCGCGAGTTCGTCCATTTCCTTGTACGGCAGAACGCGATCACGGTCGCGGATGGCGGCGCCTTCGGCAAAGCGCACAGACAGGGCGCGTGCGACATCAAGCGCTTCCGCTTCATTCTGGATGCGATGGGCAGCGCCATCGGTCTTAAACTGCAGCGCGTGGCTGGTCATCTCTTTACCCCTCTTCGAAACGATGTCAGGCGGCGGCCGGCGCGGCGCCAGTTTGGGCGGTAGACACAGCGGTGGGCGCTTCGCCGATGCGCCATTGATAGGGCGGCGGCGTCCCATTGACGGCAAAATCACCGACGATCCGATCCTTGTAGATACGGGGGTTGTGGGAGGACAGCGTACGGGCATTGCGCCAGTGCCGATCAAGAGCGGCCGAGCTTTTCACCGCGGATGCACCAAGCGTGTCGAACAAGATTGTCGAGGCTTCGAGAACAAGATTGGTGACCACGCCCAGCGCTTGCGACGTCTCGAGTTCGGCAACGGCATTGGCGCGCTCCTCAGCCTCTGCATTACCCGCAAAATGGGCGGCGTAAGTCCGCTCGAGAGAGGCTGCGACCTGCAGCACGATGGCGCCCGCCGCATAGGCATTGGACCGAATACGGCCGACCACCTGAAGGATTTGCGGGTCCTGGCTTGATCGCGGTCCCGCTGCATTGGAGAATTGGCGCGTTCGGACAGCAATGGCCAGCGCCGTCTCCTTGGCGATTGCCCGACCGATGCCAGCCAGCGTTGCCAGATGCACCGTCTGATAGAAGGCCGCAGCATAGCGGAATTTATCGTCGTCCAGAACGATATCGATCGGATCGACGGATGCATTCGAAAATGTGGTCGTACCGCTGGCGGTGAGTTTCTGACCGAAGCCGTCCCAGTCATCGACGACACGAACGCCCGGATCATCGCGGCGGACGAGAACAGTCACGCCTTCGCCATCAAGGCCAGTCGCGCCGACATCGATCCAGTCCGCGAAGAGCGATCCGGTCGTATAATATTTCGTACCGTTCAGAACCAGATTTGCCCCTTTGCGCGCGATATGGGTCGCAAAAGTCGCCTGACTTGCATTGCCGATCTCCGTCCAGGCATTGCCTGCGATTTCGCTCTTGGCAATCCGCTCCGACCAACGTGTGCGGAAGCGGCCGGGAGCCGTATTGACGACGTTTTCGGCGAAACCGAAATGCCCGCGCAGCGCCTGGGTCACATTGGAATCGGCAGCAGACAATTCGATAAGCAGATTGAAGAATTCCGGAAGTGTAGCGCCGAAGCCGCCCTCGCTTTCCGGCAGGCGAAGCGCGCCGAAGCCGGCCTCTTTCACGCTGTTGATCTCCGCCACCGGAAGGATGCGACCCGTCTCGCGGGAGACGGCGCCTTTTTCGATCTCAGCGAAAAGCGGACGAAATCGCTTGGCCAGGTCTTCATAGCGCAAGGAAGGACCAGCTCCCCAGGCCTCATCGATCTGTGACATGATGCACCTATGCTGTTTTAACGGATTGCGACGCTCAGGCGCCCACGGTCTTGAGTTGCGGCTTTCCCACCTCGGCATCACGGCGCTTTACCGCCTCGATGTCCCGGTAACGGTCGGCAGGATGGCTAGCGGGAAGGTAGGGGCCGTCACCGAACAGCTTCTCCCTGAGGGTGCCGGTCTTATAGGCGGTCGGATAGGCGCCACGCTTCTGAAGCTCGGGAACGATATGCTCGACGACGTCCTCGAAACTGCCGGGCGTCACTGCATAAGCAATATTGAAGCCGTCGACATCGGTGTCGGCCACCCATTCTTGCAAGATATCGGCGATCGTCTGCGCGGAGCCTACGAAGACCGGACCCATACCGCCGATACCACCGAACTTGGCCAGTTCATCCATCGTCCAGGACTTATCGCCGCCGGCAATATGCTCGACGAAGGAATGGATGGCGTTCGTTTCCACCTTCTGAATGATGTCAGTGGGCGCATATTGGCCAAAGTCGATGCCGCTCCAACCCGACATGAAGACCAGCGAGCCGTCATATGAGACGTAACTCTTGTAGTCCTCAAATTTCGCTTGGGCCTTCTCCTCTGTCTCATCAGTGATGATCGTGATCAGCGTATAGATATAGACCTTCCTTGGATCGCGACCTGCCTTGGCAATCCGCTCGCGAATGTCGGACACATAGGCCTTGAGAACGGACTTGGTGGGGGCGGCGACAAAAATGCATTCCGCGTTTTCGGCAGCAAACGCCTTGCCTGGACCCGAAGCACCGGCCTGATAAAGCACCGGCATGCGTTGTGGGGACGGCTCCGTCAGTTGGTAACCCGGCACATCGAAGTATTTTCCTTTGTGAGCGATCTCATGGACCTTCGAAGGGTCGGTGAAGATCCGCCGGTCGCGGTCGCGCACGACAGCGCCCTCCTCCCAGGATCCTTCGAGCAGCTTGTACAGCACCTCGAGATATTCGTCGGCGATCTCGTAGCGGTTGTCATGACGCTGAAGCCCGGCCTGACCGACATTCTTGGCACCGCTCTCCAGATAGGAAGTAACGATGTTCCAGCCCACGCGCCCCTTGCTGTGATGGTCGGCCGTCGCCAGCCGGCGGGCAAAAGTATAGGGATGCTCGAACGACGTGGAGGCGGTGACCCCGATACCCAAGTGTTCAGTCGCAAGCGCGATGGGTGCGACAAGCTGTAGCGGATCATTGACCGGTATCTGCGCGGCTTGCTCGATAGCGTGATGGTTCGAGCCTTTGTAGACGTCGTAATAACCGATGACGTCGGCGATAAAAATTCCATCGAACACGCCTCGCTCAAGCGTCCGTGCGAGATTTTGCCAGTAATCCAAGTCCTTGTAGGTCCACGACTGGTCCTTCGGATGCGCCCAGAGCCCTGGCGATTGGTGGCCGACACAGTTCATGTCGAAGGCGTTGAAACGGATCTGGCGTGTCATGGATCACCTCTTGTCTGTGATCGACACCGTATCAACATCAACGCCTTTAACGAGTTAAACTATGTTTTTAGTAGATTATTGAGGAGAAAAATTTGCTCGGTTTCTTTGCAAACGGAGGATTCATCCGCCCCATCCCCTGTTAAAGCGGAAAGGTCATCGCACCATCGCGCTATGCAGATGTCAAATTGCGCCATGCGTTTAGCTGTTATTTACGCCATCATGCGATTGGACGGAGGTCTCTGCGGGGCGGTACTATCGTCCTACAGCGAACAATGGTGCCTACGCACTGTCTTCTGAAATGTCACATGCACCGAACCGGAGGCTTCATGGAAACCATTACCATCGAGACGCGCACAGACTTTGCGAACTGGGCGATTGAGCGGGCGCGTGCCATCATCGCTGAACAAGGCGGAGATCTCGCCGTTGCTGCGCGTGACATGGATGAGGCAAAGATCGGCATCGCAGGGAACGCCCTGGGCCAAGCGATCGTCGATGCGCTTCTCGAGGTATTCGATGGCTTAAGCCAGGAAGAAGACTAAGGACGCCGAGATTGCGCATCCCGCGACCGGACTCACCCTTCATCTGCGATAGGACGAGTTCCTTAGCGTGAACAGTGAATGCATTGCCTGCACATGTTCGGCGACCTGATGGCAACCCCAAGACCACACATCCTGCCGGTCGAGCACACTTATATAGTCTCGGCGCTAATGCTCTGAATTTAAAGCTTGCTTGACACGCAAGATCGTCAGACAGACCGTCCCGATCACAATCGGGATCGCTATGAGCATTACCATGGGATCAATATGATATCCGGCGTGATCCGCGGTTTCGAAGGTGACCTTGAGAAGGTTTAAAAGATAATAGCTGATGGCGATGATCGAAAAACCTTCGACCGCCCGCTGGATCTTGACCTGCGTTGCCGCTCTTTCCGCCATTGCTCTGATCTGGACGGCATTCTGGTGCTCGATCTCCACCTGGATTCGTGTCTGCAAAAGATTGATCAGATGAGTTGTCGCCTGTGAAAGTTGCTCAAGACGCAACGCTGTTGCCTGACAGGTCCGGACGGCAGGTTTGAAGCGGCGTTCCACGAAGGTGCCGTAGCGCTGGAACCCCGGCACATGGGTCTCTCGCAACGATGCTATTCGCTCCTCGACAATCGTCGTATAGGCCGCGGTCGCGCTAAACCTATGACGGACTTCGGATGTAGCCGAGATGATCTGCGATGCTAGTACCGTAATGTCAGCCAAGAGACCCTTGTGCTCGTCTGACGGGGTTTGAAGATTCCTGTTGGTCAATTCAATCAACCGTCGGTCATAGTCGGAGATCATGGGAGCCAGACTCTGTGCAACGGGGAGCCCAAGCAAAGCCATGGTCCGATAGGTCTCAATTTCAAAGATACGCCGGACCATCCGCCCGAGCCGGCGTGCGTTGAGTTCCCTGTTCAGCATAAGGATTCGACTGGAGCCATCTTGCATGACTTTGAAGTCAGAGCATATCTGCGCAGAGCCGCCGCCGATAGATGATACGGCAGTGTCACCGAAACTGAAACTCGACAGATACGAGGATATATCCGCGGAAACTTTGTCGACAACCAATATCGAAACGCGGCAAATCCGCTTTGGTGAAGCGATACCCGTCAGTTC
>Ga0308163_10004121_pt1 | contig 11784 bp, 10 predicted proteins | sample PhyTR1_FD_201037 | JGI IMG/M metagenome (GOLD analysis project Ga0308163, IMG submission 201037) | Phyllosphere microbial communities from UC Gill Tract Community Farm, Albany, California, United States - DLSLT.R1 | ecosystem: Host-associated > Plants > Phyllosphere > Unclassified | place: USA... | reverse complement strand
ATCTGCCGCTATTTCGAGATGCTCCACCCCGATCCGCCGCTGTTTGGCCACGGCGCGCACAACGTCGCTGAGATCGACATGTGGACGCGGCGGATCGAGTTGCGGCTGATGATGCCGCTGTCGATGGTCTGGCTGCACACGCACCCCTGGACCGCGCGGATCGTCCAGCCGCAATATACCGAGTTCGGCGAAAGCCAGCGTCCACGCGTGCTGGCCGCGATGGCAGAGTTCGATCATGCGCTCGCGGGTCGCGACTGGCTCGACGGGGAGCGTTACACGATCGCCGACATCGTCCTGCTGACGACGATCGACTTCGCCAAGTTCGTCGGCATCGCAGTGCCCGACGATCTGGCGCACCTGAAGGCGTGGCACACCCGCGCCACCGCCCGACCAAGCTCCCAAGCGTGAACGGCAGCGGCACATCCAGCTGTCCGATTTTACCAAGACTGCCAGGATCTGCAAAAGTCGCTTTGCAAAGCCGCGAATCTATGCGAGGGGGCCGCATACCCGGTATTCAGATTGCCCGGACGCTCCGCTCCATCGGTGATGCGAGACGAGCCCGGCCACGACGTTGGAGAGGGGATAAGGCGGAAGAGCGACCCGAACGAGGACGCATCTTCCGCCGTCCTTCCCGCGAACCACCGGCCACACCCCGAAACGCGCAACGCTATGCTCCGGCGCGATAATTCCGCCTTGCGACGGCATGCCCTCGGCTCGTCGCAGATGTGCCCGGCGTGCAGCTTTAGCTTGTCTGGTACGCCCCGATTGCCCTAGCGTAAGGTCTGTTTCGACTTCGAGGTATTGCCGATGGCCGCAGCGTATCAGTCCCATCCCGAGATCGCCGATGCCTTGGCAATGAAGCGACGGGGCCTGACGCTCGCGCTGCTCACCTTCACCTATTTCTTCAGTTATATGGACCGCCAGATCCTCGCCATCCTGCTCGAGCGGATCAAGGCGGACCTGCTGCTGACCGATACGCAACTCGGGCTGCTGTCCGGACTTGTCTTCGCGATCTTCTACGCGACGCTCGGCCTCCCGGTCGCACGACTCGCGGATCGCACCAGCCGCCGCAACATCATCGCCGCCAGCCTGACGATCTGGAGCGCAATGACCGCGCTGTGCGGGCTCGCGCAGAATTTCACGCAGCTGATGCTGTTCCGGATAGGCGTCGGCATCGGCGAGGCGGGGTCGAGCCCGCCCAGTCATTCGATCATCGCCGATCTCTATCCACCCGAGAAGCGTGCCAGTGCGATGGCGGTGTATTCGCTCGGCGTGGTGCTCGGCGCTGGCTTCGGCACGCTGATCGGTGGGGTCGTCGCGCACTCTTACGGGTGGCGGATCGCGATGATGACTGTGGGCCTGCCGGGTATCGTCTTGGCCGTCCTCGTCCGTTTGTTCATGGTCGAGCCTCGCCGCGGCTTGTCCGACGCGGCACGCGCCGTAGCGGCGCCGATGCCGAGCGTCGCGCAAGGCTTCGCCTCGATGTGGGCGAGCGCACCGGCGCGACACTTGGTGGTCGGTGTCACGCTGACATCGATGATCGGCTACGCGCTGACCGGCTGGGGCCCGAGCTATATCCAGCGGTCGCTCGGCATCTCGATGCTCGACATCTCGCGCTATATCGCGCTGCCGGGGGCGCTGTTCGGCGCGATCTCGGCGCTGGCGGGCGGCAAGATCGCGGATGTCCTCGCCAAGCGTCACGGCCTCCACGTCCAGGCCTGGGTGGTGCTGGTGATGAAGGGGCTTTCCCTCCCGTTCGCGCTCGCCTTCTATTTGATCGACGCGCCGGCGATCGCGATCGGCAGCTATTTCGTGTCACTGATCTTCGCCAATTCCTATCTCGGGCCTAGCTTCGCGCTGATCCAGCATCTCGCGCCGTTGCAGATCCGCGCGATGTGGGCGGCGATCACGTTGCTGGTGATCAACCTGGTCGGGCTGGGACTCGGGCCGACGCTGGTGGGCTGGCTGAGCGACCTTTTGAAGCCGGGCTTTGGCGAGGATTCGCTGCGCTATGCGCTGGTGATCATCGTGCTGATGACGCCGTGGGCGCTTTTCCACTATTGGCGCGCCGGGGTTCTGCTGAAGCGCGCGGAGGATGCTGCTAGGTAACCGCCTCTTCGTCAGCTTGGCTGGGCGGCGGCAGGGCGGGCCAACGCATCCGCCAACAACCATGTCATCGCGCTTGTCCGGTCGTCGAACACCGCCATATCGTCGCGCACCGCGACGATCCGCTTCACCTGCAGTCGCGCGAGCTTGCCGTCGGTGAACAAGGCGACTTTCCGCGATTTCAGCGGGATGGTCAGAGCCACGCGCTGGAGCATCGCGACGACCTCCTGGGGCTGGATCGCGGAGCGCGAGAAATTGCCCAGCAGCATGTGGCGCTTGCCGGTCGCCAGCACGCGCCGTGCCTCGCCGTCCAGATCGCGGAGGAAGCCCTCGACATGGGGGATCGTCCAGAATCCGGACGCCTCGACCTCGATGATGCCGGTGTCAAGATCGGTCGTGATCGTGTGCATGACGCCCTCCGTGGAGGTGTCGGGATCGGCCGCTCGGCGTTAACGGTGCGTAACCAAACCGTTACGAGTGCGATTGTCGCCGCCTATGTCGTCGTGGCGACCGGCGTCAGGCCTTCGCCATCCGATCGTCGAACAGGCCGAACATCAGCGTCGAGGCGTACATCGCGATCGCCCGCTCACGTGGCATCGTCGACGCCCATTTGCGCATGTCGAATGCCGCGTTCTGCAGCGCCATCAGCGCCTGCGCAGCGATCAGCGCATCGACCGCGCGGATCGAGCCTTCGCCGATCCCGTCCATCATCATCCCTGCATAGCGTCGCGCGATGCCGTTCGAGCGATCGACCATCGCGTTGCGCACGCCGACCGGCAGGCCGCTCAGCGCCGTGGTGCGGAGCAACGGCCCGCGCTCGGCGAACTGTACGTCGAGCAAAGTCGCGACCGTGCTCGACAGCTTGTGCCAGTAACTCCCGCCCTCGGCCTCGCCGCGGCTCTGCGCATCGGCGATCGTGTCGAAGCTGCGGCGGTAGCACGCGATGACGAGATCGTCCTTCGCATCGAGATGGTGGTAGAAACTGCCCTTGGTCACGTTCAGCTCGGACGCGATCTTCTGCACCGACGCACCGCGATAGCCGAGTTCGTTGATCAGGCGCGTCGCGGCGAGCAGGAACGCCTCGCGGCCCGGCTCTGCCTCGTCATGGCTTAGGTCGAGCAGGGTAGGGGACCATTTGGCGTTCTTGCCCGCTATGCCGTGCGCGAACACGTCCATCAGCCGTTCCTCGACCCGGCCGTACTGATCGGGCTCGTAGCGCGTGAGCCAGATCGGCAGCCAGAACGTGTTTTCCAGAAGCACGTGCGCGCGTGCGCCGTTGAGATCGGTCTGCGCGCGCGACGAAGTCGGCCCCCACAACAGCCGCGTGCGACGGAACACTTCGCGCCAGCCCGCCATCAGGCGGCCGCGCATCGGCTCTTCGGTTGCGCGCAGATCGGAAAGGACGGCAAACGCCTTCTCCTCGCCGCGCTGGATCCGCCCGAGCCGGTCCATGTTGAGCGCGAGATAGCGCCGAACGCGTTCCTCCGGCGTCGCTTCTTCCGCCGCGACGTCGAGCATCGCGATCAGCGATTCGAGCGTGTTCTCGAACGCCGCCGCCGCGAGGTCTTCCTTGCGCTTGAAATAATAGGTAACGCTCGTCGTGTTGAGCCCGACGCGCCGCGCCACGTCCGCGAACGTCATGCCCTTGGCACTCTGTTCGTTGATCGCTTCTGCCGCCGCGGCGAGGATCGCGTCACGCTTCGCACGGAAGCGCTTGGTGCCCTGTTCGCTCTCGTCGCTGGCCTCTGCCGGAACCTTCATCGAAACACCCTAACAGCTTCGATTTGAAGATACAGTGCTTTTTAGGCGCTTTCAGGGCGGACTTGAAAACATGCTTTCCGGACTGCCGCGTACGCTTTACCGAATGTGCGGTATGGTCTAACCCGCCTCCGAAGCGACGACGAACGGAGAGCCCGCATGGATTTCACGCTGAGCGAACGAGAGATGTATTTCCGGGATCGGGTCCGGGATTTCATCGACCAGAATATTCGCCCGCGACAGGCCGATTACGACCAGCAAGCGCATGAGGGCGAGCGCTGGAAAGTGATTCCGGTGATCGAGGAGATGAAGGAGAAGGCCAAGGCGGCCGGGCTCTGGAATTTCTTCATGCCGCCGCATTCGGGCCAGACCCACGTCGACGATTCGTTCGCGTTCGAAGGCACCCAGCTGACCAATCTCGAATATGCGTTATGTGCGGAGGAGATGGGCAAGATCAGCTGGGCGAGCGAGTGTTTCAACTGCTCGGCGCCCGATACCGGCAATATGGAGGTGTTTCACCGCTATGGCACGCGCGAGCAGAAGGAGGCGTATCTCGGGCCGCTGATGCGCGGCGAAATCCGCTCGGCGTTCCTGATGACCGAGCCTGCGGTGGCGTCGTCGGACGCGACCAACATCGAGACGTCGATGGTGCGCGACGGCGATCACTACGTCATCAACGGCACCAAATGGTGGTCGTCGGGCGTCGGCGATCCGCGCTGCAAGATCGCGATCGTGATGGGCAAGACGTCGTTCGAGGGATCGCGGCACCAGCAGCAGAGCCAGATCCTGGTGCCGATGGATACGCCCGGCGTGACGATCAAGCGGATGCTGTCGGTGTATGGCTATGACCACGCGCCGCATGGGCATGGCGAAGTCGTGCTGGAGAACGTCCGCGTGCCGGTGGAGAACGTGCTGCTCGGCGAGGGCCGTGGGTTCGAGATCGCGCAGGGGAGGCTTGGGCCGGGCCGTATCCATCACTGCATGCGCACGATCGGTGTTGCCGAGACCGCGATCGAGGCGATGGCGCGGCGGCTGCTCGACCGGGTCGCGTTCGGCAAGCGGATCGCCGACTTCTCGGTCTGGGAAGAGCGGATCGCGACGGCGCGTATCGACATCGAGATGACCCGTCTGCTGTGCCTCAAGGCGGCGGACATGATGGACAAGGCGGGCAACAAGTCCGCGCAGATCGAGATTTCGATGATCAAGGTCGCCGCGCCGAACATGGCGCTGCGGATACTCGACGACGCGATCCAGGCGCATGGCGGCGGCGGGGTGTCGGGCGATTTCCGGTTGGCGCATGACTGGGCGGCGATGCGGACTCTGCGGTTCGCGGATGGCCCGGATGAAGTCCACAATCGCTCGATCGCGCGCAACGAGTTCGGGAAATACGGCGACTTCCGCAAGGGTGGCGTGTCGAGTGGAGATGTCGGGGCGAGCCGGTAAACCTATCCCCCCGTTCGTCCTGAGCGAAGTCGAAGGACTGGCTCGCTTGGGGCAATGTCCTTCGACTGCGCTCAGGACGAACGGAATTTTTGATTGTCCGCCCGCCAATTTTCGGAGCCTGACTACCCATGAAAGCCGCAGTTCTTTTCGAAGCCAACATTCCGCTCAGCATCGAGGACGTGACCGTCTCGAAGCCGACGGCGCATGAAGTGCTGATCCGCACGGTCGCGGTCGGCGTGTGCCGGTCCGACCTGCATTTTGTCGACGGCGCCTATCCGCATGCGATGCCGACGATCCCGGGGCACGAGGCTTGCGGCGTGGTCGAGGCGGTCGGCGAGGAAGTGCGCGGCGTGAAGGTCGGCGACCATGTCGTGACCTGTCTCTCGGCATTCTGCGGTCAGTGCGAGTTTTGCGTCACCGGCCGGATGTCACTGTGCATCGACGCCAGTGTGCGCCGTCCCAAGGGCGCCGCACCGCGCCTCATGCTCGGCGACCGACCGATCGCGCAGATGCTAAACCTCAGCGCCTATGCCGAGATGATGTTGGTCCACGAACACGCCTGCGTCGCGATCGACCGCGACATGCCGATGGACCGCGCAGCATTGCTTGGTTGCGCTATTACCACCGGGGCGGGGGCGGTGTTCAACACCACCGATGTGACGCCGGGCGAGACGGTATGCGTGGTCGGCTGCGGCGGCATTGGGCTTGCGGCGGTCAACGCGGCGAAGATCGCCGGCGCGGGGAAGATCATCGCGCTCGATCCGGTCCCCGAAAAGCGCGCGATGGCGGAGAAGCTCGGCGCGACTCACAGTATCGACGCGCTCTCCGACACCGCCGCGGACGAGGTCGTCGCGATCACCAAGGGCGGCGTGCATCACGCGATCGAGGCGGTCGGGCGTGCGCAATCGGCGGCGACCGCGGTCAAGGTCCTGCGCCGCGGCGGCACCGCGACGATCCTCGGGATGATGCCGCTCGGCGAGAAGGTGGGGCTGTCGGCAATGGACCTGTTGTCGGGCAAGCGCTTGCAGGGCGGCTTCATGGGGTCGAACCGCTTCCCGGTCGACATCCCGCGGCTGGTCGATTTCTACATGCGCGGGCTGCTCGATCTCGACACGATCATCGCCGACCGGATGCCGCTGGAGCGCATCAACGACGCGTTCGACGAACTCCGCCGCGGCGACACGACCCGTAGCGTGATCACCTTCTCGTGAGCGATGCATCGACTAGCATGGTTGGCACGATCGCGGTCGGCGACAAGGACCGTCTCGACCTCGACACGCTTGGCGCGTGGATGATGGCCAACGTGCCCGGCTATGCCGGTCCGCTGACCTACGCGAAGTTCGCCGGCGGCCAGTCGAACCCGACCTACCGCCTCGATACGCCGGCGCGCGCCTACGTGCTGCGCCGGAAACCGTTCGGCCCGATCCTGCCGAGCGCGCATGCCGTCGATCGTGAATACCGCGTGATTGCGGGCCTCCATCCGACCGGCTTCCCGGTGCCTCGGCCCTATGGTCTCTGCGAGGACGCGGCGGTCATCGGCTCGGCGTTCTACGTTATGGAGATGGTCGAGGGCCGGACGATCTGGGATGGCGCGATGCCCGGCGCGACTCCGCCTGAGCGCACCGCGCATTACGAGGCTATGGTCGACACGCTCGCGGCGCTGCACAACACCGATTACGCGGCGGCGGGGCTCGAGGAGTACGGCAAGCCCGGCAATTATTTCGAGCGCCAGATCGGCCGCTGGACCAAGCAATATCGCGCGGCCGAGACCGAGCATATGGAGTCGGTCGAACGGCTGATCGAGTGGCTGCCGCGTACGCTGCCCGAGCAGACGGGCACCTCGATCGTCCACGGCGACTACCGCATCGACAACATGATCTTCGCGCCGTCGGAGCCCAAGGTCATCGCGGTGCTCGACTGGGAATTGTCGACGCTGGGCGATCCGCTTGCGGACTTCTCGTACCTGCTGATGAGCTGGGTGACCGAACCCGAGGGGCGCTCGGGCGTGCTCGGCATGACCGGCCCGGAGACGGGCATCCCGACGATCGAGCAGGTCGTCGCACGCTATTGCGCTGCGACAGGTCGCGATGGCGTCCCCGATCTCAACTGGTATTTCGCCTACAACCTCTTCCGCCTGACCGGCATCGTCCAGGGCATCAAGAAGCGCATCGTCGATGGGACGGCTTCGAGCGCGCAGGCGGAGAAGACTGTGGCGAAGATCCACGGGCTGGCGGATGCGGCTTGGGGGTTCGCGGTGAAGGCGGGGGCTTAAGTCATCCCCCTCCCGCGTGCGGGAGGGGCTAGGGGTGGGCCCGCGCTCGCCATGTCGTACGCCGTTTGCGGAGGCCGGGCGCCCACCCCCGACCCCTCCCGCATACGGGAGGGGAGGAGTAGAAGATGTCGCAATTCGACCTGACCGGCATGGTCGCCATCGTCACGGGATCGTCTCGCGGCATCGGCTTGGCTTCCGCACGCGAACTGGCGGAGCATGGCGCGAAAGTCGTGATCTCCAGCCGCAAGCAGGACGCCTGCGACACCGTCGCGGCGGAACTCAACGCCCGATACGGCGAGGGCAGCGCGCTCGCGGTCGCCGCCAACATCTCTGACAAGGCCGGCCTCCAGCATCTTGTCGACCAGACTCGCGCCCAGCTCGGCCGTATCGACATCCTCGTCTGCAATGCCGCATCGAACCCCTATTATGGGCCCCAAGCCGGCATCGCCGACGACCAGTTCCGGAAGATTCTCGACAACAACATCGTCTCCAACCACTGGCTGATCCAGATGGTCGCGCCCGAGATGCTGGAGCGCCGCAGCGGCAGCATAATCATCATATCCTCGATCGGCGGCCTGCGCGGCTCGCCGGTGATCGGTGCCTATTGCATCAGCAAGGCCGCCGACATGCAGCTCGCGCGCAACCTCGCGGTCGAGTTCGGACCGTCCAACGTCCGCGTGAACTGTATCGCGCCAGGCCTGATCAAGACCGACTTCGCCCGCGCCTTGTGGGAAGACCCGCAGCGGATCGAGGCAGCGAACACCCGCGTGCCGCTCCGCCGGATCGGTGAGCCGGAAGAGATCGCGGGCGCAGTCGTCTTCCTGGCGTCGTCGGCAAGCAACTTCATGACCGGCCAGACGATGGTCATCGACGGCGGCGTCACGATCTAACCGAAGGACCATGCGATGCGTTTTACGGACAAATCCATCATCGTCACCGGCGCAGGCTCCGGCATAGGCCGCGCCGCTGCGCTCCTGTTCGCGAGCGAAGGGGGCAGGGTCGTCGTTGCCGACAAGACCGAAGGCGCGGACGAGACCGCACACCTGATCACGCAGGCCGGCGGCACGGCAAAGGCGATCCGCATCGACGCCGGGCTCGAAGAGGACGTGATCCGCACGATCGCGCTCGCCTGCGACAGCTTCGGCGGGCTCGACGTGATGTTCGCCAATGCGGGGATCTCGGGCGGCATGGCGAACCTGTTCGACACCGACGTCGCGCTCATCACCGAGGTGTTGCGCGTCAACCTGATCGGTCCGTTCCTCGCGATCAAGCACGCTGCGCCGCGGATCGCCGAGCGAGGGAAGGGCGCGATCGTCCTCACCGCCAGCGTCGCCGGCATCCGCTCCGGCGCTGGCTCGCCCGCCTATTCCGCTTCGAAGGCCGGCGTCATCAACCTCGCCGCGGTCTCCGCGCAACAGCTCACTGGCTCGAACGTCCGCGTCAACGCGATCTGCCCCGGGCTGACCGAGACCGGCATGACCAAGCCCGTCTTCGACTACGCACGCGAGGCGAACAAGATGGACCGCGTCGGACGGCTCAACCCGCTCCACCGCGGCGCGCAGCCCGAGGAACTCGCCAAGGTCGCGCTGTTCCTCGCCTCCGACGACGCCAGCTACGTCAATGGCCAGGCGATCGCGGTCGACGGCGGCCTCTCGTCCAGCCATCCCGTGACACGGCAGGAATACGGCAAGACCGCCGCCTGACCGATGATGCTGTCGGGTCGCGGCGTTTCGACCGCTGGATACGCTTGCGCAACGACTTTTGCGGGACCATTTGCGACGTGCGGACGTTGAGCGTCCGACCCCATAAAGGAGAACCCCCATGGCTTTCGAACTCCCACCGCTGCCGTATGCCTATGACGCGCTCGAGCCGGTGATCGACCAGGAAACGATGAAGTTTCACCACGACAAGCATCATGCGGCGTACACCGCGAAGCTGAACGAAGGCGTCGAGAAGGACTCGGCGCTGGCGGGCAAGTCGATCGAGGATATCCTCGGCATGATCTCGTCGCAGCCGCCGCTGGTGCGCAACAATGGCGGTGGTTTCTGGAACCACGACTTCTTCTGGAAGACGATGGCGGCCAAGAACGGCCAGGCACCGTCGGGCAAGCTCGCCGAGGCGATCGATCGCGACTTCGGCAGCCTCGACAAGCTGAAGGAAGAGTTCAACACCAAGGGTGCCGGGCAGTTCGGCTCGGGTTGGGCGTGGCTGATCGCGGATGCGAGCGGCAAGCTGAAGGTGACGAGCACGCCGAACCAGGACAACCCGCTGATGGACGACGCCAAAGAGCCCGGCACGCCGTTGCTCGGTAACGACGTCTGGGAGCACGCCTATTACCTGACGTACAAGAACGACCGTCCGGGCTATCTGAAGGCCTGGTGGGACATCGTTAACTGGGACGTCGTGGCTGAGCGCTACGCGAAGATCGCGGGCTGAACCAAATTCCCCTCCCGCTTGCGGGAGGGGCTAGGGGAGGGCGCGAAGTACGTACTGGCGTCCGGTATGTTCGGTCAGGCCCTCCCCCGACCCCTCCCGTGAACGGGAGGGGAGCAGCAGGTTACCCTTCGGGCGGCAGGTCGGTCACGGCTTTGTCGCCCGTTTGCAATCCATGCTTCAACAGCATCGGAATGTTGGCGAACGCGAAGATCAGCGTCAGCGGGATCGCGCCCCACAGCTTGAAGCCTACCCAGAAATCCCAGGTCGTGTTGCGCCACACTGCCTCGTTCAGCACTGCCATGAACACGAAGAACACCGCCCAGTTGCGCGTCAGCTTGCGCCAGCCATCCGCGGACAGACCGGGGTAAGCGGTGGCGAGCAGCGACTGGAGCAGCGGGCGGCCGGTGACGAGCCCGAAGGTCAGGATGGCGGCGAACATCGCGTAGATGATCGTCGGCTTCATCTGGATGAAGCGCTGGTCGTGGAAATAGATCGTCAGCCCGCCGAACACGACGATCAGCGCACCCGACAGCCATAGCATCGGCGAGATGTGGCCGGCCTTCACCTTGGACACGATCATTGCGGCGACGGTAGCGATGATGAACGCGGTGGTCGCGGCGACGACGCGGACGATCGGCAGGCCGGGCGTGAAGAAGTTCACCGCGAAGAATATCGCGAGTGGGCCGTAGTCGACCGCCATGCGGAGGCCGGGGGATAGGGGGGGCTTGGTCACTGAGTTATCCACGAAATACGGTAAGATGCCGTTCGTCCTGAGCGTAGTCGAAGGACATTGCCACAAGCTGACCAGTCCTTCGACTTCGCTCAGGACGAACGGGGGAGGCGGGGCAGGCGTTACTTTCGGACGCTCTCCACACCGGCGATGATCCGGCTCACTTCGTTGGCATCGAACGGGCGCAGATCCGTCATGCCCTCGCCGATGCCGATCGCGTGGATCGGAAGGCCGTATTTCTCGGCCGCCGCCACGAGAACGCCGCCGCGGGCGGTGCCGTCGAGCTTGGTCATTACGAGGCCGGTGACGCCTGCGACTTCCTTGAAGACCTCGATCTGCTGGAGCGCGTTTTGGCCGGTCGTCGCGTCGAGTACTAGGACAATATCGTGCGGGCTCTCGGGGTTGATGCGGCCCAGCACGCGGCGGATCTTGGCGAGTTCGTCCATCAGCTCGCGCTTGTTCTGGAGGCGGCCGGCGGTGTCGACGATCAGCACGTCGATGCCGGTCTCGGTCGCCTTCTTGACCGCGTCCCAAACCACGCCCGCCGCGTCGCCGCCCTCGGGGCCGGTCACGATCGGCACGCCGACGCGCTCGGCCCAGGTGCGGAGCTGGCCGATCGCGGCGGCGCGGAAGGTGTCGCCCGCTGCCAGCATCACGCCGTAATCCTGTTCCATCAGCAGATGCGCGAGCTTGGCGATGGTGGTTGTCTTGCCCGAGCCATTGACGCCGATGACGAGGATGACCTGCGGCCGTGGAAAGGCGTCGATCTCGATCGGTTTCGCGACCGTGGCGAGCACTTTCTCGACCTCCTCCGCGACGATCACGCGGATGCCGAGTTCTTCCATGTTGCGCTCGAAGCTGCCTTCGGAAAGGCGGCGGCGGATGCGGCCGGCGGTCTCGGGACCGAGATCCGAGGCGATCAGCGCTTCCTCGATGTCGTCGAGCGTCGAATCGTCGAGCCGCGCGCCGCCGAGGCCGGCGAGGTTGCCGACGAGCCGGTCGGAGGTGCGCTTGAAGCCGCCGATCAGCTTGTCGTGCC
>Ga0308163_10004120_pt1 | contig 11785 bp, 11 predicted proteins | sample PhyTR1_FD_201037 | JGI IMG/M metagenome (GOLD analysis project Ga0308163, IMG submission 201037) | Phyllosphere microbial communities from UC Gill Tract Community Farm, Albany, California, United States - DLSLT.R1 | ecosystem: Host-associated > Plants > Phyllosphere > Unclassified | place: USA... | reverse complement strand
GCCGGCCGAGTAGCAAAATCGGGAACGCCGGGTGCAGACGCACCTGTGCGGGAACTGCCGCCACCTCAGATGAAGCAAAAGATTGCGCTGGCTCTCGGCGGGGGCGCGGCGCGTGGATGGTCACATATCGGCGTTTTGCGTGCGCTCGACGAGGCCGGAATCGAAGTCGGCATGGTGGCTGGGACCTCGATAGGTGCACTAGTCGGTGGCTGCTACCTTGCCGGAAAGCTCGATGAGCTCGAACAATTCGCACGCTCCCTCACCGTCCGGCGCATTGCTGCCTTCCTTGATCTCACCATTGGAGGAAGCGGTCTGCTTGGCGGCCTGCGTCTGACCAAGCGTATGCAGGAGCATCTGGAGGGCCTCACCATCGAGGACCTGCCGAAGCCCTTCGTGGCAATTGCATCGGAATTGTCGAGCGGGCACGAGGTCTGGATCGATGGCGGCAATCTTGTCACTGCCTTGCGTGCTTCCTATGCCCTGCCCGGCATTTTCGAGCCGGTCCGCTGCAATGGCAGGACGCTGGTCGATGGCGCGCTGGTCAATCCCGTACCGGTTTCGGTCTGCCGCGCTTACGAGCAACCGCTCGTCGTTGCCGTCAATCTTCACTACGATCTCTACGGCCGTTCCGCCGTCGTCAAGCACAAGGTCGGGCCGCTCGGAGCTGAGACGCAGCCTCAGCCAAAGCAGACCAATCGGCTCGGGCTGACCGGTGTGATGGTACAGTCTTTCAACATCATTCAGGACCGGATCTCCCGGGCACGCCTCGCCGGCGATCCGCCGGATCTTGCGCTGCATCCGCGCGTCAACGATATCGGCCTGTCGGAATTCCACCGCGCAGGAGAATCCATTGCCCGCGGCTATGAGGAAACCATAGCTCGCATTGCCGAAATCCGCCGGATGCAAGAAGCCGTGGCACGGTAATTTCTATTGGCAGGATTGACTTCCAGATCCTACGCGGGCTTTTCGCCTCGATAGGCGGCCAAGGGCAAAGCCTTAGAGGCCATCAGATAAGCTGAGGTTTCCCGGCGGACGGTCTGACCTCTGATCAGCACGAAGCGAAAGATGATGTTATCGCAAGGGTGAACCGGCCGTCGCCGGTAGCGCGGCCGGTGCTGTCTGGGTCGGAGCATGTCGGTTGCAAAACGGTCCCCACCGTTTACTGACATGCGTTTCAAGCATAATCAGCCGGCGATGTAAGCCTTGATATGCTCGGCTTCCAGCTCCACTTCGCGGATACGCTGCTTGACCACGTCACCGATCGAAACGATGCCGATGAGCTTGCCGCCATCTTCGACGGGCACGTGACGGAAGCGTTTGCTGCTCATCATTTCCATCAGCTGGTTGACCGTCGTCTCCTCGGTGCAGCGAAAGACGTTGGCGGTCATGGCCTTCGAGACAGGCATGGACAGGGCTTCCGCACCGCCCTTGCCCACGGCAGATGCCAGATCGCGCTCGGTGAAGATCCCGACGATACGGTTCTCCATGCCCACGACCACAACCGCACCAATTTTCTTGTGATGCAGAACCTTGGCGGCCTCCGCCAGGCTGACGGTCGGGCCGACCGTTACGACCTCACGGCCTTTTTCACTGAGAATATTCCTCACTGTCACAGACATATGCGCCTCCTCTTGGCAAATCTCCGGGCATGCAGGACTAGGTGCGTTTCTCCTCCTCCAAGGATCGACGCGCCCAGAAAGGGAATGCTGCCCGCATTCGCGCAAGAACGCAACCTTGAGGACGCAAGGGTACAGATTTTTTTACTGGGGAGAATTCCCGGGGGCTAAGGCTACAGGTCTTCCGGCGGCATATTCCCATCGGCCACAACCGCCTGTTGACGCCTGTCGAAAAGAGCAAAGCCGAGAAATCCGACAATGAAGCCGCCGATATGCGCGTCCCATGCGATTGCCCCACCCGGATCGCCCATCAGCGGGATGCCAAGGGCGATAATCACATTGCCGAACAGGAACATCACGACGAAGACGAGCACGGTCCGTTCCTTAAGGCTGGCGAGGACGCTGAGGCGCGGCAGCGGCGGCGCATCTTCGCGCAGGCGCAATCCGGCCCGTCCTGAGCCGAAGGCAAAGCGGCAAGCGGCTCCCATCAGCCCGGAAATCACGCCCGACGCGCCGATCAGCAGGCTGGCGTCGCCCCAGTTGAGGATGGTGTGCGCCAGCGCTCCCGCAGCTGATGTCACCAGCCAGAACAGCCAGAAGCGCAAAGCACCGATTCGGCGCCAGACCGGTGTTCCGAATGCCGCCAACCACAGACCATTGAAGCCGAGATGCTGCACGCTGCCGTGCAGCAGCGAATAGGTGAACGGCGTCCAGATCCAGGCGAGATCCTGATTGGCGAAGTCATAAACGTAGCGTACCGGAGAATAGCCGAACTCGACCATGATCCAGTTGGAAATCTCATCGGAGAGGATCCATCCGGTCAAGGCGTAGATCAAGACCAGCAGGCCGAGCGCCAGGAGCACGCCACCTGGCATATTGAAGACCGGTTCACGACCATCCCGTCTGAAGTCATCCTCCAGGATTTCGCCGTTCAATGGTTCGTCCAGCCTCTGCTGAGGCTCGCCGTCCCATGGCCCCTTCGGCCTATCTTCCATGCATTCATCCCCGCTCGTCGATCTTCCACAGCATATAGCGAGTGGTGCGAAAAAGGGAATGCGCAAGTAAAGCCACCGTCAGAAAACTGTTGCAGGCCGCCCTTAAACAATTCCCGCCAGAACCATGCATCATGCCAAACCTACAATTGACACAGAAAATTTGCCGCCTTTAATCTACTTCCCTGACAAATGCCGCCGAACCACGCTTTTGTCGGCCACGGCTCCGCTCGCTTTCAGGCGGTGAAGCCAATGACATCTCTGTAATCGCCCCGGTTCCTGCATTGCTTTGAAAGGCCCGCCATGCCCCGTTTTTCCCCCATCGCCTGCTTCACAGCGACGCTATCTTTTGCAACGGCACTGACGCCGGCCTTTGCCGATACGCTGACGCTACCGCCAGTTCCGCAAGGCCTGGGCCATACGGACAGCGCGCCGCCGCCGGCCGGTGTCATCGCCTATGTAGATGACGGCGCCACCAATCAGCGCGGCGATGCCTGCCATGCGACTGTCGACACCAATGCCGGCGTGCGGGTGCTGTCCGGCTTCTTGCAATTGTGGACACCACGCACGCCTTTTGTCGATGCGGATCAGGACGCACCAGCCAAAGGCGGTTGCCCGGCGGTTTCCAAGTCGGACTGGAGCGGCATTCCCGGCAGCCCGACGGACGGCGTCAAAAAACTGGCAAAGCTGCATGAGCAGAACATAGCCTACTCGATCAAAGTCACCGGCGAACATACGCCGGAACGGGATCTTGCCGCCTATCTCGACGACCGTCGCAACAAGAATGCGAGCATCGTGGATGGGCTCGGTCCCCTGACCGATGCCTGGCGCAAGGGAACGCGCCAGACCACGACCATTACAGACATGCCGGCGGACTTGATCGAGGCCGGCAGCGCCGATGGTTCGACTGAGCCGGCCAAGCGCTACTACAAATACGCCCGTCCCTACCGCGCCAGCGACAAGGTACGCGTCGTGCCGCAACTGGAAAAGGCAAAGAGCGACAAACCGGCTGCCGACGGAGGCTTTCCAAGTGGCCATACGTCTGAAGGATGGCGCGACGCCCTGGTCATGGCCTATCTCGTACCCCAGCGTTATCAGGAAATGCTGACCCGCGCCGCCATGCTCGGCGAAAACCGCATCCGCGCCGGCATGCACCAGACCTTTGACGTGCTTGGTGGCCGGGTTCTGGCGACCGCGACCGTCGCTTACAACCTCAACCGGGCACAATATGCGCCGCTCCGCAGCGAAGCTTATCAGCAGAGCCAGACGTGGCTGATGAGCCAGACGGCGTCGACGGATGGACAAGGATTGCTGCAGGCTGCTCATGCTCAGCCGCAATCCGCTGATGCTTATGCCGACTACGCCTGGAACAAAGCCTTCTTCGAGCCGCGTTTGACCTACGGCTACAAGCCGATCGGCGACAGCATGAAGGCGCCGAGCGTCCCTAAAGGCGCCGAGGTCCTGCTGGAGACCCGCCTGCCCTATCTCAGCGCCGACCAGCGTCGGGTGGTGCTCAAGAGCACCGAAATCGCCTCTGGCTATCCCATCATCAGTGATCCCGAAGGCTGGGGCCGGCTCGACCTGTTTCGCGCCGCCGATGGCTATGGCGCGTTCGACGGCGACGTGGCACTGCAAATGGACGCGGACAAGGGCGGCTTCAACGCCGCGGACACCTGGAAGAACTCCATTTCCGGTAAGGGCAAGCTCACCAAGCAGGGCAGCGGCAGCCTGACGCTGACAGGTGAGAACAACTGGACCGGCGGCACGGTCATCGAGGGCGGCACGTTGGTGGCGAAATCTGCGACCGCGCTGGGCAAGGGTGACGTCTATCTCACCAATGGAACCCTGACGATCGATGCCCAGCAGCTAAAGGTCGGTGATACCATGACGCTCGGCAAAGACGCCACGCTATCGGTTGCCACAAAGACGTCTTCAAATGTGCCAAGCCTTGCGGTCGCCAATGCGCTATTTATCGATGGAGCCAAACTCGCGATCAACCCCAAGGATGCAGCAGAGTGGAAGTCAGGACAGACCGTGAAACTGTTGAGCGCGAAGAAGATTGAGGGCAAGTTCGGCACGATCGACGCAGGCGGCCTGAAGATCGCGCCAATCTATGGTAAAACCGGGATATCGCTACGCGTCGACGGCTAAAGCAATCAGGCTTGTCCAGCAGATCCAACCCTGCCGGACAAGCCAATTTCAAGGCTGAAACTCGCTTTTCAAATGCTTTCATGACCATTGCAGTAAATACGGGCCGCCACGCCACAAGACTCTATTAACGCATCGCGCCTAATATTTTATGCAATCGAAGCGTTCGAGAATGTCGGCATGTATTCCTACAACTCCACAACCAATAGCGGATTGACAAGGCCCCCTGTTCAACGGGCGTTTCAGCGCGTCTCGGTAAGCCTTGAAGGCCGGTTGATGGTGCCGAGCGAAGATGAATACGTCTGCCTGACGGTGGACATGTCGCCGGGGGACGTCCGATTCATCTGTGCAGCCCGCCCCCTGCCGGCCGACCGGATCATTGCCTATATCGATCATATCGGCCGCATCGAAGGCACCGTCATCAAAACCACGGACGATGGCTTTGTGATCAGCATCGTGGCGACCGAGCGCAAGCGTGAAAAACTCGCAGCACAACTCACCTGGATCGCCAATAAGCATGAACTGGGTCTCCCGGAAGACCGCCGTCACGATCGTCTCACGCCGCGTCAGGCCCGCAACGAACTGACCTTCGACGACGGCCGCAAATACAGCTGCCGGATTATCGACCTATCGCTATCAGGCGCTGCCGTCGACGTCGGCATCCGTCCTGAAATCGGCACGCTGGTGCGGCTGGGAAGCATGCGTGGTCGGGTGGTGCGCCATTTCATGGAAGGCGTCGCGATTGAGTTCACGACGCTTCAGTCACGCGAAGCCTTGACCGAATTCCTCTGAAGATATCGGTCAGTACCTCATCTCCCTCTCCTTCTAAACAGAAGCGTTGTCGTCCGGAAACGGAAAATCCTTGCTCTCTGCGCATCGGACCTGCTCTCAGCCGGACGCTGAGAATACTCGTAGTATTAGTGAGCGGCAGACGCCGGTGTTCACCTCCCATTCACCAAAAAATCCATATTCGAACTAAATCCCAATATTTTCACCGCCACTTCCAGTCAGCGCTTGCAGAATTTTCCTGTCCTGTCGCGTGAATTTGAAACGGATCTGCGTTGTTTCGGCACAAGGCCTGAGATTTCAGCGCTCCGAATGCAAGATTTCTCTGTATCTTTTTCCTTTTATTTCAATTGGTTAAACCATTTTGCGCTCGGCCTCCATATCCCACCCTCCTAGCAGATGCATACAATTTTAGTTAAAATCGACGAAAATACACTTTAAATTTTCTTCAAGTTTTATACTTGTTTTCTCGGTATTTGTACTTATTCCGAACTTCCAATTTTGCCAGACTGCAAAATATCGCTGTCATTGTACTCCCATAACGGGGAGACACCCAATGACGAAGAAGAACACGACAGGTTTCGCCATCATTGCCGCGCTCATGGCTTTCGCCAGCGCACAGGCCGCGTTCGCAGGTCAGCCGTCCATGAAGGTGATCGGCAAAGCCAGCCAGCCCATTGGCCACTACGAATTTTGCAAGCGCTACGCCAGCGAATGCCGTCCACTTGCTGCCGATCCCGGCCCCGTACGCTTGACCCCTGCTCTTTGGCAGGACATTCTTGACGTCAACTACACCGTCAACACCACGATCAAACCGGCTACGGACATGGAAATCTACGGTGTTGAGGAATGGTGGGAATATCCGACTGTTGCCGGCGACTGCGAGGATTATGCCCTGCTGAAGCGCCGGCAGTTGATTCAGAAGGGCGTGCCCGTCGGTGACCTGCTGATGACTGTCGTGCTGCAACCCAACGGCGAAGGCCATGCCGTTCTGACTGTCCGCACCGATCGCGGTGATTTCGTTCTCGACAACATGCGCGACAAGGTCATGCTCTGGTCGGACACGGAATATACCTATTTGAAGCGGCAATCTTCGGATGATCCGGGCCAATGGATGAAGATCCAGGATGGCCGGGCCCCTATCGTCGCCGCCGTACCGAAGAACTGAAGATCTCGTTACCGCCAGACTTGCTTTCGGTTTGGCCTGGTCGTCCCCTGCATCTCCGTCCGACCTCGGCCAAGAGCCGGCTCTGCTGCCACGGAGCCGGCTCACCTTTGTGATCTTCTTGGCGAAAGTGAATTAAGCCTCCATTAACCATAGTCGACCAATTTCAGGGAATACAGCGAGCGACTCGCCCGGGCGACACCGGGACCGCGCGCGAACCCAGGAAATCCGGCGGGCGGCATGGACATGACGGTAGACACTGCTTCACCAAGCGAAGACCGGCCATTAATTTCCGCAGGGATGTTAGCCGTTGGCGTCACCCTGCTTTCAGCCCTGGCGCTGTTCACCTTGGCGCTATCGTTCAGTTCTGGATGGATTGGCCATGCACTCCTCGCCGATCGACGCAGCGAAAGCCTAACCTCCCATACGACGACCATTGGCCTCGACAGATTGCGGATCGAGGAAAACGCCGTGCGCTTCGAGCGCCAGCGGCATGACGGCGTGCTTTCGCGGATGGATCTCGCGTTGCTGTGGCCGGAAATGCGCGGTTTCAGCGAAGTCGACCGCCTCCGCTTCGACGACATCAGGCAATCCAGCGGCTTGATCTTTCTGCAGATTTCCCAGAGCACCATGTCTCGTGACATGTCGGGTCGGCTGGAGCCGATCTACAAGCAATTGTTCGAAGGCGATCCGGAGCCCGGCCCTTATGGCCTGACCGCGCACCGTTTTCGCGCCGGAAGCGGCTATGATGGCGAGATCCTTTATACCGCAGCGCGCCCCGGCATGCCTGACTTTGCCATCCGTTGCCTCGTGAATGGCGGCGCCAATGGGCAAGACGATGGGCCTGCCCTGGACGCCTGCCAGCGAGACATCCATGTGGGGCACGATCTCAGCGTACTCTACCGCTTTTCACGTCAGAAGCTCGCCGACTGGCGCCGGATAGACGATGCCGTCGCCGCTTTCGTCAATAGCCGACTGGTGGGTGATCCGCAGTAACGGTTTGATGCAATTTTAGAAAAATATCGCCCCTTATGGCAACGAGTTGTTCATCATAAACCAGTTGGTAACGCTGTCGCGCTAGCATCGGGTTCCATGTCGCTGGGGGGCGGCCAGAGCATAATGCAAAACCCGCAGAGCAGGCCTTGCAAAAGGCGGATCTGCAGACGGGAATTCAGGAAACGAGTGCAGTGGTAAATATGCGAGTTGCTAGCCTCCTTGGCCGGAGCATGATCGTCCGGTGTATCACATCTGCGTCCCTCACTCTTGCCCTCGTCTGCGCCACGCTTGCGCTTCCGGGTCGCAGTGCCGAGGCCGGTGGGCGTTATTCCGACATCGTCGTTGACGTCAACACCGGCAAGGTCATGCATTCCACTGATCCCGATGGCCTGCGTTACCCTGCCTCGCTCACCAAGATGATGACCCTCTATCTCGTGTTCGAAGCGCTCGAGAAAGGTCGTATCCGGCTGAACTCACCCATACCCGTTTCCCGCCACGCCTCCTCCGAGCCGCCGTCCAAGCTTGGGTTGAAGCCGGGCGAAAGCTTTACCGTCGAGCAGGGCATCCAGGCTCTCGTCACGCGCTCTGCCAACGATGCCGCCACCGCTTTCGGCGAATTCCTTGGTGGGTCAGAGGCTCGCTTTGCCCAGATGATGACGTCGAAGGCCAGAGCACTCGGCATGTCGCGCACCACTTATCGCAATGCCAACGGTCTGCCAAACCCGGGTCAGATGACCACGGCCCGCGACCAGGCAAGGCTCGGGATGGCGCTTCGCCAGCACTTTCCGCAATACTACGCTTATTTCTCCACACGCAGCTTTACCTATGGCCGTCAGGTGATCGGCAATCACAACCGCTTGGTTGGATCGGTGCGCGGTGTCGACGGCATCAAAACCGGCTTTACCAATGCCTCCGGCTTCAATCTGGTGACCTCACTGCGAGTCGACGGCAAGTCGATGGTCGGCGTCGTCCTCGGTGGCGTCAGCGGTGCGGCACGTGACAATCAGATGCGCAAGTTGATGGCAACCTATCTGCCGGAAGCATCGTCCCGCGGTGGATCGAGCGCCTTGATCGCCCGCCAGAGCAGCGTGCCCGAGCCAGTTGCTCCTGTTGCCCGGGAAGCGGCAGCCGCGCCGCAATTGCCGCGCTCCGGCGTTCCGGTCCCCGGCGGTCGCTATGACAATGGCGGCCTCGAAGAGACTGCCTATGCGGGCGGTGCTCCGGCTGACGACGCCGTTCAGGCCCTCGCCAATCAGGCCGAACCTGCAAGCCCGGCTGGTGTCCTGCGTCCACCATCAGGCCGCACGCTTGCCGACGAGCCGGCTCCGATGCCGCATTCGCGTAAAAGCGCTGCTCGCCAACCCAAGCCACCGGCCAATATCGACCATACGGTCACCTTCTCCACGCCGAAGGAAGATGCTGCGCCAACGGGCTGGACTGTGCAGATTGGCGTATCCGCTGATCATGATGCGGCGTTGGCTCTCTTGAAGAACGCCAAGGTCAAGAGCGGTGCGTCGCTGAAGGGTGCGCGGCCCCTGGCCATGGCCTATGGCGAGGGCGACTCGAAGGTTTACCGCGCCCGTTTCGTCGGCTTCAAGGACCAGAAGACGGCAGTGAACGCCTGCAACGGCCTGAAAAAGGCTGGCGTTAGCTGCTGGGCGGCAATGAACTGATGTGAAGGCTTGGGGAGCGATCTGCATGTGTTCGATGCAAGCTCTGCAAGCGCCTCGAAATGTAATCGGTACGAGGATCTAACCATGGCAAGCAATGAAAATCATCGCGACACCGGTCTTGGCATTGATCAAGCGGACAACCATGCAGTCGGCAGAGACTCTGGCCTGCGCTTCAATCCTCGCAGTGGTCTCAATCCGCTGCACGAGGCGGCGATCAGGCTGGCAGACGGCATCAACAAGCCGCGCGCCAAGACGCGTGACCTGATGAATCTGTTGCTTTGCCATGGCGCGCGCGCTTGGCGGTATTCTCAGCCTGAGGCCAACATTCACCTGCATGTGAACCCGCAATATCGACGTCTGCCAGTGAAACTGCGGCTGCGCTGAAAAGCAGAAGGCCAGCATCAGCGTGGCTGCGCAGATTTGGCGCGCCGAACGATGAAACATGGACGATATTTAATCAGATTTCACTCGCTGGTGATTTTCATTTGAACAGATTAAGCGCGAGTATCTTCGTCACCGGCTACTGCATATCGGCGTAAATTGATATCGCAAACACAATTGCGTCGAGCAGGAAATCAAATTTATAAGACATCTTCTTTCCATTTGGCAGAAGATATCGAGTCTTATTGTGTTTGATGCCGGTTTTGTTCGAGGAGGAGCAAAGCCATGTCTCGTATTATCAAAATCTCCCTTGCCACCATCCTGTCTATCACTGCAATGACCGGCATCAGTCATGCGGCCATGTCGGCTGCGGACAAAGCATTGGCGACGGACCATAATCCGCGCTTCATGATCAATACGCCGGATGAAATCCAGAAGCATGATCAGTTTCAGGATTTTCTGGGGTCACTGACACCGAGTAGCCCGGAAGCCCGCGAGGTGCAGACGGCTATTCGTGAAAATCCCGCCCTGCGCCGGCAATTGCTATCGCGCAACGTCGAACTGAAGAATGTGATCTATGCCGATGAAGCTTCCGACGGCAGCTTTGTGATTTGGGTCCGGTGATCTGATAGGAAGAGCCGTCGCAAACGGCTCTTCCTATTCCCCTTTCGAATATCTCAAGGCGTTGATGCATTTGAGATATTCGAAATTATTTTAAGGCAAGGATGCGACGGCGTGTCAGAGCCTTGGTCTGATGGCAATGACTTGGCCGAGGCCAGCATGCCCGGCCCTGTATCCATCTGCTAAACATCATATCCGCAAACGCGATCGGGTGCAGAGGCCTTGCATTTGTGTGGCTTATCCCGAAAGATCGCAGGCAGAGCGATAACAGGAACTGCCGTCATGCCACTTTACGCCCTCGGGGATCTGAAACCGCATCTGCCGACCTCCGACCGCTACTGGGTGGCGCCTGACGCCTCGGTGATCGGCGCGGTCATCGTTGGCGAGGATGTCGGCATCTGGTTTGGGGCGGTATTGCGCGGCGATAACGAGCCGATCACGCTTGGCGCTGGCACCAATGTCCAGGAAGGCACCATCATTCATACCGATATGGGCTTTCCTACCACGGTCGGTGAGGGCTGCACCATCGGCCACCGCGCGATTCTGCACGGCTGCACCATCGGCGACAACAGCCTGATCGGCATGGGTGCCACGGTGCTGAATGGAGCGAAGATCGGCAAGAACTGCCTCGTCGGCGCCAATGCTCTGGTGACCGAGGGAAAGGAATTTCCAGACAATTCATTGATTGTCGGCGCCCCTGCCCGCGCCATCCGCACGCTTGACGACAAGGCGGTGGAAGGGCTGAAAGCATCGGCCCGCAACTACATCGCCAATTGGCAGCGCTTTGCCCGGGATCTCAAGCCGATCTGAATTAGCTACGCGGTTAAAGATAACAAGGTGTCGATCAAGCCAGGCAATTCTCGCAGACGCCGCGGATTTCGATCGTGGTTTTCTCGGCCTTGAAGCCGCGTGCCTTGCTCCAGTCCTGCAGGCGGTGATCGATGGAATGATCGTGGAATTCCTGCACCTGACCACAGCGGTTGCAGATCGCGAACGCAACCGTGCCGTGATGGCAGCAGTCATGCTGGAGATGGGAGCAGACCACGAAGGCGTTGAGGCTCTCGAGCCTGTGAACGAGACCAAATTCCAGCAGCTTTTCGAGAGCGCGGTAAACCTGCAGCGGCGCGCGAAAACCACTGTCACGCAGCTTGTCCAGGATCGTATAGGCCGAGAGCGGCCCTTCGGCCTTTTCCAACGCCTGAAACACCAGGGACTGGTTGCGGGTCAATTGTGGTGTGGACATCGGGCGATCATCCTTTCACGGTTGCCGCACCGGTCCGGCGCAGCGGCAGCAGGCTGAAGACAAACAAGACTAGGGCGGCAACGACGATCGACGGGCCGGACGGCGTATCATAGGTCAGCGAACCGAACAGGCCGCCGACCACTGCAATCGCGCCGATCACCGAC
>Ga0308163_10004119_pt1 | contig 11785 bp, 11 predicted proteins | sample PhyTR1_FD_201037 | JGI IMG/M metagenome (GOLD analysis project Ga0308163, IMG submission 201037) | Phyllosphere microbial communities from UC Gill Tract Community Farm, Albany, California, United States - DLSLT.R1 | ecosystem: Host-associated > Plants > Phyllosphere > Unclassified | place: USA... | reverse complement strand
GAATACCGCGCCCAGAAGCGCGGCGGACGCGGCAAGCAGGCGATGGCGACCAAGGACGAGGACTGGATCGACCAGCTGTTCATCGCCAACACGCACGACTACATGCTGTGCTTCTCGAACCGCGGCCGGATGTACTGGCTGAAGGTGTGGGAAGTGCCGCAGGGTTCGCGCAACTCGCGCGGCAAGCCGATCGTCAATATGTTCCCGCTGCAGGACGGCGAGAAGGTCACCGTGATCCTGCCGCTCTCGGGCGAGAACTCGAGCTTCCCGGAAGACCACTATGTGTTCATGTCGACCAGCCTGGGCACCGTCAAGAAGACGCCGCTGAAGGACTTCTCGAATCCGCGCAAGGCCGGCATCATCGCGGTCGACCTGGACGAGGGCGACTTCCTGATCGGCGCCGCGCTCACCGACGGCAAGCACGACGTGATGCTGTTCTCGGATGCCGGCAAGGCCGTGCGCTTCGACGAGAACGACGTGCGCCCGATGGGCCGTACCGCGCGCGGCGTGCGCGGCATGAACCTGGACGAAGGGCAGAACGTGATCGCGCTGCTGGTGGCCGAGAACGAGAACCAGTCGGTGCTCACCGCCACCGAGAACGGCTACGGCAAGCGCACCCCGATCGGCGAATACACCCGCCACGGCCGCGGCACCAAGGGCATGATCGCGATCCAGACCACCGAGCGTAACGGCAAGGTGGTGGCGGCGACCCTGGTCGATGTGAGCGACGAGATCATGCTGATCACCACTGGCGGCGTGCTGATCCGTACCCGCGTGTCGGAGATCCGCGAGATGGGCCGCGCCACCCAGGGCGTGACCCTGATCGCGGTGGAGGACGGCACCAGGCTGTCCGGCCTGCAGCGCGTGGTCGAGACCGACCTCGAGGAAATCGAGCTGGAGCCGGCGCCGGAATAAACCCGGTTCCGTGTCTACGCGAAGCCGCAGTGCGCATCAGCGCCCGCGGCTTTTTTCATGCCCGCGGGCGCGCGAAAATTCGGCCCGCAAGGCCGCCTGCCGTCGCCGGCCGCAGGCCGATAAGGATTTTTTGCAAGATTCGTGCGAAAATCAGGGTTCCCTCGCATTGCCATCCTCAAGGAACCCGTGAAGCATTCTCTCGTCGCCATCGCCTCCGCCATCCTCCTCGTCTGCGCGCCTGCCTTTGCCCAGACCGCCGCTGCGCCTGCGACGACCGCCAATCCGGCCGTGGTCGCGGCCACGCAATCCATGCTGGCGACGATGCGCGTGCGCGAGACCATGAGCACGGCCTTCCTGCAGGTGGAGCAGCAGATGCCGGGTCAGATCACGGCCTCGCTGACCTCGGCCATCCGCAACGATCCCAAGATGAGCGAGCAGCAGAAAGCCGAGGCCCTGGTCAAGCTGGAGCAGGGCATGCCCGAGCTGAAGAGGCGCCTGCACGGCCTGTTCGCCGACCCGGGCCTGCTCGACGACATGGTCAAGGAAATGGTGCCCGTGTATGCGGAAACCTATTCGCTGGAAGAGATTCAGCAATTGACGGCCTTCTATGCCTCGCCGATCGGTCAGAAGATGCTGGCCAAGATGCCGCAGCTGATGTCGCGCAGCATGGAGATCGGCAACCGCGTCATGATGCCGCGCGTGGAAAAATTCATGACCCAGAGCGCGCAGAGCCTCGTGGGCGAATGAGGACGCGCGCCCGATGACCCAGGTTTTCAATTTTTCCGCCGGCCCCGCCGTCCTGCCGAAAGAGGTGCTGCAGCAGGCCGCCGCCGAGATGCTCGACTGGCACGGCAGCGGCATGTCTGTCATGGAGATGAGCCACCGCGGCCCCGAATTCATCGCCATCCATGCGCAGGCCGAAGCCGACCTGCGCGAACTGCTGGGCGTCCCGGCCAACTACAAGATCCTGTTCATGCAGGGCGGCGGGCTCGGTCAGAACGCCATCGTGCCGCTGAACCTGCTGGGCCGGCGCGCCCGGCCGGCCACCATCGACTTCGTCCATACCGGCTCCTGGTCGGGCAAGTCGATCGAGGAGGCGAAGCGCTACGCGAACGTGAACGTGGCCGCTTCCGGCGCATCCAGCGGTTTTACCGCGGTGCCGCCGCAGCAAGAATGGCGGCGCACGCCTGACGCGGCCTACCTGCACGTATGCACCAACGAGACCATCGACGGCGTCGAATTCGGCTTCGCGCCGGATAGCGCCCCTGACGTGCCGGTGGTGGCCGACATGTCCTCGCACATCCTGTCGCGCGAAGTCGATGTCGCGCGCTACGGCGTGATCTTCGCCGGCGCGCAAAAGAACATCGGCCCGGCCGGCCTGACGATCACCATCGTGCGCGAGGACCTGCTGGACAGCGCCTTGCCGATCTGCCCGGGCGTGTTCAACTGGCGCGCCGTGGCCGACGCCGACTCGATGCTGAACACGCCGCCGACCTACGCCATCTACATCGCCGGCCTGGTGTTCGCGCACCTGAAGCGCCTGGGCGGCGTGGCCGCGATGGAGCGCCTGAACATCGAGAAGGCGCGCCTGCTGTACGCGGCGCTGGATGCCGATGATTTCTACGAGAACCGCGTCGCCCCCGATGCCCGCTCGCGCATGAACGTACCGTTCTACCTGCGCGACGAATCCCTGAACGAACGATTCCTGGCCGGCGCCAAGGCGCGCGGGCTGCTGCAACTGAAGGGCCACAAGTCCGTCGGCGGCATGCGCGCATCGATCTACAACGCGATGCCGATCGAGGGCGTGCAGGCCCTCGTCGATTATTTGAACGAGTTCGCCGGCCGGTAGGCGGGCGAACGGTAGGGGGGACGGCTTTGCCGTCCACGCGTTCAAGCGGCGTCGCCCGGCCGTACCGCATGCATGCGCCGCCGGAACGCACGGACCGCGGAGCCGTCCACCCGACCGAAGCCGAACCAGATTAGCTAGCAGACCATGACAGACAAACTCAAACCCCTGCGCGACCAGATCGATGCGATCGACGCACAAATCCTCGAACTCCTGGCCCGGCGCGGCAAGGTCGCGCAAGAAGTCGGCCACGTCAAGGCCGAGACCAGGGCCCCGGTGTTCCGCCCCGAACGCGAAGCCCAGGTGCTGCGCAGCGTGGCCGAGCGCAATCCCGGTCCGCTCAAGGACCAGGACGTGCAGACCATCTTCCGCGAGATCATGTCCTCCTGCCGCGCGCTCGAAAAGCGCGTCACGGTGGCCTATCTCGGGCCCACCGGCACCTTCAGCGAGCAGGCCGTGTTCCAGCAGTTCGGCAGTGCGGTCGAAGGCCTGCCCTGCATCTCGATCGACGAGGTGTTCCGCGCCACCGAGGCCGGCACCGCCGACTACGGCGTGGTGCCGGTCGAGAACTCGTCGGAGGGCGCGATCAACCGCACCCTCGACCTGATGCTGGCCACCACCAGCATCATCAGCGGCGAAGTCTCGATCCCGGTGCACCACAGCCTCATGACCAGGACCGGCAGCATGGACGGCGTGACGGTGGTGTGCGCGCATTCGCAGGCGCTGGCCCAGTGCCAGGTCTGGCTCAACCTGCACCACCCGAACGTCGAGCGCCGCGCGGTGGCCTCGAACGCCGAGGCGGCGGTGCTGGCCAGCCAGGATCCGAGCGTGGCCGCGATCGCCAGCGAGATGGCGGGCGAGCAGTACAAGCTGGGCGTGGTGCAGGCCCACATCCAGGACGATCCGCACAACCGCACCCGCTTCGTCGTGATCGGGCGCCAGGCCACCGGCCGCTCGGGCCAGGACCGCACCTCGCTGGTGCTGGCGGTGCCGAACAAGGCCGGCGCCGTCTACAGCCTGCTGGCGCCGCTGGCCAGGCACGGCGTGTCGATGACGCGCTTCGAATCGCGCCCGGCGCGCACCGGCTCCTGGGAGTACTACTTCTATGTCGACGTCGAAGGCCACCTCGAGGACGCCCCGGTCGCCGGCGCGCTCGAGGAGCTGAAAGCCAACGCCGCCTTCTTCAAAGTGCTGGGGTCCTATCCCCTGGGTCTTTGAGCAGCGCATCCATTTCCAGATCAGCAGAGAGCATCCCATGTCGCAATTCGGTCCAGACCACATCCGCGCCATCGCCCCTTACCAGGCCGGCAAACCCATTTCCGAAACCGCCCGCGAATACGGGCTCGATGAAGCCAGCATCGTCAAGCTGGCCTCCAACGAGAATCCCTTCGGCGTGCCGGAATCGGCCAGGACCGCGATGGCCGCCGCCGCCGCCGAACTCGGCCGCTATCCGGACGCCAACGGCTTCGAACTGAAGGCCGCGCTGGCCGCGCGCTACGATGTGCCGGCCGAGTGGATCACCCTCGGCAACGGCTCCAACGACATCCTCGAGATCGCCGCCCGCGCCTTCGTCCAGACCGGCGAATCGGTGGTGTTCTCGCAGTACGCGTTCGCGATCTACGCGCTGGCCGCCCAGGGCGTCGGCGCGCGCGGCATCGCCGCCCCGGCGCAGGGCTACGGCCACGACCTGGACGCCATGCGGGCGGCAATCGCACCCGACACCCGCCTGATCTACATCGCCAACCCGAACAACCCGACCGGCACCTTCATCCCGGCCGCGCAGATCGAAGCCTTCCTCGACACCGTGCCGGCGAACGTGGCGGTGGTGCTGGACGAGGCCTACAACGAATACCTGGAACAGAAGGACCAGTTCGAATCGAGCGCCTGGGTGCGCAAGTATCCGAACCTGATCGTCTCGCGCACCTTCTCCAAGGCCTACGGCCTGGCCGGCCTGCGCGTGGGCTTCGCGATCGCGCAGCCGCACGTGACCGACCTGATGAACCGCGTGCGCCAGCCCTTCAACGTGAATTCGCTGGCCCAGGCGGCCGCCATCGCCGCGCTGAACGACAAGGCCTTCCTGCAGAAGGGCTTCGAGAACAACCGCGCCGGCTACCGCCAGTTGACCGCCGCCTTCGAGGAACTGGGCCTGGAATACGTGCCGTCCTACGGCAACTTCGTGCTGGTCAAGGTCGGCGAGGACGACGGCGCGGGCGCGCGCGTGAACGTCGCGCTGCTCAGGCAGGGCGTGATCGTGCGCCCGGTCGGCGCCTACGGCCTGCCGCAATGGCTGCGCATCTCGATCGGCCTGCCGCAGGAGAACGCGGCCCTGCTGGCGGCGCTGCAGAAGGCCCTGGGCTGAATGTTCGATAAAGTCGTCATCGTCGGCGTCGGCCTGATCGGCGGTTCGTTCGCGCTGGGCCTGAAGGCCGCGCACGCGGCGCGCAGCATCGTCGGCCTGGAACGCTCGCCGCAGGCGCTGGCGCGCGCGCTGGAACTGGGCATCGTCGACGCCGTCGCCACCGATCCGCGCGACGCCCTGGCCGGCGCCGACCTGGTGCTGCTGGCGGCGCCGGTGGCGCAGACCGCCGGCATCCTGGCGCAGCTGCTGCCCTGGCTCGACGAACACACCATCGTCACCGACGCCGGCAGCACCAAGTCGGACGTGGTGGCCGCGGCGCGCGCTGTGCTGGGCGAGCGCGTCAAGCAGTTCGTGCCGGGCCACCCGATCGCCGGACGCGAGACCAACGGGCCCGATGCGGCCATCGCCGAGCTCTATCGCGGCAAGAAGGTGGTGCTGACGGCGCTGCCGGAAAACGACGGCGCCGTGGTGGCGCGCGTGGCGGACGCCTGGCGCCGCTGCGGGGCGATCATCCACATGCTGTCGCCGCGCGAGCACGACCGCGTGTTCGCCGCCGTCAGCCACCTGCCGCACCTGCTGGCCTATGCGCTGGTGGACGACATCGCCAACAAACCCCATGCCGAGCTGCTGTTCCAGTACGCCGCCAGCGGCTTTCGCGACTTTACCCGCATCGCCGCCTCGTCCGCCGAGATGTGGCGCGACATCAGTCTGGCCAACCGCGAGGCGCTGCTGGGGGAACTCGATGCCTACATGGGACAACTAACCATTCTGCGCGCGCGGCTGGCCGCGGCCGACGGCCCCGGGCTGGAGGCGGTGTACGCCAACGCCCAGCGCGCCCGCGGCGCGTGGATCGAAGCCATCGAGACCGCGGAACCGCCGCCGCGACCGGATCAGGAATCAGGAAAATGACACAGTCCAAACACTACCCGCAGCACATCGACCTCCAGCCCGTGATGCATGCGGCCGGCACGGTGCGCCTGCCGGGCTCGAAGAGCATTTCCAACCGCACCTTGCTGCTGGCGGCACTCAGCGAAGGCAGCACCACCATCCACGACCTGCTGGCCTCGGACGACACCCTGGTCATGCTGCAGGCGCTGCACGCGCTCGGCATCCGCTGGGAACAGCTGGACCCGCACACCCACATCGTCCACGGCGCCGGCGCCAGCCTGCCGGTGCACCAGGCCGACCTGTTCATGGGGAACGCCGGCACCGCGATCCGGCCGCTGACGGCGGCGCTGGCCGTGATCGGCGGCGACTATACCCTGCACGGCGTGGAGCGCATGCACGAGCGCCCGATCGGCGACCTGGTCGATGCGCTCAACAGCATCGGCGCCCAGGTCGAATACACCGGCCAGGAAGGCTATCCGCCGCTGCGCATCCGCCGCGGCCATATCCACGCGGCGCGCATGTCGGTGCGCGGTAACGTGTCGAGCCAGTTCCTGACCGCGCTGCTGATGGCGGCGCCATTGATGGCGAAGGACCATGCGGTCACCATCGAGGTGGTCGGCGAACTGATCTCCAAGCCCTACATCGAGATCACCCTGAACCTGATGCGCCGCTTCGGCGTGACCGTGGAGCAGGACGGCTGGGCCGCGTTCACGGTGCAGCCGGGCCAGAAGTACGCCAGCCCGGGCAGCATCCACGTCGAGGGCGACGCTTCGTCGGCCTCCTACTTCCTGGCGGCCGGCGCGATCGCCGGCGGTCCGGTGCGGGTCGAGGGCGTGGGCCGCGACAGCATCCAGGGCGACGTGCGCTTCGCCGACGCGCTGGAGCTGATGGGCGCCACCGTCACCCGCGGCGACAACTGGATCGAGGCGCGTTCGAACGGCGTGCTGAAGGCCATCGACGCCGACTTCAACCACATCCCGGACGCCGCCATGACCATCGCCGTGGCCGCGCTGTACGCCGACGGCACCAGCACGCTGCGCAACATCGCCAGCTGGCGGGTGAAGGAGACCGACCGCCTGGCGGCGATGGCGACCGAGCTGCGCAAGGTCGGCGCGACGGTGGAGGAGGGCCCGGACTACCTGCGCGTGACCCCGCCCGCCGAATTGCAGCCGGCCACCATCGACACCTACGACGACCACCGGATGGCGATGTGCTTTTCGCTGGCCTCGCTGGACGGCCAGGCGCGGCGCGGCAACGCCATGCGCATCAACGATCCGAAATGCGTGGCCAAGACCTTTCCGGATTATTTCGAAACGTTTGCCGGGATCGCCAGGGACGAATTATTCTGAGGGGATTGCGCGGCATTGCGCCGTATGGCTGCTGCCGCCTGGACGCGTGGACGGGGGACCCGTCCACCCTACGCATTACCCACATTTCACCTATTTATGCCGAACTCGAACATTCCCGTCATTACCATCGACGGCCCGACCGCCTCGGGCAAAGGCACGGTGGCCCACAAGGTCGCCGATCGCCTGGGCTTCCATTTGCTGGACTCCGGCGCCCTGTACCGCCTGACGGCGCTGTCGGCGATCCGCCGCGGCACCGACCTGGGCGACGAGCATGCGCTGGCCAAGGTCGCCGAACACCTGCAGGTGCGCTTCAACGGCGGCCATATCTACCTGGGCACGGAAGACGTGCAGAACGCCATCCGCGCCGAGGAAGTCGGCAATACCGCGTCCCGGATCGCGGCGCTGCCGGGCGTGCGCCAGGCGCTGTTCGGGCTGCAGCTGAGCTTTCGCGAGACGCCCGGCCTGGTGGCCGACGGCCGCGACATGGGCACCGTGATCTTTCCGTCTGCCAAGCTAAAGGTGTTCCTGACCGCAAGTGTTGAGGCGCGGGCACAACGCCGATATAAGCAATTGATTGACAAAGGGTTTTCTGCTAATATGGACGATCTGCTGGAAGATTTGCAGTCGCGCGACGCGCGCGATACGCAGCGCGCCGTGGCGCCGCTGGTTCCGGCAGAGGGGGCGCACATCCTCGATACCTCGGCCATGACGGCTGATGCTGCTGTCGAGCAAGTGCTGGATTGGTACCGCGCCCTCGGCCATCAAGGCCACTGAACAACAGGATTTTCGTGCCTGCGATCGCAATCGCAGGTGCGCGTTCCCGGCAGCTCGCGGGAATGTTCGTAGCGCCGTCCCGCTGGCGGCGTGCAGGTGGTGCCCGCGGCATTCGATCGCGGGTGTGTTTCAACTTGACCCAGTTCAGATCGCATATCGTCGATCTGCTGGCTAATCTTTCAAAAACTCATGGCTACTGTAGCAAATCAAGATACCGGCATGGAAAGCTTCGCAGCGCTCTTCGAAGAGTCGCTGTCGCGTCAAGACATGCGTTCGGGCGAAGTCATTTCGGCCGAAGTCGTTCGTCTGGATCACAACTTCGTGATCGTCAACGCCGGCCTGAAATCGGAAGCTTTCATTCCTATCGAAGAATTCAAGAATGACCAGGGCGATCTGGAAGTCCAGGTAGGCGACTTCGTGTCCGTGGCCATCGAATCGCTGGAAAACGGTTTCGGCGATACCATCCTGTCGCGCGACAAGGCCAAGCGTCTGGCTTCGTGGCTGGCGCTGGAAAAAGCAATGGAATCGGGCGAGATCGTCACCGGTACCGTCAACGGTAAAGTCAAGGGCGGCCTGACCGTCCTGACCAACGGCATCCGCGCATTCCTGCCGGGTTCGCTGGTCGACACCCGTCCGGTCAAGGACACCACCCCGTTCGAAGGCAAGACCCTGGAATTCAAGGTCATCAAGCTGGACCGCAAGCGTAACAACGTCGTGCTGTCGCGTCGCGCCGTCATCGAAGCATCGATGGGCGAAGAGCGTGCGAAGCTGATGGAAACCCTGAAAGAAGGCACCGTGGTCACCGGCGTCGTCAAGAACATCACCGACTACGGTGCGTTCGTCGACCTGGGCGGCATCGATGGCCTGCTGCACATCACCGACCTGGCATGGCGTCGTGTGCGTCACCCGTCGGAAGTCCTGACCGTCGGCCAGGAAATCACCGCCAAGGTCCTGAAGTACGATCAGGAAAAGAACCGCGTTTCGCTGGGCGTCAAGCAGCTGGGCGACGATCCTTGGACCGGCCTGTCGCGTCGTTACCCGCAAGGCACCCGCCTGTTCGGTAAAGTCACGAACCTGACCGACTACGGCGCGTTCGTGGAAGTCGAGCAGGGCATCGAAGGCCTGGTGCACGTCTCCGAAATGGACTGGACCAACAAGAACGTGGCTCCGAACAAGGTTGTCCAGCTGGGCGACGAAGTCGAAGTCATGGTCCTGGAAATCGACGAAGAGCGTCGCCGTATCTCGCTGGGCATGAAGCAGTGCAAGGCGAATCCGTGGGATGACTTCGGCATGACCCACAAGAAGGGCGACAAGGTCAAGGGTTCGATCAAGTCGATCACCGACTTCGGCGTGTTCATCGGCCTGCCGGGCAACATCGACGGCCTGGTGCACCTGTCGGACCTGTCCTGGACCGAAGCCGGCGAAGAAGCCGTGCGTCGCTTCAAGAAAGGCGACGAACTGGAAGCCGTGGTCCTGGCAATCGACGTCGAGCGCGAGCGTGTCTCGCTGGGCGTGAAGCAGCTGGAAGGCGACCCGTTCAACAACTTCGCTTCGCTGAACGACAAGGGCACCCTGGTCACCGGCACCGTGAAATCGGTGGAGCCGAAAGGCGCCGTGATCGCGCTGAACGAAGAAGTCGAAGGCTACCTGCGCGCTTCGGAAATCGCCCGCGACCGCGTGGAAGATGCCGGCACCCACCTGAAGGTGGGCGACAAGGTCGAAGCCCTGGTCATCAACGTCGACCGCAAGGCACGCAGCATCCAGCTGTCGATCAAGGCCAAGGACAACGCCGATACCAACGAAGCCATGCAGAAACTGGCTTCGGACAACAGCGCTGCTACCGGCACCACCAGCCTGGGCGCACTGCTGAAGGCCAAGTTCGATAACAAGAACTAAGCAAAAGGTTCATTCACCTGGAAACGAGCAGATGACCAAGTCCGAGCTGATCAACCGCCTTGCTGAGCGTTATTCGCAGCTGGTGGCCAAAGATGCCGAGTTTGCCGTCAAGACCATCCTCGATGCGATGACCAACGCCCTGGCGACGGGCCAGCGCATCGAGATCCGCGGTTTTGGCAGCTTCGCGCTGAACAGCCGGCCGCCCCGCATCGGTCGCAATCCGAAGTCCGGCGACAAGGTGATGGTGCCCGAAAAACGGGTGCCCCACTTCAAGCCGGGCAAACAGTTGCGCGAGCGGGTCGACGCGATGGTCGGGCAGCCGATCATCGAAGACTGAAGTCCTCTGCCCGCTGCACAGCCTGCTTCAGGCAGGAAAGAACGGCGTCCCCTCGGGGATGCCGTTTTTTTTTGTCGATGCCGCTGCGTTGGGCCGTCGCCCCAGCGAAGGCAGGGGCCCAAGCTGGCCTGGGTGGCGACGGCCGCCGATGTGGCCTGCACACAAATTAGACCCCTGCCTTCGCAGGGGCGACGTGTTGATGCTGCAGGCCAAGCGCTTTCACCTGCGAATGGCCGCGCCCACGTATAATCACGTCGCCTCGGTGATACCGAAGCTGTTTTTGATAAACCGTTTCAGTTATGCGACACTGCGCTTTTGTAGTCTTTCCTGACAGGACCTGCTGATGAAACTCGTCTCCACCATCGTTGGATGCATCCTGTTCGTCCTGTTCTTCTTCTTCGCCCTGAAGAATACGCACCCGGTCGACCTGAATTTTTTCCTGGGCTATGAATTGCGCGGGCCGCTGGTGCTGATGCTGCTGGCCTTCTTCGTGGCCGGCGCCTTCCTCGGCATCCTGGCGGTGACGCCGACCGTGTTCCGCCATCGCCGCGAGAGCTCGCAGCACAAGGACACGATCCAGGCCCTGCAGAGCGCCGCCGGCACCGCCGTCACTGCGCCGCAGCCGGATGCCGTGTCCACCCGCAACTGAACGCCCAACCTTCGCACACAGAATAAAAACACATGGAATTTGAAATCTGGTGGCTGCTCGGCATCCCCGTCTTTTTCGCGCTCGGCTGGATCGCCGCCCGCGTCGACATCAAGCAACTGGTCTCGGAATCGCGTAGCCTGCCGCGCGGCTATTTCAAGGGCCTGAATTTCCTGCTCAACGAGCAGCCCGACAAGGCCATCGACGCCTTCATCGAGATCGTCAAGCTCGACCCCGAAACCGCCGACATGCACTTCGCGCTCGGTAACCTGTTCCGCCGCCGCGGCGAGACCGAACGCGCCATCCGCGTCCACCAGAACCTGCTGTCGCGCCCGGACCTGCCGCTCGAGCAGAAGACCCACGCCCAGTACGAGCTGGGCATGGATTACCTGAAGGCCGGCCTGCTGGACCGCGCGGAAGAGACCTTCAACCTGCTGGTCGACACCCAGTACGGCGTGCAGGCCCGGCGCGCGCTGCTGGAGATCTTCCAGCGCGAAAAGGAATGGCGCCGCGCCATCACCGCCGCCGAAGGCCTGCAGGCTTCCGGCGCCGGCGCCCAGCACAAGGAAATCGCCCAGTTCTATTGCGAACTGGCGCAGGATGCGCTGGTGCAGCTGCAGCCGGACGAAGCCAAGGCCCTGCTCGACAAGGCCCTGCAGGCCGACCGCAAGAGCGTGCGCGCCACCATGCTGTACGGCGACGCCCAGGTGGCCCAGGACGACATCGAAGGCGCCCTCAAGACCTGGCGCCGCGTCGAGCAGCAGAGCGTGCCGCA
>Ga0308163_10004118_pt1 | contig 11785 bp, 11 predicted proteins | sample PhyTR1_FD_201037 | JGI IMG/M metagenome (GOLD analysis project Ga0308163, IMG submission 201037) | Phyllosphere microbial communities from UC Gill Tract Community Farm, Albany, California, United States - DLSLT.R1 | ecosystem: Host-associated > Plants > Phyllosphere > Unclassified | place: USA... | reverse complement strand
CCAGTGCCGCTTCCATGCCGCGTGGGCATGGGCAAAAATAGGAAGCCATGAGGGGTACCCTTTGTCCGTTGATGATTCTGTGGAGATAACGCGTCAGCCTTGAAGCTGGATGACCGTGAATTGTTTATACCGCAAACTTCAAAACCGTCATTCCCGCGTTGGCGGGAATCCAAGTCATTAGCGCAGCCACAAGCGTATGCTTTTGGCTATGCAAGCCCCCTGGATTCCCGCCTTCGCGGGAATGACGTTTGTCGGGCGCGGGCCGATGCAAGGCCAGCGCCCTGCCCTGCTTAGAACGGCTTGACGGTCACCAGGATGACAATCGCCAGCATCAGCACGACCGGCACTTCATTGAACCAGCGATACCATTTGTGGCTGCGCGTATTGACGCCGCGCTCGAATTTCTTGAGGATGCCGCCGCACATATGATGGTAGCCGATCGTCAGGAACACGAGCAGCAGCTTGGCATGCAGCCAGCCGCCCTGGATGCCGTACCCCAGCCACAGCCACGCGCCCAGCAGCACCGCCGGCACCGACAGGATCATCGAGAAGCGGTACAGCCGGCGCGCCATGCCCAGAAGGCGGTCACGCGCTGCGGGGTTGGTTTCCTCGGCCAGGTTGACGAACAGGCGCGGCAGGTAGAACAGGCCGGCGAACCAGGACGCAATGAAGACGATGTGCAGTGCTTTGATCCAGAGGTACATGCTTTCCTTGTGGTGAACGTTGAATTCAGTTGCGGACTTCGCCGTGCCCGAACACGACATACTTGAGCGACGTGAGGCCTTCCAGCCCCACCGGGCCACGTGCATGCAGCTTGTCGTTCGAGATGCCGATCTCGGCGCCCAGGCCGTATTCGAAGCCATCGGCAAAGCGCGTCGACGCATTGATCATCACCGACGCCGAGTCGACTTCGCGCAGGAAGCGCATGGCGCCGCTGTGGTCTTCGGTGACGATCGATTCGGTGTGCTTCGACGAATACGCATCGATGTGGTCCATCGCCTCGTCGATGCCGGCCACCACCTTCACGGCCAGGATCGGAGCCAGGTATTCGGTCGACCAGTCTTCTTCCGTTGCCGCGACCAGATGCGGATAACCGGCCAGGATCGCGAACGCTTCCGGGTCGGCGCGCAGCTCAACCGACTTGGTCGCATACAGTTCGGCCAGGCGTGGCAGCACGGTCGGCGCGATGCCGCGCGCGACCAGCAGCGTTTCCATCGTGTTGCAGGTGCCGTAGCGGTGGCACTTGGCGTTGAACGCGATGGCCAGCGCCTTGTCGATGTCGGCCTTGTCGTCGATGTAGACGTGGCAGATGCCATCGAGGTGCTTGATCATCGGGACCGTGGCTTCGGCCATCAGGCGCGCAATCAACCCCTTGCCGCCGCGCGGGACGATCACGTCCACGTACTGCGGCATCGTGATCAGCGCGCCGACGGCGGCGCGGTCGACCGTGTCGACCACCTGCACTGCGGCCTGCGGCAAGCCGGCGCCCACCAGGCCTTCGGCCACCAGCGTGGCCAGCGCGCGGTTGCAGTGGATCGCTTCCGAGCCGCCACGCAGGATCGCCGCATTGCCGCTCTTGATGCACAGGCCCGCCGCATCGACCGTCACGTTCGGGCGCGCTTCGTAGATGATGCCGATCACGCCCAGCGGCACGCGCATCTGGCCGACCTGGATGCCGCTCGGGCGCACCTTCATGTTCGAGATTTCGCCGACCGGATCGGGCAAGGCGACGATCTGGCGCAGGCCCGCGACCATCGTCGAAATCGCCGCATCCGATAGCGCCAGGCGATCCATCAATGCGGGGGCCAGGCCCGCTGCCTGCGCGGCTTCCAGGTCACGGGCATTGGCGGCGCGCAGCAGGTCGGCGTCGCGCTCGATCGCATCGGCGATCAGGCTCAGGGCGCGGTTGCGGGTGGCGGTGTCGGCGCGTGCCATGGCGCGCGAGGCGGCGCGGGCCTGCTGGCCCAGCGTGTGCATGTGTGCGGTGATGTCCATCGTGTTTTCCATTGCATTAACCTGGCTCGCGCAAGGCGGTGCTGTCCATCGGCGCCGAGCTAATGCTCTACTGCGGAAGGCTTACCGCGCCACCCGCAACGCCAGCTGCAACATCGCATCCCACGCGTCGCCCGCAAATTGTTTGGCGCGCAGACCCTTGACCATGCGGTCGACCTGCGCCGCTTGTTGCAGCGCCGCTTCGAGCGTCGCGAGCGACACGCGGCGCAGCGCCGGCTCCATCATCCGCTCGCGCGGTCCCCATATCCGGTATTCCTTGAGCAGGGCATTCAACGGCCGACCCTGCCCCATCCCGCTCTTCAATTTTAGCAGCGTGCGGATTTCCTCGGCCACCGCCCACAACACCAGCGGCAGCGCTTCGCCTTCACCCTTCAGGCCTTCAAGCATGCGCACCAGGCGCGCCGTGTCGCCCGTAAGCATGGCCTCGGACAGCTTGAACACGTCGTAGCGCGCCACGTTCAGCACCGCGTCGTGCACCTGCTCGAACGTGAGTTTGCCCGGCTCGTGCAGCAGGCCGAGCTTTTGAATTTCCTGGTGCGCCGCCAGCAGATTGCCTTCCACGCGGTCGGCGATGAAGTCCAGGCTCTGGCGCTCGGCGCTCTGGCCCTGCGCTGCCAACCGGTTGCCAATCCAGGCCGGCAACTGCGCGCGCTCGATGTTCGGGATGTCGATGTACACAGCCGCCTGCTGCAGCGCCGTCACCCACGACGCCTTGGCCGTCTGCCAGTCGAGCTTGGGCAGCGTGATCAAGGTCAGGTTGTCGGGGCTGAGGTCTTTCGCATACGCCTGCAGCGCGGCGCTGCCATCCTTGCCCGGTTTGCCAGTCGGGATGCGCAGCTCGATCAGCTTCTTGTCGCCGAACAGCGACAGCGCCTGATTCGCCGCCAGCAGCTCGCCCCATTTAAAAGTGCGCTCCACACTGAGCACATCGCGCTCGGTATAGCCTTGCGCGCGCGCCGCCTTGCGGATGCGGTCGGCCGCTTCCAGCGCCAGCAGATGCTCGTCGCTGGCGATCACGTACAGCTGCGCCAGGTTCTTGGCCAGGTGGCCGTCGAGCGCTTCGAGCCGCAGTTGCATCGTTTACGGCGTCGGCAAGGCGGCGGCCGGCGTCGCTGGCGCCGTCACGGGCCCCAGCGGCTTGATCGCCACCAGGCGGCGCAGGATCTGCTGCACCAGGTCGGACTGCATGTCGCGGTACAGCAGCGCTTCTTCGGATTCCTTGGCCAGCACCTGCGATTCATCGAACGCGATATTGCGGCGCAGGGTGATCTCGGTCGGCGCCAGCAGCTGGCGGTTATTGGCGTCGCGCACCTGGAACACCAGCGTGTAGCTGAGCGAGTATTCGCGCACGCGACCCAGGCTGTTGAGCGACAGGATCGACTTGCCGCGCGACTCGCTGATCACATCGAACAATGCCTCGGCCTTGGACGCATCGGGCTCGATGCGCAGGTTGTCGCCCGCGCGCAGGTTGCGCTTGAGCTCCGTGCCCAGCGGCGAGGCTTCATTGAAAGACAGCCAGATGCTCTGGAACGGCACGTTGTACTGGCCGTCGCTGCCGCGCAGCTTGAAGCCGCAGCCTGCCAGCATCGCGACCAGCAGGACGGCGCCGAGGGCGCGCACGAGGTAGTTGTTGTTCGAAGTGTTCATCATCAGACCACGATATTGACAAGTTTGCCCGGCACGACGATGACCTTCTTCGGTGTGCCTTCGATGAACTTCTGCACCGCTTCGCTGGCCAGCGCAGCCGCTTCGATGGTCGCCTTGTCGGCATCCTTTGCGACCTTGACCGAACCACGCAGCTTGCCGTTCACCTGGATCATCATGTCGATCTCGGACTGCTCGAGCGCCTGTGGATCGACTTCCGGCCATGGGGCGTTGAGCAGGTCGCCGTGCACGCCGGCAAAGCCAAGTTCCTGCCACAGTGCGTGCGTGATGTGCGGCGCGACCGGGTTCAGCAAACGCAGGAAGATCGAGAATCCTTCGGCGATGATGGCGTTGGACGCTGCGCTGTCATCGAGCTTGCACGATTCGAGCGTGTTGAGCATCTTCATGCAGGCCGAGACCACCGTGTTGTACTGGATGCGCTTCAGGTCGTAGTCGGCCTGCTGCAGGATCTTGTGCACTTCGCGGCGCAGCGTTTTCTGTGCGTCGGTATGCGTGCCCTGCACTTCACCGGTCAGTGCCGCGGCAATGCGCGCGCGCTGCGCGTAGCCGAACGCCCACACGCGGCGCAGGAAGCGGCTGGCGCCTTCGACGCCGCTGTTCGACCACTCGAGCGTCTGCTCGGGTGGCGACGCGAACATGGTGAACAGGCGCGCGGTGTCGGCGCCGTACTGCTCGATCTGCGCTTGCGGATCGATGCCGTTGTTCTTCGACTTCGACATCTTTTCGGTGCCACCAATTTCGACCGGCAGGCCGTCGGCCTTCAACACCGCGCTTTGCGGGCGGCCCTTGTCGTCGAAGGTCAGCTCGACATCGGCCGGGTTGAACCAGGTCTTCTTGGTCGATGCGTCTTCGCGGTAGTAGGTCTCGTTGAGCACCATGCCCTGCGTGAGCAGGTTCACGAACGGCTCGTCGAATTTGACCAGGCCGAAGTCGCGCATCACCTTGGTCCAGAAGCGCGCGTACAGCAGGTGCATGACGGCGTGTTCGATGCCGCCGATGTACTGGTCCATCGGCATCCAGTAATCGTTGCGCTCGTCGACCATCGCGTCGTTCGAACCCGGCGACGTATAGCGCATGTAGTACCACGACGAATCGATGAACGTGTCCATCGTGTCGGTCTCGCGGCGCGCAGGCTTGCCGCAGGTCGGGCAGTCGCACTTGAGGAACGCTTCGTCCTTGTTCAGCGGATTGCCGGTACCGTCCGGGACCAGGTGCTCGGGCAGCACGACCGGCAGGTCGGCTTCGGGTACCGGCACGATGCCGCACTCGGCGCAGTGGATCATCGGGATCGGCGTGCCCCAGTAGCGCTGGCGCGAGATGCCCCAGTCGCGCAGGCGGAACGTGACCTTCTTGGCGCCCAGATCCTGGCTCGCCAGTTCACCCGAGACCGCGTTGACTGCCGAGGTGTAATCGAGGCCGTCGTACTTGCCCGAGTTGATCGTGCGGCCGTTGTCCTTGTCGCCGTACCACTCCTGCCAGGCGTCGAGCGAGAATTCCTGGCCTTCGACGGCCACGACCTGCTTGATCGGCAGATTGTATTTTTTGGCGAAGCCGAAATCGCGTTCGTCATGCGCCGGCACGCCCATCACGGCGCCATCGCCGTAGGTGATCAGCACGTAGTTGCCGACCCAGACCGGGATCTGTTCTTGCGTGACCGGATGGGTGACGAACAGGCCGGTCGGCATGCCCTTCTTCTCCATCGTCGCCATGTCGGCTTCAATGACGGAACCGAGCTTGCATTCGGCGATGAATTGCTGGAGCGCCGGGTTGTTCTTTGCGGCGTGCTGGGCCAGCGCATGCTCCGGCGCGACGGCGCAGAAGGTCACGCCCATGATCGTGTCGGCACGCGTGGTGAACACGTACAGCTTGCCATCATCGATCGGCGCGCCGGTGTCGCCCACGATCGTGTGCGGGAACGCGAAGCGCACGCCCGTCGACTTGCCGATCCAGTTGGCCTGCATCGTGCGCACGCGCTCGGGCCAGCCTGGCAGCTTGTTGTCGACATGGTCGAGCAGTTCGTCGGCGTATTCAGTGATGCGCACGTAGTACATCGGGATTTCGCGCTTTTCAATGAGCGCGCCCGAACGCCAGCCGCGGCCGTCGACAACCTGCTCGTTGGCCAGCACGGTCTGGTCGACCGGGTCCCAGTTCACGGTACCGGTCTTCTGGTAGATGATGCCCTTCTCGAGCATCTTGAGGAACATCCACTGGTTCCACTTGTAGTAGTCCGGCTTGCAGGCGGTCATCTCGCGCGACCAGTCGATCGCCAGGCCCATCGACTCCATCTGGCCACGCATGTGGGCGATGTTCGAATAGGTCCATTCGGCCGGCGGCACGTTGTTGGCCATGGCCGCGTTTTCCGCCGGCATGCCGAACGCATCCCAGCCCATCGGCATCAACACGTTGTAGCCGTTCATCCGCAGGTAGCGGTACATCACGTCATTGATCGTATAGTTGCGCACGTGGCCCATGTGCAGCTTGCCCGATGGGTAAGGCAGCATCGAGCAGGCGTAGTACTTGCCCTTCGGGAAACGCGGATCGTGTTCGACGGCTTTATAGGCGTCGATCGATTTCCAGTAGGCCTGGGCGGCCTGTTCGACTTCGGCTGGACTATATTTTTCTTGCATGATTTCTGCAGACGTAATGTGGGAGATGGAACCGAGCATTATAGCTGGTTCAATTTGCAGTGCGGCGTGGAGAGGGAGCGGCGTGGGGATGGCAGCGTGGGGGCCCCTGTCAGCTAACTGCTGCCTTGATGGAAGCGCCAGAGGATGGCAGCGCAAGTTTGCCGGCGGGCGATGTTGCCTGCAACCTGCGTCCGGCACTAAAGATCAGTTCAGTGTTGTGAAAATTGGTAGGGCAAGTGCCTTAGCGAACTGCCGATCAGCTTGTCACATCATGCTGCGCCATCTGGGCGCATCCGTTTACGTAGCACAACTACAGAGCATGCGAATCAGATTGCGCTGACAACTGACCGCCACATTACGCCAAGCTGGAGATCAGGCAACAACCGCAGGTGGCGCGATGCCCGTGCAGGGCAATCGGCGCACCGTCATCCGTCATCGATTCATCGCCTTCTTCAATGACGTTCGGTTTTACGCCGGGGTGCTGCGGACATGACACTTCATCACCCTTGCGTCACTGAACGGTTGTCGAATTGCATTGTCGACGAGGCGGTGATGACTTTCCCACCGTGGTCGGTGTCGTCTCCTATGCGTATCAGATTTATCATGATGATTGAGAGATTAATTACCATGGCTTGGCTAAATTCAGACGAATAAGGCTCCCAAATAATATTCGTTTATTTTCAGCCTGATAAAATCTACGCTACATCAGGTTGCTACCGGGATGTTATAACGAAAATAACGTTCGCCGAAACCAAGAATTTTATATTCCCCTCGGTTCTCCTTGGAAGTCTTTCGCAGATCAATTTTCTCCACATCTGACCAGCCGAATGTCCTGAATATCGCTTCGGCCATACAGACAGATTCCATGTACATCCTGGAAATTCTGAAGGCGATTAGCCCAATCGTCACAAAACAAACTACGACCCACAGCGCCATGAAATGCCACGTATCTTCCTCAAGCAAAATACTTAAACCCATTTCGATCACGGAATCGAACATATAAAACAGAATCGCGATAACTGAGAGCCACAGCCAGCCTCTCACTGAGTTTCGATAAAGGACTTTCCTTCCCGCAATCACATGCGGATAAGCAGCAACCAAGCCGTCATCAACGCGTCTTATTGCATAAACTGTGTAACAAAGGCCCCCGGTATGTTTAGCAACGACCTCGACATTATCCCCAGTACCCAAAGGCATCACCCAAACCCAGCCTTGTATTTTTTTACCGTCAAGTTCAAACTCTAGCCAGTGGGCTTTTTCAGCTTTATTCCCGGCTGAGCCCACCATGCCTGCAGCTTGTGCACCCATTCCCATCGCTGTGGCGATTATTGCAGTTATTCCAATTTTCTTATGTTGATCTGTGGTCGATATGAAATCATGTTCACGTGTGTAGCATCTGAGCTTTGATATTTTCCCTTTTAGCAACAACAGAGGATCGTGAGGGTCATCTCTTTTCATCATAGCTCAAACATGGCTTAGTCAAAATTAGACGAGTCAGGCTCCTGAAGAAGATCATTTTATTTCCGGCCTTGATAAATTCATGCTATATCCGGATGCCACTTTAGCTTTATAACGAAAATAATGCTCACCGAATCCAGGGATTTTGTAGTCCCCTGGATTCTCTTTGGAAGTCTTTCGCAGATCGATTTTTTCTACATCTGGCCAGCCGAATGTACTGAATATATCTTCGGCCATATAAACAGACTCCATATACATCCTTGAAATTCTAAAGGCTATTACTGCAATTACCATTGGACAAACTACAACCCACATTTTCACAAAGCTCCACATTTTTTCGTCAAACAATACGCTCACCCCGATTTCCATCATGAAAAACAACATAGGCAATAAAAAACAGATAACTGAGAACCATAACCAACCTCTTACCGAGTTCCGATACAGGACCTTCCTTCCAGCAATCACGTGAGGGTAAGCGGCAACCAAGCCGTCATCAACGCGCTTTATTGCATAAGCTGTGTAGCAATTGCCTCCAGTATGTCGAGCAACAACTTCGACATTATCCCCAGTACCCAAAGGCATCTTCCAAACCCAACCTTGTATTTTTTTACCGTCAAGTTCAAATTCCAGCCAGTGCGCTTTTTCAGCTTTATTCCCGGCTGAGCCCACCATGCCGGCAGCTTGTGCACCCATCCCCATTGCTGTGGCTACTATCGCAGTTATGCCGATTTGTATATGTTCATCTCTGGTAGTTATGAAATCATGTTCACGAGTGTAGCATCTTAGCTTTGATATTTTTCCTGCCGACAATAAAATGAAATCGTAATGATCTTCGTTTTTCATAATAATGAGACCAAAGCGTTTAAAAATCCCCTCTCTTGTTTAGAAGGGTCTGAATAAGGGTGAAGCCCCTATTTATAAGGACTATTTCTGGCGTTTTTCCCGCACTAAAAGAACATCGTGAACACCAGTCTTCCAGTTCGGTTGGAGTGAGCCAAGCGGCCATCGCTTCGAGTACAATTAAAAATATCAACGTCTCCCAACCGGTCAGCCACGTAATATAGCGGATTGCTGCCACCTGTCGCCTCAACTAAAATCGCACCGCCTGAGTAGAAACCAGCTATACTTTTTAATTCGCAAATTCCCATTAAATCCATCCTTCCTTCTTTGCACAACTTGATCGTTTTCGCCCCGCCTATCCAGGCAGATATAAATTTCCCAAAACTGCTAAGTCCTCCACTTACCAGTTTTCAGCGACGCGAATGAACAGAATCTTTCAAAGCCACATAAAAGGGCGTCATCGTGATCGTGATGAGCGACGATAGCAACGATGCTCCCTATTGAATCAGTTGAACTCAGTATCTTCATTCGTTGTAACCGTCATGGCCTTGTAGAAATTTACTGCCCGCCTCAACATCTCCAACTTTGCCTACTGACTCACCAATTTCATCGCATCGCATAAGAAACGCCGAATCGCTGGCGGAAGACACTTTGAATGATCTTCTCTCCAACGAAATCCCCAATCTGATTGATTCGGAATTGTCTAAAGATCGCGTCGCCGAAAGTTATGCCAAATGTGTCAACTCCAAGGCGTATGAGCAAAGCGCCTCTCAATGATATGTTCTTGAGATCGGTTTCGAGCGCCAGCTTTGAGAGCGTTCCGTAATAACCGTTGAGTTTCCCGATCCTTGCCGCAGCCGAAAATACTGCCTCGACGCCAAAGCTATTGCCAGCTTTTACCTGTGCCGATTCCATCGGCATATTCTTTTTCGCTAGGTTGCTATGGTGTGTACAAAGAATTTTGTTGGCGGCCATCCAGTTCATGTTGTCGTCGTAGGCGTTGACCTGCGCGACCCGATGCGGGGCAGCACCGGCCAACGTTCATGCGCGTTGCACGTCGAACGCATGTTGCGCCATTGGTTGCGCAAGCGCAGTCGTCGAATGGGCGTTTCGCGCCGTCGTTGCGCCATCGTTGCCGCATGGGCAGATAGCCAATCTAAGGCAGGCAGGAACATGCTGTATTGCCACAGCGCAAATTATGGAAACGGGTAGCAGTCCGACGCAGTTCAGGGCAAATATTGCCCCTCTGCTTTCGGTCTTGATGAAATTAAAAGGAGGAAGCCTTGTCCGTGATGTAACGGATGATGTAAGAAGCCTGGTATTCCTATCGCCTAGCGTGGTGCAGACGTGACCTCATCACGAAAATCAGGATAAAAAAAAGCGCGGGTAAGCCCGCGCGTCGGATGCTGCCAGTCGATAGCGCCGCTATGCGCTATTCGACGATTGCTGCTAGCGCAGCACGAGTTTCAGTGCCGGCGTCTCGCCATAATCCTCATACCGCTCGTTGATGCCGCCGATACAAAAGGCCAGCTCCTCGAACAGGTCCGGCGCGGCGGCCTTCATGGCGGCAGCGTCGCGGATGACGATCTCGAGCACTTCATCGGGCGCCAGCTGGAAGCTGGTCATGTTTTCGTCGTCGCGCAGATAGCTCAGGCAATCGACCCAGGCGTCGATGCTGTTCGCGTACGACGCCGGAAAACCGAATGCAGCCCGGCTTTGCGCATGAAACGACGCCTCGTCGACGATCGCGGCGCCGTTCAGTTCTGCAACGGCCATATCAGGCTTTCAGGCCCAGCACGTCCTGCATGTCGTACAGGCCGTGGGATTTGTCTGCCAGGAAGCGCGCGGCGCGCAGCGCGCCGTGTGCGTAGGTCACGCGGCTGCTGGATTTGTGGCTGATCTCGATGCGCTCGCCCGTGCCCAGGAACATCACGGTGTGGTCGCCCACAACGTCGCCGCCACGCACGGTGGCAAAGCCGATCGTCGACGGGTCGCGCTCGCCCGTGACGCCTTCGCGGCCGTACACGGCGCATTCCTTGAGGTCGCGACCGATGGCGTCGGCAATGACTTCGCCCATCTTGAGCGCGGTGCCCGACGGTGCATCGACCTTGTGGCGGTGGTGTGCTTCGACGATTTCGATGTCGTAGCCTTCGGCAAAACTTTTTGCCGCCATTTCGAGCAGCTTGAGCGTGACGTTCACGCCCACGCTCATGTTTGGCGCGACCACAAGCCCGATTTTCTCGGCGGCGGCGGCGATTTCGGCCTTGCCGGCGTCATCGAAACCGGTGGTGCCGATCACCATCTGCTTGCCGTTGGCGGCGCAGTACGCGAGGTGCGCGAGCGTGCCTTCCGGGCGGGTGAAGTCGATCAGCACGTCAGCGTTGTGCAGGCCGTGCTTGATACTGTCTTCGATCATCACGCCAGTGAGGAAGCCCCCGAAGGCGCCGGCATCCTGGCCGATGAATGGCGAGCCGGGCATGTCGAGGGCGCCGGCCAGGCGGGCGTCGGGTGCGTACTGGATGGCTTCGATCAGCATGCGGCCCATGCGGCCGCTGGCGCCGGCTACGGCGATATTCAACATCGTCATGGCAATCCTTACTGCTGGGTTGCCGGGGCGGTCACCGTGATCGGTGCGACCGGACGGCTTTCCGGCTTTTCTTTCTTGCTCGGCACCTTGGCGGGGCCGGCGATACGGTCGATGTAATCGCGCTCGCTTGGCAGGTTGCCGCCTTCGAAGCGCTCGACCACGTCATCCTTGAAGAACACGGTGACGCGGCTGGTGGTCAGTTCGCCATTGCCGCGGGCCAGGTAGAACGGGTAATCCCAGCGGTCGGCATGGAAGGCATCGAGCAGCAGAGGAGAACCGAGCAGGAAACGCACCTGGTCGCGCGTCTGGCCGGCTTTCAGCTGGTTCAGCATCTCTTGCGAGACGAAGTTGCCCTGCTGGATGTCCGGACGGTAAGGCGAGAAGATCCACAGGAACTTTTGCAGACGCGAAGCCTGCACGGTCTGCGCGCCGGCATTGGCGATGGCGGCCGACTTGTCGGCGTCGGCGGCGGTGGCCGCCGTGTCCGTTGCCACCGGTGGCGCCGGACGGGTCTGGTTGCGCCAGGACGCGCAGCCGGACAGCGTCAGCGTGCAGACGAGACCTGCCGCCAGCACCGCCTTGGCGGAAAATCGAT
>Ga0308163_10004117_pt1 | contig 11786 bp, 13 predicted proteins | sample PhyTR1_FD_201037 | JGI IMG/M metagenome (GOLD analysis project Ga0308163, IMG submission 201037) | Phyllosphere microbial communities from UC Gill Tract Community Farm, Albany, California, United States - DLSLT.R1 | ecosystem: Host-associated > Plants > Phyllosphere > Unclassified | place: USA... | reverse complement strand
CTGAGCAGATAAAGTGGCGGAGGAGGAGAGATTCGAACTCTCGGATGGTTTCCCATCGGCGGTTTTCAAGACCGCTGCCTTAAGCCGCTCGGCCACCCCTCCGCAATGACGCGCACTATAAACATCCCGTTTAGCGATGTAAAGCATCGATCAATTCATTCGCCTGAAAAACAGTCAAATTGCTGTTATTCGATGTCAAAATCGCCACTCTGCTCAAAGAATTAGCGGAATAACGCGTAAAGAAGGGTAAAACGCCTTTTCCCTCATTATTGCACTGCGTATTCTCAGCGCATATTTAGTGTTCTGCTAAAAGGAGCGCAACATGGAAAGAATTGTTACTTCATCGCAGTCGTCACTGCTGACGACCCATAAGGTCCTGCGTAATACCTATTTTCTGCTCGGCCTGACGCTCGCCTTCTCGGCGGTAACCGCTACGGCCAGTACACTGCTGGCCCTGCCTGCACCGGGACTGATCCTGATGCTGGTCGGCTTCTACGGTCTGATGTTTCTGACGTACCGTCTGGCCAATAGCCCGATGGGTATTCTGGCCGCTTTCGCCTTTACCGGCTTTCTTGGCTATTGCCTTGGTCCTATCCTCAGCTCGTTCCTGACTGCCGGCATGGGTGATGTAATTGCGCTGGCGCTGGGCGGTACTGCGCTGGTGTTCTTCTGCTGTTCGGCATATGTGCTGACCACCCGCCGCGATATGTCGTTCCTCGGCGGAATGATCATGGCCGGCTTTGTCGTGCTGCTGGTGGCGGTTATCGCTAACCTGTTCCTGCAACTGCCGGCGCTGCATCTGGCTATCAGCGCACTGTTTATTCTGTTCTCAGCCGGTGCGATTTTATGGGAAACCAGCAATATCATTCACGGCGGCGAAACGAACTATATCCGTGCAACGGTCAGCCTCTATGTCTCGCTGTATAACATCTTTATCAGCCTGCTGAGCATCCTCGGCTTCTCGCGCAGTAACTAACCGGTCACTGCCCGCGAAATCTGCTCAACCCCGCTTCGGCGGGGTTTTTGCTTTTTCCGGTGAGCGAATTTGGTAAAATACGCCGTAATTAATCAAGAGGACCGAACGTGAATTTCAACGGTAACGAAATCGCCGTCGATGCCGAAGGCTATCTGAAGCATCGTGACGACTGGAGTGAGGCACTGGCCAGCCAAATCGCCGACCAGGAAGGTATTGTGATGACCGAAGCACACTGGGAAGTGGTGAATTTTGTGCGGGCGTTTTACCTCGAATACAACACCTCGCCGGCGGTGCGGATGCTGGTTAAAGCAATGGCACAGAAATATGGCGAAGAGAAAGGCAACAGTCGCTATCTGTTTCGGCTGTTTCCTGAAGGGCCGGCCAAACAGGCGACCAAAATCGCTGGTCTGCCCAAACCGGCCAAATGCCTGTAACCCGGACTTTTAGTCAGCCGGTGGTAAAACCGCGCGGTGGCTGAGCGGGCTGATGTGGTTCCACCAGCACCTGGTCAACCCGGGCGCTGCGCGGCCCGCCCGCTTTTAGCCAGCTGATTAACGCATCAACCTGTTCAGACTCACCGCAGGCCAGCACTTCAACGCTGCCATCGTCCAGATTACGCGCATAGCCCTGCACGCCGAGCGTTTTTGCCTCGGCCTGAGTGCTGTAACGAAAACCGACGCCCTGTACGCGACCGTGAACCCACGCTTTGACACAGGCTACTGACATTTTTCACTCCTGCTGCTGTTCGTTGCAATTTCCCGTTATCCACCGGACAATGGCGCCTCATTTTTTCAGGTAAGCATAGCAAACTATGACAGTCAGATTGATTCTCGCGAAGGGACGTGAAAAGTCCCTGCTCCGTCGCCACCCCTGGGTCTTTTCGGGTGCGGTTGCCCGTATGGAAGGCAAAGCGCAACTGGGCGAAACCATTGATATTTGTGACAGTAACGGTAAATGGCTGGCCCGTGCCGCCTGGTCACCTCAGTCGCAGATCCGTGCCCGCGTCTGGAGCTGGCAAGCTGATGAATCCATCGACATCGCCTTCTTTGTCCGCCGTTTTGAACAGGCGCAACAGTGGCGCGAATGGCTGGCTGCCCGAGATGGTCTGGATAGCTACCGGCTGGTTGCCGGTGAATCAGACGGTTTACCCGGCGTCACCATCGACCGCTTCGGCAACTTTTTAGTGATGCAGCTGTTATCTGCCGGGGCGGAATATCAGCGTCCGGCGATTATCTCGGCCTTGCAGCACTGCTTCCCGGGCTGCGCCATCTATGACCGCTCTGATGTTGCGGTGCGTAAAAAAGAGGGACTGGAACTGGCGCAGGGCACCGTCACCGGTGAGATCCCGCCGCCGCTGCTGCCGATTACCGAACATGGTATGAAGCTGCTGGTGGATATTCAGGGCGGCCATAAAACCGGCTATTACCTCGATCAGCGCGACAGCCGTCTGGCGACGCGCCGCTACGCCAAAGATGCCCGGGTGCTGAACTGCTTTTCCTATACCGGTGGATTTGCCGTCTCTGCCCTGATGGGCGGCTGTAAAGAAGTGATCAGCGTTGATACCTCACAGGATGCGCTGGATGTAGCGCGTCAGAACGTTGAACTCAACCAACTGGACGTGTCACGCGCCCGTTTCGAACGGGATGATGTTTTCAAACTGCTGCGTCGTTACCGTGACGCGGGCGAAAAGTTTGATCTGATCATCATGGATCCGCCGAAATTCGTTGAGAATAAAAGCCAGTTGATGGGCGCCTGTCGTGGCTATAAAGATATTAATATGCTGGCGATCCAGTTGCTCAACCCAGGCGGCATTTTGCTGACCTTCTCCTGCTCCGGCCTGATGGCGACCGATCTGTTCCAGAAGATCATTGCCGACGCGGCGCTGGATGCCGGACATGAGGTGCAGTTCATTGAGCAATTCCGTCAGGCGGCTGACCATCCAGTCATTGCCAGCTATCCGGAAGGTCTCTACCTGAAAGGTTTCGCCTGCCGGGTAATGTGACTTGAAAAAGTGGCTCCTGACCCCATATTGGATCAGGAGTACTTTTTTCGGAGGTCACTATGATTGCCAGTAAATTTGGTATTGGTCAGCAGGTTCGTCATCGTTTGTCCGGTGTGCTGGGCGTTATCGTCGATGTCGATCCGGAATACTCGTTAGATGAGCCTAAAATTGAAGACGTTGGCGCAGAAGAGAAGTTGCGCAGCGCGCCCTGGTATCATGTAGTGATGGAAGATGAGGAAGGCGATCAGGTGCATACCTATGTTGCTGAGATTCAGCTTGCCGGTGAAACCAGCGTTGAGCATCCGGAACAGCCGTCAATGGATGAACTGGCTGCGTCAGTCCGCCAGCAATTGCAGGCCCCCCATCTGCGACATTAATCTGTGGCGGCACGGTTTGCCGCCACGTCTGCTCTGTTAACGCGTGATTCCCAGACGCGGAATCTCAATCTTCGGGCAGCGATCCATAATCACCGTCATGCCCGCATCCTGTGCCAGCACCGCCGCCTGTTCATTAATCACCCCCAACTGAAGCCATAGCGTATCCGCGCCCGCCGCGATCGCTTCCTGCGCGACGCCCCATGCGGCTTCAGAATTGCGAAACACATCCACCATATCGATTTTCCCGGGCACCTCAGCCAGGGTGGCATAAGCCTGCTGTCCCAGCAGCGTTTTACCCGCCAGTTTCGGGCTGACCGGGATCACCTCGTAACCCTGATCGAGTAAATACTTCATCACCCCATAACTCGGGCGCTCCGGGCGATCGCTTGCGCCCACTAAAGCGATTCGCCGGGTGCGTGTCAGCACATCTCGAATTGTCTGATCGTTCATTGTTATCTCCTTTCTGGCCTGCGTTGAGTGTAGATTGGCCTGGTGGTTCACGGCTAAGCCGGCAGCGAAATTAATTGAACCGGCGCACGAATAAATATGTTCAAATGTAAATTAACTGCCATAATGTAAGAATTTGCTACACACCTTCCCTTGCGCCCACTGCTACTGGAGTTGAAATGAAGCTGTCGCTGGCTGTCACGGGGTTGTTAACACTCCTCGTCTCGGCGTCTTGTTCTGCCATCACCTTAAAGCTCGATCCGCAGATTGACCTGTTAGTGCTGGATGGCCGAAAAATTTCAGGCTCGCTCCTCAAAGGCGCTGACAGCTTAGAGCTGGATCGCGGTCAGCATCAGTTTCTGTTTCGGGTTGAAAAGCAGCGCAACGATCGGCCGGATATGGTTCAGCGCTACCAGTCGGTACCGATGATCGTTACGTTTACCGCCGCCGCCAAAACCATCACCATTAAGCTGCCGCCACTGGAGACGAAACGCGAGCGTTACCATTTCGATCGCAGCCTCAATTTCCAGCTGGTGGATGAGCACGGCAAAGAGATTATCAGTATGCGTGACCATCTGCCGGCCAGCGCCACCGCGGATATGGAAAAGGCGATGCTCAACTATAATCGCACCGGTCAGGTCGCCTCCGTGCCGCAGTTTGCCCGGCAGGTAAAGAGTTCCGCCCCCTCCGCCCGGTTAACTGCCGATCTTGCCTGGACCACCCAGGCGGAATTGCCCTCGCTACACCGCTGGTTTCAGCGTTTCGATGAAGCAACCCGCCAGCAGTTTATGACGCTGGTCAAAATGTTGCGTACGAGTTGATAGAGAGGAAAGGCCAGGGGTAAACTCATGCCACCGATTCTTCCGCATGAGACTTATCAGGAAGCCTTTATGGAACAAACCGTTCGTACCCTTGGCATAAAAAAACATATCGCACTGGTCGCCCATGACCATTGCAAAGCCGCGTTACTCGACTGGGTTAAACAAAACCAGACCGCTCTCGAACCGCATACCCTTTACGCCACCGGCACCACCGGCACGCTGATCAATCGGCATACCGGTTTAACCGTTAACGCCATGCTGAGTGGCCCGATGGGCGGCGATCAGCAGGTTGGCGCAATGATCTCCGAAGGCAAAATTGATGCGCTGATGTTTTTCTGGGACCCGCTGAATGCGGTGCCGCACGATCCGGATGTCAAAGCGCTGCTGCGCCTGGCGACCGTGTGGAACATTCCGGTCGCCACCAACCGCTCAACCGCCGACTTCATTATTCAGTCGCCGCTGTTTGCCGGCGCGGTCGATATTATGATCCCCGATTATCAGCGCTACATGGCAGAACGCCTGAAGTAATTCAGGCTTTGCGCAGCACCGGTACACCGAGTTCGCGGAACTGTTCGACAAATACCGACGGCTGCGCTTTATCGAACATCAGCCAGACCTGCTGACGCGCCCGCGTCAGCGCCACATAGGCCAGACGTCGCTCTTCTGCATCCGGGAACGCTTCCGGCTGCGGTAACAATCCCTGTTCGATGATCGATTCGCGCGCCGCCGCAGGAAAGCCTTCTTTCCCCTGCTGTAAGCCGAGCAGAATCACGTAATCTGCCTGCTGTCCTTTACTGGCGTGAATCGTCATAAAATCCAGCTTGAGCTTTGGCCAGCGGGTCTTCGCTTTCTCCAGCAGTTCCGGTCGCAGGTAGTGGTAACGCGCCAGCAGCAGGATCCGTTCCTCCGGTTTTGCGTAGCCGCTGAGCTTGTTCAGCAGCCCTTCAAGCTGATCCTGCGCCAGCAGCGAAATCGACTTTTTATTCCCCCTGGTCACGCTGTTAAGCGGTTTGCGTAACTGCTGTGGATTTTGCTGCACAAAGCGATTGGCGATCTCTCCAATGCGATCGTTGAAGCGATAGGTGGTGTCCAGCACACAGCGATCGCCTTCACCAAAATAGTGATGAAAGGCGGTGGTCAGCGACATTTCTGCCCCGCTGAAACGGTAGATCGCCTGCCAGTCATCTCCCACCGCAAACAGCGAGGTACGCTTATTCTGCTGGCGTAATGCGGTCAGCAGCGCTGCGCGTTGCGGGGAAATATCCTGGAATTCATCGACCAGAATATGTTTCCACGGGCTGATGAAACGGCCCTTTTCCAGTATCGCAATCGCCTGGTGAATCAGGCCGGAAAAATCGACTGCGCCCTCCTCTTTCAGCGCACTCTTCCAGGCTTTCAGCAGCGGAGCCATTAGCCGGATGCGTTTGCTGAACAGGTCGCGCGTTTCGTCCGGCACTTCAGCAATCATCGCCGCCTGGGCGCCGCCGTGCATCCGCATCAGGCTCAGCCAGCGCTCCAGTCGCGTTGCCAGCCGGTTAGCCAGCCGGTCATCCTGCCAGAACGCGCCGTCCGGCAACTCCCACTCCAGCTCATCACGCAGCCATTGCCGCCAGCCGTTGGCCTGCGCTTTCTTCTCACTGCACTGCTGACGCCAGTGCTGAATCAGTAAGGCGCGGCGAGCCTCGGTATCGCTCTCCAGTTTACTGATCGCCGGCTGCTTATTACTGCCTTCGCGAATAATGTGCAGCGCCAGCGAATGAAAGGTACGCGCCTGAATCTCGCTGGCACCCAGTCGGGACTGGATCCGATCGTTCATCTCCTCCGCAGCCTGTCGGCCAAAGGCCAGCAGCAGGATTTGATCGGCGCTGGCCAGCCTGCGCTGCATCAGCCAGCCTGCCCGCGCCACCAGCACCGAGGTCTTACCGCTACCGGCACCCGCCAGCACCAGCAACGAAGCCTCACCGTTCACCACGGCTTCACTCTGGGCGGTATTCAGCGGCGTCGTTTCTACGCTGGCAAAGAAATCGTGGTAACGCGTCAGCATGGCGGCGGTCCAGTCACGGTTACGCTGACGCAGTGCCGTCTCGCCCTGCTCCAGCCAGCGCTGGCAAAATTCCAGGTCATCACGACAGGTGGCAAACTCATTGAGGCGGGTCAGCGGCAAGGGTAAGGCATCGAACTGTTTCACGATCTGCGCTTTTAAATCCTGCAGCTCACTGCGATTGAGCCAGCGATCCTGGGTGCTAAACGCTTCAATCGCGCTACGCAGCGCTTGCAGAACCTCACTGCACACCTCGCTCATCTCCAGGCTCCACTGCTGCCAGGATTGCAGCAGATAGTGGTGAAAACGCTGCGTTTCCTGCCATTCCGTCCCGTGCAGCCGGACCACTTTTTCGTCAGCCAGTAAAAATTCCAGTTCACCCCACACCAGCCCGCGCTTGCAGGTGATATCCAGCAGCTGGTTAAAAGGGATCAGGTACTCATGCTTATCGCCGCTGACTTCCACGCCAGCCGCCATCAGACGGACCCGATTGTAAGGATGCTGGGCAAGTCGTTTGCCCATGGAGGTTGCTTTCAGTTCCACGCCGACACCAACGACAGAGAATAGGATTAGGGGGAGTTTACCTGTCAGACCCTTGGCGCTCCAGCCTTAAAACAGGCTAAACTTGGCGTCACATCTTGCGGAATGCAAAAGGAAAAAAATGTCATGCGCACCGTCTTAAACGTTCTTAATTTCGTTCTGGGTGGCTTTTTCACCACCCTGAGCTGGCTGTTTGCCACCTTAATCAGCATTGTGCTGATTTTTACCCTGCCGCTGACCCGCTCCTGCTGGGAAATTACCAAACTGTCGCTGTTGCCATTTGGCAATGAAGCGGTGCATGTCGACGTGCTGCGCCCGGAAAACCGGAGTCACATCATGAACACCGGCGGAACCTTCCTGAATATCTTCTGGCTGATCTTCTTTGGCTGGTGGCTCTGCCTGTCGCACATTTCGGTCGGCATTGTGCAGTGCATCAGCATCATCGGCATTCCGGTCGGTATCGCTAACTTCAAAATTGCCGCGATTGCGCTGTGGCCGGTAGGACGCCGCGTCGTATCGGTGGAAGAGGCGCGTGCCGCGCGCGAAGCCAATGCCCGTCGCTATTAGTATGATGTCGAAAAGCCTGCCCGGCTGGCGGCAGTATCTGTTTAACAGTACCTGGCGCTACCTGCTGCGCATTCTGTTTGCGCTGAGCGGGTGTGCCGCCATTCCCTGGTGGCTGCACCAGATTGAGTGGACCATCCCGCTGACGCTGGGCGTGGTGGCCGCGGCGCTGGCGGATCTTGATGATCGGCTAGCCGGGCGGCTAAAGAATCTGCTGATCACCCTGCTCTGCTTCTGTATCGCTTCGGTGTCGGTTGAACTGCTGTTTCCCTACCCGCTGGCGTTTATTGCCGGACTGGCGATCTCCACCTGGGGCTTCATTCTGCTGGGGGCGCTCGGTCAGCGCTACGCCACCATTGCCTTTGGTGCCTTGCTGATTGCGGTCTATACCATGCTCGGCATCGGGTTGTTCAGCCAGTGGTATATGCAGCCGATTCTGTTGCTGGTGGGCGCGCTCTGGTACAACCTGCTGACCCTGCTCGGTCACCTGATGTTTCCGGTTCGGCCGGTTCAGGAACAACTGGCGGGCAGTTTTTCCCAGCTGGCGCGTTATCTGGATGCCAAAGCCAATCTGTTCGATCCTGATGCTGGCGAACAGGATGATGCGACCTTTATTGATGCCGCGATGGTCAACAGCCAGCTCGTCGCCCAGCTCAATCTGACCAAGACCACTCTGCAGAGCCGGTTGCGTGGCGATCGCGGTTCACGTGGTACCCGGCGCAGTCTGCACTACTACTTTGTGGCGCAGGATATCCATGAACGTGCCAGCTCCTCTCATCTGCAATATCACCTGCTGCGTGGTGACTGGCGCTATAACGAGATCCTGTTCCGCTTCCAGCGCTTACTCAATATGCAGGCCCAGGCCTGTCGGCAGCTGGCGCACTCTATTTTAATGCGTGAACGCTGGGTGCACGACAGCCGGTTTGAGCGGGCATTTGAACGGCTGCAAAAAGCCATAGAACGCCTTGAGCAGCGTGAGCCAGAGGCCACCCATACCCGTGCGCTTTACTGGCTGCTGCGCAACCTGCAGGCGATTGACGCCCAGTTGGCCTCTATCGAATCAGAGCAGACGCTGGCAGGCGACGATCCGCAGCACAGCGACAATCTGCTGTCACGCGAAGGTCTGAGCGGCTGGAGCGATATCAGGCTGCGCTTCAGTCGCCACCTTACCCCCGCTTCGGCGCTGTTCCGCCACGCGGTGCGGATGTCGGTGGTGCTGTGTATCGGTTACGGCTTCATTCAGATCACCTGCCTGGAGCGAGGCTACTGGATACTGCTGACCAGTCTGTTTGTCTGCCAGCCCAACTACAATGCGACACAGCGGCGGCTGGCGCTGCGTATTGGCGGGACGCTGGCCGGGATCGCTATTGGTCTGCCGGTGCTCTGGCTGGTGCCCTCGGTCGAAGGGCAACTGATTCTAATCGTGATCAGCGGGGTGCTGTTTTTCGCCTTCCGACAGGTGCAGTATGCGCAGGCCACGCTGTTTATCACGCTGCTGGTGCTGCTCTGTTTTAACCTGCTCGGCGAAGGATTTGAGGTGGCTTTACCGCGGGTGGTCGATACGCTTTTGGGCTGCGGTCTGGCCTGGCTGGCCGTCGCCTTTATCTGGCCAGACTGGCGCTTCCGTCAGCTACCGGCGGTAGCAGAACGCACCTTACAGGCCAACTGCCGCTATCTGGATGCGATTATGGAGCAATACCATCAGGGCAAAGATAACCGCCTGGCTTATCGCATCGCCCGGCGGGATGCGCATAATGCCGATGCCGAACTGGCGTCGGTGGTCTCCAACATGAGCAGTGAAAGCCGTACCAGCCAGACAATGCGTGATTCCGCTTTTCAGTTGCTGTGCTCAAATCACTCTTTCCTGAGCTACATCTCTGCACTGGGTGCGCATCGCGATAAAATTAGCGAACCGGAACTGCTCAAACTGCTGGATGATACGGTCTGTTATGTTGAGGATGTGCTGCAAACGGATGTCGTCAGCGATCAACAGGCTGAGACGATGCGTCATCAACTGGCTCAGCGGATCAGCCAGCTGGCCGCCGATGCGGATACACGCGCGCCACTGGTATTGCAGCAACTCGGCTTGCTGGTGGCGCTGATGCCTGAAGTCGCTCGCCTGCGCCGCACGCTTAACGCCGATTAGTTTACGCCGCCTTTGGGATTCAGCGTCATCAGTACGGTGCGCTGAAACCAGGCATTGAGTTCCGCCCTGACCGCCTGTGGCAGGGCGGCATAGTGATGGCCCGATATCGCCCCCTCCAGCGCCAGCAGCGTCTGTAGCCCGACATGCTGGTTTACCGCTTTCAGCTTCAGCCAGCATTGCTTAGCGCCGATCTCATACAGATGCTGCACGTTCAGAATACCCGCCTCATGTAACATCATCTCCATACGCACACTGAGATTAGGCAGATCTTTTAAGCGCAGTGATAACTGCTTACGCTGCTGCTCTTCCCTTGCGGTCTCCAGTGACGCAGCGGATAACGTCAGCAGATGCGCTGGCGCATGCCATAAAGCGTCATCAACCCGATAGTAGTTAAGGCTGACCAGTACGCCACGCTTACGAAAGATTAATGGCTCGAGTGGACGCTGTGCGATGTATTCACGCAGTGGCTCGCTGGCGCGCAGATAGAGTGCGTCATTATTTACCAAAGCAAAAACTACCCGTTCGACAGCCAGCGCATAGCCACCAAACTGGGTTCGCGACTCGATCGAGCCCAGCGGGGCCAGCTGCGCTCTGGAACGTTCAATGATCGGATTTAACTTTTTCATCACATCACCTCCGTGTTATAGAAATATCTGAAATTATGTTTGGTTTCAGATAATTAGAAGATAGGAAAAAGCCTTATCCGGTTCAATGAATTAATAGCGGTTCCGCTAACCTTGTGACGTTTTTGCGAGGCGTTATCAGAAATTTGGGTTGATCTTTATGCGTAACGCCAGTACTGTATATTCATACAGTCCACTGCTGAGTGATTAACTTATGCGAACACAACATCCGAACAATGCACGCTATGCTCATCATTACGCGTCCTCTTCCGTATCCGCTTCTCAGCATGGCTGGATTACTGAGTTACGCTATAGTGAGCAGCCCGGAATGATGCAGATGTTACTGTTGCCGCTGTTGCAGCAGCTGAGTCAGCAGTCGCGCTGGCAACTGTGGTTAACCCCTGCGCATAAGCTGAACCGTGCCTGGTTACAGCAGTCCGGCTTGCCGCTGGATAAGAGCATGCATATTGCCGATTCTGAGCGTATGAACGCAGTTGAGGCGATGATAAAAGCGCTGCGTACCGGAAATTACAGTGTCGTTCTGGCATGGATTCCGTACGAACTGGATGAAGATGAACGACGTCAACTGGAAAATGCAGCGGCCGAAGGCGATGCCCTGGGATTGATTTTGCGATCGAGTGGAACACCCGAAGCGCCTCTGGGACCACAAAATGCGCTAAAAATTCAGTCGGATTTGTTTCATTAAGTAAAAGTCGGAACTTTCTCAAGCTATATTTCTTATCTGTCGTCGCTAAACCACTGATTCTGTTAGTTCGAGCGTTGACAATGGTTTAGCAGGTTTTTTGGCTATTGATCCGCGACGATAATACCAGGCTAATTGTTAGAATTTGTGTATAAATCTCTGTTTTTTTACAGAAGCGCCTCACATCATACTTGTAAGTTTCCAATCTCGTTGTAGACTTTATCTCGCCAGGGTGCTCAATAACCTCCGTTTTTTTGCGGTAGAGTCATAAGCGAGCGTTTTGACCCGGCGAAGGATTAAACCAAGAGCAACCTTTTTGCTCATTGCCTATTTGGATGATAACGAGGCGCAAAATGAAAAAGACAGCTATCGCAATTGCAGTGGCACTGGCTGGCTTCGCTACCGTAGCGCAGGCCGCTCCGAAAGATGACACCTGGTACACCGGTGCTAAACTGGGCTGGTCTCAGTACCACGACACTGGTTACTACGGTAACGGTTACCAAAACAATGACGGTCCAACTCACGAAAGCCAGCTGGGTGCAGGTG
>Ga0308163_10004116_pt1 | contig 11787 bp, 13 predicted proteins | sample PhyTR1_FD_201037 | JGI IMG/M metagenome (GOLD analysis project Ga0308163, IMG submission 201037) | Phyllosphere microbial communities from UC Gill Tract Community Farm, Albany, California, United States - DLSLT.R1 | ecosystem: Host-associated > Plants > Phyllosphere > Unclassified | place: USA... | reverse complement strand
ACGAGACCCAGGTAACTGGGTTGCTGAAGACCCGCCTGCCGAAGACGCAGCTCACCAAGGTAGACTGCAAGAAGGTCGATGGGCTGTGCGAGGTCACGGCCGGGGCGAACCTCTTCTACGTCAACCACGGCGCGCGCTATCTCATCATCGGCCGTGTTTATGACATGGAGACGCGCCAGGATCTGACCGCGGCGCGGCTTCTTGAGATAAATCCCGACATGCTGGTGGGCGGCGCTGCGAAGGCCAATGCTGCAGCGGCCGGGGCACCGGACGAGGCCGTTCCTGAAGTGTCGGCGGCGCGGGGAGGTGTCGGCAGGACCACATTACCGGCACGTCCCGCGGCGCTCAACCTGACGGGCTTGCCTTCGGATGGCGCGATCGTCTGGGGCAACCGCGCCGCCAGGCAGACCGTCACCGTGTTCACGGACTTCCGCTGCGGTTACTGCCGCGCTCTCACTAACGTCCTTCGCAGCATGGACGTGCGGGTCGTCGAACGACCGATCTCGGTTCTTGGCAGCCGGGACATCGCCGACCGGGTCTATTGCTCGAAAAATCAGGAAGAGGCGCTCCACGCAGCCTATGCAGGCGAGCCGTTCAAGGCGCCGGGTTCGTGCGATACCAAGGGGCTCGATGCCAATGAGAAGTTCGCCCAGAAACACGGGCTGAGCGGGACGCCCGTCATCGTACGAAGTGACGGCGCGATGCTCGAGGGCTACCGTCCCAAGGAGTTCCTGGAAGCCTGGCTCAAGGGCGCCAAGTCGTGAGCGGCCGGTTCATTCGATCGGCGACAATCCGTGTGTTCATGGGCACCGCAACACTGGCAGCGCTGAACGGCTGCGCCACGTTCGGCGGCAATGTCAGCGGCAGCTTCTCCTGTGCCGCGCCCGACGGCATCTGCGCGCCCTCCTCGTCAATCGACGATCGCGCCCTGGCCATGATCGCAGCGGACAACGCTGCCGCCGATGTCTCGCCTGCCGGCGCAACTCGACCAAAAACGGCGCGCACGGTCGCCGTCGGTCAGCGCTTGTCGATCGGTCAGCCTGACCCACGGCGCACCCAGGAGCGTGTGCTGCGCATCGTGTTCCAGCCCTATATCGATGAGCAAGGCCGGCTGCACGAAGCGAGCGCCATCCATGCGGTCGTCCAGAGCGGGGAGTGGCAACAGCAGGCTCTGGCGTCTGCAACCGCCATCCCGGATCGTCATGCGAGGGCGATCGTGCCCGCGCCGATATCGCTTGCCGAAGTTGTCGATCGTGCCGATCCGGCGACTGCCGACGTGGCGGCCGTCGATCCAAATTTGCCAGATCCCGCCGCGATCGCTGCTGCCCGCGGCCGCGCGGTGGATCCGGTTGAAGCGATCAAATCCGAGGTTGCGGCCCGTCTGGCCCCCAAGGCGGGCCGCACGCCCACGCTGCCGGCGCCTGAAGCCCAGGCGAGACCGATCCCGCGCCGGGTTGAGGGGGCGCCAGTCTCGGCTTCCGCCGCAGGGCGCGAGGATACTGGCCTGCGTCCAAAACCCGCCAGCGTTGTCGCCATACCCCAGCCGAAGATCACCGCCGGGCAAGAGGCCGCGGCCCGTGTGAAAGCGAGCCCCGGATATCAGGCAGGCGCGGCCCAGGCGGAGGACAGCGCGCGCGCTACCGCTGCGCAGTCGGTGCTTCCCGACGCCAAGCCCTCCGTCAAACCGACCGTTCGAGCGACCGGTTTCCCCGCCGCCGTGCCGGAGGATAACTAACATGGCGAGAGCGTTTTTCGACGATCTGCTGGCTGGGGTGTTCGGCGATAGCAAGAGGCCGGATACGCAGCGGCCGGACCTGGCGGTGCCGATGCTGGCGCATTGGCTGCCCTATCGGAGCTACGACCCGAAGACCGGCATCTTCTACAACAGTGCGTCACGCGGTTTCGTCATTGAGGCCGCGCCGCTGGTCGGGGCGGATGAGCGCACTGGCGAAATCCTCGCGCAGTTCCTCTCGGAAGGGATACCGGCGCCTGGCTGCCTCCAATTCCACCAATGGATGTCACCGCGGATCGGTGAGCGGCTGTCGAAATGGTATCTGCCGCGCTACTCTGCGCGCGGCGTCTACGAGCGTATGGCGAAACACCGCGTCGATTTTTTGACGAACGGTGTGTGGGAGTCGCTCTCGGCCGACGCCCCCTTCTGCTTGCGCAATCACCGTGTCGCCATCTCGTATTCGACGCCCGAGTCCTCGAGCGTGTCGATCGAGCAGATCGTCTCGGTGATGGAGTCACTGATCTCCTCGCTGGCGTCGATCAACGTCACTGCCCGCAATATGGACCCGGTCGCGCTGATCGGATGGATCGACGATATCACCTCGCCGACCACGGCCGCCGGTGACGACGCGGTCAGCTACAACCCGCTCGACCCAATCGCTGACCAGGCCATTCGCCGGGACATCGAGCTGCACGTTGAGCCGGATCGGATGCTGCTGCGCACCGAGCGCTTTCGCCCGACCGGCAAGACGGTCATGGGCGCGCCCGAGATCGGGGAGATTTATCCCGACGTGTTCGACGTCCGGTCGTTCTCGGTGCGCAATCTCCCGACCCGTTGGGCGCCCTGGGACGTGGCGCGCCTGATCGGCGACATGTTCACCGACAAGCTCCGCATGCCATGCCCGGTGGCGACGAACCTCTGCATCGATTTCCCCGACGCCCAGGCCTCGACCAACAAGGCCAGCTACAAGTTCATGCGGACGACCAGTCTGGCGGATTCCAAGTCGTCGAAGTTTCTGCCGCAGCTGCGCGATCAGTCCCAGGAATGGCGCTACGTCAACGAGGAGATCCGGCAGGGCCGCAAGCTCGTCCGCGTATTCTTCAGTGCCACCGCCTTCTCGCCGAAAGGCAAGGGCGACAGCAACGAGCGCGTGCTCAAATCGGTCTATCGGGCGGCGGGCTGGGACCTGCTCGACGACCGCTACCTGCAGGTGATGGGCCTGCTCTGCGCGATGCCGATGACGATGGCCAATGGCCTCTCGAAGGATCTCGAGCGCATGAAGCGGATGCGCACCCTGCTGACCACCACGGCCGCGAACCTGGCACCATTGCAGGGTGAATATCTTGGCGGATCGGTGCCACACCTCCTCCTGATCGGGCGACGGGGCCAACCTTTCTTCTGGAGTCCGTTCGAGAACACGGCGGGCAATCACAACGTCGCGGTGTTCGGCAAGTCCGGCTCCGGCAAGTCGGTGGCGCTGCAGGAGCTGTGCGGTTCGCTCTGCGGCGCTGGCGCGAAGGTCGTGGTGATCGATGATGGCCGCTCCTTCGAGCATTCTGCCAAACTGCAGGGCGGCGCTTTCGTCGAGTTCACGATGAGCTCGGGCTTCTGTCTCAATCCCTTTTCAATGATCGACCAGGCCCAAGCGGCCGAGGACGAGGATTATCTCCTCGACTGCATGGCCATGCTCAAGGCGATCATCAATCAGATGGCGCGGCACATCAACGTGCTCGACGACACCGAGCGCGGCTTGATCGACGGCGCGGTCAACCAGGTATGGGATCAGCATGGCAGCCGCGGCTCCATCGACCTCGTCATCGAGGCGCTCGATGCCACCGGCAATGGGCTCGCCACCAACCTGGGGATCGCAATGCGACCCTTCTCCTCCGCGGGCACTTACGGCCGCTTTTTTCAGGGCGAGGTGTCGTTTGAGCTGAAAGCCCAGCTCACCGTATTCGAGCTGTCCGACCTCTCGGCCCGCGAAGAGCTGCGCGGCGTCGTCCTGACTGCGATAATGTTCATGTCGCAGCAGATGATGCGCAAACTCGATCGCTCGATCCCCAAGGCGCTGCTGCTCGATGAGGCGTGGCAGATGCTGCGCGGCGGCGCGATGGCCGACTTCATCGAGACCTATGCCCGCACCTGCCGGAAGTACGGTGCGTCGCTGGTGACGGCGACCCAGTCGCTCAACGACTATTACAAGTCGGCCGGCTCGATCGCCGCGTTGGAAAATTCCGACTGGTTCGTAATCCTGCAGCAAAAGCCGGAGACCATCGCGGACTTCAAGAAGCACGATCGTTTCGAGATGGACGATTACACAGACGCGCTCCTCCGCTCGCTGAAGCGCAACGGTTTCGAATATTCGGACATCATGATCAAAGGCCCAGACACGCTCGCTGTCGGACGCCTGGTGCTCGATCCCTACTCGGCAGCCTTGTTCTCCTCGAGCCCAAAGACGTTCGCCGCAATCGACGCGCTGATCGCTGAAGGCATGAGCATGGATGAAGCGATCGAGCGGATCGCCTTCCCCGACAATCCGGAAAAATGGGTCAGCAATCTCGCCCCTGGGGACGAGATCGCGATGGCTGCGGAGTAGCAAGATGACGAGCGACATCAGCAAGGCGGCAAGCGTCGGAACGGGCAGGGCGAAGCGATCGGAGTGGCGTTCGGTCGCCTATTTCACCCTGCATGGTCTCGGCTTTGTCGGCTCGACGCTCCTGATGACCTGGGGGTTGTTCTTCCTCTTCTTCCTCGCCCTTGGCGGCTTTTCGTTCGACGGCTTCATCCATCAAATCAACAATCTGACCAGCCGCTACGTCGTGGCGGACGCGGCGCGCACCGGCGCCTTCCTCAACATGTTCGCCATCGCTCACATGATTCTGTCCGCAGCGATCGTCACTCTCCGCCGCGACAGGATCCTCCCCGAGCGCAAATCTGAAGGAGAGCGTCATCATGGCTGAACAGCCCGAACTCGATCTTCCGCCGGTTCCAGCGCCCATACCGCGCGGAGCGACAGCCGTGCGCAAAGCAGGGTTCGGTGGATTTAGCCGGCAGCAGATGTTGATCGGTGTGTTGCTACTCGCTCTGACCATCTGGGCGATGTGGGTCACGCGCGCCCTGACGACGCCCAAGGAAGAACATATCGTTTCGGCGCGCTTGTCAGCGTTGGTCGGCGACTATGTCGAGGCACAGCGCTTCTCGGGTTCGCCGCCCGAGCGCGTACAAGCCGAGATGCGGGCGTTTATGGCCTCGCTCGACAAGGAGCTTCAGCGGCGCAGCGCCTCGGGTCAGGTCGTGCTCGTCGGCGAAGCGGTTCTGACCAAGAACGTGCCTGACATCACCGACAGCCTGAAGACAGCAGTTTTTGCGGCGGGCGTGCCCGTCCCCAAGCGCGCATCCGTCGAGGAACTCCAGCACCTTCAGGCACTGTCGAGCGCGCAGGCGGGGATTGCCGCTCGCCCACCGCAGCCCTCGACACCGCAGGGGCCGACTGACCCGATGGGGATCGCCTCAGCCCTGCCGCTGCAGCCTGAGGGGCAGATGCCGCCGATCGGCCCGGGCGCGTCCGTCGCAACCTTTGGAGGGCCAGATGGCAACGGTCGTCAGTGACCCGAAGTTTGAGGGCTGGCGGCCGCGCAAGCGGCTGTGGCTCCTCCTCGCGCTCGCGATTGGCGGGTCCGTCGGTTTTGGGGCGATCGCCAGCTGGCGCGACAGCCATGTGCTTTTGATCAACGCCTCGGATTCTCTGCCCAATTGGGCGTTCCTGATCCGTCGTCACCAGCTTCCCGCCCGCGGCGACTATGTCTTCTTCGATCCACCGCGCAGCGCGCTGCTGCTGCGCCACTTCGGGTCGAAACCCCAGATGTTCGGCAAGATCGTCTACGGCATGCCAGGCGACGTGGTAGCTCACGAAGGCGCGGCCGTTACGATCAACGGTGCGCCGATCGGGCGGATGAAGCCACGGACGAAGACGGGTGACCCACTGACGCCGGGAGCAGTCGGCGCGATTCCGGCCGGTTGCTACTATGCCGGTTCTCCGCACCCGGACGGTTTCGACAGCCGCTATGCCGAGATCGGGTTGGTCTGTGGCCGGCAGCTTATCGGCGTCGGGGAGCCGGTGTTGTGAAGCGGATCCTCGCCGGGACTGCGGGTTGCGTGCTCTTGGGCGTCGCCGTCTTTGTCGCCGGTCCGATGCGGACGGAGGCCCGCGATTATGGGCAGGCTGGTCAGGCGTTTCCGGTCATCGAGCCTGACCTGCTTTCCACCATCGAAGGACGGCTCAAGCGCGCCGAAGCGAGCGGCGAACTCGCGCGGACCAACCAGATGTTCGCCAAGCGCGTCGAGGCGAAGGTGCGCCGCCCGACGCCGGTGGCGGGCATTACGCCGGCGATCGCCGCCCGTGAGTGGGACTATGATCCGGCTGTACGGCTTGAGCGCGACATTCACGACCAAAAGGGCAATCTGATTGCGTCTGCGGGGCAGACCATCAACCCGCTCGATTTCGTTGCGGTCAAGCAGGCGCTCGTCTTCATCGATGGCGACGATGCCGCTCAGATAGCGTGGGCGACCGGTCGCTTCACCGACCTCAACGCCAAAATCATCTTCGTTAGCGGGTCACCGCTCGAGGAGATGACCAACCGGAAACGGCGCTTCTTTTTCGACCAGGCCGGCAAGCTGACCTCCCGGTTCGGCATTGAACATACGCCAGCGGTGGTGCGCCAGACCGGCCGGGTCATGCGGGTGACCGAACAGGTGCTGCGTCCGGGAAAGCCAAGCTGATGCCCCTCTGGCTCGACTTGCTGCGCACGCCAATGGCCGCGCCCGAGACGCCGTCCCTTCGCCGGATGCGGCTGATCTGGCAGACCCTGTGCCTCTCATCCGCCCTTGTGGTGGGGTTGTTTCGGCCGATCCATCGCGCCCTCGGCCAGCTCGCGCCGCTGACGGCAGCGTTCCTCATGATCGTGACGGTTTGCTGGACGGTTTTCTACCTCGTTCGGAAACACCGCGCCGACACTTCCTTCCTCGACCTCAGTGGGAGCGCCGAATGATGCGCGCCCTGAGATACTCCTTCGGCGCCGTACTGATCCTGCTGCTGGCATTTGCGCTGTCGCCTCGGGCAGAGGCGGCGCCCACCTGCCATGGCAAGTTCGTCAATCCGATTACAGATGTCTGCTGGTCGTGCCTGTTTCCGCTCTCGGTTGGAGGCTTGAAGATCTGGCCAAGCAGCCGGCCGGACCCCAGCAATCCCGCGTCGCCGGTCTGCGCCTGCGCCGATCCGCTGCCGCGCATTGGTATTTCCGTGGGTTTTTGGGAGCCAGCACGCCTTGCCGACGTGACCATGAAGCCCTGGTGCTTCCCCAATCTCGGCGGCATCCGCATCGCGCCGGGCTTCGACATTGGTCAGGGCTACTTGGCTGGTCCCTCGATGGTCGGCGGCCGCTCGCAAAGCACCGCCAAGTGGCACGTTCACTGGTACGTCTACCCGCTGCTGTATTGGATGGAGATCCTGACCGACTTCGTCTGCTTCGAGCAGGCTTCGTTCGACATCGCCTATATGACGGAAGTCGATCCGCTTTGGCAGGATGACTCGCTCGCCGCGCTGATCAATCCAGAGGCGATCGTCTTTGCAAATCCGATCGCCCAGGCGGCCTGCGCGGGCGACTGCATCGCCGGCACCGTCGGCCTGCCGCTCGATCCGCTCTTCTGGTGCGCGGGCTGCCAGGGCTCGATGTATCCGCTCAACGGCAACATCCCGTCTTCGATCGGACATGTCCAATCCTCGCGGCTCGCGTTGTCGCGCTTCGCGTTCAAGATGCATCGCGAGGCGCTCGCCTGGGGCACGATGGGATCCGCAGGGCTCTGCAAGAAGTACCTCATGCCGATCATGCGGAAGCAGCAATATCGCTTTCAGATGGTCAATCCAATCCCGACCGTGAGCGGCCGCTTTGCCTGCTCAGCGATCGGAGCGTCCACCATGCCGCCCGATGCGGGACGTGCCTATCCCGCCGGTGGCGAGGACATGGGCTATCTCGTCTGGCGCAAACGCAACTGCTGCGTGTTCTAGGGGATTTGCGATGCGCCTTCTCACCATGGGCATCCTCGCCCTTGTCGGAACGGCCACGATCTCGGCGGTCCTTGCGCAGACCGTCGACGGCATCGACGTCCAGGCCGTGAAAAAGCGCGCGGCCGACCTCGCGGCTGACGCGCAGGCGTTTGTCGAGCAGGTGAAGGATCGCGGCGACCAGTTTCGCGAAGAGGCGGTGACCATCAGGGACGCAGGCACCGACAACATGCGGCGCGTTGCCTCGACCGACCTTCCCAAAGGTCCTGCGGGCGCCGTGGATTTTGACGAGATCGTCCAGGGCGCGGCGAAGAACGCAAGCGCCCGGGGCGGGGAAGCGCCGCAGTTTATCGCCTTTGCCAGCCTCTCGATGCCGGACGCCGCGCTCAAGCAGATGGTTCGCGACACGGCCAGCGCCGGCGGGGTGGTCGTGTTTCGAGGCTTCCCCAATAATTCGGCTAAGGAGTTTGTCGCTCGGATCAGCAAGGTGGTCGAACAGGGTCAGTTTGCCAGCATCGGCATCGATCCGCGGCTCTTCCGCGCCTTCGATGTGCAGGCGGTGCCGACCTACGTGGCCGTCTCTTCGGATTTCGATCTGTGCGCGGGCTTCACGTGCACGACGAAGCTGCCGCCCTTTGATCGCATGATTGGCAACGTGACCGTCGACTATGCGCTTTCCACGTTCGCCGGTGGGAACGGTCCAGGTGCACGGGTGGCAGCTGTTGCGCTTTCGAACATGAAGCGCGCGCACCCGTGATTGCGCGCCGCTTCATCTCTGGCCTGTGCGCGGTGCTGATCGTCGCCGAACCAGTTGCGGCGCAGCAGATGACCGTCGAGCAAGCACGCGCTGAGGGAAAGGCGATGGCACAGGACAAGCGCAACGACAGCTCGTTGGTGCCGTCGAGCGACGCCCAGGCGCGGGCGGTGCCAGGGTATACGGGCACCAGCCAGCCTCAGACCACCTACTTCGACGATCCTGACAAGCTGGTCGCCGATGCTCAGGCCCTGAAATCCACCGACCAGAGCTACCGCGTGACGACCGACGCGGATCGGACTCGCCCCACCTTCACCAACGCCGAAATCCTGGCGACGACCAACCGCGCGACGACGGTCGAGAACGACCCGTCCGCCTATCTCGACGGGCAGAATATCTCCTCAGGATCCGGGACCTGCACGCCGCTGCCTCCGGGTAGCGGGACGGAAGGCTATTACGAAGCCAGCTGCAACAGCGGGACCAAGGTCGATGAGAGCACGGCGGTCTGTAGGACGCCTCTCGTTGTCGACGTCACGCCCGGCACCACGAAATATATCTACACCTGCGAGAACTGGTCGAGGTCGGCCGCGCAGGGCGGTGACAATCGAAACCAGCGCTGCGTCCCTGCCTTCAACGCACCGGTCCAGGCCGGTGTGTGCCGTGAGCGTTCACGGGAGACGGTTCGCTATGATTTCTGCCGCCAGGGCAATCCGCGCTTCTGCACCGAGCCCGACGTCGAAGAGGGTGAGGTCATCACCTACGAATGCGACAGCGCCGCCGTCGCCAGGCCCTACAGCGAGGAGACGGTCGGTCAGGTCATCAACGAGCGCCGCGACGAGAGCATGTGCAACGCGGCGACCGCCGCGCAAACGTGCGAACTTGCTTCTGAGACCTGTGTGGATCCGGAGCCTACTACCCGGACGATCAATGGCGTTGCAGTAACCCGCGCCTGCTGGAACTGGGAGCGTAGCTACAGCTGTCACCAGTTCAGTCAGGCCAACGACTGTTCGGATCTCGAGAACAACCGGCAGTGCACCTATCTGCGCGATGAATGCCTCGACGATCCCCAGAGCGGAGCGTGCAAGGTTTCCGAGAAGATATATAAATGCCCGACCCCGAGCAGCACCGCGCCGGGCGATCAGCAATATATCTGCGGGAACGACGTCTATTGCATCAACGGAGACTGCGAACCGATCGTCCGCGAGGCCTCGACTGAGTTCAGGGACGCTCTGGTGGGGCTCCATGCGTTGGATCAAGCGGGCAAGGAGTTCAACGAAGACGATCTCAGAGTTTTCAGCGGCAAGCGCGAGACCTGCCACAAGCCGGTTTTCGGCCTTATAAATTGCTGTGCCGGCAAGGTGTCGGGCGCGGTGCCGGTGGCGGCGGGCGCTGCGGCACTGGCCGGGGGCCCGGCCGCCATAGCTGCCTTCGCAACCCCGTTCCTCGTGCTGTTCGCCTGCTCCCAGGACGAGATGAAGCTCGATATCAGGGACCGGATGGGCTTTTGCCACAATGTCGGCACCTACTGCTCGTCGAGCTTCCTCGGAATCTGCAAGACCAAGCGAACCGCCTTTTGCTGTTTCGAGAGCAAGCTGTCGCGCGTTCTTCAGGAGCAGGGTCGCGTGGAGCTGAACAAGCCATGGGCCAGTGCCAAGAAGGAGCAGTGCCAGGGCTTCACGATTGATGAGTTCGCGTCGCTCGACCTGTCCGTGATGGATTTCACCGAGGTTTATGCAGACTTCATGGACGCGGCGAAGCTGCCCGACGAGGTCCAGACGATGTCCGACATCCAGGACAAAATTCAGGCTTATTATGATCTCCACGGCAAGTAATCTTCTCGCTTCCGGCGATGGCCCTCCTTGCGATTGGGCGATGACGGTTCTCGAGCTGGCGATCTTCCTCGCCACCTATCGCGCGGTAAAGCCGATCGGTGCCGATGCCTTGTCCGAGCGACTGGGCGGGTGGTTCGAATGCTGTGTAGCGCCCGATGAAGTGAAGGCCGCCACGGCCAATATGGTCAGCCGAGGCTGGTTGAACGCGGTCGGCGGCGGCTTGTCGGCGGCTGAGGAGGGCCGCCGTGTCGCCAGTGCCTTGATGAACGGTGTCATCCGAATGCTCGACCAGGGCACGCGCCTGATCGACGTCGCGCTGATGATGTCGGTGCTTAGGCTTACAAAAGGGGAGCTGGACAATGGTCCTCTTTGAAGCGCCGACCTTCCTAGCGCTCCTGTTGCTCCAGACGGTCCAGTCGCCACCTGCCGCCCACGCTCGTGCCAGCTGCGGCCGGTCGCGCGCCCCAAATGGGTTCGACTGCTGTCTCCACCTAACGCTCAGATCGAGCGCCAACGCCTTCCTCCTCACCCAACCTCCCTCCGCGCAACCTCAGGCCGATGATGAAAGGACGATAGAAGATGCCCCGAAACGCTAGGCTTTCGATGCTTCTGCTCACGCTGTCATTGCTCGGGTCCGCCGCGCCGATCAACGCTCAGGAAACGGGGGCCGCTCGCGACGCGATTGAGCAGGACCTGCCTGACGAGTTCTATTGCGGCGAGCGCAAGCTCGGCCAGTGGTTCTACTGTACCCGTCCAAAGCCCCCCGAAACCAACGCGACCGCCGCACCTGTGCCGGAGACGAGCGCTGCCCAGCGGGTCGCCGCGATCACGAGGCAGCTGGACGAGCTGAGAGCGCGCGCGATCCTTGAGCCGACCGAGGCGAACGTCATCGCCTATGTGCGTTTCCAGCGCGAACAGCTCGACCGCGCATCGACCTTTTCCGACACGTGGCAACGCGCCCTCTGGCAGAACCCGGACCTCGACTACACGCTGCAGCGCCCGGTCTCGACGGTCGGCAAGCGCCTGTGGCTCGACAACCGCAAGGCGGATCGCGACGCGGTGCTCACGAGCCTTGGGCAGCGCTACGGTCTGTTCTACTTTTATGCGCAGAGCTGCGGCGCTTGTGAGGTGTTCGCGCCGATCCTGCGCTCGGTCACCGACAGCCACCGAATGAGCGTGATGGCTGTGTCGATGGACGGCGGTCCGAACAGGGAATTCCCCAACTACGTGGTCGACTCTGGCCAACGCGCGCGCATGGGCGTGCCTGGCAATGAGACGCCGGCGCTGGTCCTCTTCGACACCCAGACCAAACGGACGATCCCCGTTGGATACGGCGTGCTCAGTGCCGACGAGATCATGGATCGGATCTTCATGCTGACCAACACCAAGGTGGGGAGCGACTACTGAT
>Ga0308163_10004115_pt1 | contig 11787 bp, 10 predicted proteins | sample PhyTR1_FD_201037 | JGI IMG/M metagenome (GOLD analysis project Ga0308163, IMG submission 201037) | Phyllosphere microbial communities from UC Gill Tract Community Farm, Albany, California, United States - DLSLT.R1 | ecosystem: Host-associated > Plants > Phyllosphere > Unclassified | place: USA... | reverse complement strand
CCATCGTTTAAAGTATGGCCCCGCGCCTACTGACCAGACCGAACGAAACCGGCGCCTGAGAGGTGCGCTCGGAAAATTTGCACAGCGGGGATAAGTGGATTGCTGATCTGACAGCGGCGATACTGGCCGTGAGCAGGAGGCAAGATGAGCAAGCGACCGCGCCGGAACCACAGCCCGGCGTTCAAGGCGAAGGTGGCACTGGCTGCCGTGAAGGGCGAAAAGACACTGGCCGAATTGGCACAGCAGTATGACGTGCATCCGACTCTCATCAACCAGTGGCGGGCGCGACTGCTGGAGGGCGCGGCGGACGTGTTCGGCGCGGAACCCATCGCAGCCGAGCCTGCAGTGGACATTACGGTGCTGCACGCGAAGATCGGCGAACTGACGCTGGCGAACGATTTTTTGGCTGGTGCGCTCGGGAAGGCCGGTCTGTTGCCGAGCGGGTGCCCGAGGGCACTATTCCAATACGGTCGACCTGGTGAACCGGCGCGAGGAGGAGAACCGCCTCGGCAAGGCCGGCACGCTGGCGGCACAGCTTTCCCGGCTCGACCTCGTGGTGCTCGACGAGTTGGGCTATCTGCCGTTCGCCCGCTCGGGCGGTCAGCTGCTCTTCCATCTGGTCAGCAAGCTCTACGAGCGCACTCCCGTCATCGTCACGACGAACCTGGCCTTTGGCGAGTGGCCGACCGTCTCCGGCGACCCCGAGATGACCACTGCGCTGCTCGACCGCATCACCCACCACTGCGACATCGTCGAGACCGGCAACGACAGTTGGCGCTTCAAGCACCGCAGCTGACGCCCGGGACCACCGGCAGAAGATGCTTCGCGCTGGTTGCGCCTCCGGTCGGGCTACGCCCGCCCTACGCCGCAACCAGCGCGAACGGCACGCCTGCCATACCCGTCACACCGCTCGACAAAGGGGGTCCCTTTTGGACGCCGATAGGGGGTCCTTTTTGGACGCCGATTGACAATCCAGCGTTTCCGAGGCAGATTGTACTCGCAATTTCTCCAGCGAAATCGTCAACCGCTATTGCCCAATTTTGCATTCGAACGGTCTGCTTGACGGGTGCCGATCCCTACCGTTCAGGCTCGTGCCTCGTTCTCGGTGACGTAGCGACGCAGGACACGATTGATCTCGGTCTGATACCCGCGATCGTGGGCATGCTCCTTGAACCACGTGACAATATCGGCATCCAGACGGAGCGTGACCGGCTTCTTGATCGGGCGATAGAGACCAGGCCGGCGGGCATGGTCCCAGGCCTCCGCAGGGGCTTCGGGAATATCCGTCGTATCGATCTTGTTATCAGGGAGGTGCGCCAGTCTGTCGAGCTGGCCCTTAAGCGCTTTCCTGCTCATACCGCTTCCTTTCGTGTGACGTCGCCTTTCTGGCGCTAATGATGCGGACGCGTGCTTCATCGTTGGGTTCGGGATGACTGTGCACGTCGACCAGAACAACTACCGCCCCGACCAGGCCAATCGCATGCCAACGTTGCTCGTGACCCTCCATACGGTCAGGCACAATGACGTGTAGCGGATCGCGCCAAACCTCCCGTGCAAGCTCGAATGACACACCGTGCTTCACGAGATTGGACGCTGCCTTCTCAGGATCCCACTCGAACTCCACGAACAACCTTTGCATTTACACATTTATATGTACGATCACGTGTGGCAGCGATCAAGGCTATGCACACGGTCTGAATCGAATGCGGACCACTCACGCTGCGCTACTGCCCTCCCGTCAGGCTGATCCGATTGCCGAGATGTCGGAAGGCGCGATCACGACATGTGAGCAGGATGACCTGCATCCGCGTTGCAGCCTCTGTCAGGATCTCGGTTATGAGATCGAGGCGGGTATCGTCCGAGTAGACGAGCGGATCGTCCAGGATCAAAGAGACCGGCACTCCTTGCTCAAGCAGCATGTCGGCAAAGGCAAGCCGGGTGAGGATCGCCAGCTGCTCTTGGGTGCCTCTGGAGAGATCGCTGCAACTTTCGCCCAATCCGCCCCGCGCGATCGACGCAAGGCCAAGGTCGTCGCCAAAGCCGGGATCGGCGCCCGGTAGCAGCCGCTCGATGTACCGCCGTGCTCGCCGCGCCACTGGTCCAACGAACGTCCGTGATGTCTCGACGCGTGCGTTCTCCAAGGTGTCCCGAAGCAGCTTCAGCGTGTCGGCTTCCTGTGTCACACGTGCCAGGTTGGCAGCTGCGGCATCAGCCTCCTCGCGCGCGACTGCGGCGCGGTCGGCCAATCCCTTGCCGCCTTCCGCCTCGATCCGCGCCTCGAGTCCGGCAATCACCTTCTCCAGCTCGGTACGCTGCGCTCGGGCAACCTCAACCCGCTTGTCCAACAGTCCAATCTGTCGCTCGATCGTCGCGACGTCATGCGCCGTCGCCGCGCGCTCGGCATCGTGCAGATTGATGAGCGCTGCAGCTTCTTGCTGACGCACGTCGCGCAAGCCGCCCTCAAGCGAGGCTACTTCAGGCTTAGCTTCTAAGGCAGCGAGCTGTGCTGCGGCATTAAGTGCATCGCGCTCGGCCCCAGCCTCCTGCACCATCAGCGGAGCATTCCGGGCCTCCAGTTCGCGCAATTGATCTGACGCAACCGCATCGACACCTTCCGCCCTTGCCAGCGCCGTGTCGGCCTCACCCGCCGCAATCGTCAACGCCTCAACGTCTGGTCCTTCGCTACTCCCCTCTCCTTCCGCGCCTTCCTGCAATCCGGCGATGAAGAGTTTCAGGGCCGGTGCACCCGCCTCGATCCCGAGCAGTGTCACTGCAGGCGTGATCCCGGCGATCCGCGCCTCAAGCGTGCGAAGGTTGGCGACGGCGTCTCGCGCCGCTTCGTTGCGAACGCGAGCCGCAGCGACACTTGCCGCCCCATGCTCAGCCAATCCAGCGTTCAGATCACTAATCACGTTGGTGAGCACCGTCTCAGCGCCTTGCAACACAACCGGCGGGCGGATGATCAGCTCGGCAGCGCCAAGACGGATGCGCGTCTCGCGAGACAGCATCCGGTCACCCAGCTCGGCCGCAGATCCGTCAATCGTCAGGCCGCTCAGATCGCCGGCAAACTCGATCCGCGTGGCTCCGGCATCGACGGCCGCACGTGCCTTGTCGACGGCTCGTTCGCGTTCTTCCAAGGTCTTGATGACGGTGGCGGGGATCACTGCCGTCGCGAGCTGCCGCGTCGCTTCGTATTCTGCCTCCAAGGCAACCAGTTCGGTATGTCGCCGTCGCGCCTCGTCGATCGCAGCCCGGCGTTCGCGCTCGGCCGCCCGTGCCCGGGCAGCGCCAAGCGCCACATGCGCGGCCCGCCGAGTGTCACGAGCATTGGCCAGCAGGTCACGGGCTGTCGTCGCCCGTTCCTGCGCGGCAACCAACTCACCGACCAGGCTGGATCGGCTGTCCCGTGCCTTGCTGAGCGCCGTAGCCGTGTCGACGACAGCTTTACGGGCGGTTGTGAGGCGCGATGCGAGATCCTCAAGTGCCCTGACGCGGTCAACCAGGCGCCCCTGCTCGGCGCGGCGTGTGTCGAGCAGCTGAGCGGCAGAACGCGCCACCTCGAGCTGGCCTACTAGCACCCGACGCTGCTCGACATCGGTGGTGTCGGCAAGATCGCGGTCGAGGACCTTCAGCCTTGCCCGTGCGGCCTCGAGGTCAGAGAAGCCCTGTTCGAGGGTGGCAAGCCGGGTCATCGCCTCGCTCGCGGCGAGCTGCGCGGCGTCATGCTCGTTGCGTGCCGCGGTCTGGCGACCGGTCGGTCGACCGCTATTGGTCCAGTATTCCGCGAACTGACTATCGATGCGGGGGCGAACACGCTGGTAGGCGGCACCACCCATGATCGTGCCGACCTCACCTTCTAGGGTAGCGCGCACGCTGTCGCGCACGATCTCGCCCGGCGCCGTCACTTCAAGCGCCTGCGCCTGCCCGACCCACAGCAGGCCGAGTGCACCGTGGGCGGCCGCGTCGCCACCTTGGCTCGTGTCGCGACGCGCACCGAGGAGTGCTTGCAGCTGCGCCTCGGCATCCTCGCCCTGCGCCCGCCCGTGCGGGCCGCGGACCTCGACCGAAGCACTCTTCAAGAAGCGCTTGCTGACCGCCCACTCCTCGCCCTTCGCCTCAAAACCGATCTCAATCTGCGGGGCAACGGCCTCACCGTAAGGCGCATAGCTGCGTGCGAGCCGATTGGCGGTGTTGTGCCGGATGAAGAACGCGGCGCGCATTGCTTCCAGCAGCGTCGACTTGCCGGTCTCGTTGGGTTCAATGATGACGTTGAGCCCATCGGTCAGGCCATCGAGCGCGAAGGGATCGCGGTATTTGCGGAAGTTGGAAAGCGAGATGCGCCGGATCTTGAGGCTCATGCCGCGTCCTGCCCGCGCTGATGTTCCACGAACAGGCGCTCGAGCGCCCGCCTCGCGATGGCCCCGTCGTTACCCTCCGCCTCGATCAGGCCCATCAGCTTGGCCGCGGCCGTTCCGATCATGCCCTCGACCCGCAGGTCTGCCAAATCCTGTTCACTCGGGCGGCCAACCAGATCGTCAGCGTTTACTGCTAGATGGCGAAGGCGATGGCGCAGGTCATTGTCGAGACGAGCGAGGATCGCGATACGGTCGGACAGACTGACGATGCCGGAGAGCGAGAGCTGCAAGAGGGCCGCTGATGGCTCGACCTGCGCGAGCAGCCGGTCACATTCGGCGGCAAAGCCCTCCGCGTCGGCAACCGTCCAAGAACGCATCAGCCATTGGAACCTGCCAGTACGGATTGGCGACACCGACGGGTCCGCCCCGGCCTCAAGCGTCACGAGGAGCGCATGGCCCGGCTCGTCGCGCTGGAAGCGGTCGGTTTCCGGCGTGCCTGAGTACCAGGTGTGCGCGTCGACCCGTAGGCTTCCGTGCCAGTCGCCGAGCGCGAGGTAGTCGAGGCCAGAACGCTGGGCGCGATCGGGTGCGATCTGGTTCTGCGCCTCGCCGCGCCACGAGAAGTCCCGGATCGAGCCGTGCGCCAAGCCGACACGCAAGGTCGCGCTCGGCGTCTCCATCGTGTCGAATAGCGTGGTTGGATCGTCGAGGTTATGCCGGTGGGTCAGCGGTGCCGGCAGCAGCCACTGCCCCGGCTCCAGCTCGCACGGTATGGGCTCAGCAAGTATACGGATATTGTTGGCGCCCTTGGCACGCACGCGATCCCACAAACCGCTGTTGCGGGCGAAGTCGTGGTTGCCCGGCAGCAGCCACCAGGTACAGGCATATCGCTGCATCCGCGACACCGCTTGCACGATGACGCGGTCTTCGGGGCCTTCGGTATCGAACACATCGCCGGCGACCAGTACGTGCGCGACGTTGTGCTTGGCTGCCGCCGTGCCGATCGCGTCGATCGCATCGAACCTCGCTTCGCTAAGGGCAGCGCGCACGTCGCTGTCAAAGCGGCCGTACGGCTTGCCGAGTTGCCAGTCGGCTGTGTGGATCAGACGTAGCATGGAAACCTTCTGGCGGTGTGGGTCATGACTGTCGAGCTGGGCTCCCTGCCCCCTCCCCTACCCCGCGACCAAGCGAGATTAGCGGATTGCGACAACCTTGACCTGAACGACATCGGCAATCTTCTTCCAGTTCTGATCACCCGTCCACGCAGGCAGCCCATCCCGTCGGGCAAGCGCCAAGCAGAAGCGATCGCCCAGACTGAGCCCCGCTTCGGCTGTTGCTGCCCGCATCCGCCCCGCGATCTGTGCGAGCGCCTTGTCTGCAGGCACCACGGTCAGCGGCAGTGGATCGAGCATGGCGTCGACTTCGCGCTCGGGCATACCGGCATAGACGAAGTGACTGACTACCTCGGCATAGTTGACGCTGCTTACCCGCGCCCCGCCGATTTCTGCTGCGACCTTCGCCCCTCCGCGTTCGCCTTTGAGCATGGTAATAATCGCAGACGCGTCCAGCACCACACTCATTCGCCGCTATCCTCCCGACGCCGGGCGAGGAATGCGTCAACGGATGCGTCGGGGTTACCGGCCGTGTATTGCTTGGCTAAAGCCTGAGCGCGCGCCACGGCTTGGCTTGCGGTCCGCAACACAACACCATCCTCGGTTTCGTCCAGGTACACCGTACCACCACCACTCAGGCCAAGCCGCTTCCGAACGTCCGCCGGTAGGCTCATGCGCCCATTAGGCGTGATGTTGATTTGCAAGGTCATACTGGCACGGTCGCCACTATTAGATGCGATGCCGTAACATCGCCTAACCAGTCACGTGCGACGACAGCCGAGCTACCGTGGCACCGTTCCATTTTCATGTCTCAAATGGCACCATGTGACATACGGCTATGATCGTAGCCGATCGCCTGTTTCAACAGGTAGGTTTTGGGTATACCCCCAGTGCACCTACCTAATCTGGTTCGTTTTACGTCAAAAGTATGCGCATAAAAATCTGGTCAATCTGCTCGGTTGGTCCGGCTTAAGCCTTGACCAAGAAGGACCATACGGCACCCGTTCAAACGGCACCGCAGTAGGCCTCGTTCGTGGCAGCAGGGGTTTCTGAACTCGATCGAACCAGAGCTAAATTGGGGCGTCTGGTTTCTCAGAAACGATCGTATTTCGAGAATGTTGGGCTTTGGATGGTATGTTCATGCCGGCAGAGAGGCATCCCCACACGATCGATCGGAAAAGTATCAACCAAGCGTGGGCGAGTTGAGCATGGCTGCGACCTTGTTCGACAAGGCTTCCAGGGTGAATGGCTTGGTGAGCAACTCCATACCGGGTTCCAAATGCCCGTTACCGACCGCCGCGTTTTCAGCAAATCCCGTGATGAACATCACCTTCAGACCAGGCCGGAGCCTGCGCGCCTCATCGGCGACCTGGCGGCCGTTCATGCCGTTCGGCAGACCCACGTCTGTGATGAGCAGGTCGATCCTGGCGCCTGACTGAAGCACCTTGATCCCGGCCGCACCGTCGGCCGCGCCGATCACTGTATAGCCTAGGTCGTCCAGCAGCTCGTCAATGACGTGCCGGATCGTTGCTTCATCGTCGACGACCAGCACCGTCTGCCGGCCCCTGCTTCCAGTCAGCACGGTTTCGGAATCATCCTGATCCATCTGCGCTTCACCATGATGGCGCGGCAAATAGATGCAAACAGTCGTGCCTTGGCCAAGCTCCGAATAGATCCGGACCGCGCCGCCCGACTGACGAGCGAACCCGTAGATCATCGACAGGCCAAGGCCGGTACCTTCGCCCATAGGCTTTGTCGTGAAGAATGGTTCGAAAGCGCGCTGGATCGTCTCCGCTGACATGCCGGTTCCGGTGTCAGTGACGCACACAGAGACGTACTGACCCGGCGGCAGATCACGTTCCCGACCGATGCGGTCGTCTATCCACTTGTTGGCGGTCTCGATGGTCAGCTTGCCGCCTCCCGGCATCGCGTCGCGGCCGTTCACGCACAAGTTGATGAGCGCATTCTCCAGCTGGGGTCCGTCGATGCAGGTAGCCCACAGCCCTGCCGCCTGCACCACCTCAACGTCCACGGTCGCTCCCACCGTTCTGTCGAGCAGATCGTGCAGCCCCACCAGAAGGCGATTGACGTCGGCCGGCTTGGGATCGAGCGTCTGCCGACGCGAAAAGGCGCGGAGACGCTGCGTCAGCGTAGCTGCGCGTCGCCCGGCGCCTTGAGCCGCATTAACAAAGCGGTCGAGGTCATCAAGACGCCCTCGGGCGACCCGCATCTGGAGCAGCTCCAGATTGCCCATCATGCCAGCAAGCAAGTTGTTGAAGTCGTGTGCAAGCCCGCCAGTCAGTTGACCGACCGCCTCCATTTTCTGCGATTGGCGGAGGGCATCCTCAGCCTGTCGTAAAGCCTGGGCCTGCTCCTTCTCGGCCGTGATATGTCGACCGCTCGCAAAGATTATTCCCTCTTCGGGCGATGAGACCCAGGAGAACCAACGAGCACTTCCATCCTTGTGACGATATCGATTTTCAAAAGTAGGCAGATGTTGCTCCAGTGCCTGCTGAAAGGCACCGGTGCTGGCCTCTTCATCCGGGATGATGAAATCGAACACGTTCCGGCCAACCGCTTCTTTTGCTGTCCAACCAAGGATCGCGGTGAAAGCCGGATTGACTGCCTCCAGAATGCCTTTTTCACTAACAACAAGCTGGAGATCCTGGGTGGTGCGCCAAAGACGGTCACGTTCCTGCGTCCGTTCCGCCACCCGCGATTCCAACGTAGCATTCAAGTCACGCAGATGCTGTTCGGCTCGCAGACGCTCAGTAATCTCGACACCCTGATTGAGCAGTCCCGCTATTTGGCCTTCTTCATCCCGGATTGTTGTCGCAGTAAAATCCCAGTGCGTGACTTCCTCAACCCCGTTCCGGGTCATGGTAATAGGCACGGCGTTATTCGTGAAACCCTCGCCCGTTTGCATGGCTCTATGAAACGGCTCTTCTACCTGTTTCCAGACGTCGCCCCATACTTCGCGCACCGGCCGCCCGAGGGCGTTCGGATGCCTGTCAGCGAGCGAAGGGACGTACGCGTCATTATAGAAGAACAGCATATCCGGGCCCCAGAATACGGCGCCCAAGAGCGGGGAGTTGAGGCAGGCCGAAAGCACTGACTTCAGCGACTGCGGCCACCCTTCAGGTGGCCCAAGCGGCGTCGCCAGCCAATCATGCGCCCTCATGCGCTGACCCATAGCGCCACCGCCTTCCAAGAAAGCGCGGGCTCGGCTTATTTCACTCACCGACCTGATCCGCGCTTCTTCCTCCCAATCCGTCACGGGCTACTCCGGCTTAAGCTGCGCGCCGCTCATAGCGCTGACAGTTCCATCAATTTCAGTCGTTTAGCTTTCAAGGCGGCGTTTAGGAAGCCGCTGCTCACTAAATCAGAATGATAGACCTACGGTCGCGTAGTCGGTCGCTATCCTACTGATCATCATCTTACTTGCGTCGGGCTACTTTCCGCAAAGCTCTGGATAAGGAGTCGATCGAGTAGGGCTTGTGCACCAGCTCAAAGCCATGGGTGCCTTTCTGAGCGAGAACCTCACTGTATCCGCTGGTCAGTACGACCGGCAGGTTCGGATAAAGCCGGGCAATTTCCTGGCCAAGCTCGATCCCGGACATGCCGGGCATCATCACGTCGGAAAAGACGATATCGAACCGGCTGGCATCGGCTACCAGCTCTGCAAGTGCTTTGGTACCGTCCATGGCCCAGACGGTGTGATAGCCCAGTTCCCCAAGCGCCTCGGTTGCGAACATGCCCACCTCGGCGTTGTCCTCGACAACGAGCACGCAGGCGCCGTCGCCCGATTGCATGACGCTGTCACTGGCCTCCCCTGCTATGCTGTCGATGCCTTCGACCCGTGGCAGGTACATGGTGAAGGTCGCCCCTTCGCCTTCCTCACTCGTGACGATCACGCCACCGCCGGACTGCTTGGTAAAGCCGAACACCTGGCTAAGGCCTAGACCAGTTCCTTCGCCCACCCCCTTCGTGGTGAAGAACGGCTCGAAGATACGTTCGATATTGGCGGGTGAAATGCCGGGGCCGTTATCGGTGAGCGAGACGGTAACGAACTCACCTAGCGTTGCCGGGTGCGTCCGGATGGCAGGCATACCGGAGGCTGCTGCAACCGTGATAATGAGCTCACCTGTGCCCTTCATGGCATCGCGTGCATTCACGGCCATGTTGACGATGGTAGTATCGAATTGGCTGCGATCTGCGTCAATATAGCAGGGCTCGGCGGGAAGCCGGTGCGACACCTTGATGCGCGCGCCGGTCAGCGTCCGTACCATGTCGCTCACCGTTCGCACGCTCTCGGACGCGTCAAAGACTTCAGGCTTCAACGATTGCCGGCGCGCGAAGGCGAGAAGCTGATTGGTAAGCTTTGTGGCCCGATCAGCCGTGTCGGCAATGGCATCGATGTAGCGCTGACGGCGTTCATCGGAGAGGCTGGGGCGACGCAGCAGGTCGACCGACCCTCTGATGACGGTCAGCAGGTTGTTGAAGTCGTGCGCCACCCCTCCGGTGAGCTGGCCAATTGCCTCAACCTTTTGCGACTGGCGAAGCGCGTCTTCGGCCTGCCCGAGGTCAGCAGTACGCTCGGCGACGCGCTGTTCCAGCGTCTCGTTGAGAGCGCGCAGATCTGCCACGGCGCGGTCACGTTCAGCCGCGATGGTACGCCGTTCCTCGACATCAATAAGCACGCCCGGGAAATTCAGCGGCGTCCCGTCAGGTCCGTGTTCAACCCGCCCGTTTGCTTCGATCCAGTAGTACCGACCGTCAGCGCGGCGAACGCGATATTGGTGAGCATAGGCCCCTCCGCGCTCAATCACCGTGTTGATTGTTTCTCTGCTGTCACGTCACGGCCAACTGCGTAGAACGCGTCACCTTCCGGGACGAGCGTCCATGCAATCCAGCGCCAGGACCCATCTACATGGCGCAGCCGGCTCTCGAAGCGTTCAACGGTTTCACCATTGATCAACCTGTCGAACATCGACCGGACCCGAGGCAGGTCGTCGGGATGGACCTGCTCACCGGAACGAAGGTCGACCAGCGTTGCCGCATCATACCCAAGGGTAACGGTCCAGGCCGGGTTGATCACCTTGAACTGCCCATCGAAGCCGATGACTGCCAGCAGCTCCCGGCTCATCTCCCAAACACGATTGCGCTGGGCGGTCTGCTCGCTGACCTCCTGCTCCAGCCGCTCGGCTACGTTGCGGAAGCGAGCTTCACTCTCCTGCAGGGCCGCCTCGGACTCCAAGAGGCGGGTAATCACCGCCTGCTGGTCATAGGCAAGCTGATGGCTGACGTCAGCTTCGCCGCGAAGTCGAACGAGTTCGGTGACCTCCTCCACGCGGTGGATGATCAACGTGACGTTGCCCTGGTCATCCAACACCGGTGTATTTAGCGGACTCCACCAACGCTCGGTGAAGTGACCGCTGGCGTCCTGCAGATCATAACGCTGCACCGGCATCTTGTCGGCTTTGCCTGTTGCAACCACCCGCTCAAAGGATGCGGTGAGGTTCTTGACTCCGCTTGCTTCGGGATCACTTGGATCGTCCGGGAACAGGTCGAACAGGCGCTGGCCGACCTGCTCCTCTCGCGTACCACCCGTAACGGCCAACCGTGCGTCGTTGACGGCGGCGACGAGCCATTCAGAAGGTGCCATGACGAGGAACGGTGTCGGCGAAGCATCAAACAGCGAACGAAAATCAACTTTCAGTCGATCGAGATCATCATTCAGGGCCATGAAACCGGACGTCCTTCCGTCATTGGACAGACACCCACCCCATGAAGGTGAAGCACCGATGAGTACCCTAACACTCCCGACGCCACCGACCATCATTCGAATGGGACAATCTGGGCGCATTCATTGCCTCACAGGGCGCTGGCTTGAGAGCGCTCACGAGCTTGGCCTGTTCATGAAGCCAGACGACCTCCGCCCTGACGCTATTTGCGAACGAGCCAAGTACGGCGACGTCAACAATCCAGCTGCCTGACTGCCGCAGCGCTTTGCCGATTAGGAAGGGCCAGTGGGATTGCTAGCGATTTTCGGTCGGCCCCGCTTCTTATGTACGGACCTATTTCCAAAATCATTTCTCAAAACCGTTAGCTCGAAATTGTGCCGTCGAGATGGAGTTATGAGAAAGCCAGGGCGGCTCTGATGAGCCGATCTCAATCAACAAGGAGGAAGGCACCATCGATCTTGGTCTAGGCCCCTCCCCTGCCCTTCCGCTTCGACAGTCCTGCGATTGGTCGCGATTTTCTCGGTGCCGTTTGAGTATACCCTCTGCGTTCCTACTCTGGCCGGTCCGATTTCCGCC
>Ga0308163_10004112_pt1 | contig 11792 bp, 10 predicted proteins | sample PhyTR1_FD_201037 | JGI IMG/M metagenome (GOLD analysis project Ga0308163, IMG submission 201037) | Phyllosphere microbial communities from UC Gill Tract Community Farm, Albany, California, United States - DLSLT.R1 | ecosystem: Host-associated > Plants > Phyllosphere > Unclassified | place: USA... | reverse complement strand
GGCGCCAGACAATGGGTGCTGATCGACTGCGCCGAAGGCACGCAGCACCGCATCCTGCGCACGCCGCTGTCCGTCATGAGCCTGCGCGCCGTGTTCATCACCCACCTGCACGGCGACCATTGCTACGGGCTACCGGGGCTGCTCGCCAGCGCCGCCATGGCGGGCCGCAGCGACGCCTTGACGGTTGTCGGCCCGCCGCCGCTGCGCGGCATGATCGAGGCCATCATGGTGGCGAGCCAGCTGAGCCTACCCTTCCCGCTCGTCTGGCTGACGCCGAACGATCTGGCTGGTGACCTGCCCGGCGCACCGCTCATGCCCGAGCTGACGGTGGATGCAACGGCGTTGTCACACGGCCTTCCGTGCTGGGCCTATGGATTCACGGAGGCGGCAATGGCGCGCCAACTGAACACCGAGAAATTGCGTGCGGATGCCGTGCCCGCGTCGCCGTTGTGGGGCGATCTCCAGAAAGGGCGCGATGTGACGCTGGCCGATGGGCGCGTCATCAAGGCGACCGACTATCTGCTGCCGCCACCCAGGGCGCGACGTATCGTCGTCGCCGGCGACAACGATCGGCCAGAATTGCTGGCCACGGCAGCGCACGGCGCGGACGTGCTGGTGCACGAGGCAACCTACACCGAAGACGTGCTGCAAAAAATCGGGCCAGGGCCGCAACACACTTCAGCAATGCGGGTGGCGCGCTTTGCCGAAGCGGCCGGCGTGCGCAACCTGGTGCTGACGCATTTCAGTCCGCGCTATCAGGACCGTGGCGCGCTGCCGATGTCGCTGCTGGAGGATGAGGCACGCGCGCAATACAACGGCAATCTGATCCTGGCGCGCGACCTGGATCATTATGTGCTGGACCGCAGCGGTGCCCTGGTGCGCACGGAGCAAGCGCCCACCGGCGTCAGGGCGGCGCCGTCAACGTCCGACAGACAACCGGGTTGAGCTGACGCCGTATTACGCTGCTTCGCCAAATTCGGTTCTGGCGACCTGCACCCGTTTCATGGCGGTATCCGGATCGATGCCCGCCATGATCAGGTTGACGATTTCCTGCTTGTCCTCCTGCCCGATCCACGCGCACTCCTTGCGGTGCGAGCAGAAATAGGCGTACCACGAAACGTCGGCCGGCCGCTCCTTGCGCGGCTTCAGGCGTGCTGACACGGCGGCGCGTGCGGTCTTGGCATAGTCGGCAAGCTGCGCGTCGATGGCAGACCAGTCGAACGCGGCGACGGCGTGGCGGTCAGCATCCCAGTCGCCCTGATACTGCGCTGGCGGCCGCATCGTTGTTGGGCCGACGGCAAGGGCCGCGAGGTTGGGCAAGCCATGGGCCGCGCAGAATGCTTCGACGAACCGGAGTTTTGCACCAATGCCAACCTGCACTGCGCGGTCGAGGACCAGGTCTTTGGGATACAGAAGACGGGCCAGCCTGAGCAAGTCCTTGTAGACGATGGGCATGCCCTGGGCAGTGCCTGCGTGGTGCCGCAGAGCGTCGACCAGGCGCACGCCGACGTCGATATCGTTGTGCGTACGCTGTGTATCTGCAGCGGTATGGATGACCATGCGAATCTTGTCAGAGGAATCTGGCCGTGGGCCCAATCCGTCATTATGCATGGCTTTATACGCCCGATGAATGGAGCTCGACCAGATTCCATGCCCCGCGGCAAGCAGATACGGCATATCAATGTTTCGCAGAACGCTGTGCTCCATGATTTCGCCATACAATGGGACGGATAACGTTCTGACAAACAGCACTCATGCCGATGGAGGCTGCAGGCGTCTTGCCTGGGAGGCTGACCATGATGTATGAATTCCTGTCCAACAATGCCGACGATCTGATCCAGCGGTGTATCGACAAGGTGAACAAGCGCCCTCAACGGAACGCATCCAGAGAGCAACTGCGTACTGGCATACCCATGTTTTTGGAGCAGCTAACCAAAACGCTGTACGCAGAAGAGAACATTGACACAGCCGCTGCAATCGCCATCTCCGGCGCCTCCGGGGGCGAGAGAAAGGACGCATCGGAAATGGGTGCGACGGCTGCCGCGCATGGCGCCGCGTTGCTCGCATTGGATTACACGGTGGACCAGGTGGTCCACGATTATGGCGACTTGTGCCAGGCGATCACGGATTTGGCCGTCGAGCGCGATGCACCGTTCCCAGCGGATGAATTCCGTACCCTCAACCGCTGCCTGGACAACGCCATCGCCAGTGCGGTCACTGAATTCTCCTTCCAGCGTGACTGCGCCATCTCTGATCGTTACGCCTCCGAAACCAACGAGCGCCTTGGTTTCCTGATGCACGAACTGCGCAATTCCCTGAGCGTGGCCACCATGGCGGTCGCCGCGATGGAAGTTGGCCAGCTGTCGATTTCGGGCGCCACCGGCGCCTTGCTTAAACGTGGGCACGCAGCGATGCAGCGCCTGATTAACCTGTCACTGGAAGATGTACGTGCCGAGGGCGCCGCGGCGGGGCCGAAAGGCATTTTCTCGCTCGCCGATTTCATTCACTAAGCACGTGATTCGGCGCAACTTGAAGCCGACACGCGAGGCTCGGCGCTCGTTGTCGCTGACGTCGACAAGCTGCTGGCCATCCAGGGCGATCGGGATCTGTTACTTGCCGCACTGGCCAATCTGCTTAATAACGCGCTGAAATTTACCTGCGCGCATACCGCCGTCTCACTGACAGCGTATGCGCAAGGGCAACGTATTTTGATCGTTGTGGGAGACCACTGTGGTGGTTTGCCTTCGGGGAATGCAGAGAAAATGTTTTCACCGTTCACGCAACGTGGTGATGATCGCTCGGGGCTGGGGCTGGGCTTGTCGATTGCGCGTCAAAGCATCTCGCGCAATGGCGGTCAGCTGTCGGTGGAGGATTTTCCGGGTGTGGGGTGTGCGTTTACGATGAGTTTGCCTCGTCATCTGGCGTTGGATGGGATTCCGCCTGCTGAGCAGACGCATTGAGTAGCAAAAAAAAAGGATAACTTCTCAGCTACCCTTTTTTATTGTTAGATCTCTGGCCTGTGCAGGGCTTTGACGCACTTGCATAGGCCACTAATCGTTCATTATTTCTTGACTCGTACAGCGTCAAAAAACCAACCTTGCCAAAAAATGACCAAGTGGTTTGGCTTGGTGATAAAAACCGAAGTACAGCTCAGATCGACGACCATAACTGGCGTGGACATACCAAGCTCCATAATCGGCTTGCTGCGTGGTTTTGCTGCGCAGCAGGTTACTCGACGAGCGGGTGCTTGCTGTATCCGACAGGTGCCGCTCTTGCGCCGATACCACGTTCACGTCATTGGCTGCCGACACGCGCAGCGCCTCGCCTGCACCCAAGCTGCTTGCAACGATGTTGAGCGACCCGGCGCCGCTTGTGCCAGCTTGCACCGCCAAGCTGCCAGCAGCAGTAACGCCGGAACCGATTACAGTCTCGTTCTGGTAGATGCGCTTGTCATGGGCTTTGCTCGACGGATCGTTCTGCTGCGACGAATTCACTTCATTCGTGACCGCCGCGATATTGATCGCGCCACCGGCGGCAATGATGCCGCTGCCCTTGCCTCCCGTGCCCACCGCCACCTGGGTGCCGGTCAGGTTCAGGTTTGTGCCTGCAATCACCGTCAGGTCGCAACTGGTAGTTACCTGGCTCAGCTGATGCGTCACACTGCTGTTGCTCTCGGCGTAGCAGATCCGCGATGGAGAAACCTAGTGGAGTCGAAACTGGATCGCCTTGGCCGTGATGCCCAAGAGGTTGGCGCCACAATCAAAGCGCTGGCCGCGTGCCGCATCAAGGTCATCGTGCTGCAGTTGGGAAGCTTGACCTGACCAGCGCAGCCGGTAAGCTGATGCTCTCCATGGGTAAGCGGTTCCTGAGCGGTGTTTTATCTTTCGCTTTGCCAAGCGGGCACAATTTCCTTTAATGTCAACAACACGGAACCGGCATGTACAACCTGGAATCTCACACCTCCAAGGACGCGGCCTGGCACAGCCGCTTGCTTCGGCACGCGAAAAGCAGCAAGAGCATTACTGCCTTCTGCCGTGATGAAGCACTGAGACTCACGTCGGTATCGACGCCGAAATACTAATTCATCCCCAACCTGGACGGTGAGCGCTGCAGCGGGCCTGTCGCCTCTCACCAACGCCTGAAATTACCGCTGTATTTAAAACACCAGCTCTCGTATCGTTCCAGATACACCGGCCAACATGGTTAATGCGCCCGCAAAGCTTCCACAGCGGTCAACTAGGAATGGCATTCGTCAAGGGGTAGCGGCATGCCGCAGCACAAATTGCTTAGGTATCTCATCGGACTGGTGCTACTGGCGGCATTAGCATTCGGCGGCGTCAACCTTTTGGTACGGCCGCCGGCAGTTGGACCACTGGCCAGCTATGGCATGAAAGGGTACTGCGGCGCGAAACAACAATTTACCGTTTTGATCAGTGCGGACCGGCGGGGCGTGCACGTGGTGGACGACAGCGCCCGCACAGTAGCGAGCTGGACTTCGCCCGCCGCTTTGCGCTCCGTGAGCGGGTCCCTGGATTGTACATGGTACGTGGGGATAACCGTTGACCCAGGCGACCTTGTCATTTTTTCCAAAGCGGGCGCAACCTTGCATACCCTACCGTGCAATAGCCACTTCCGCAAACCCGGCAGTTCAAGTCAGGCGGCGGAGGTGCCACAGATTGACGACGTTACCGTCCTGGGCGCCGGCTCAAGAGTATATATGCAGTCGCGTTCTGACGTCGCCTGCATCTACGATAGCGTGACAAGGACATCGTTACGCGTGCTAAAGGATGAATTCCCGGTCAGCACCAAAAGGCTAGCGAACAACAGCCTCGCCGTCATACCGTATAGCCGGGACGGCATATTCGTGGTCACAGATGACGGGATACAGCAGCGCTTATGGCCGGGCCATGATGTGGTCTCCCTCTGTCGGCTGGGCACGGGCCGTTTCGTCTTCGGGATTCCGGTAGACAATGGCTTGCTGGCCGCACGCGTAGAGCGTTCGACAGTCATCGAGCAACGGGTTTTATTCCCCAAGATAAACATCTCCACTGCCCTGTGCAGCCAGGCGGCAGCTGTGATCTGGGCATTCGATGTGGAGAGTCAAATCTACGCGGCCTATATATCGGGAAACGAAATGGTCGAGGTGGCCGCTGGCGCATCACTCAGCGGGGGCAACCATGCGCCGGCCGATGCCTTGGGCGCTCATGTCGCCGACGGCGAAATCTGGGTAACTCCCGGCCAGCGCAGCAATCCCCGCGGCTTAGCCGAACAATTGTGGCACGGCGCTCTCGTGAAGGGAGCCGTGGTCTGGCACAAGGCGCCCTCCTCGCTATGGAATTCCGAATTGATCAAAACCACTTTTTCCGACCTTAAGGATCCATCGGCGCTCATCGTGCGCACTACTTCCGGAGCCGTATTTGAAATCAGATTTGCCAAAGGAGCTCTCTCGTCGACCAAGCTGAGCAACAGGTTACTGAAGGAATCGTTGAGAATTGATTATTTGAGCCCGAGCCTGGTCTGGATCGAGCAAGACGAACTCTGGACGCCGGCCGCGCGCATGCAGCACCCCGCCGTGGCCTTCATCTTCAGCTATTGGGACCGCCCCATCCCGCGCTTCACCCTGATCTTCCTGCTGCTGTTCGTGCTGTCCGCGCTGATCCTGCCGGAATCGCGTATCCGCCAGTACAGCCCGATTGGCATCATCGCGGCGGCGCCGCTGCTGAGTTCACCCGCAGTCGCCAACGCCCTGCCATGGCAAACGGCCGCCCGCCCACTGGACCTGGCGCTGTCGCTGGTTCTGATCGCCGTCACCCTGCTTTGCATGTCATTCGCGTCGCCAGCACTGTTCCGATTGCTTTGCAACTTTGCGCCGTTCAGTTGGATCACGCCGCTGCTCCTGTCGAACAGGTTCATCCGCCGCTCGGTGTTTACTCAGCTGGCGGCCGATCACATCCGCCGTATCCAGGTCGTTCGCAGCCTGGAATTCGGCTCCCAGTCCGTCGGCGAGCTGTACTTCGAGCTCGGCGTAACAGTCGACGGCGCCGATCGCAGCGTCGACGGGATAGTGGAGCTCATGTCGCTGGAAAGCGGTGAGACCTTTACCATCGCAGCCGAAGCGGGCGCTGGAAAGTCGGCGCTGGTACGCGAAATCCTGCTACGGCTATTGCATAAATTCCGCCGCGATGGTGGGCGGGTGCCGATATTCCTGGAAAGGGTTGAGGGAAATGGCGACTTCCTGCATACCATACGTCATGCCATGGGTCACTGCGCGGTTCCGGCAAACCATCTGGCAGCGATGATTGTACGCGGCGACATCCTACTGGTGCTCGACGGCGTCTCCGAAGGGCTGGCACCGAGCGCCGAGCTGGCGGCCTACATGGCCACCAACGATACTCAGCGTCTACACATCGTGGCGGCCATGCGGCCCAACAGCGGATGGGACGCGCAAATGGCCAAGATCCGCACCAAGATGGCGATTCACCTGCAGCCAGGCACCATCGACAGGATCGAGCTGTTGCGCGCCTACTGCGATCGCATCAGTGCTGGCAGCGTCGACGAGGGCACGCTGCAATTCGTAGCACGCGCCGCCATGGGCGCCGATGGACTGTACAGTCCACTTTTCGCCAAGCTCGCCCTGCTGGCAGATATCGGCGCAGGCGCGCGCGAGCAGGCCGTCCATAGCGGCGCAGTGATCGGCCTAGCCGCCGACAAGCTGTTCGGCGGCGCTGCGGGTTCGACCCTGCGCGGCGTGGCGCGCACGCTCGCCGCCGAATCGTACTGGAAATTCGGCAGCCGCCAAGTCCGTGCGCAGGTCGCCGCTGCGATCGGCCGGGACAGCGCCGCCCTAGTCGAGCTGGGCATCCTGCGCAAGTCAGCCGGCCTGCACTTCATCTTCTGGCACGACTTGATGCAAACTTACCTGGCCGCGGAACAGGTCGCCGATATCTGGGCGACAGACCACGCAGCCCTGGTTCGCGCAGCGACCGATCCCATCTTCAAGCGGCATCGGGCCATGGGCTACACCGACCGAAGCAACGTGATTGTTACCGAGATGTTCCAAGCCTGCGTCTGGACCTGCCGCGACCCCCGTGGCCCCGCGGTTCTGATGCGCGCCATGCTGGTAGACTGGACCACGCGCTGGCCCGAGCGTTTCAGCATCATTGACATAGCCCAGGCATTCGACGCACCTGCGGGTCAATGGATCATCCAGCAGGTACGCGACATGCAGCTGCAAGCCGCGTTCCAAGTCGTCGCCGACGGCATCGGCGAGCATGACGAAGCCACCCTGGTGACCCTGTTCTGTTCATTGGCGCAAAAGCTTCCAACCTCGCAGGCATGCGCGTAGGTTCGGCACCGCCTAACCGGTTACCGACACATCGCCGATAAATAGCAACTTCGGCTTGAAAGCAATGAGATGTTCATATCAGTCAACGGTTGGCCAAAAATTTTGGTAGCAAGTATGCAAGATTAAGGGCCGGCCGTTCGAGACGTGGTGACCTCTGTTCAGAACTAGTGGGCATTTTCACTTCAACGACGGTTGCCTCAAGGAGCAAACATGTCATCAAGACCCGCGCCCTCGTCTGCCGCAATCTCCTTCTTGACTGAAGTCCATCGCGATCACGCGCGAACGCCGCACCGACTCTAGCTGAGCATTGAAGATAGGCTCGACCAGTGATACAGCAGACAGCATCAGGTTCGTGATCCAGGCGCGCTGACGTTGATGCCGGAATCCTGCAGCTTGACGTGATGGCGGTGCAGCAGCTAGTGGTAGGCGAACTTGTCGATGATCATGCCGGCGATGAAGCTGACGTCGGCGCGGCAACCATTTAGTACGCCCACCTGAGCTAGAGGACACGACAGAAATTGATTAGCGCGCAACTTGATGACCGGGCGAACGTACTTGAGGATGACATAGCTTCCCAGACGTTGGGCTAGGCGATAGCTGACCTTTTCGCGGATCACCTCGAAGTCCGCTGGATCCAGTCCTGCCGTCTCGTCATTGCCGACGGCGATGACCTCGACCGGCGCCCTCGACTCGTCAAAGAACAGGGGCCGGACAGCTTTGCGGCGGCGCGCGTTGAGTGCGGCAAGTCGTTGAGTGTAAGGTCAGAATGCACATCCAGGATAGCTTCGACGCCAGCGTTGCGAAACTTTACAAGGGTCGAGGCGCAAATGCCAAAGGGGTTCGGATCGGACATAGCGGCAAATAGTCAGATTGATCGGATCCGCGCCATGGCCCGGCGCCGGATGCGCCTACTAAAAGCGGGAAATGGTTAGTGAGATCAGTTAGCAGACAGGTTAGTGCCATCCGAGTCTAATTTAAGCCTTGGCTCGCATGTCATAGATTTGAAGCCCTGCTCCTTTGTTGATCTGGCTCTTCTTAGCAGAAACGATCGCTTCAGAGCGCGTTTAAGTCGCCTGCGCCAATTTGAGAATGCGGTACACAGAAGCGATACCGACGGAGCAGGCATCTGCAATCTCTTGTTTCGTCAAACCCTTGGCGTGTAACGACAGCACCTTGGATGCCTTTGCTTGTGCTGTGGGGGCTCGAACTGTGTACTTTCCGGCTTCCTTTGCAGCGGCGATGCCTACTATCTGGCGTTCAAGCATGATTTCCCGTTCAAACTGCGCAATTGACCCGAACAGGTTGAAGGTAAGGCGTCCTTGTGGCGTGCTGGTGTCTACATTCGTATCGAGGATGCGGATGGAAGCGCACCAAAAAAGGACGCACGACGGCTCTCGAATCTTATCGAGGTTTGGCACCAGCACCATGGATCTGGGCTCAACGACGGCACAGGACGAAAGCGCATTTTGCTCGCAATGTGTAACGCTGTGGACAATCCACGCGCCGACCAATTTACACCTGACCAATTTGCAGCATACCGAATGAAACGCATGGAGGCCGGTAGTTCTGCCAACACGATGAACCGTGAGCAGGCTTATCTACGTGCTGTATTTAATGAAACGATCAGACTCGGCCACTAGAAGAAGGAAAATCCCTTAATTAAACTGCGCGCTTTCAAGATTCAGGAAAAGGAGTTGTCGTATTTGGATCAGGATCAGATAATCATCCTGCTTGAGCAATTTAATAAATCTGCGAATTTTCACGTTTCGCTTGTCGCGAAGGTTTGCCTGCGACTGGCGCGCACTGGGGTGAGTCGGAGAGTCTACGTGCCAGTCCAATTCGCAACGGGATGATCCAATTCGTACAGACAAAGTCAAGCAAAGCGCGAGGGGTTCCTATCACTGACGAGCTTGAAAAATCGCTGAAGGCACACCACAAAGATGCCGGCGACGGTGAACGTCTTTTCACAACTGCATATGCAGCGTTTCGAAAATCGTTATATCAGGCTAAACTCAAGCTGTCTGTCGGCCAGCTAACGCATATTTTACGACATACGTTTGCAAGTCAGTTCATGATGAACGGCGGAAACATGCTCGCCCTTCAAAAAGTCCTAGGCCATCATAGCTTGACGATGACAATGCGATATGCTCACTTACCCCCCCGAACATTTGCAAGAAACGCGAAGACTCAATCCAATGGCAAAATTAGAAGTTTAACGTATATAGTGTCCCATCAAACTTCTAATCTTGTCAAATCAATTTCCATTACTCATACTGTCCGAAATTACATTCGCATAGGATTAAATTTTAAAATTAACCAATCAGATACTTCGAGAGCAACTTCTTTCAAAGAAAGGGCTTTCTCTCTGTTAATTCCCTCGTTTAATCCGTGCGCAATGTGATTTCGGCGATCAACCAAGTAGGCAAGCTCGCGGCGTATTCGCTGATCATCTAACTCTAGAAATTCATCAAAATCATTCTTCAAGTTCAAATCAAAACGCCCAATCATCGCCAGCAAACTGTCTGGGGAAGGGTTTCTACTCTTATCAAGCCAAGAGTGCCCAAATGATTTGACAAGGCCACTAGAACGATCGTCAAGGTATCCCCAGAAAACCTCCTTACATGTTTGTTCGACATAGCCGCTGCTCCGCACTACTAACATCCTTGTCAGCCACGGCAAAATATCAGGATTCTTCGCGTTTTTTTCGACAACATCTCCCAGTTCTTCAAGCGCAGCCCGAAGTCGATGCAATTGAACTGGCGGCCAGGAGGTAGCTCGTGCCATTAGGTAGCACCCAAAACCTTGGTTGCAGAAGCTAGACGATGCTTAACGCCCTCCTCGTCGGCGGTCGCACGGGTAATTGCATCTACCAATTTTGGGTCTTTAACAAGCTGCTCAAGCGCAGCAGCGATGGCATCAGGAGTCGGCAAAGGATCCCCCAGTTCAAGACGACGCATGAGCCCAACCATAACTGCTTCTGTAAGTGCGACGTTCACTTGCTTGCTCAGATGACGAAATGCGCTTTGACCGACGGCGCTCAGCAAAATACTACATGCATTATCAATCAGATCAGTAAGGTATTGCTTCTGAAGGTTAGCGCAGCTCCGGTGAGTTGCCGCAAAATCATTCAAGAATTTTTTCATTGGACGCTTATATGTTCCAGGGGAAACAAATAGCGCAATAATACGCAAAAGAAGCTCTTGGTCACGAAGTCGTGGTGACACCTTACCGTAGAGTGCACGCCAGTTGCTGCTCCTATTAAGCTGCGCAACAAAATCGATTAGTTCGCCAGCATAAAGCGCGACTCGAATCTCGTGGCCGGTTAGCTGCGTACCACCGGAATTCAGACGCTCAAAAACCTGATAAATAGAGTCTAACGATGCAGGTGTGCCATCGGTTTTTACAATGATAGCTTGAATAAATGTGTTATCAAGCATACGGCGTTGCGAATCACTTAAGGTACCGTAGGTGAGTCCTTGATAGTCCGTCGCTACGTTTTTCAGAGAAAACGTTTGACCATCATATGTACCAGAATAGAATGCAGCAAGCGTACTCAGCCGCTGTTGCCCATCCAAAACCAAATATCGTTTGTCTACTTGCTGCACAAGTACAATTCCAGGGACAGGAAAACCCAACAAGAGTGACTCGATGAACTTATCCATTTGAGCACGACGCCATACAAATGCGCGCTGAAATCCCGCTGCCTCAACGGTTGGATCATTATGTCCGAATGTCGGAACAATAATGTCTCCTCGATCAAGTCTTCTTACTAGGCCTTCAACATCAAAGTCACTACCGGAATATGCAATAGTTTGCGTTGACGGTGATGCTTCATCAAGCTCCGATAAATCGGAAAAATCCAATAAAATAGACTCATATACTTCTTCGGGTTGCTCTACGGGAGTTTGGAGTTGAGTAGGCACGCTAGTCTCTCATTAATTGATCGGATCGATTTTGCCAGTGTACGAGACTTGTTGTTTACAATGCAAGTAGGAACGGGCTTATCGCAATTCGATGTTGAACTTCGGTTGACCCTAATACATCGAAGGCAATAAAAAAGAGGCTACGCAAGTGCGCAACCCCTTGTTTTGATTGATAAATTTGGTAGGCCTCCCGTGAGTCGAACACGGCACCAACGGATTATGAGTCCGCTGCTCTAACCAAGCATGAGCTAGAGGCCCAGAAACTGGGATGGTGGCAAGTAACTCGCCACCTGCTCATCAACACGAACGTGATGAGCGAAGTGGCGAGAGCATATTGCCTTTAGTACAGATCCGTCAAGCCCACATCAACAATCAGCTGTTGTTCTCGAGGAAGCTTTTGAGCTTGTCCGAGCGCGACGGGTGACGCAGTTTGCGCAGCGCCTTCGCTTCGATCTGGCGAATCCGCTCACGGGTGACGTCAAACTGCTTGCCGACCTCTTCCAGCGTGTGGTCGGTCGACATCT
>Ga0308163_10004109_pt1 | contig 11800 bp, 7 predicted proteins | sample PhyTR1_FD_201037 | JGI IMG/M metagenome (GOLD analysis project Ga0308163, IMG submission 201037) | Phyllosphere microbial communities from UC Gill Tract Community Farm, Albany, California, United States - DLSLT.R1 | ecosystem: Host-associated > Plants > Phyllosphere > Unclassified | place: USA... | reverse complement strand
TCATGCTGAACGCGCGCTGGTGGAAAGCGTTGGGCATCGCCGATCACGTTCGCCTTGAACTGAACTCCATTGGCTCCCTTGAAGCCCGTGCTCGCTACCGCGATGCGCTGGTGGCTTTCCTTGAGCAGCATAAAGAGGTGCTGGATGAGGATTGCAAACGCCGCATGTACAGTAACCCGATGCGAGTGCTGGACAGTAAAAATCCTGATATTCAGCAACTGCTGAACGATGCGCCGCAACTCGGCGACTATCTTGATGACGAATCACGCGAGCATTTCAACGGCCTGTGCGCACTGCTGGATGACGCCGGTATCGCCTACACCATCAACCAGCGCCTGGTGCGCGGGCTTGATTACTACAATCGCACGGTGATTGAGTGGGTGACCGACAGCCTCGGTTCACAGGGCACGGTGTGCGGTGGCGGACGCTATGATGGCCTGGTTGAACAACTCGGCGGACGCGCAACCCCAGCCGTAGGTTTTGCTATGGGCATGGAACGTCTGGTGCTGCTGGTTCAGGCGGTGAATCCCGATTTTGAACCGACGAGCAATGTGGATGTCTATGTAATCGCTTCGGGTCAGGGCGTGCAGTCTGCAGCCATGCAACTGGCGGAGAAACTGCGTGATGAAGCGCCAGAACTGCGGTTGATGACTAACTTCGGCGGCGGCAACTTCAAAAAGCAGTTTGCCCGTGCTGACAAGTGGGGCGCTCGCGTCGCGCTGGTGTTAGGCGAGGATGAAGTGAAGGCCGGACAGGTCGTGATTAAAGATCTACGCCGTGGCGAGCAGCAAACGCTGGCTCAGGCAGAGGCTGCTGCTGTTTTGCGCACGCTGTTGCAGTAAGCGTGGCGCAGCACCAACCATAGAAAGGAGAGGGATTGCGTGGAAGTGTATAGCAATGAGAACGAGCAGACCGATGCGCTGCGTCGCTTTTTTGCCAATAACGGCAAAGCGTTAGCGGTTGGCGTAGTGATCGGCATTGCTGCGCTTGGCGGCTGGCGTTACTGGGCCAGTCATCAGGAAGATGCGGCGAAATCAGTATCGGCGCAGTATCAGCAGCTCACCAGCGCCATGCAGGCGGGCAAGCCAGAAACGCTGGAAGCGGTTAACACCTTTGCCAATGAAAACAGCAACACCTACGGTGCGCTGGCCGCGATGGATCTGGCAAAAAAGTATGTTGATACCAACCAGCTGGACAAAGCCGCGACGCTGCTGCAAAACGGCCTGAAAGATACCAAAGATGCCAACCTGCAGGCGGTGATTAACCTGCGCCTGGCACGCATTCAACTGCAACAGAATCATGCTGATGCGGCACTTAAAACCCTTGACGCTGTGAAGGGTGATGGCTGGACAGCCATTGTGGCCGATATCCGTGGTGAAGCGCTGCTGAGCAAAGGCGACAAGCAGGGCGCGCGCGATGCATGGAGCAAAGGGGTTGAATCTGACGCCTCTCCGGCATTGAAGCAAATGATGCAGATGAAGATGAATAACTTAAGCTAAGCCAGTCAAGAGAGAGCGCATGGAATTACGTAAATACCTGCTGCCGGGGCTGATTTCAGTCACTTTGCTCAGCGGTTGTTCGCTGTTTAGCGGCGAAGAAGATGTAGTAAAAATGGCCCCATTGCCTCAGGTGGAAAATCAGTTCACGCCACAGGAAGTGTGGAGCACCTCGGTGGGAGATGGCGTCGGTGATTTCTACTCCAACCTGCATCCCGCCTGGCAGGACACCACCGTATTTGCGGCCGATCGTTTCGGTATCGTAAAAGCGCTGGACGCCGCCGACGGTAAAGAAAAATGGAAAGTCGATCTCTCTGAGAAAACCGGCTTCTTCTCGAAAAATCGCTCAGCCCTGTTATCGGGCGGCCTGACGGCGGACGGCGATCGTCTCTATGTCGGCAGCGAGCGCGGTCAGATTTATGCGCTGAACAGCAGCGATGGCAGCCTGGCCTGGCAGACCAAAGTGGCGGGTGAAGCACTTTCTCGTCCGGTGGTCAGCGACGGCCTGGTACTGGTACACACCAGCAACGGGATGTTGCAGGGACTGGATCAGAGCAGCGGCGCTATCAAGTGGAGCGTCAACCTGGATATGCCAGCGTTGTCACTGCGTGGTGAATCTGCGCCTGCGGTCGCTTTTGGCGGCGCCATCGTCGGTGGCGACAATGGCCGCGTCAGTGCGGTTATCCTGAATCAGGGACAACTGATCTGGCAGCAGCGTATTTCCCAGGTCAGCGGCGCGACTGAGATCGATCGTCTGAATGATGTCGATACTACGCCGGTTATCGTCAACGGTGTGGTTTACGCACTGGCCTATAACGGCGATCTCACGGCGCTGGACCTGCGTTCCGGTCAGATTTTGTGGAAACGCGAAATCGGCGGCGTAAAAGATCTGATTGTTGATGCGGGCCGCATCTATCTGGTCGATCAGGACGATCGGGTGATTGCGCTTAACGCCGATGGCGGCGTGGCAATCTGGCGCCAGAGCGATCTGCTGCACCGTAATCTGACCTCACCGGTGCTCTACAACGGCTACCTGGTGGTCGGCGATAGCGAAGGTTATCTGCACTGGCTGAACACCACCGATGGTCGTTTCGTCGCGCAGCAGAAACTGGACAGCTCCGGCTTCCAGACTGAGCCGGTGGTCGCCAGCGATAAGCTGCTGATCCAGTCGAAAGATGGAGAGGTTTATGCGATTACCCGCTAACGGGTAAACGTCTGGCAGGTGAAATCCTCCGTTCTGACGGCTCCTGATTTAATCAGGGGCCGTTTCGTTTTTAGTCAGGCATGGTATTCTTTGCGCCTTCAGCCTGAACTTAACGGCCAGAGCCGTTATAATCACGCCATTCGGGCGATTAATTATTTATTGAGGCATTGTTATGGTACCTGTGGTCGCGCTGGTTGGGCGTCCCAATGTGGGAAAATCTACGCTATTTAACCGTTTAACCCGCACTCGTGATGCGCTGGTAGCGGATTTTCCTGGACTGACTCGCGATCGCAAATATGGTCGCGCCGAAGTGGAAGGGCGCGAATTTATTGTTATCGATACCGGCGGTATCGACGGCACCGAAGAGGGTGTCGAAACGCGGATGGCCGAGCAGTCACTGCTGGCGATTGAAGAAGCGGATGTGGTGCTGTTTATGGTCGATGCGCGTGCCGGAATGATGGCCGCCGATCAGCAAATTGCTAAGCACCTGCGTTCACGTCAGAAAGCCACTTTCCTGGTGGCGAATAAAACCGACGGACTCGATCCCGATCAGGCGGTGGTGGATTTCTATTCACTGGGCCTTGGTGAGATCCATGCCATTGCGGCGTCGCATGGTCGTGGTGTTACCAGCCTGATCGAAACGGCACTGCTGCCGTGGATGGACAAAGTTGAGCCGGTCGAACTCACTGAAGAAGAAGAGAACCAGGCTTACTGGAGTGCGCTCGACGCCGAACAGACTGCTGAACTGGAAGCCGCAGAGGAAGAAGAAAACTTCGACCCGACCGGTTTGCCGATCAAGCTGGCGATTGTCGGTCGTCCTAACGTAGGTAAGTCAACGCTTACTAACCGTATTCTCGGCGAAGATCGCGTGGTGGTCTACGACATGCCGGGCACCACTCGCGACAGCATCTATATTCCGATGGAACGTGATGGACGCGAGTATGTGCTGATCGACACCGCGGGCGTGCGCAAGCGTGCCAAAATCTCTGATACCGTAGAGAAATTCTCGGTGATCAAAACGCTGCAGGCGATTGAAGATGCCAACGTAGTTATGCTGGTGATCGATGCGCGTGCCGGTATTTCCGATCAGGATCTGTCGCTGCTGGGCTTCATCCTCAACAGTGGCCGCTCGCTGGTGATTGTGGTCAACAAGTGGGATGGCCTGTCGCAGGAAATCCGTGATGAAGTGAAAGAGACGCTGGACTATCGTCTGGGCTTTATCGATTTCGCCCGTATCCACTTCATCTCTGCGCTGCACGGCAGTGGTGTCGGCAATCTGTTTGAATCGGTCACCGAAGCCTATGACTGTTCAACCAAACGTGTGAACACCTCAATGCTGACCCGTATCATGAACATGGCGGCCGAAGATCATCAGCCACCATTGGTTCGCGGTCGTCGCGTTAAGCTGAAGTATGCACATGCTGGTGGTTATAATCCGCCGATTGTGGTGATCCACGGTAACCAGGTTAAAGACCTGCCGGACTCATACAAACGCTACCTGATGAACTACTTCCGTAAATCATTGAACGTAATGGGAACGCCGATTCGCATCCAGTTCAAAGAGGGTGAGAACCCGTACGAAGGTAAGCGCAACCTGCTGACGCCAACGCAGCAGCGTAAGCGTAAGCGTCTGATGGCGCATATGAAGAAAAATAAGCGTTAAGTGAAAGAGGGCCGGAAGGCCCTCTTTTTTTGTCCTGATATTAAGTAAGAGGCTAATCATGACCATTAATTGTGAAAACTGTCAGCAGCCGCTGCAGCTCAGCGACGGCGAATTTATCTGTAGCGGTTGTGGTGCACACACGCCGGCGCAGGCATGCTGCCCGGATTGCCATCAGCCGCTGGAACGGCTTTCTGCCTGTGGCGCAGTGGACTACTTTTGTCACCATGGACACGGCCTGATCTCGAAAAAGCGGGTGGAGTTTCAGCCACAGCGTTAAGTAAGCGGCAGCGATCCGGCGTAAGCCGTCGGCATTCACTACAATTGTTGTAGCAAAAATGCTATTGCAGCGTAACAACTGGGTTATAGATGTTCACTCTGTAATGTACCAGGTGGTACAATCCTGCCGCGTCGTGGGGATGGGCCAGCCACACCAGGTCTTTCCGGTCCAGCTTTCTCCATGGACGCGGGTCTGTTTATATTCGATTTGAAACAGTGCGGCACTCCGCATGTCCCTTTGACAAGGTTGCGCAGTTCAGGCGGCAACCGGCGTGGACGCTCTGTTTATTCAGGAGAGTTAGTGTTATGGCTGAAACATCGTCCCGCTCCGCTAAGGGGCTGGGAATAGTATCCGTGCTGCTCGGGCTGGTGCTGCTGGCTACCGGCCTGTTCTTCGCGATAGGCGGCGGCAAACTGGTTGCCCTCGGCGGCAGTTGGTACTTCCTGATTGCCGGTATCGTTACCGTTCTGTCAGCAATTCAGTTTTTCCGTCGCAAATCATCGGCGGTGGTACTGTTTCTGCTGATGTTTGTCGGCACCCTGATCTGGTCGCTGTTTGATGCTGGCATCGAGTTCTGGCCGCTGGTTTCGCGCCTGATGGTGCCAACCGGCCTGATGATCGTCGCCTTCCTGCTCTGGCCTGCGCTGCGTAAGCGTGAAGGCAAAAGCTCGCTGGCAAAGCCCGCTTATGGGCTTTCTGCGCTGCTGGCAGTCGGCATGGTGGTAACTTTCGTGCAGATGTTTCAGCCACATCCTACCGTCGCGTTCTCAGGCGAAGAGCTGCCGCTGATTCCGGTGGATAAAGCGAAACAGCAGAAAGACTGGGATAACTATGGCAACACGCCACAGGGCAGCCGCTTTGTGGCGCTGGACCAAATCACCCGCGATAATGTGAAAGATCTGCAGGTCGCCTGGACCTTCCGGACCGGCGATATCCCGGACAGCCCAACCGGCAACGGCGCGGAAGATCAGCAAACCCCGTTACAGGTGGGTAATACCCTCTATCTCTGCACCCCGCACAACAATGTTATTGCCGTCGAAGCAGACAGCGGTAAGCAGATCTGGAAACGCGAAATCAATGCCCAGGCGGAAGTCTGGCCGCGCTGCCGTGGTCTGGCTTATTTCGATGCCACTAAACCGCTGCAGCAGCCAACTCAGCCAGGCTCGACGCCGGTTCCGGCCGTCACGCTGCCAGCCGGTGATAGCTGTCAGCGCCGCATCCTGATGAACACCATCGATGCACGTCTGATCGCCATCAACGCTGACAACGGTGAGTTCTGTGAGAGCTTTGGTAATCACGGTATCGTTGACCTGAAAGCCGGTCTCGGCCAGGCGCCCGATCCGCAGTATCAGCTGACGTCGGCACCGACGCTGGCAGGCACCACCGTAGTGGTGGGCGGCCGCGTCGCTGACAACGTCCAGACCGATATGCCGGGTGGCGTATTGCGTGGTTTTGACGTCATCACCGGTCAGATGCGCTGGGCGTTTGACCCGGGTAATGTCGATCCGAATGCGGTGTTAATGCCGGGCAAAGAGTACGCCCGCAGTACGCCGAACTCGTGGGCACCGATGTCTTACGATCCGGCGATGAACACCGTATTTATCCCGATGGGCAGTTCATCTGTCGATCTGTGGGGTGCGAACCGTACCGAACTGGATCACAAATATGGCGCATCCGTGCTGGCGCTGGACGCTACCACCGGTAAAGAGAAGTGGGTTTATCAGACCGTACATAACGATCTGTGGGACTTCGACCTGCCGATGCAGCCAAGCCTGATCGATTTCCCGCTGAAGGATGGCACAACTAAACCTGCGGTGGTGATTGGCGGTAAAACCGGCATGATCTTCGTGCTCGATCGCATGACCGGCAAGCCACTGACCAAAGTCGAAGAGCTGCCGATGCCGCAGGGACATATCCCGAACGAGCAGTACACCAAAACCCAGCCTCATTCGACCGGTATGCCACAGATTGGCAACCAGACGCTGAAAGAGTCTGACATGTGGGGTGCTACGCCGTTTGATCAGCTGGCCTGCCGTATTGGCTTCAAATCGATGCGTTATGATGGCCTGTTCACCGTACCGGACACCGATAAGTCGCTGAGCTTCCCGGGTTCGCTGGGCGGAATGAACTGGGGCAGCATGTCGACCGATCCGAACAACCATCTGCTGTTCGTCAATGACATGCGTCTCGGCCTGTGGGTACAGATGATCCCGGCTGACACCAATAAGATTTCTCGTGGCAGCAACGGTGGTGAAGCGATCAACACCGGTATGGGCGCGGTGCCGCTGAAAGGCACACCGTATGCGGTGAACAAAAACCGCTTTATGTCGCCGCTGGGCATTCCTTGCCAGAAGCCACCGTTTGGTACGCTGTCGGCCATTGACATGAAAACCCAGAAAATCGTCTGGCAGGTGCCGGTCGGTACCGTGCAGGATACCGGACCTTTCGGCATCAAAATGCGCATGAAAATGCCGGTTGGTATGCCAACGCTGGGCGGTACGCTGGCAACTCAGGGTGGGCTGGTGTTCATCGCCGGTACCCAGGATTACTACCTGCGCGCCTTTGATGCTTCAACCGGTAAAGAAGTATGGAAAGCACGTCTGCCGGTTGGCAGCCAGGGCGGCCCGATGAGCTACGTTTCGCCGAAAACCGGCAAACAGTACATCCTCATCTCTGCCGGTGGTGCACGCCAGTCGCCGGATCGTGGTGATTACGTGATTGCTTACGCGCTGCCAGACAGCAAGTAAGTTCAGCTGTGAAAAGGGCCGACACTGTCGGCCCTTTTTTTGGCAGAGTGTTGCCCGGTTCGCTGTAAGGCCGCTTAGCTCAGGTAACACGGTCAGATCGGAAAGTCGCAAAACCGACATCCATGACTGCCCGGCGCGCGACGTCCATGGCGCGGGACGCTTTCCTCCTCTGACTGTGTTCCCTGCATCTTAAGCTCATGGGTTGCTGCCAGATTCACATCAAATTATTCAGCTGTCTCAGGGCCGACACTGTCGGCCCTTTTTTGCTTATTCACCATCACGCCACAGCGCCTGCAATTCTGGCGGCGCTACCTGTTCCGGAATCAACAGCACGATGGTGCCGACCTCGCGGTGGGTCGCATACTGAATCTGAATGCGAAAATAGCGTTGATCGCCACGTCCCACCTCAGGCGCTTTCTCTTCCGGCTCGCCCAGCGGCATAGCCTGCTCAAGCGCACGACAGACGCGCTGCTTTTCCGGCGGCGGCAGTTCACCCAGCGAAAAACGGCGTTCGGCGCGCAGGCCAGGCATAAAGGCGAGGCCTCCTTCACGCGCCACGATGATAGTGGCGTCATCGGTGAGTTCGGGCAGATCACTCATAGCACACCGACCTCTTTCCACGCCTGCTCAATTGCGCTGGCAACGGAACGGTTAAAGCGCTTTTCGCCATGCTGAAGGGTAAAGCGGGCAAAGGTTTTAAAATCGGCATCCTGCGGCAGTTCATCGTCGCACATTGTGTCATACCAGGCGTGACCCGCCAGCTCCCACGCATAGCCGCCCAGCGCTTTCGCCGCCAGATAGAAGGCGCGGTTAGGAATACCGGAGTTGAGGTGCACGCCGCCGTTATCTTCGCGGGTCTGAACGTAATGATCCATGTGCGCCGGCTGCGGATCTTTGCCCAGCATCGGGTCGTCATACGCGGTGCCGGGCGCAGACATCGACCGCAGCCCCTTGCCATTGATACCGCTGGCCAGCAGGCCTTCACCGATGATCCAGTCAGCCTGATCGGCACTCTGTTTTTTACTGAACTGTTTGACCAGCGAGCCAAATACATCGGAGAGTGACTCGTTCAGCGCACCCGCCTGCTCAAAGTAGATCAGACCGGCTTCATTCTCGGTCACGCCATGCGTCAGTTCGTGCGCCACCACGTCGATTGCGATGGTAAAACGATTAAAAATCTCGCCGTCACCATCACCAAATACCATTTGCTGACCGTTCCAGAAGGCGTTCTGGTATTTATCGCCGTAATGGACCGTTCCGAGCAGTTTCAGCCCCTGATTATCCAGCGAGTTGCGCTGGTAGGCCTGCCAGAAAAAGTCATAGGTGGTGCCGAGATAATCCCAGGCTTCACCGGCTGCGACATCACCGTTTTCGGGCTGGCCTTCCTGACGAATCAGCTTACCGGGCAGGGTTTGCTGGTTTTGCGCATCATAAATTTCGCGATCCACATGGCCGCCTGCTGCCGTTTTCGCCACGGCCGGCTTTTGCCAGTGTTCAGCCATCAGATGCTGTACATGGGTCAGGGTGCGGCGCGCCTGTTCCTGCTGGTGACCGGAGCCGTGCGCGATAATTTTGCGGAGGATATAGGGAGGAATAACGCTAAAGGCCATGTGAAACTCCTTGGCAACAGGGATGTGCCAAAAAGTATAGACCGGTCAGTAAAGATACACCTCGTTGATGCCATAACAAGCGATACGATAACCGGTGAACTGACGGTCTGACACCAGCAGGGCGATCAGGAAGCGGCTTTGCGGCGGCGCTTTTTCTCCGGCAACAGCTGGGTTACCTGACTCTCGACCCAGCCATCATCCAGGCGAGTGCGCAGCAGATCGCCGTTCTGCAGCTGCTGGGTCTTTTTCACAACCTGACCTGCAGTATCGGTAGTGACGCTGAAGCCGCGCGCCAGGGTCGCTAACGGACTGACGCCTTCCAGCTGCGCTACCAGTTGGCCGAACTGCTGTTTATCCGCGTTCAGCTGTTTCTGCATACTCTGCTGCAGACGATAGTGCCAGCTTTGCAGCTGCTTCTGCGCTTCAAACAGACGCTGCTGTGGCTGCTGCGCGGTCAGCCGATGCGTCAGGCGATCCTGTTGCCGGCTGGCGTGGCGCAAGCCGGTTTCCATCGCGTCAGTCAGCCGTTGCTGCAGGCGGAACAGGGCGGTCTGCTGGCGAGCGAGACGTAACTGAGGATGCTGCTGTTGCAGACGGTGCTCCAGCCGGCTGTAGAGCCGCTGCTGGCGCGCCAGATAGTAGTCCATCGCCATCTCAAGCCGCTGTTGCTGTGACTGCAGCTGACGCAGCAGCTCAAGCTGATTACGGCTGACGATCTCGGCGGCGGCAGAAGGCGTTGGCGCGCGCAAATCTGCCACAAAATCGGCAATCGTGACGTCAGTTTCATGGCCGACAGCGCTGACGATCGGAATACGGCTGGCAAAAATCGCCCGCGCGACGCGTTCGTCGTTAAAGCTCCACAAATCTTCCAGTGAGCCGCCGCCACGGCCGACAATTAACACGTCGCACTCATTACGCTGGTTAGCGATCTCAATCGCCCGGACGATAGCGGCAGGCGCATCAACACCCTGAACCGGAGTGGGATAGATCACTACCGGCAATGAGGGATCGCGGCGATGCAGCACCCGCAGCACATCGTGCAGCGCCGCGCCGGTTGAAGAGGTGATCACGCCGACCTGGCGCGCCGGATCGGGCAGCGGTTGCTTATGCTGTGGTTCGAACAAACCTTCGGTCGCCAGCCGCGCTTTCAGCAGTTCAAACTGCTGCTGCAGCAGACCTTCACCGGCCGGATGCATACTTTCGATAATCAGCTGATAGTCGCCGCGCGGCTCATACAGCGTGATGTTGGCGCGAACCAGCACCTGCTGACCATGCTGCGGACGAAAGGTGACGCGACGGTTGCTGTTGCGGAACATGGCACAGCGCACCTGGGCGCCGTCATCCTTCAGGGTGAAGTACCAGTGACCGGAAGCGGGTTGGGTGAAGTTGGAGATCTCGGCGCTCAGCCAGACCAGGCCCATCTCTTTTTCCAGCAGCTGACGCACTGTGGTATTGAGACGGCTGACGGTAAAAATATTGGCGACGGGTGGCAGCGACATGTGACGAAGATCAAATTCCAAATCAGCAGGTTAATTCACCGATACTACAGGGCTGATAGCGCGGATCAAGAGTTTTTCTGAAATAATGCTGGAGGCAATCGGTTACGGCCTGTATAATGCCGCGGCAATATTTTATCTATTCTCATTCACCCGAGGTGGAGTATTGCCATGTTAAGAATCGCTAAAGAAGCACTCACTTTCGACGACGTTTTACTCGTTCCTGCACACTCCACCGTCCTGCCGAATACGGCCGATCTCAGCACTCAGCTGACCAAAAATATCCGTTTAAATATTCCGATGCTTTCCGCTGCAATGGACACCGTGACCGAAGCGGGTCTGGCGATTGCGCTGGCGCAGGAAGGCGGTCTTGGCTTCATTCACAAAAACATGTCAATTGAACGCCAGGCGGACGAAGTGCGCAAGGTGAAGAAACATGAAAGCGGCGTGGTGACTGAGCCACAAACCGTGCTGCCAACTACACCGCTGGCCGAAGTGAAAGCGCTGACCGAGCGTAACGGTTTTGCCGGTTACCCGGTAGTGAACCGCGACAACGAACTGGTCGGTATCATTACCGGTCGTGACGTTCGCTTTGTGACTGACCTCTCCCAGCCGGTATCCGCTGTGATGACCCCGAAAGATCGTCTGGTGACGGTGAAAGAGGGTGAAGCGCGCGACGTAGTGCTGCACAAAATGCACGAAAAGCGCGTTGAAAAAGCGCTGGTGGTGGATGACAGCTTCCATCTGCTTGGCATGATTACCGTAAAAGATTTCCAGAAAGCCGAACGTAAACCAAACGCCTGTAAAGATGCGCAGGGTCGTCTGCGTGTCGGTGCCGCCGTTGGTGCGGGCGCCGGTAACGAAGAGCGTATCGATGCGCTGGTTGCGGCCGGTGTTGACGTGCTGCTGATTGACTCCTCGCACGGCCATTCCGAAGGCGTGCTGTCACGTATTCGTGAAACCCGCGCCAAATATCCTGATCTTGAAATCGTCGGCGGCAACGTGGCGACCGGTGCTGGCGCACTGGCGCTGGTAGACGCCGGCGTCAGCGCAGTTAAAGTCGGTATCGGCCCGGGCTCCATCTGTACTACCCGTATCGTCACCGGCGTTGGCGTGCCACAGATTACCGCCGTTTCTGATGCGGTTGCTGCACTGGAAGGCACCGGTATTCCGGTAATCGCCGATGGCGGTATCCGCTTCTCTGGCGACATCGCCAAAGCAATTGCTGCGGGCGCATCCTGTGTGATGGTCGGTTCTATGCTGGCCGGTACCGAAGAATCCCCGGGCGAAATCGAACTCTATCAGGG
>Ga0308163_10004108_pt1 | contig 11802 bp, 7 predicted proteins | sample PhyTR1_FD_201037 | JGI IMG/M metagenome (GOLD analysis project Ga0308163, IMG submission 201037) | Phyllosphere microbial communities from UC Gill Tract Community Farm, Albany, California, United States - DLSLT.R1 | ecosystem: Host-associated > Plants > Phyllosphere > Unclassified | place: USA... | reverse complement strand
TGTCCTTGCCGATGCCATGGCTGTACGACAGGTTCACACCCAGCGCCCGTTCGGGCTGCAGGCCGGGATTGCCGGCAGTGTCGGCGGTATCGAGCGTGTTGGCGCCGCACAGCATCTGGTCGCGACACGGTGCAAACGTGTTGATCACGGGACGCCACAGCAACTCATCGAAAAACGGCGCGCGAAAGCTGCGCGCGACCGAAAGCCGGAGCTGGCGCTTGCGGTCGGCGCCAAGCTTGCGCGACACGTGCAGCGACGGCGCCCACATCGTGAAGCCGGGGCTGCTGCTGGCCGTGCCTTCGCGCAGGCGATAGGCGCGCCGCTCGACCGAGCTGCCGATGTTCAGGGCCCAGCTGCGATTAATGCGCCATTCGTCCTGCAAGAACAGCTCGCTGCTCGTCAGGCGGGCCGTGTCGCTGCGGCCCAGGACCGCCAGGCTGTAGTCGGGCATGCCGTTGAAGAAGTCGCTGTAGGAATTGTTGGCCCGGTTGTGCACGAACTTGGCGCCAGCGGTGATCGCATGGCCGTTTTCGAACTCGGTCGCGTAGTCCACGTGCAGGAAGGTATTCGTCGTGACGGACCTCGGGCGCGATACCCGCTCGTCCATGAGCGCCGCATTGCTGGTATCGATGCGCAGCGCATCGCTGTCAATGTGGGCGCGGTTCACGTTCAGCTTCACGTTCAGGCTGCTCTCGGGATCGATCCGCCAGTCCCAGCGCAGGGGAATCTCGAGCGACGTGATCGCACTGTCGCCATCCTGGCGCGTGAGCAAGGTGCTGCCGTCGCGCCAGAAGCGTTGTTGCCGGCTGCGTCGCGGCCCCCCGAAATAACTGGCCGCCGGACTGAATGTCAGCGCGTGCGCGCTGTCGACGTTCCAGGTGAACTCCCCCGAGGCACTGACGATGTTCGCGGCATTGCGGTTGCGTAACTGGCCGGTGTAGGCCAGGACCGGTGCGGCAAAGGCGTTCTCGCGGGTCGCGATGTAGTCCATCCGGCTGGACACCGGCTTGTGTACGGCCGACAGGCGCACGCTGTACACGAGCGGCTTGCCCTCGATCGGGCCGCCCGTCGACCAGGCCACATCGGCGCCAGGGCGCCCGGCCGTCGTCGACAGGCCCGTATTGACCTGTGCCAGCGGTGTCTTCTGCGCCTTGCGGCGGATGATATTGATCGTGCCGGCGATGCCGATCGGGCCGGTCGCGGCAGTGCCCGACTTGATGATCTCGATGCGCTCGACATGCACCAGATCGAGCGTGAACGTGTCGCCCTGGGGCGGCATGCCGTCCACCAGCACCTGCGTGTAGCCGGGCAGGCCCAGCAAACCGATGCGTCCATCCTTGCCGACGCTGACCGATGGCTCACGGTTGAGCAGCTCGCCGACATTCTGCAGGCCGCTTCCAGCGATGCGCGCCTTGCCGATGATGACCTTGCCCGCAACAAAATCGCGACTGGCCTCGACGTCGCCCTGGACGCCGCTGACGACGACTTGCTGGGGCGCGGCCGTAACCGGTGGTTCGGCCCTGGCCACGGCCGTCAGGCAGACAGCAAAACAAGTAAGTGCAAAACGCATCCGGCGACATTTCGTGTGACAACCGAAGAAGCTTAGCAGCCCAATCACGCGGAATTATCAAACAATGTCACGGTTGCAATAATCTCGAATCACCCCGTTGACAAGGCCTACCATCGCGTTTACTGTATTAACCAACTAATACACTAATACGCAATGACCACTTCACTGTTTTCGATCATCCCCGGCTCTTCCGATCCGATCTACCGGCAACTGGTCGATCAGGTGCGGCGCCTGGTTGCCGGTGGCCAGCTGGCACCCGGCGCGGCGTTGCCCTCGGTGCGTGACGTGGCCCAGCAGTTGACGGTCAATCCGATGACGGTCTCCAAGGCGTACGGGCTGCTCGAACTCGAAGGCGTGCTCGATCGCCGGCGCGGTGTCGGCATGGTCGTGGCCGATCGCGCAGCCGGTGCCGGTGCCGGCGCTGGCGCTGCTGCCGCTGCCGCCGATCGCGCCGCGCTGCTGCGGCCCACGCTGGAGCGCGCCGCGCGTGAAGCGCGCGAACTCGAACTCGATCCGGCCACCGTGCTCGCTCTTTTCACACTCATCCTCAAGGAATCACCGTGACACCATCCCCGATCCAGATGTGCGGCGTGGCCAAGCAATTCGGCAGCAAGGCCATTCTCGATAACCTCGACTGGGAAGTGCGGCCCGGCCAGGTGGTCGGCCTGCTCGGGCGCAATGGCGCCGGCAAGTCGACGTTGATGGAATGCCTGCTCGGCCTGCGCGAGACCGATGGCGGCAGCGTCCTGCTGTTCGGCGAACCGCTGCATGCGTTGACGGACGCGACGCGCGCCCGCATCGGCTACGTGCCGCAAAAATCGGACTTGTTCGAGTGGATGACGGCGTTGCAGATGCTGGATTACTTCAAGGCCATGTACCCGCGCTGGAACGACGCGAAGGTCGCGTCGCTGCTCGAACGCTGGGGCTTCGATGGCCTCATGCGCAACAAGCCGATCCGCAGGCTATCGGGCGGCGAGCAGCAGCGCCTGTCGATCATCCGCGCACTGGCGCATGATCCCGACCTGCTGGTGCTCGACGAGCCCGCATCGGCGCTCGACCCGGCGGGCCGGCGCAGCTTCTTGTCCGAACTGGTCGACGGCGTGATCGAGCAGGGCACCACGGTGGTGTTCTCGACCCATATCCTGACTGACCTCGAGCGGGTGGCGCCCGATGTGGCGTTTCTCAAGGATGGCCGCATCGCGCTGCAGGGCGAACTCGACACCCTGCTCGATGGCGCGCGCCGTGTGATCGGCCCGGCCAGCGTGCTGGGCGCTGCCTTGCCGGGCGAGCTGCGCCGCAGCCAGGCGGGTGATGGTTCAGTTTGTGTCATCGTGCAGGGCGGTTCTGCGCTGGCCGACACGCCAGGCGTGCGCGTCGAGCCGCTCGGCCTGGAAGACCTGTTCATCGAGGTGACGCGGTGAGCGCGCGTCTAGGGCAGTACCGGATGCTGTGGCAAGCCGCGCATGCGCAGATCCATCCGCGCGCGCAGACTGTTTTGTGGTCGTCCATCGTTATCCTGACCGTGGCCGTGGCGTCGCTCATGGGGGCGGTGTATGGCGTACTGAGCGGGCTCGGCTGGGCCTTGTGCACGTCGGCTGGTCTGATGTTGTTTGACTGGACCATGGCGTTTGTACCAGGCGCGCTCGGTTTGAACACGCCCGCCAATGCCCAACTGGTGCCGGCCATGCGTGCCCGTCTGGTCGAACTGGTGCTGCTGGTCTGGTTGGCTGCAGTCGGCTTGCTGGCGGCAGGGCTGCAGTTGATCCCGGCGGCGTCGCACCTGGTGCTGCCATTCACCATGGCCGGTACGCTGGGCGTAACGACGCTTTTCGCCGGCGTCGGCGCTGGCCTGGTACTGATGCTGCCATTCTTCTTTCCGTACCTGACCGAGGGATGGCAGGGATGGCTGCGCGATGCTGCCGCGCAGCCTGGCGTCATGCCGCTTCTGGCGGCGGCCATGGTGCTGCCTGTGGTGCCGGTGGTGCGGGCGCTGTTTCCGCGGGGCGGTGAGCGCCACTGGGCCATGCGCGAGCATCTTGCGCGCCTGTCAGATGGTAGCGGCAGCAGCGCCATGTTCGACGATACGGGGCGCTATTCGATCCGGCTCTTCCTGTCTCGTCGCACGAGGGGACGTGGTGCGCCGGGCGCGCTACTGCTGCGTGCACTTGGCCCGAACCTGTACTACCTGATGCTGTCGACAACCATCGGCGGGGCGCTGGCCTTCACCGCCATGACCTGGCACGCGCGCGGCACGGCCATCGCTGACGAGAGTGTTCCCACGATGCTGAAGATCGGCGGCTTCATGCTGTGCTTTTTATTTCCCGCTGTCGCCGTGCCATTCTGGCTGGCGCGTACCCGCGGCGAGCAGGCATTGGTGCGGCTGGCGCCGGTGTCGCCGATCGATCCGGCCCGCTTCAACGCGCTGCTGGCCCGGGCCATGCTGCGCCATGGCCTGGTGATCTGGGCCTGGGCCTCGGCGGTTTCGCTGTTGCTGGCCCTTGCCAGCGGCGCGCGCGGGGTCGAACTGGTATGGCAGGCGTGCCTGTGCTGCGTCACGTTGCCGGGACTGGCCCTCGTGCTGCGCGATCATGCGCGTGCGCCGCGTTGGGGGATGGTGTTCTACGGCGTGGCAGCACTTGGACTCAGCTGCATCAGCCCGATCGTGGCCATGTTCGGCGCCAAGTGGCTGGGCTGGCCACTCTGGTCCATCGCAACGCCCATCGCGCTCGTACTGACTGCCATGCTCGTGCACCGGCGCTGGCGGCGGATGTGCGAGGCACCGATGGCATTCCCGGTCGGCCGCCTTGATTGACGAATTGTCATCCAGCGACAAAACGTGGCTTTCTCACCAAGCTTGCCGGCGGAGGGGACCGACAGACTACCTCTTTTGTTGCTGAGAGACAACTAATTCTTGGTATATTGAACGGCAGACTCTATTTTTTGCCAGGCATAAGTCACTTCCGGGCTATCGTCCTTTTGTTCCGGAATTTATTTCTTGCAAGAAAACTTACCCAGGGTCTCCATGCTTTCCAAATTGACATTGCGTTTCCGACTGATCGCCACGCTGGCGGTCCTCGGCCTTCTGATTGCTGCCATCGGTCTGCTTGGCATCTACGGCATGCGCTCCAATCATGCTGCGCTCGAACAGGTGTACAGCAACCAGCTTGCCTCGAGCATCGCGATCAACAACTCCAAGAACTTCCTGAACCGCGCCCGTTTCGGCCTGGATCGCGGCGTGTTCCACCCGGATGCGCCCGACCTCGCCAAGACGATCGCGCGCGCCAAGGGCTTCATCGACGATGCCAACAAGTCGTGGCAAATCTATCTGGCCATGCCGCGCGATGGTGAAGAGGCACAACTGGCCAAGACGCTGGAAACCGAACGCACACGCTATATCAATGACGGCATGCTGGCGCTGACCAGCGCCCTGGAACAGGGCAACGTCGAGCGCATCGAGGCGTTGGCGATGAAGGAAATGACGGCGCTGTACGGTGTCTTCGACAAGGCGTCGGTCGCGCTGGATGATTACCAGCTGACCACCGCGCGCCATCAGTTCGAGTCCAGCCTGGCGCTGTTTACCACCCTGATGTGGGCGGCGGGTCTGAGCGTGGTGTTCGGCCTCGTGCTGGCGATCGTGTCGTCGGTATTCCTGCTGCGCGCCATCATGCGCCCGCTCGAACAGGCGATCGGCCACTTTGACGCGATGGCGCATGGCGATCTGTCGACGACGGTGGTCGTCGATCGCCAGGATGAAATGGGCGCGCTGCTCAAGGGCCTGGCCACGATGCAGGAGCAGTTGTCCGGCACCGTGCGCAGCGTGCGTGACAGCAGCATGTCGATCGCCACTGCCAGCGCCGAAATCGCAGCAGGCAATATGAACCTGTCGGGTCGCACCGAGCAGCAGGCCAGCAGCCTGGAAGAAACCGCATCCTCGCTCGAAGAACTGACCAGCACCGTGCAGCACAATGCCGACAACGTTCGCCAGGCCAACAATGTGGCGCGCTCGGCGTCCGAAGTGGCGGTTCGTGGCGGCAAGCTGGTGTCGGACGTGGTCGAGACCATGAGCGCCATCAACGCCTCCTCGAAGCGCATCGTCGACATCATTTCGGTCATCGACGGCATCGCGTTCCAGACCAATATCCTGGCGCTCAATGCGGCCGTGGAAGCGGCACGCGCCGGCGAGCAGGGCCGTGGTTTCGCGGTCGTGGCCAGCGAAGTGCGCAACCTGGCGCAGCGCTCGGCGGCGGCGGCCAAAGAAATCAAGGAACTGATTGGCACGTCGGTGACCAATGTCGAGGCGGGTACGGTCCTGGTCGACAGCACCGGCACCACGATGAACGAGATCGTTTCGAGCGTGAAGCGGGTCTCCGACATCATGGCCGAGATCCTGGCCGCCGGCGAAGAGCAGACGTCGGGCATCGGGCAGATCAACGAAGCGGTCAGCCTGATGGACCAGGCCACCCAGCAGAACGCGGCGCTGGTCGAAGAAGCGGCGGCGGCCACTGGCGCGCTGCAAGAGCAGGCTCACGCGCTGCAGCAGATGGTCAGCGTGTTCAAGGTCGATGCGCAGCCAACCGGGCACCAGCACGGGCACGCGCTCGTGCACAAGGCGCAGCAGCGGATCGCCATCGCAGCGTAGCGCAGTGGGGCGCACGGCCCATGCCATAATGCCGGCATCATGAGCGTGCGCACCCCAGTTCCGCTGACAGCCGGCCCCGCAGCCTGTCGATCCCATGCGTGATCCGATCGCATTTCCTGTCGACGGCGGGGCGCTCGGCGCCGCGATTCGCGACCACGACTGGGCGGCCACGCCGCTGGGGCCGATCGCGGATTGGCCCGCCACGCTGCGCACCGGTGTCAGCATCGTGCTCGGCTCGGCGTTCCCCAGCTTCCTGGTCTGGGGCGCCGAACAAACCCTCCTGTACAACGATTCCTACGCCGAGATCCTGTGCGACAAGCACCCGCGTGCTTTGGGCGGCAGCTTCCAGGCCGCCTGGCCCGAAATCTGGGATGTGCTTGCCCCGCTGGTCGACCGCACGCTGATTGGCGGCGAGTCGTACAAGATGCACGACCTGCCGCTGGTCATGCAGCGCAAGGGCTATGCCGAGCACACCTGGTTCACGTTTTCGTACGGCCCGGTGCGCGGCGATGGCGGCGAGATCCTCGGCCTGTTATGCACCTGCATCGAAACCACCGACACCATCCTCACGAGGCGCCGCCAGGTGGCCGACGAGGCCGTGTTGCGCGAGCACGAAAGCAATTCGCGCATCGATGCTGAACGGGTGCAGTTGGCGCTGTCCGCCGGCGCCATCATAGGCACCTGGTTCTGGGATCTGCCGACCGACCGGTTCACGGTCGATGAAGCCTTCGCGCGCGCCTTCGGCCTCGACCCGGCGCTCGGGCGCGTCGGCCTGAGCCTGGCCCAGATCGTCGCCACGGTCCATCCCGACGACCAGGCCGGCCTGGCGCAAGCCATCAACACCGTCATCGCGCGGGGCGGCCATTATGCCCACCAGTACCGCGTGCGGCGCACCGACGGGCGCTACTACTGGATCGAGGCCAACGGCCGGGTCAACCTGGCGCCGGACGGCACCGGGCTGTCGTTTCCGGGCGTGCTGATCGACGTCGAGGGCCGGCGCGCGGTCGAGGCCGAACGCGACCAGGCGATCCTGAAACTGCGCGCCCTCAACGAGCAGCTCGAGCAGAAAGTCATTGCCCAGGCGCTGGCACGTGGCCGCACCTGGCAGGTCAGCCCGGACATCCTGGGCGTGCTCAATGCCGACGGTTTCGTCGAGACATCGAACCCCGCCTGGCAAACCACGCTGGGGTGGACCGAGGAGGAAATCGCCAGCACGCACTTCATGGAGTTTGTCCATCCGGACGACCGGGCGCTGACCCAGGCCGTGTGGCGCGATGCACTCGAGCGCGACATCCCGGCGCTGCGGTTCGAAAACCGCCACTGTCACAAGGGCGGCGGCTGGCGCTGGCTATCGTGGGTGGCGGTCCCGGACGACGGCAAGGTATATTGCTCGGCGCGTGACGTGACCCACGAAAAGGAAGCCCAGGCCGAACGTGACCGCATGTGGGACACCTCGCCCGACCTGTTGCTGACGATCGATTTCAATGGCGTGTTCCGGCGCGTCAATCCGGCCTGGACCCACTTGCTCGGTTACACGCCCGACGAACTCGTCGGGCATCACGCCAATGAATTCGTCGTGGCCGAGGACCATGCCCGGACCGTCGACAGCTACCTGTCGGCGGCTGCGGGCGAGCAGCCGCGCCTGGTCAACCGCTATCGCCACAAGGATGGCTCGATACGCTGGATTTCGTGGGCCGCTGCGCCGGCGGGCAGCGTGACGTACGCAACCGGCCGCGACATCACGGTCGAACGCGAGCGCCAGGCCGAACTCGAACGCGCCCAGGAGCAGTTGCGCCATTCGCAGAAAATGGAAGCGGTCGGCCAGCTGACCGGTGGCCTGGCGCACGACTTCAACAATCTGCTGGCCGGCATCGCGGGCAGCCTGGACCTGGTCAAGATCCGCATCGCGCAAGACCGCGTGGGCGACGTTGACCGCTACATCGGTGTGGCGCAGGGCGCCACCCGGCGCGCTGCGGCGCTGACCCATCGCCTGCTGGCGTTCTCGCGCCGCCAGACACTCGCGCCCACGGCCATCTGCGTCAATGCCATGATCGATGGCATGCTCGACATGATCCGGCGTACGGTCGGCCCCGGTGTACAGGTGGAGCCGCGCGGCGAGCGCGCGCTGTGGGCGGCGCTGGTGGACCAGTCGCAGCTGGAAAATGCGTTGCTGAACCTGTGCATCAACGCGCGTGACGCCATGCCGGCCGGCGGCAGCATCACCATCGAAACGGCCAATCGCCAGCTCGACCCCGCTGCCGCATGCGCGCTGGAACTGCCGCCCGGCGACTACCTGACGCTGTCGGTGTCCGACGCCGGGACCGGCATGGCGCCGGACGTGGTGGCCAAGGCGTTCGATCCCTTCTTCACGACCAAGCCGATCGGGCAGGGCACGGGGCTGGGCCTGTCGATGATCTACGGCTTTGCCAAGCAGTCCGGCGGCCTGGTGCACATTGATTCGGCGGTGGGGCGTGGCACCACGGTAAGCATCTACCTGCCGCGCCACCGTGGCCAGGCCGACGACATCGATACGGCGCCACCCGTGGCGCCTGCGTCGCCTGATGGCCGTGGCGAAACGATCCTGGTCGTCGACGACGAGCCGAGCGTGCGCATGCTGGTCGTCGATTTGCTGGAAGACCTCGGGTACCGCGTGCTGGATGCCGAAGATGGCGCCAGCGGCCTGAAGGTGCTGCAGTCCGCCGCGCGCATCGATCTCCTGATCACCGACGTCGGCTTGCCCGGCATGATGAACGGCCGGCAGATGGCCGACGCCGCACGGGTGGCACGGCCGGAGCTGAAGGTCTTGTTCATCACCGGCTATGCCGAAACAGCCCTGCTCGACAACGGGCAACTGGGGCCCGACATGGCAATCCTGACCAAGCCATTTTCCATCGACACGATGGCGCAGCAAGTGCGCGACATGGTGGCACGGCACGGGTGATGGCTAACAGCCGGGGTCAGGTCTGACATTCGGACACGGGCTCTACCGTGCAGGCAGTAACAGCCGGGGTCAGGTCTGACATTCGGACACGACCTCTACGTTAGTTCGCTACGCCGCTCGCGTCGAACTTTACAGCTGCTTTTCCGCATCATGGTTACTGCTGTGATCGTGTCCGAATGTCAGACCTGACCCCAGCTCTCGCCATCGCTACTGATGTGATCGTGTCCGAATGTCAGACCTGACCCCAGCTTTCGCCATCGCTACTGATGTGATCGTGTCCGAATGTCAGACCTGACCCCGGCTTTTGGATTAGTGGCCGCGCTGTTGCACCAGCGCTGTGCCTGCGCCGTGGCGCTTGCTTTCGCTGACTGCGGTGACGGTGCCATCCGTGTTGAACACCAGGGCATTGGCTGCGCCGATTTCTTCTGGTGGTGATTCCCAGCGCTGGCCGAAGCGCGCCAGTGCTGTTGCCTGGGCGCTGCCCGCGAAGCCCGGCTCGACCGACGTGTCGGGCGTGTTGCGCTGGCTGATGCGTGGCGCGTCGATTGCCTGGTGCATCGGCATGCCGAAGTCGACGTGGTTGACGATCGTTTGCAGCACGGTCGTGATGATCGTCGCGCCGCCCGGGCTGCCTACTGAAAACGCTGGCTTGCCATTTTTTAGCGCGATCGTTGGTGCCATGCTTGAGCGGGGGCGCTTGCCGGCTTCGGGTACGTTCGGGTGCGGACCGGTGAAGTCGAAGTCGGTCATCTCGTTGTTGAGCAGGAAGCCGTAGCCCGGCACCACGATGCCGCTCCCGCCCCACGATTCGATCGTGAACGTGTACGCCACCACGTTGCCGTCTTTGTCCGACACCGTCAGGTGTGTCGTGTGCAGGCTCTCCGGTGGGGGGCGGATGCTGGCGCGCACCGGCGGGAGAAGCGGCACGCTGGGATCATTCTGGAATGCATACGGATTGCCCGCCGCCACCGCGCCCGGCGCGGCCTTTTGCAGCGAGATCAGCGCACGGCGCGTGGCGGCGAAGTCCTTCGACAGGAAACCGGCCAGCGGTGCATCGATGTATTCGGGATCGGCCAGATACGCGTTGCGATCGGCAAACGCGAAGCGGCTTGCTTCGATGTACAGGTGCTCGGCCTGCGCGCGCGGCATGGCTTTCAGATCGTAGCCTTCGAGGATGTTGAGCGCATGCGCGACCGTCGCGCCGCCACTGCTGGGCAGCGGCATGCCATACAGTTCGTAGCCCCGATAGGTGCTGCGCAGGGCAGGGCGGATGCGCGCTTCGTAGTTGGCAAGGTCGGCCAGCGTCATCGTACCGGCGCGGACCTGGACACCCTTGACCACGGGCGGCCGGTTGACGGTATCGACGATCGCGCGCGCCAGCGGGCCTTCGTAGAATGCCTTGACGCCGCCGGATGCAATGGCGCGGTAGGCCCGCGCCATGTCCGGATTGCGCAGCAGCGTGCCGGTAGGGATGGCCTTGCCATTGTGCAGATACAGCGCGCTGGTGGGGGTGAACTGGCGGAACTTCGCCAGGTTCTGGTCGACCAGCCCATTGAACGTGGCATTGACCCGAAAGCCCGTGTCAGCCACCGCGATGGCCGGCGCCAGCACTTGCGCGAAGCGCATGCTGCCGTAGCGTTCGAGTGCTTCGTGCCAGCCGCGCACCGTGCCCGGCACGCCCACTGCTGCGCCGCTGGCGACGGCTGTGTCGAAGTCGACCGGCTTGCCATCTCGCTCGAACAGCGTGGGGCCAGCCTTGGCTGGCGCCGTCTCGCGGTGGTCGATCGTGATGACCCGTTTGTCCTTGGCCAGGTAGATGACCATGAAGCCGCCGCCACCGATGCCGCAGCTGAACGGATCGGTCACGCCCAGCGTCGCCGCCGCGGCGACGGCTGCATCGACCGCATTGCCGCCCTTGTTCAGGATGGTCAGCGCCGCTTGCGACGCCTGCGCGCTGATGGTGGCGACGGCGCCGCCATGACCCGTCGCGACGGGTGCGCCGCTAACAGGCGCAACGAGAATCGACAGGACCAGGCCGCAGGCCAGCGCGGCGATGACCGGCGAGCGGGCCGGCACGATCAGGTACCGTACATATTGAGCACCACCGGATACGACGCCGGCTTTGCCTCGATCATGCCGCGCGCCGGCGGCTCGAACGAACGGTCGAGCTCGACGCGCGCGCCGCGCAGCGCCGGCGACGTGAAGCCCGGCTTGCCCGGTACCAGCCAGAACGCCTGCGCGACGTTCTGGATGCGCAGCGTGAAGCGGTAGGCCACGCGCCCGGCCACGATGCAGCGTGCATTGTCCGGACAGCGGGTGTCGTCGGCGCCTTCGTACGTCAGGCTCAGGCGCTGTTCGGGCGCCAGCAGCAGGCTCTGGCTCTCGCTGAGGTTGTATTGCGCGTCAGGCAGGCGCTCGGGCGCGGCGCAGCCGGACAACAGGCCAGCGCCGAGGCAGACGGCGGCGATGGAGAAGACGCGGGCCGGGCGGAAGATCGAGGGGCGCATGGTGTCATCCAGGGTTTGACAGGGAAAACCCATGATAGCAAAAGCGCAAGCGCAGCGGCGCGACATGATGCATCCACGCATCATGAGCACGCTGTTTTTGAAGTCATAAACAGGTCATATTCGCAGGCTATTCTCTGCCCTGTAG
>Ga0308163_10004107_pt1 | contig 11805 bp, 10 predicted proteins | sample PhyTR1_FD_201037 | JGI IMG/M metagenome (GOLD analysis project Ga0308163, IMG submission 201037) | Phyllosphere microbial communities from UC Gill Tract Community Farm, Albany, California, United States - DLSLT.R1 | ecosystem: Host-associated > Plants > Phyllosphere > Unclassified | place: USA... | reverse complement strand
GGTTCAAACCTGCTGAGCTGGGCAAGGTGATGGGCATTTATACCTCCGCGACGTCGCTGGGTGTCCTGCTCGCCAACACCGCGGTGCCGCAGTTGATCAATCATTTCGACTGGACCGCGGCGTACCACGTGTTCGGCACCACTTCGGTGGTCGCCGGTATCATCTGCTTCTTCATCGTTCGTCCCGGACCGGTGCGCGCCAAGGTGTTGGCCGACACGCGCGGGGGGGCGTTTCGCACGCTCGCGCGCAACCGCAATCTGCTGCTTGTTGCCCTGTCGGGCTTTGGCGGTTTCTGGGGCACCTATGGGTTCATAATCTGGTCCAACGCGCTGATGATCAGGGGACGCGGGCTCGACCACGAGACCGCGGCGGTGATCGTGTCGATCTTCGCGGCGCTGGGCATCTTCGGGAAGCCGATCATCGGCTGGCTGTCCGATCGCATGAACGGCGCGCGGCGGGTGCCCGCAATGGTGATGTTGGGGCTGTTTTCGATCATGCTGCTGGTGTTCGGCTTCCTGCAGACGCCGACGGCTTTCATGCTCGCAGCGCCGCTGCTCGGCCTTGCGGCTTATTGCTACCTGCCGCTGATCGTGGCGCTGGTGCCGCGGCTGGTTGACAGTTCCCTGCTCGGCACGGCTGCGGGTGGGATCAACGCCCTTTGGCAGCTTGGCAGCACACTTGTGCCGCTGGCAGTGGGAGCCGCGTTCGCCGCATCTGGCAATTCCTTCATGGTGGCCCTGGGGACGCTCGCGTTGGGGCCATTGCTGGGGATGGTGGCGATGTATTTCGTCAACGAACGCCCGGATGAGGTGGAGATTCCCGCGGACAAACGCGCGGTTGTGGAACCGTCGGCTTGATCGCGCTGTCTCGGCAGCGCGGGCAATGGATCCGGCGCATCGTCGACACGATGCGCCGGACCGCAGCGGTCACGCGGGCGATGGGGAAGCGACGCTGAGCGGACCTTCCCAGTCGCGCCTGCTGGTCGCGTTGACGCTCGCGATGGCGGCGCCACCGCTGACCAGCTACGCGGCGGCGGCACTGAGTCCTACGCTGGTCGCCAACCTCCGAATTACGGCGGCGCAGTTCGGCATGTTCGCGTCAGTCAGCTTTCTGAGTGCGGCGACCTTCTCGTTGCTCGCCTCATGCGCTATCCACCGGATATCGCAGGCGACGCAGGTGGCCGTTATCTTCCTCGGCGCGACGCTGTCCTTCGCCGGGCTCGCGCTGGCGCGCGATCTTTCCTGGGTACTCGTCGCGGCGGTGGTGGCGGGACCGGCGCACGCCCTCTCCAACCCGTTCACCAACCGCGTCATCGCCGATCGGATCATGGCGGATGTCCGCACGCGCTGGATGGGGGTCAAACAGTCGGGCGTTCAATGCAGCCAGGCGCTCGCCGGCCTGACGTTGCCAGCATTGGCGACCGCGATCGGGTGGCGCAGCAGTTTCGGAATGTTGGCGCTGCTTCTCGTCGCCTCGCTGCTCTGGGTGCGCATGCTTTTTAGGACGCTCGGGGCGGCAAAGTGCGCGCCATCCAAAGCGCCGGTTGAGGCTGCATCGTTGGGCACCATCTCTGCGCCGCCGCGTGGAGTCGTGTGGGCGTTTGCGGCCTATGCGTTATTCTCTGGAACCGGCCTGCAGGCGACCAACGTTTACCTGCCGCTGTTCGCGCGCGATTCGCTGCACTTGAGCGCGCTGGCTTCGGGGGCGACGGTCGCGGTCGCAGGCGGCGTGGGACTGACCGCGCGCGTCCTATGGGGACGCACCAGCAATCTCGGCAGCCGGTCGGGGTCGTTATTGCTTTGGCTCGCGCTGGCGGCAGCCGTCGGCGTCTTGTGCCTCGCGGTCGCGGCGTGGACGGGATGGGCCGCGCTGTTATGGATCGGCGTGGTGCTGCACGGCGCGACAGCGATCGGCAGCAACGTGATCGTGATGGTGGGCGTGTTGCACCGTGTCCCTGCGACGCAGGCCGCCGTCGCTTCCGCTACCGTCGGTCTGGGCATGTATCTCGGCTTCGCACTGGGGCCGCTGCTGCTTGGCAGCCTGCTGTCGCTGGTCGGCGGGTTCGCGCTTGGTTGGTGCCTGATGGCGGTGACGTACCTGTGCAGCGGGGCCGCCGCCGCTAGGCTGCGGCCATCGCCCGATCACGGCGGGTGAGGGGGTGAGGGCAGGAGCGGAGCGGTTACGTCACGCAGCGCCGACGCAGCGGCGCACGATCTCGTCCGCGTCATCCGGCGCGCTGTTCCCTGTCCAGGCAACGAAGCCATCAGGTCGAACCAGTACGAGGTCGGCACCGTAATGGTCGGCGAGTGCGGTGCTCGCCTGCGAGACGATCGTCAGCGGCACACCAAGTCGTGCCGCAGCACCGAGCGCACATTCCTCCGCCAGCGTGTCGCCGCCGAGCGAGAGCAGGATGAAGTCGCGGCCGAGCAGGTCGTGCACGTGCGACCCGTCTGGTAGCTCGCCCGGTGCGAGATGGTGCCCCGGCATCGCCGCAAAGCTGTGGTGTCCAATCGCGCTGCTGCGTGCGCCGACTTCGCCGACCACGATTGGCGAGCCGGCGTAGTTCGGCTCAAACCGGTCGACCTCGTCCACCGCACCAGTGGCGCGCGCACCCCACGCCGCAGCGAACCCTTCCGGGTCGCGGACGGGATCGAACCGGTCGAGGAAGTCGCGATCATCGAGAATCGAGCGCTCGATGAAATCCTTGGCAGTGGACGCGAAAACCGCTTTGCGTTCCGCACCGTAGCTGGCGAGCAGGTTCGCGCCGCCCCAGCCCTGCAAGGTTGCCGCGAGCTTCCACCCGAGGTTGCGCGCATCTTCAAAACCGGTGTTGATACCGTAGCCGCCGTAGGGGGGGTGGCTGTGCGCGGCGTCGCCGGCGACGAACATGCGGCCTTCACCATAAGAATCGGCGATCGCGAAGCGCAGATCCCAGAAGCCGACGTGCTCCATCTCGACGTCGAACGGTGCGCCAACGGCGTCGTGCAGCAGCTGCGTGAAGTCAAAATCGCCGTCGCGCGCCGCTGGCGGCACAGGCGCGTGGAAGAACCAGCGATCCTCGAGATCGACCCGGCCCAGGAACAGCCAATAGCCCTTCTGCGCGGCGTGGAGGACGTTGAAGTACGACTTCCCTGGGAAGCGCTGAACCAGCCGGGTCAGTTCGGCCGATCGAAACACCAGCAGCGCCATGACACGGTCGTGATCGGACAGCGTCTGGGTGATTCCGGCCGCCTCCCGCACAATCGACCGGCTGCCGTCGCAGCCGACGACATAGGGTGCTGCGACCGTGCCGCCGTCGCCGCCGTCAATCGACAGACGCACCAGATCATCCTCGGTCGTGACACCCGTCACCTTTCCGCCGTAGCGGATGTCAACTGTCTCGAGCTGCGCCGCGCGCGCGCGCAGCACGCCCTCCGTCGCGTACTGCGGCAGCCGCTCGTTGCTCTGGCTGTAAAATTTGTCGACCAATCCGCGCTTTAGCCAGTCGTAATGGTGACCGCTTAGCAGGTGGTCGTACGCCGTCAGGCCACCGATGCCGGCCGTCGTGGGGATCGTGCGCGCGGCGCGTAGCGCGGGTTCCGCACCCCAGGCGTGCATGTGCTCCATCGTGCGCTGCGTCAGATTTTGCCCTTTGGGGATCGGCTGCGGCGAAGGGTGGCGTTCAATCACCATCGTGCGAACGCTGCGCTGCCCAAGCTCGATTGCGAGCCCCATCCCGACCGGACCGCCGCCCACGATAATCACATCCGCCTCACCGATGCTCATGGTCGTCTCTCCGATTGATCAGACGTCTTCCTATCTTGGCACGGTCATGTTGGTCAAGGCGCGGGAGCGAGGAGTAGCTATAAATGGCGTGCTGGCGGCGATCCCGCGCGATGATCGACGACGATTGAGCGATTGAACTCATGTTCGTCGGCGGCGAGAAGGCGCGTATGGAACACGGCAATCCGCTCCCGCCGGAGGAGCTCGAAACATTGTGGGGTCGCCCCGGCTTTCTGATCCGGCGCGCCCATCAGATCGCCCAGACGCTGTTCCTGGAGGAAGCCGGAGACTTGGCAATGACGGCGACGCAATATGGTGTGCTGCGCATCATCGCTGCCTGTCCCGGCGTGGATCAGATCGGGGTGGCGAGACTTCTCGGGCAGGACCGCTCCACCACCGCCTTCGTGCTCGACAAGCTGGTTACGGATGGACTCGTGGAACGCCGGCGAAGTGTCGCCGACCGGCGCCGTCGCGAACTCGCGTTGACCAGGCGAGCCGAGGCGGTTCTGCGTGACATGTCTGGCCGCGTTCGGCGCGCGCAGGATCGTTTGCTCTCCCCCTTCGAGCCAGACGAGGCGGAGCAGCTACTCGACATGCTGCGGACGCTGGTCGACACCTTCAACGACGTGGCCCGCACGCCGCTCGATCCGGCTGCGCGGCACCGCGCCGCGCCTCTGGGTCCGTGACGTTGCCGCCACTTCCCAGTTGATCGAGCCGGGCACGTGGATCGTGCGCGAAGATGACGAGAAGTCCGGGCTGCACGAGCGCATCGTGACGGACCAGACCGGCCGGTCGCCGTGCCTGCCCCGGCGTTTATCCGCCTGTGTCGCGCCGATAGGCGCGGGGGGAGCAGCCCGCGTGGCGCGTGAAAAAGCGCGAGAAGTAGGCCGGATCGCCGAAGCCTATGGCGTAACCGATCTCCGCCACTGACAGATTGGTGTAGCGCAACGCGCGCCGCGCCTCGAGCATCGCACGCTCATCCAGGATCGCCGCGGGCGAACGGCGCGCGATGCGGGCGCAGGCGGCGCGCAAGCTGGTTTCGCTGGTGCCCAAGGCTTCCGCATGGCGCGACACCGCCTCGCGCCGTCGGAACCGAGCGCTGATCCGCTCGCGATAGCGCGCGACCAAGGCGGCTTGTTGTCCCGGCGTCGCATGCGGTGAGGCATGCATCGATCCGAACTGACGCAGCACGCTGACCAGCAGCCCGAGCATCTGCGCCTCGACGGCTGCGTGATGGCCGGCGGCGCCCCAGCCAAGTTCCTGCTGCAGTGCCGCCGCGCTCTCCAGCATCGTCTCCACGGCGGCTTGCTCGAGTGCGAGCGCGCGCGGCTCGACGAATATCGCGGCGATGTCGGTGAACCGTTCTGCGACCTGCGACAGATAGGATTGCGACAAGGTCACGACAGCGCCCGACGACTCGTTCCTCCAGCTGAAGCCGTGCACCACACCCGCCGGCACGACGAGCACCGCCGGTGCGCGGAAGGAGAGTGCGCGCTCGTCCGCTTGCATCGTACCACCGCCGGCACCGACGACGAAGAGCTGTGCCAGATCGGCGTGCGCGTGCGGTTTGATCTTCCAATCACTGGCCCTCGACCGATCATCGAGCTGCTCGACGTGAATGAATCCATCCTGCACCGCGCGATGTGGTTCGCCATAGAGATAGAAGGTTGGAATGGCTGCGCCGGTCACAGTCCCGGTCATAACGTCATGTGTCGGATCGTCCAACTATTCGGCTGATCCGGGGATGGTTCAATGCGACTGAAGCGGCCACTTTGTGGGTGGCGACAGGAAGTCGCGAATAGGAGAGCATGTGCGCACCCAAGTGGCGATCATCGGCACTCGATTGATGGGCGTGGTCCCTCGTAAACCCGCGACACAAGGATGGAGTTGTCGAGCGACGTGTCCGCGGCCTCGCCATACCGTCGGTCGACCCGACATGAGCGGCTATGACCGCCGCATTCAAGTTGCCGGATTTGAATGCACACGAGACTCGACCGCCGCGCAGCGGGTGCTCGCGAAAAACTACGTCGCACTTCCGCTGGAGGCCGCATGAAGAGCAAGATTTTCGACCATCCCGCCGTTGCGCTCGATGGAGTGTTGTTCGACGGGATGACGATCATGTCCGGCGGCTTTGGCCTGTCGGGTAATCCGGAAAGTCTGATCCCTGAAATCCGCCAGTCTGGCGTCAAGAACCTGACCGTCATCTCGAACAACGCTGGCGCCGACGGGTTCGGCCTGTGGATGCTGCTGGAAAGCCGGCAGATCGCCAAGATGATCTCGTCCTACGTGGGTGATAACAAGCTGTTCGAGCAGCAATATCTGTCGGGCGAGTTGCAGCTGGAGCTCAACCCCCAGGGCACGCTGGCCGAGCGCATCCGCGCCGGCGGCGCCGGCATCCCGGCGTTCTATACCAGGACCGGGGTGGGCACGGTCGTCGCCGAAGGCAAGCCGGTCGAGCGGTTCGATGGCGACGATTATGTCCGTGAGACATGGCTCCGCGCCGACCTCGCGATTGTGAGGGCGTGGCGAGCGGACCCGGCGGGGAACCTAATGTTCCGCAAGACGGCGCGCAACTTCAACCCCGTCATGGCGACGGCCGCCGGGATCACGGTCGCGGAGGTCGAGGAGATCGTTCCGGAAGGGACGTTCGATCCCGACTGCATCCATACGCCGGGCATCTACGTCGACCGGATCGTCCAGAGCACCATCAACGAAAAGCGCATCGAGAAGCTGACGGTGCGCCCCCGGGAGAACGCCTGATGCCCTGGAGCCGCGAAGACATGGCCGCTCGTGCGGCACGGGAGTTGCGCGACGGTTACTACGTCAACCTGGGGATCGGCATTCCGACGCTGGTGGCGAACCATATTCCCGAGGGCGTGCACGTCACGCTGCAGTCGGAAAACGGAATGCTTGGCATGGGACCTTTCCCTTTTGAGGGGGAAGCGGATCCGGACCTGATCAATGCAGGAAAGCAGACCATCACGGCCTTGCCGACATCCAGCTTCTTCTCCTCCGCCGACAGTTTCGCGATGATCCGCGGCGGGCACATCGACCTGACGGTGCTGGGCGCGATGGAGGTGGCTGCAAATGGCGACCTGGCGAACTGGACCATCCCGGGCAAGATGGTGAAGGGCATGGGCGGTGCCATGGACCTGGTCGCCGGCGTCAAGCGCGTGGTCGTGGTGATGGATCATACTAGCAAGGCGGGCGCCCCCAAGGTGCTGGAGCGGTGTACGTTGCCGTTGACGGGCGCCGGCGTGGTGGACCTCATCATCACCGACCTGTGCGTCCTCGCCTGCGACAAGAACGGCGGCCTGACGTTGGTGGAACTCGCGCCGGACGTGACGCTGCAGGAGGTTCGGCAGAAGACGCAGGCTCCGGTTGATGCGACGCGATTCGAGGAGACAGTGGCATGACCGACGTGATCCCCTACAATCGGGAGGACGCCGGGGCACCGCCTTCGCTGTTCCCGGACTATCGCTCCACCGCTCTGCGCAGCCCGCGCCAGCCGCTGGTCCGCATCCCCGCCACCCTGACCGAAACGACCGGCCCGACGGACGCCTGGGAGCGGCTGATGGTCGGCCGCGCCGCGATCGACCTGACCGCGCAGCACAAGGATGTGCCGCAGGGGCAGCGCATCATCGTGTCCGGGCGCGTGCTCGACGATGGGGGGCGTCCGGTTCCCAACACGGTGATCGAGATTTGGCAGGCGAATGCGGCGGGCCGCTATGTCCATTCCGTCGACAATTGGGACGCGCCGCTGGATCCGAACTTCACCGGCGCCGGCCGCGTCGTCACAGACGAGGAGGGGCGGTATCAATACACCACGGTCCGCCCCGGCGCGTATCCGTGGGGCAACCACAAGAACGCGTGGCGGCCCGGGCACATCCACCTGTCGCTGCTGGGACCTGCCTTCGCGACCCGGCTGGTGACGCAGATGTATTTTCCCGACGACCCGCTGATCGAGATCGATCCGATTGCCAACGCGGTGCCGATGCCCTTTCGCCAGCGCCTCGTCGGCCGCTTTGACATCGGCACCACGCGGGAAGCGTGGGCGCTCGGCTACCTGTTCGACATCGTGCTCAAGGGGCGCGAGCAGACCCCATTCGAGGAGGGCGCGCATGACCACTGAGGCACCGCTGGAAGCGCGCGAAACGGCCGCGCGGCTGGACAACCAGGACCCGTCGATCTTCGGCCAGACTCCGTCGCAGACGGTAGGGCCGTTCTTCCACTATGGCCTGCCTTGGAAGGGGGGAGCGGACCTGGTCGGGAAGTCCGACATGGGCGCGCGGACCGACCTGTTCGCCGAAGAACATTACGTGCTGAACCTGTCGTCTCCGACCGGCACGCCCGCTGGCAAGGTGATCGACATTGCGGGCCGCGTGCTCGATGCGAACGGCGACCCGATCCTCGATGCGATGATCGAGATCTGGCAGGCCAATGCGGCAGGCCGCTATGCGAGCGCCGACGATCGGCGGGACGATGCTCCGCTCGATCCCCATTTCGTGGGCTTCGGGCGGGCGGCTGTTGACCCCGATGGCGTCTTCCGGTTCCGCACGATCCGCCCCGGCCGCGTGCCTGGTCCAGGCAACAGCATCCAAGCACCCCACCTGGCGGTGTCCGTGTTCGGGCGCGGGTTTCTAAAGCGGCTCGCGACCCGCCTTTACTTCGCGGACGGAGAGGGCCTCGACAGCGATCCGGTGCTGGCGGCGGTTCCCGACGCGCGGCGGCACACGCTGCTGGCGCAACGCGACGCGGACGGGCGCTGGTGGTTTGACATCAAAATGAGCGGCAACGCCGAGACGGTGTTCTTCGACCTGTGAGCGACCTGCTGCGCCTCCGCCCCGCCACCACGCCGGCGATGTTGGCCGTGTTCGACGACGGGGCGACCATCGCGCATGCGCTTGCCTTTGAAGCCGCGCTGGCACGCGCTCAGGCAGCGGAGGGTCTGATCGCGGCCACGGTCGCCGAACACATCGGGGTGGTCTGCGACGAATTGGTGATCGACCCGGCCGCGCTTGCCACGGAGGCTGCGCTTGCCGGCACTCTGGCGATCCCCCTGGTCAAGCGATTGAGGGCCGCGCTGGATAGGGATGGGGCCGCGGCCGTGCACTTCGGCGCCACCAGCCAGGACCTGGCCGATACGGTGCTGATGCTCCAGGCCAAGGCGGCGGCCGCGCTGGTGCTGCACGACTGCCGGCGCGTGACGGAGGCGCTGGCGGTCCGCGCCGCCGACCACGCGACGAGGCCCGCCTTGGGCCGCACGCTCCTTCAGGATGCGCTGCCGATCGGCTTCGGCTTGCGCCTCGCCCAGTGGCTGTCGGGGATCGACGAGGCTGCTCGGAGACTTGCCCGCGACATCGACGCGCATGCTGCCGTGCAGCTGGGCGGCGCTACCGGCACACGGGCCAAATGGTCGGGCCGGGGTGAGGCCGTCGCAGACCGAGTAGCCGAGGCGCTAGGGCTGACGCCGGCCCTTCCCTGGCACGGTCGTCGGGGCGGCGTGGCGGCGATTGCCTCATCGCTCGGGATCGTGATCGGCGCACTGGGCAAGATGGCGCGTGACGTGGCCTTGCTGGCCCAGAACGCCATCGGCGAAGCGCGCGAGCCGGAGGTGCCGGGCCGTGGCGGTTCCTCGGCCATGGCGCACAAGCGCAACCCCACCGGCTGCCAGATCGCCCTGGCGGCGGCCACACGCGGGCCGGGGCTGGTCGCTTCGGTGCTGGGCGGGATGGCACAGGAACAGGAACGTGGACTGGGCGGCTGGCAAGCCGAAGGTCCGGTACTGGCCGAGCTGTTCATGATCGCCGGCGGCAGCGCGGAGGCGATGGCCGGCGTTGCCGAGGGGCTCGAAATCGATGGCGTAGCGATCGACCGCAATCTGGCCGCCGCTGGGCTGGGTCATGATGTCGGCGAGAGCTCGGCCATGGTGACGTCTATCCTCCAAGATTTCAGAAAGGCTGCTGATGCCGTTCGCGACACACGCTGACGTACGCATTTATTGGAAGCTGGAGGGAGCGTCCGACCGGCCGCCGCTTGTGCTGCTCAACTCCATTGGCACCGACATGAGCCTGTGGGATCGGGCCGTCCCGCATCTCCTGCCCGCCTTTCGCCTGCTGCGGATCGACACGCGGGGTCATGGAGCGTCGGACGCCCCGGGAGGCGACTATCGTCTGCCGATGCTAGCGGACGACGTGGTGGCGGTAATGAGGGCTGCCGGCATCGAGCGAGCGGCCGTTGCGGGCGTGTCGCTGGGAGGAATGATCGCACTGCAGCTGGCACTCGACCATCCGAATCAGGTAGCCGCGCTGATCCCCATCTGCACCTCCGCCGAGATGGACGCGGTGAGCTGGGACGATCGCGTCGCCCGTGTTCGCGCGGGTGGAACGGCGGCGGTGGCGGACTTGGCGATGAGCCGCTTCCTGTCGCCCGCGTTCATTGCCGCCGAGCCTGCGGTCGCGGAGACGATGCGGGCGGGCCTGCTCGCGATGGACGCTGCCGGCTACGCGGGTGCGGGCGCGGCGATCCGCGACATGGCGCTGATCGATCGCTTGCCCTCGCTCGCGGTGCCGACGCTGGTCGTGGCGGGCGAGCGTGACACGTCGACGCCCTTTGTCGACCATGGCAGCCGGATCGTCGATGCCGTCCCCGGCGCCATGACGACCCATGTCGAGGCAGCGCATCTGGCGCCGATCGAGGCGCCGGCCGAAGTCGCAACCGCCATCCGACGTTTTCTGCAACCCGGTACCGACACGGCGAGCGCGGCCGACACGCTGTTCGAGGCGGGGCTGCACCATCGCCGGCGCGTGCTGGGCGACGAATGGGTCGACCGGTCGCTTGCCAGCCGCACCCCGTTCAATGCGGAGTTTCAGGCGATGATCACGCGCATCGCCTGGCAGGAGATCTGGGGGCGACCCGGATTGGACGACAGGACGCGCCGGCTGCTGGTAGTGGCGATCACTGCCAGCCTGGGCCGCTGGGAGGAGTTCGCTCTCCATGTGCGCACCGGCCTGGAACGCGGCGGCTTCACCCGCGACGAACTCAAGGAAACACTGATGCAAACCGCGATCTACGCCGGCGTGCCCGCGGCCAACACGGCGTTTGCCGAAGCGGGGAAGATCATCGCCGGACTCGACAAGGACCCAGCATGACCGACGCCTTCCTGTGCGATGCGATCCGCACGCCGATCGGCCGCTTCGGCGGCGCGCTCTCCTCCGTTCGCGCCGATGACCTGGCCGCCCTCCCGATCGCGGCGCTGAAGGAGCGCAACCCCCGCGTCGACTGGGCGGCGGTGGACGACGTGATCCTGGGCTGCGCCAATCAGGCCGGCGAGGACAATCGCAACGTCGCCCGCATGGCGGTGCTGCTGGCGGGCTTGCCGGAGGTCGTGCCAGGCTCGACGTTGAACCGGCTGTGCGGCTCCGGGCTGGATGCGATCGGATCGGCCGCTCGCGCGATCCGGGGAGGCGACGCCGATCTGCTGATCGCTGGCGGCGTCGAGAGCATGAGCCGGGCACCCTACGTGATGGGCAAGGCCGGAGCGGCCTTCGCCCGCACGCAGACCCTTGAGGACACGACGATCGGCTGGCGCTTCGTCAACCCCGCGATGCAGCGGCTCTACGGCGTCGACTCGATGCCGGAAACGGGGGAGAACGTCGCAGAGGCGTGGAGCGTGAGCCGCGAGGACCAGGACGCATTCGCGCTGCGCAGCCAAGAGAAGGCGGCCGTGGCACAGGCGAGCGGCCGGCTCGCGGCGGAAATTGTTCCCGTCATGGTTCACCAGCGCAAGGGCGAGCCGGTGCTGTTCGGCCACGACGAGCATCCGCGCTCCACCAGCCGCGAGGCGCTGGCGAGGCTGAAGCCGGTGGTGCGCCCGGACGGCACGGTGACGGCCGGCAATGCCTCGGGCGTCAACGACGGAGCGGCGGCCATGCTGATCGCTTCGGCAGCGGCCGCGGAGCGCCACGGCCTTGTGCCACGCGCGCGCATCGTCGGTATGGCGGCCGCAGGCGTAGCGCCGCGCGTCATGGGTGTGGGCCCGAC
>Ga0308163_10004106_pt1 | contig 11809 bp, 11 predicted proteins | sample PhyTR1_FD_201037 | JGI IMG/M metagenome (GOLD analysis project Ga0308163, IMG submission 201037) | Phyllosphere microbial communities from UC Gill Tract Community Farm, Albany, California, United States - DLSLT.R1 | ecosystem: Host-associated > Plants > Phyllosphere > Unclassified | place: USA... | reverse complement strand
ACTGAAGCGCTGGTGATCTTGTCGCGCAAGCTCGCCCGGGTGGCATTTGCCTTGATGAAGAAGAAGGAGGAATACGTGAGCAGAACGGCCTGAAAACCGTTGATTGCAACCATAGAATCTCCCACAGGGTTGGTGGTTGTGTTCGGTTTCTGCGGCGCCGTTCAGGCGCCGGCAAGCTGTGCGCGGAGCCTGCATTCATTGGTTGTCTGGACTTAAGTCTTCGTCCGGATGCGGCTCAGAGCGAGCTCGCTCCCACAGGGTGTGTGGCCAGCCAAACCGGCGGTTAACGACTTTGGCTCGCATCCACCCGCAGGTATCGTTCCAGCAGTTTGAAGCCTTGCACCAGCACGAAGGACATCACGAGGTAGATCAGCCCCGCCAGGAAGAAGCTCTGTTCGGGCATGTAGGTGCGGGCGTTGATGGTGCGGGCCATGCCGGTGATGTCGAGCAGGGTGACGGTGCTCGCCAGGGCGCTGGCCTTGAGCATCAGGATGACTTCGTTGCTGTAGGCGGGCAGGCCGATGCGGGCGGCGCGGGGCAGGATGATGTACAGCAGCGCCTTGCCTTTTGACATACCGAGGGCGCGGGCGGCTTCGATTTCGCCCGGTGGCACGGCCTGGATGGCGCCGCGCAGGATTTCGGCGATGTAGGCAGTGGTGTGCAGCGTCATGATCAGGGCGGCGCAGAAGAACGGCTCGCGCAGGTAAGGCCACAGCGGGCCTTGGGTCACGGCCTCGAATTGCGCGAGGCCGTAATAGACCAGGAACAGCTGGACCAGCAATGGCGTGCCACGAAAGAAGAAGATATAGGCGAAGGGCAGGGCGCGTACGTAGACGTTACGCGACGCGCGCGCGATGCCCATCGGGATGGCCAGGATCAGGCCGGCGACGACAGCGATGGCGACCAGTTCCAGTGTCAGGGTCGCGCCCTGCAGCAGTTTGGGCAGCCATTTGAGGGCGAATTCCCAGCTCATGATGCACTCCTCACCAAACCGATCGAGGCCCGTTTCTCCAGCCACGCCAGCCCGATCATCGACACCGCCGTCATACCCAGGTACAGGAAGGCCGCGACCATATAGAAGGTGAACGGCTGTTTGGTGGTGGTGATGGCGATTTGTGCGTGGCGCATGACCTCTTCAAGGCCGATCACCGACACCAGCGCGGTGTCTTTCATCAGGATCATGAACAGGTTGCCGAGCCCTGGCAGTGCGATCCGCCACATCTGCGGCATGACCAGCTTGATGAAGATCCGCGAGCGCGACATGCCCAATGCCAATCCCGCTTCGCGATGACCTTTCGGGATCGCCAGGATGGCGCCGCGAAGCACTTCGGTGGCGTACGCGCCGAAGCACAGCCCCAGCGCGATGACGCCCGCGGCGAACGCGCTGAGCGACAGGTTGGGTATGCCGAACAGATGGCCGATGGCGCGCATGCTGCTGATGGTGCCGAAGTAGATCAGCAGCACCCACAGCAATTCGGGAATGCCGCGCACCAATGTCGAGTAAGTCACGCCAATCCATTGAAGCGCGCGATTCGGCGATGTCTTGGCGAGTGCGCCCAGCAGTCCGAGGACGAGGCCCAGGCAAAGGGCGGACAGGGCGAGTTGGATCGTCATCAGCACGCCAGCCGCAAGGGCCGGGCCGAATCCTTGTAGATCGAGGTTCATGGCTTTGCTTGGTCAGAGGACGGGCAGCGCCGCGCTAGAGATACAGCGCGGCGGCGTCGGTCGGGCAGATCAGAGGATGCTGAACGGGAAGTACTTGTCGTTGATCTTCTTGTAGGTGCCGTCGGCGATGATTTCCTTCAGCGCTTCGTTCAGCTTCTCGCGCAGGGGATCGCCTTTGCGCACGGCGATGCCGATCTTGTCGTCACCTGGCAATGGCTCGCCTTTGAACTCAAAGCTCTGGCCTTCCTTGCTTTTCAGCCACTCGTAGCTGGCGTATTTGTCGCCCAGCAGCGCTTCTACACGGCCGGAAGCGAGATCCAGAAAGGCGTTTTCCTGCGAGTCGTAGAGCTTGACGGTGACTGCGTCGCCCCAGTGGTCTTCCAGCCAGGTGCCGGACAGGGTCGCGCGTTGTGCGCCGATGGTTTTGCCGTTCAAGGCTTGCTTGATGGACTCGTTGTTCGCACCCAGGTTGGTCGCTTTGGGTGCGATGAATTGCAGCTTGTTCGAGTAGTACGGGTTGGTGAAATCAACCGCCTGCTTGCGTTCATCGGTGATCGACATCGAGGAGATCAGGAAGTCGAACTTCTGCGCGTTCAGGGCCGGGATGATGCCGTCCCAGTCGGAGGTCACGACTTCACAGGTGACCTTCATCTTCGCGCACAGGGCGTTGCCGATTTCGACGTCGAAGCCCACGACCTGACCGCTGGCGTCCTTGTTGTTGAACGGCGGGTAGGCGCCTTCGATGCCCATTTTCAGGGTGTCAGCAGCAAAAGCACTGGTGGCGACGGCCAGGGTAGCGGCAGCGGCCAACAGGAATGTTTTCAGGGTCTGCATCGATGTTGCTCCGTTAGCGATTGCTGGACATGAATTGTTTGCAGCGCGCCGATTGCGGGTCATCGAAGACCTGCTGCGGCGATCCTTGTTCTTCTACCAGCCCTTGATGCAGGAAAACCACTTCACTGGATACCTGCCGGGCGAAATTCATTTCGTGGGTCACCATCAACATGGTCCGGCCTTCTTCGGCCAGACCACGAATCACACCTAGCACTTCTTGCACCATCTCCGGGTCCAGCGCTGAAGTCGGTTCGTCGAACAGGATGACTTTAGGCTGCATCGCCAATGTGCGCGCGATGGCGGCGCGTTGTTGCTGACCGCCCGACAGTTGCGCCGGATACACATGGCGTTTGTCCGCGATCCCGACCTTGGCCAGCAGGGCTTCAGCCATTTCAGTGGCCTCGGCCTTGCTCTGGCCGAGCACACGGCGGGGCGCCTCGATGATGTTATCGAGCACGCTCATGTGAGGCCAAAGGTTGAAGTTCTGAAAGACGAAACCGATCTCGCTGCGCAGCCGATTGATCTGACGGTTGTCGGCGGCGATCAGTTCACCCTTGCGGGTGGCTTTGAGCCTGAGTTCTTCACCGGCGACCAGAATCTGACCCTGATGCGGGTTTTCCAGCAGGTTGATGCAGCGCAGCAGCGTGGATTTGCCGGAGCCGGATGAGCCCAGAATCGAAATCACGTCGCCATCGCGCGCGCTCAGCGAGATGCCCTTGAGCACCTCCAGCTGACCGTAGCGTTTATGCAGGTTGCGGATTTCCAGGGCGGGCGTGGCCTCGGCCATGTGGACTCCTCATGTGTCGGTGTGTCTGCCGCGCGCGGCCATCAAGCGGGCTTTGCGCAAAAAGGGCGCGATGGTGCCAGCTTTAAACGCCGTCGTGAAGGGTATTTCGGCCACTGTTTCGATCAAAGGTCACTTTCGTGCGCTTATTTGGTGCTAATCGGTCGCCTCTGTGTATTTTCGGTGCGGGTAAACGTCTCTATCCTGTTGCGCTCGGTAACAATTCCTACGCGAATGGCGAAATGCTATTTCCCTCAGAGACTTACCGAATGCCTCTGTAACGGCCTATTCACGCACGACGTCGTTTTTGAAACATTTTGGCGTAGTTCTTGCGTAAAAAATAAATAACAGCGCTGTTGTGATCTTTTTACGAACCATCACAAACAGTCCTGAATCCGTATAAAAAATCCTCAAAGGTTGCTTTATGAGCAGTACCGCAAACGCTTCAAATCTCGATCAAGGGCTCAAACCACGGCATATCACCATGCTGTCGATTGCAGGTGTTATCGGCGCCGGTTTGTTCGTCGGTTCCGGCCACGCCATCGCCGAAGCAGGCCCCGCCGTGCTGCTGGCCTACGCCGCAGCCGGTACGCTGGTGGTTCTGGTGATGCGCATGCTGGCCGAGATGGCCGTTGCGTCGCCGGACACCGGATCGTTCTCGACCTATGCCGACCGCGCAATTGGTCACTGGGCGGGTTTCACCATCGGTTGGTTGTACTGGTGGTTCTGGGTACTGGTGATTCCGCTGGAAGCCAATGCCGCCGCCACCATTCTTCATGCGTGGTTCCCTAACATTGCGATCTGGGCGTTCACGCTGGTCATTACCTTGTTGCTCACCGCGACCAACCTGTTCAGCGTGAAGAACTACGGCGAGTTCGAGTTCTGGTTTGCGCTGATCAAGGTCCTGGCGATCATTGGTTTCGTGGTGCTGGGCGTGGCGGCCGTGTTTGGCCTGCTGCCGAATAGTCAGGTGAGCGGCGTCAGCCATCTGTATGACACGCAGGGCTTCCTGCCGAACGGCATGGGCGCCGTGCTGGCTGCCATGCTGACCACCATGTTCTCGTTCATGGGCACCGAGATCGTCACCATCGCGGCGGCGGAATCGAAGAACCCGGGCCAGCAAATCACCAAGGCCACCAACTCGGTGATCTGGCGGATCTGCCTGTTCTATCTGCTGTCGATTTTCCTGGTGGTGGCGCTGGTGCCTTGGAACGACAGCCGTCTGGCCGAAGTCGGTTCGTACCAGACCGTGCTCGACATGATGGGCATTCCGAACGCCAAACTGATCGTGGATCTGGTCGTGCTGGTTGCGGTGACCAGCTGCCTGAACTCGGCGCTCTACACCGCTTCGCGCATGCTGTTCTCCCTCGGCAAACGCGGCGACGCGCCTGCCGTTTCGCAGCGCACCAGCAAAGCCGGTACGCCTTACTGGGCTGTATTGCTGTCTACCGGCGCTGCATTCGCCGCCGTGTTCGCCAACTACGTCGCACCGGCTGCCGTGTTCGACTTCCTGCTGGCCAGCTCCGGCGCCATCGCGCTGCTGGTCTACCTAGTGATCGCCGTTTCCCAACTGCGCATGCGCCGCAAGCGTGAGTCTGCTGGCGAGCCAATCGACTTCCGCATGTGGCTGTTCCCGGGTCTGACCTGGGCGGTGATCGTGTTCATCGTCGCGGTGCTGACCATCATGCTGTTCCAGGAAGGCCACCGCATGGAGATCATCGCGACCGGCCTGCTCAGCATCCTCGTTGTCGCTGCGGGTTTGATCGTCTCGAGCCGTCGCAAGGCAGTAAAAGCGGGCAAGGTTGTGCTCAATTGATGAGTGTTTGAGCCGGCGTTGCTGGCGAGATAAAAGCGGCTGCCCTCAGTGATGAGGGTGGCCGTTTTTTTGCTATTTGATCATCCGTCCCAGCACCGACTTCCCCCGCACGTGATGCAGCACCACAGCCGCCAGGTGCAACGTCACCAGCCCCGCCAAAATCGCGCACAGGACGTGATGCAGTTCATGCAGTTGCAGCAGCTCGATATTCGAGTGAATGAGTTGTGGCAGCGTTATGAGCGACAGGAGCGTGACCGGGTGGGTCATCATCAGTACGCCTGTGATGAGGACGCCCGAGACGACGGCGTAGATGCCCATGTGGACGGTGTGGGCCAGCCTTTCCTGCGGTTTGCGTGAGGCGCGTGGTTCGGCGCGCAGGGCCAGCCACAGCCGCCAGGCAAAAAACGGGATGAAGAGGCTGGTCAGCTGCGGATTGAACGACTCGACCCATTGCCGGAAGGGATGATTGGGATCGAGCAGCACTACGCCGAAGCCGCTGAAGGTCGCCCACAGGATGACGGCAGCAGAAAGCCAGTGCAGGACAATTCGGGGTTTTGAGTAAGCGTTCGCTTCGTCCGCCGAGGCGGCTGACGAAGAGGAGTGAAGATCTGTCAAAACGGAAGCCTTTATTGAGAAGGAGTTTCATTCTCGTAGTGGCGCAAAGCTACCGTCTTGACCGGTGTCATGCAAATTAAAACTGGCGGGTTAGCGGCGACCGGCGTCTCGAGCGTTCTTGCGCTGAAGGATGTCCGACGCCAGGTTGTAGGCGTCCTGGAATTCGTCGCTGCCCAGCCACTCGACGGTCACTTCTTCCTCTTCGTCGTGGAAGATACCGCGATACACAATCAGCAAGGCCATCAGGAAATCAGTGGCCGGGTCTTCTTCCTCGGCAATCACCAGCTCCAGCACCGGGTATTGCAGGAACACGACGCACATCGCCAGCAGGCTGATCGACTCTGCAGCTTTCATCGCCTGGAACAGGTCGTCGTAGTCGGCGGGCTCGAAGCCGTTCTCCATGATGTCGTTGAAGTCGAATTTGCTCAGGTCGAGGAAAACGTCGTCGAACGGCTCATTCACGGAAGGGTGGTTCAGCACCGGATGCACCGGGCTCGGCTTGCCCTTGCCGGAACGGTTCTGCTTGGCCTTCGCTTTGGCCCGCTGGGCGCGTTTTTGCTGTTTGTCTGGGGAGGCCATGACGGCGGTTTCCTTATACGGTGCAGCCATTTTCATGGCCCGGAATCAACGGGCGCACATTGTATTCAGTCTTGCTCTGCTTCGTCGGGTTTCTTACGTTGCGCTGCGAACTTCCGCAATATCGCCTCTTCTTCGATTTCGCCGAGTGCTTCTCGAAAAGCCTCATAGAAGTCAACGTTGTTGATTTTTGCTCGAACGCTTTCTTCGTCAAGGCCGTACGCCCATATCCAATAGGCGCCCAAGGTATTCACCAGGATGTCGATATAGTCATCGAAATCGATATCGTGAAGCGCGTGCGCCGCTATGGGGCCTTTCGCAAAGGCCACCAGCAGCGCGTGCTGGCTTTCCTGCTCTGCGACTTTCAACGCCTCATAGTGCGCGATTCGCTGTTCTTCCGATGGCGCCGGTGCGGGGGCTGCGAAGACCTCCCAGAGCAACATTTCGTCATCGGTCGGCAGACCTTCCTTTTCATCCCTCATTAGCGATGCAATGGCATCAAGCTGTTCAGCGTCCATGCCCTGAAGGATTTCCAGATCAAAATAGTCGGCGAGAAGCGCATCGTCGCTGCCCTCAAGAAAGTCGGGCATGAAGTAGTCTGGAACGATCGGGGTCGGCGTGTGAGCTTTCTGACGCTCTATTCGCTGCTGCCTGGCTTTGTCTTTGGCGCGCTTGGCACGCTTCTGCTGTTTGCTCGTCGATGCCACGACCGTTCTCCTCGAAGTGAGTCAGGCCGGTCATGTTAATAAATCGCACCCAATAAAAAACCCCTGAATCTTTCGATGCAGGGGTTTTTCGGTATTTTGGTGCCCAGAGACGGAATCGAACCGCCGACACGGGGATTTTCAATCCCCTGCTCTACCGACTGAGCTATCTGGGCAACGGGGCGCATTAGACGTGTTTTTCAGGAGGTCGTCAAGCGTGTTGTTTAAAAAAATTTGAATTATTTCCTCCGCTTACGATTAACACCGTCTGCAAAGGGTTATTCGGCCGGGGGAACGTATCCTTCGGCCTTGGCGTATTCCTCGCCCGAGAGGTACTTGTCCATCTCGGCCTGCAGGAACTTGCGGTCTTCGGCGTTCATCATGTTCAGGCGGCGCTCGTTGATCAGCAGCGTCTGGTGTTTCTGCCAGTCGGCCCAGGCCTTCTGCGAAACGTGGTTGTAGATGTCTTCACCTTTGGCGCCAGGGTACGGTGGGCGGTCCAGGCCGGGCAATTCTTCTTTGTACTTGCGGCACATTACGGTGCGGGTCATGACGACTCTCCTGCGTTCAATACGTCGGCTGCGTTTTGCAGCAGCTTCTTCACCGGGGCAGCGAGGCCCAGGCGAGGCGGGGTGGCGAGGTTATACCAGAGCCAGTCGTCCTCGGCCACGTGATGTCCGGACTCCTCGACCCGGACCAGCCAGGGTTCGATGGTCAGTTGGAAATGGCTGAACGTGTGGACCAGCCCAGGCAATGCCTGATGCTCGCCCATCTCCAGTGAGTGCTGATCGGCCAGATGCTGCATGTCATTGAAGGCGTCCAGTTCCGGCAGGCTCCAGAGCCCGCCCCACAAACCGGTCGAGGGGCGACGGTAAAGCAGGATCTCGCCTTGATCGTTGGCAAATATCGGCATCAAGGTGCGCTTCTGCGGGACGGCCTTGCGCGGCTTGGGGATCGGGTAGCGCGTTTCCTGGCCGAGCATGTGCGCTTCGCAGCCCCGTTCCAGCGGACACAGCAGGCAGCTCGGTTTGCTGCGCGTGCAGAGCGTGGCACCCAAGTCCATCATCGCCTGGGTGTAGTGATTGACCCGGCTGTGGGGCGTGAAGCGCTCTGCAGTCGCCCACATTTGCTTCGCGACCTTGGGCTCACCCGGATAACCCTCTTGCGCCGTAAAACGCGCGAGAACGCGTTTGACGTTGCCGTCAAGGATTGGCGCGCGAATGCCCATGCTGATGCTGGCGATGGCGCCTGCGGTGGACAGACCGATGCCGGGCAGCTCCGTTAGCTTTTCGACGTCGCGCGGAAACTCGCCACCGTGTTCGGCGACGACGATTTTCGCGGCCTTCTGCAGGTTGCGGGCGCGGGTGTAGTAACCCAGGCCGGTCCACAGGTGCAGGACTTCGTCTTCCGGCGCCTGGGCGAGGGCCTGAACGCTGGGCAACGCTTCCATGAACCGGTCGAAATAACCCAGCACGGTGCTGACCTGGGTTTGTTGCAGCATGATTTCCGACACCCAGACGCGGTAGGGCGTGATGTTGTGTTGCCAGGGAAGATCGTGACGGCCGTGACGGTCGTACCAGTCGAGGACGGCGGAGGAAAACTGCTCGGGTTGCATCATGGTTCCGGTGTTCAGGAAAAGGTAGAGGTCGGGTTAGCCCGATCCCTGTGGGAGCTGCCGGAGGTTACGACGGTTGCGAAAGCGGTGGATCAGGCAGACCGCATTCGCCACCGTCGTAACCTCCGGCAGGTCCCACACGTTTTGTGTCGTTCTGCTGATCTGAGACCGGCAGCCAACGGTTAACGCTTGAACAATCCCTTGATGGCGTCCTTGAGCTCAGGACTGACCTTGTCCCCCAGCTTTTCGTCGATCTTGTCGCCGATACGATCGGTGGCGAGTTTGGCGGCGACTTTGCCCAACCCCTCGTTATCCAGACGGCAAGCCTTGGCGCCCAGCTCCAGCGGGCCGCGGCAAAGGATCGGCCATTCGATGCCGACAAAGCGCGGGTTCACTTCGCAGGCCGGGTCCGGCATGTCGCTCTTGTCGCCTTCGATGATCACGCCGACGCGGTAATTCATGCCCAACACGCGCAGGTCGATGTCGCCGTCGCCGTTGACCGTGAGGCCCGGCGTCCGGACTTTGAGGTCCGGGTTGCTCGCCACACCGTTACGGAATACGAGGTTGCCGTTGAGCTGCTGGAAGGGCGTGTCCTTACCGCGCGGTTCGCCACTCAGTGTCTTGCGATTGAGCACCGAGATGCCGCGACACAGCTGTTGCTCGAGGTTGGCGTTGACCAGCACGCCGTCGTTGAGCGCAAAGCTGGCGGTGCCATTGAGGCTTTCGACCAGTGCTTTCTCGCTGTTGCCCTTGGCGGTGACGTCGCTATTCAAGTTCAGCAAGCCGCGCAGCGGAGGCGTGGTGCCCTGGCTCTGGATGAAGCGCTCGACCGGCACCTTGGCGATGTGGGTCTGCACGCTGGCCAGCGGTACTTCCGGGCGCACGTCCAGATTGCCTTTGACTTCGAAGTTGCCGTTGTAGAGGTCGCCGCGCAGGCTGTCGACCGTAATGACGCCGTCCAGCGCCGAAGTTTTGAGGGCTGCGTTCTGGATCGGCAGCTTCTCGACGGTCAGCTTGCCGAAATTCAGGTCGGCGTCGACGTCGAGCTTGCGCATGCGCTCCAGCGGCAACAGCTTTGTATCGCTCCAGGCGACCTGGGTAGGCTGATTCGGCAGCGGGCTGGTGCCCGACGCGGCCATCGCCTCGGCTTCGTTACCCTGAACTTCTGTTTTGCGCGCAGCGCCTGCGGCCTTCGCCTGTTCGCTCTGTGGCGGACGATAACGGTCCGCATCAAACGTGTCGGCTTTCAGTTTCAGGCGCAGGGACTGCTTGGCGAAATCGTCCACGGCGACTCGGCCGGTGAAGGTGCTGTCATCGAGTCGCAGCGTCAGGTCGTCCAGCGAGACACTGTTCTGAGTCGCGGCGATGCGGCTGACCATTTCCAGTCGGGTCAGGCTGTTGTCTCCCAGGGTTGGAGCGGTCTGGCCGACGCTGTCGAGGAACTCACGCAGGTTGAACTGGGCAATGGAAATGCCGCCGCTCAGTTGTGGCGCCTTGTCGAGGTCGCGTACGTGCAGCTCGCCCAGAGCGCGCAGCTGGTTGGCGGAAAACTTGAGGTTGGTCCACTCGGCAACGTTGGCCGACATGTCAGCCAGAAGCTGGCCTTGCGCGGAGAACGTGAGGGTCTTGCCTTGCAACGGATCGCCTGCTGCCTCGCCGGAGAATCGCATGTCGTCGAACTGATACCGCTTGAGCGCGCGGTCGAACCGCAGCTTGCCGGTCAGTTCTGTCTTGGTGCGGATCACCGGCTGGTTGGTGCTGAGGAATGCCGTCAGCTTGACCGGAATGTCGGTGGCGTTGTGGACCGGGCCGGTGCTCAGCTGAATGCTCTCGGCGGTGAACTGCCTGGCTTTCTGCACATCATTGAAGTCAATGCGTGCGTTGTTCACGGTCAGGCTGTCGATGTCCAGTTTGAGCGGTTGCCAGGCCTTGTCCGGCTTGGCGGCTGCTGCGTCCGGTGCGGTATCCGGCGAGGTCTGGGCGACGGGAGGCTGCGCGGGATTGGCCGCAGCGGCAGGCACTTTGCCGATGTCTTCCCAGTTGCCGTGGCCGTTTTCGTCTCGGGTCAGCATCAGGTTGAGGCCTTCGACCCGCACATCGCTCATCTGCACTTCTTTGCGCAGCAAGGGCAGGACACGCACCGACAGGCCCAGCATCTGCAGGTCGGCAAACGGTTTTGACGGCTCGGTCAGCGTGGCGACACTGGCGTCGTGCAGCTCCAGGCCCAGCCAGGGGAACAGGCTCCAGCCGATGTCGCCATTGAGCGTCAGCTCGACGTGTGCCCGGTCGCGGACCAGTTTACGAATCTCGTCTTTGTAATCGTTGGGATCAAACAAATGGGTCAAGGCGAAGCCGAGAGCCACGATGATCAGCAACAGCCCGAGAATGAATAGTCCCAGGATTTTGCCGAACGCTTTCATGGGCGAGTCCTTGTAATCGAGTCGTTCAAAATTTAGCCCGCGAGTATAGCGTCCTCACGCAGGCGACGGGCTCTGGATGCCCTTATGCACTTTAGTGAAGTTCATGCAGTGACAAACGGTAGAAAAAACGTAGTAGCAGAATGCTTCCCTGTCATGCATCAGATGGTAATCTCTCGCCGTTCGCGGGTCATGCTGCGTCGAACTGTCACGTAATGAGGCTTTCTGCCGATAAAACCCCCGATGCTTGCGTGCATGAAGAGGGGTGGCGGAAGCAATGCCGTTGTTCTTGCGGGGCACAACTAAAAATAGGGGCAAAACTTAGATGACTACAAGCACTGCTCTGGGCGGCTCCATCGCTCAGCCTGCGTTCTTGTCCAAAGAGCGCATTATCGCCAAGCGCGGTTTCAACCGCTGGCTCGTTCCACCGGCCGCACTGGCCATTCACCTCTGTATCGGTATGGCTTACGGCTTCTCGGTATTCTGGTTGCCGCTGTCCAAGGCGATCGGGATCAAGACCGCCGTCGCCTGCGCGCCGGACATGGGGTTCTTCGAGCAAGTCTTCTCGTCCAGCTGTGACTGGCCGATCTCGATGCTCGGCTGGATCTATACCCTGTTCTTCATCTTCCTGGGTTGCTCGGCGGCGATCTGGGGCGGCTGGCTGGAACACGCCGGTCCACGTAAAGCCGGTGTCGTCTCGGCCCTGTGCTGGTGTGGCGGTCTGCTGATCTCGGCGCTGGGTGTCTACACCCACCAGATCTGGCTGATGTGGATTGGTTCGGG
>Ga0308163_10004100_pt1 | contig 11818 bp, 9 predicted proteins | sample PhyTR1_FD_201037 | JGI IMG/M metagenome (GOLD analysis project Ga0308163, IMG submission 201037) | Phyllosphere microbial communities from UC Gill Tract Community Farm, Albany, California, United States - DLSLT.R1 | ecosystem: Host-associated > Plants > Phyllosphere > Unclassified | place: USA... | reverse complement strand
AACGCGCGCTTGACGGCCGGATGGGCGGGCTGGGCGGACGCGCCACCCAGTGCGAAGGTCAGCGCCAGGGCTGCACCGATGTGTCGAATGTTGTTCATAGGCATATCAAGATCCTGAATGGTCCAAGGCGATATTATTCACTGTTTGCGTGGTTACTGCTCCGTTTGCCTCGCTATTGCGAATCTGCACCGGATACCAGCCATGCGCAGGGGCCAGCCAGATGTCCAGGCGCGACTTGTACGAACCCGGTTGCGGCGGACGCGTCAGGTGCCAGGTTTGCAGTGTGCCGAGTTTGGTGTCGATCGCTTCCTGCCCCACCACCGTGAAGCGATAGATCACCGCGTCGCGGTCTTCGCCGACAAAAATATCGATGGCGCCGGTGAGCTGCTTCGGATCGCCGCGCGCGATCGCCGCCAGTTGCAGCGGGATGCTGGCCTTGTCCTGGGCGCCGGCCGGCAATTGGTGCGTCGCTTCCGATGCCGAAAACGTGATCACACCCTTGCCCCAGTTGAAATGGGTGGCCGTCATGGCGCGGCCGCGCCGTTTTTCGGTCATCGTGATGGGCGCGAAACCCGTCGCAGCCACCGCGCCCTCGCTCTTCAACACCACCAGATTGACCCGCGCGAACACGACGCGGATACCGGCTTCGATCTGGATGCGGTAGCTGTCCGCGTTCAGTTGCCAGGCCAGCAGTGCCTCGCCCGACCACTCGGTGCCGTCGGCGTCGGTGCGCGCAACGTCAAGTGTGATCTTTGCGGGCGGCGGCATGTCGACCACGTAGCGGCGGGCTTCCGGTGCTGCCGGTGGCGGTGGCGGTGCAGCCGCTGCCGGCGCGGGTGCTGGTGGTGCCGGCGGGGCCGGCGCCACGGGCGTGGGCTCGGCCACGGGCGCCGCCGGCGCGGTGCCAGGACCGTCCGCGGCAGGCGCCGCGGCAATGACCGGCGTGATGTCCCCTGGCCGGTCGGGTACCGCGATTTCCACCGGCACCGGCGGCACATGGGGCAATGGCGGCGGACTGGCCTCGGGCAACGGGACCGGTTCGGGTGCAGGCACCGGTGCCGCGTCCACCGGCAGCAGCTGGGTCACCAGCGTGACTGGCGCGTCACCGGATGCCGCCCGATGCGGCAGGACCGGGCTGACGCCCTGCAGCACGGCCAGGACGATCCAGTGCAGCAGCACGACCACCGCCACTGGCAGCAGCCGGCGGCGACGGGGAAGAAGAATCGGTGCGGATGGCATGACGCTAGTGTAGCGCGGGCGCCGGGATGGACACGCGTGCCGGGATCAGGGCAGCAGGATCGACAGCTCCTGCGCACCCGCGCGCAGGACCGGCAGGAAGTCGTCTTCCATCTTGCGCCGGGATACCCGCGCCGCGTGCGCGCCGATATTCAGCGCCGCCAGCACATTGCCCGACGCGCCGCGCACCGGCACCGCGATCGAGCGCAGCCCGACCTCCAGCTCTTCTTCCACCAGCGCGTAACCGGCCTCGCGCACCTCCGCCAGGATGGTCCTGAGCCGCTCGGGATTGACCACCGTGCGCCCGGTCATGGCCTTGAGCGGCACCCTTGCCAGGTAGTCATCCAGATCGGGCGCCGGCAGGTGTGCCAGCAGCATCCGGCCCAGCGCCGTGCAATACGCCGGCAGGCGGCTGCCGGTGGTCAGCGACACCGACATGATGCGCGACGCCGCCGAGCGCCCCACGTACAGCACTTCGTCATCCTGCAGCACGGCGAGCGAGCAGGATTCGTTCAGGCTGCGGCTGACCTGGTTCAGGTAGGGATGGGCCGAGACCGTGAGCGGCGTCGATGACAGGTAGGAGTAACCGAGCGACAGCACCTTCGGCTTGAGCGAGAACTGGTTGCCGTCCGCACTGGCGTAACCGAGCGCGATCAGCGTGTGCAGGCAGCGCCGCACCGAGGCGCGCGGGATCGCCGTACGGTGGCTGATCTGGGCAATCGTCAGGCTGCGGCGCTGGTCGCTGAACGCCTGCAGCACCGCCAGGCCGCGCGCCAGCGACAGCATGAAATTCGGGTCGCTCGCGGCGACGTCCGCCGTGGCTGGCGCATCCGGCTCGTGTGGCGTGTTCATGGTGCTCCTTGGCAATGAGGTGATAAACCGTTCGGCAATCGAACACATTCCGTCGAGCTGTCTTGCGCCATGGGCCGGCACGCTCCTACACTCGATTCACCTGTTCAGTGATCAGACATTAGTGCGATTATCGAACAGTGTCAACGAGCGTCTTGCGCTGGAAAGGACTTGCATCATGATCGACAAGATTTCCCCTTCGCTGGAGGCAGCGGTGGCCGACATCCCCGATGGCGCGACCATCCTGATCGGGGGTTTCGGCACCGCCGGCATGCCTGCCGCGCTGATCGACGCACTGATCGCCCAGGGGTCGCGCGACCTCGTCATCGTCAACAACAATGCCGGCAACGGCGACACCGGGCTGGCAGCGCTGCTCAAGGCGCGCCGCGTGCGCAAGATCATCTGCTCGTTCCCACGCCAGGCCGATTCGCACGTGTTCGACACGCTGTACCGGGCCGGCGAGATCGAGCTCGAACTGACGCCGCAGGGCAACCTGGCCGAGCGCATCCGCGCCGCCGGCGCCGGCATCGGCGGCTTCTTTTCACCCACCGGCTACGGCACCGATCTGGCGGCCGGCAAGGAAACGCGCCTCATCGACGGCCGCCACTATGTGCTCGAGTCGCCGATCCACGCCGACTTCGCGCTGATCAAGGCCTTCCACGGCGACCGCTGGGGCAACCTGGTGTACCGCAAGACCGCGCGCAACTTCGGTCCGATCATGGCGATGGCGGCGCGCTGCACCATCGCCCAGGTCACCCGCGTGGTCGAACTGGGCGAGCTCGATCCGGAAGCCATCGTCACGCCGGGCATTTTTGTTCAGCGTGTCGTACTGGGAGAACCCGCATGCAACGCTTGACCCGTGACCAGATCGCCGCGCGCGTCGCGCGCGACATTCCCGAAGGCGCTTACGTGAACCTAGGGATCGGCCTGCCGACGATGGTCGGCGCGCACCTGCCCCCGGACCGCGAGATCTTCCTGCACAGTGAAAACGGCCTGCTCGGCATGGGCCCGCCCCCTGCACCCGGCGACGAAGACGAAGACCTGATCAATGCCGGCAAGCAGCCGGTGACGCTGCTGGCCGGCGGCAGCTACTTCCACCACGCCGATTCGTTCGCGATGATGCGCGGCGGTCATCTGGACATCTGCGTGCTCGGCGCGTTCCAGGTGTCCGTGCGGGGCGACCTGGCCAACTGGCATACCGGCGGCCCGGACGCGATTCCGGCCGTCGGCGGCGCGATGGACCTGGCCATCGGCGCCAAGCGCGTGTTCGTCATGATGGAACACCAGACACGTGACGGCGTCAGCAAGATCGTCGAGCGCTGCACCTATCCGCTCACCAGCCTCGCGTGCGTAAGCCGCATCTACACCGACCTGGCCGTGCTCGACGTGACGCCCGCCGGCCTGACGGTGCGCGAGATCGTCGATGGCCTGTCGTTCGCCGAACTCGAAGGCCTGACCGGGCTGACCTTGACGGATGCGACGCAGGCGCGCACCGACCAACCGTAACAGGAGCCGCCATGCAGGATGCGTATATTTGCGATGCCGTCCGCACGCCCATCGGCCGCTACGGCGGTGCATTGAAGGACGTGCGCGCCGACGACCTGGGCGCCATCCCCTTGCGCACCCTGATGGCGCGGTACCCGGATGTCGACTGGTCGCAGGTCGACGACGTGATTCTCGGCTGCGCCAACCAGGCCGGTGAAGACAACCGCAACGTGGCGCGCATGGCCACGCTGCTGGCCGGCCTGCCGGAGCAGGTGAGCGCGACCACCGTCAACCGCCTGTGCGGCTCGGGGCTCGATGCGCTCGGTATCGCGGCACGCGCGATCAGGACCGGTGAAGCGGCCCTGGTCATCGCCGGCGGCGTCGAATCGATGACGCGCGCGCCGTTCGTCATGGGCAAGGCAGACAGCGCCTTCTCGCGCCACGCAGGGTTGCAGGACACGACCATGGGCTGGCGCTTCATCAATCCGGCGCTGCAGGCGCAGTATGGCGTGGCGACGATGCCCGAGACGGCGGAAAACGTCGCGCGCGACTTCGGCATCAGTCGCGCCGACCAGGACCGCTTTGCGCTGGCCAGCCAGACCAAGACCGCCGCCGCCCGCGAGGCAGGCCTGTTCGACGCTGAAATCGTGGCCGTGACGATTCCGCAAAAAAAAGGCGCGGCGCTCGTGTTGTCACACGACGAACACCCGCGCGCGACGACGCTCGAGGCGCTGGCACGGCTTGCGCCCGTCGTCGCCGCCGACGGCACGGTCACGGCGGGCAACGCGTCGGGCATCAATGACGGCGCCTGCGCGCTGCTCGTGGCCAGCGGCGCGGCAGCAGCGCGCCACGGACTCACGCCGCGCGCACGCATCGTGGGCATGGCCACGGCCGGCGTGGCGCCCAGCATCATGGGCATCGGCCCGGTGCCAGCCGTGCACAGGCTGCTGCGCCAGACGGGCCTGACGCTGGCGCAGATGGACCTGATCGAACTGAACGAAGCGTTTGCCGCGCAGGGCCTGGCCGTACTGCGCGAACTGGGGCTGGCCGACGACGATCCGCGCGTGAACCCGCAGGGCGGCGCGATCGCGCTGGGCCATCCGCTGGGCATGAGCGGCGCGCGCCTGGCCACCACCGCGCTGTTCCAGCTCGAACGGAGCAGCGGGCGCTACGCGCTGTGCACCATGTGCATCGGCGTGGGGCAAGGCATCGCGCTAATCATCGAACGCGTCTGACTACAAAGGAGAAGACCCGCCCTACCCTGGTTCGTCAAGCAGCCGGCGCCCGACGCCAGCGCTTTCCTGTAAAAATACAAGGAGACAAAATGCATCGACAAGACGTGACACTGGTCACCGGCGGCAGCGCCGGCATTGGCCGGGCCATCTGCGAAACGCTGATCGCGCAAGGCCGCACGGTCATCAATCTCGACTACCGCCAGCCCGACTGGCGGCACGACCAGCTCGTGTCGTTCCAGGCCGACCTGACACGCCAGAACGAGACCCGCATCATCGCGCAGCAGATCGCCGCCGCCTACAACGTGACGGCGCTGGTGAACAATGCTGGCGCCACCCGCCCCGGCACCATCGACACGGCCACGATGGAGGATCTCGACCATGTCGTCGACCTGCATCTGAAGGCCGCCATCCTGCTGATCCAGGCGTTCCTGCCCGCGCTGCGCGCATCCGGTCAAGGCCGCATCGTCAACATCGCCTCGCGCGCGGCGCTGGGCAAGGCCGAGCGCATCGTGTACGCCGCCACCAAGGCCGGCCTGATCGGCCTGACACGCACGCTCGCGCTCGAACTGGGCGGCGATGGCATCACCGTCAATGCCGTGGCGCCGGGACCGATCGCGACTGAACTCTTCCACAACAGCAATCCCGACGGCGCGCCACAGACCCGGCGCATCATCGACAGCATCGTGGTGGGCCGCCTCGGGACACCGGACGACGTGGCGCGCGCCGCTGCCTTTTTCCTGTCGCCCGATAACGGTTTCGTCACCGGCCAGGTGCTGTATGTGTGTGGCGGCACCACGCTGGGCGTGGCCCCGGTCTGATTCGATCAGCAACAAGGCCTGGCTGCCGCCCGCGCGCGTGCCCGGTCCATTTCGCCGCACCCGTTGTCCTTATTGGAGACCCATCATGTCACGTACCTTCCTGTCGACCCGCCGTACCCTTACCCTTGCCGCCGCGTCGGCCCTCGGCCTGCTGGCCCTGACGCCGCTGGCGGCGCAGGCCCAGGCCTTCCCTTCCAAGGCCATCACGATCATCGTCCCGTTCTCGGCCGGTGGCACGACCGACATCCTGGCACGCGTGCTGGGGCAATACATGAGCAAGGACCTTGGCCAGCCGGTCATCATCGACAACCGCGCGGGCGCAGGCGGCAATATCGGCACCCAGCTCGTGGCGCGCGCCGCGCCGGACGGCTACACCATCCTCATGGGCACGGTCGGCACCCACGCCATCAACCAGAGCCTGTATCCGAAACTGGGATTCGACCCGATCAAGGACTTCGCCCCGCTCACGCGCGTGGCGCTGGTGCCGAACCTGCTGGTGGCCAATCCGGCGCAGCCGTTCAAGACCGTCAAGGAGCTGATGGCGTATGCCAAGGCCAACCCCGGCAAGGTCACGTTCGGCTCGTCCGGCAGCGGCACGTCGATCCACCTGTCCGGCGAACTGTTCAAGCAGATGGCCGGGGTCGACATCCAGCACGTGGCCTACAAGGGGAGCGCGCCGGCCGTCAATGACCTGCTTGGCAACCATATCGCGATCATGTTCGACAATATGCCGTCGGCCATCGGCCACGTCAAAGCCGGCAAGCTGCGGCCCCTGGCCGTCACCACGGCGCAGCGCTCGCCGGCGCTGCCCGACGTGCCGACGATCGCCGAAGCGGGCGTGCCCGGCTACGAAGCCACGTCGTGGTTCGGCCTGCTGGCGCCGGCCAAGACGCCGGCACCCGTCGTGGCCAGACTGAACGCGGTGATCCTCAAGGCGCTGGCCGATCCGGACGTCAAGAAAAAGCTGCTGGAACAAGGCGCCGAACCAGCCGGCGAGACACCGGCGCAGTTCGCCGCCTTCATCGGCAGCGAGACGGTCAAGTGGGGCAAGATCGTCAAGCAGTCCGGCGCGACGGCGCAGTAAGCTGCCGTGATGTGCGGGGCGTGGTTTGCCCCGGCGTTATCTGCTACGCTAGCTGCACCAACCAAGGAGACGCCACATGCTCAAGCCGCCGATGCCCGGAATGACCGACACCCTCGACTTCGTCAAGAACCTGTGGGGCGGCATGCAGATTCCCGGCACCGTTCCGGGCATGGCCGGCATGCCCGCCATGCCCGGCGCCGGCATGTCGGTCGAAGACCTGGACAAGAAGATTGCCGACCTGAAGGCGGTCGAGGCCTGGCTCACGCTCAACCAGAACATGCTGCACGGTACGATCCAGGCCCTGGAAATCCAGCGCGGCACACTGGCCACGCTCAAGGCGATGGGCGACAGCATGGCCCAGGCCATGGGCCAGACGAAGGTCGGCGAATCGTCGGTCGCGCCGTTCGCGCAATTCTTCGCGCAGATGGCGCAGGCGGCCACGCCGGCTGCTGCGGCGCAAACGCCGCAAACGCCACCAGCGCCAGCGGCACCGCCGCCGCCGCCCGACACGGCGCAGGCTGCACCAGATGCCGCAGGCGCTGCCATGCCAGCCGCCATGGCTTGGTGGAACTTGTTGCAAGACCAGTTCCGCCATGCCGTGGCCAGCACCATCCCGGCCGAGGGCGCGGAAGGCGCCGACGCGGCCGACCCTGCAGCCGCCCCGCCCGATGCACCATCGGCGGAACCGGCAGCGCGCGCCCGGCGCACCAACCGCGGCAAGGCCGACAAGCCCTGACGCCGGCAGCGCCCCATTGACGGGGCTGGTAGCGCACGCGCATAAACCGTGCTGAACTGATCGGGCGGCCCGCCTTTCGCGGCCGCGCCTGTCGTCCAGCCGGAGCGCGCCATGCTGCCCAGTGACCTGTCACACCTGACACCATCGCAGGTCGACGACCTGCGCCGCAAGCTGGCCGCCGCCGGCTGCCATCCCCCACCGCACGCCACCACGATCAGCCAACTGCACGACGCGTTCGTGCGGCTGCGTCGCCGTCACGGCCTGGCGCCGGCAAGCACCATCGATGCCGACACGCTGCGCTGCCTGGACCTCGGCGCCGGCCTGCTGTTTGGCGAAGTGCTGCGCGACGAACTCGATCTGCTGCGGCCCGCCAGCAGCGAACCACTGGATGCCGGCGTGCCGCCCGACCGCGCACGCTTGTCTGCACGCGCCCACGACAGCATGCTCACCGGCCTGGCCCTGTCCGGCGGCGGCGTGCGCAGCGCCACGTTCGGCCTGGGCGCCCTGCAGGCGCTGGCACGCCACCGCTTGCTGGGCCGGATCGATTACCTGTCCACCGTGTCGGGCGGCGGTTTTGTCGGCGGCTGGCTGGCACGCTGCCTGCACGCGCATGGCAACGACATCCACCAGGTCGAAGCCCTGCTGGCGCCGCCGGCCGGCGCAGTTGCAAACGCAGGCGAAGCGCCCGAACTGCGCTTCCTGCGCCAGTACAGCAACTACCTGTCGCCGCAGGGCGGCATGTTCAGCGCCGATACCTGGACCCTGCTCGGCATCTATCTGCGCAACACGGGCCTGAACCTGACCATGTTGGTGGCCTGGCTGTGCGCGCTGCTGCTGCTGCTGCCGCGCTTTGCCGTCTGGGGCGTGCACCGGGTCGTGGCGCCAAACGGGCCGTGGGCGCACCTGGGCGACGCCGCCTGGATCGCGGCCGTGCTGCTGTTCCTGTGCGCCGTGTTCTGCATCGCGCTGTCGGTCTCCAGCAAGCCGGAAAGCTCGCGTGGCCGGCGCCGCTTTCCACTGTCGCAGGGCGCAGTCCTGTGGTGCATCAACCTGCCGCTGCTGATGGCGGGCTTTCTCGGCAGCCTCGCGCTGTGGCGCCACGGCGGCGCTTCGCCCGCGACGCTGCTGCCGCCGCAACTGGCCGCGCGGCCGTACTGGCTGCTCGCGCCGGGCGTGGTCTACTTCATTGTCTGGGCCTGCGGCTGGTATCTGGCGCACGACCGGTCCAGTCCCTACCGGCGCGCCGGCTATACCGTCTGCAGCGCCGGCGCCCTGGCGGTACTGCTGGTCATGCTCGACGCCGCGCGCACCTTCGCACCGGCGATGGTGGCGTGGCTGCCGGACGGCAGCGCGCTGTTGTCGTGGTGGCTGTGCGGCGGCGTGGCACTGCTGCTGGTGTTTGCGCTCTGGCTGGTCATGTACACGCGCCTGCGCGCCGATCCGCCGCTGCGCGACCTGACGCGCGCGGAACTGGGCGAAGGCCTGTCGCACTTTGCCTGCGCGATGGGCGCGCTCACGCTGGGCACCGTACTGCTGCTGTGCGCGCTGGCGCTGCTGCCGGCGCCCGGCACGCATCCGCTATTTAACAACGCGATCGGGCTGGCCACCTTCGGCATGCCCTCGATGATGGCGCTGTTTGCCGTCACGATGAACCTGATGATCGGCCTGATCGGCCGCCAGTACAGCGACGCGAGCCGCGAATGGTGGAGCCGCCAGGGCGCCTGGACTGCGATCTTTGCGCTCGGCTGGCTGGCCGTCCACGGTGTGTGTTTCTTCTTCGCGCCGCTGCTGCACTGGGCCTGGCTCACCTATGCGCCGTGGTCGAACCTGGCCACGTTGCTTGGCTGGCTGGCCACGACGGCGTTCGGCCTGAAGGCCGGCAGTGGTGGCGCCACCGGGGCCCGCGTTGCGCGCGATCCGAAGCTCGAGCTGGTGGCGCGCCTGGCACCGTATGTGTTCACGGTCGGGATCTTCGCGCTGCTCGGCAGCCTGGTGCAGCTGACGGTGGCGCGCCCGCGCCTGGACTGCCCCTACGCCACGTTCGCGTGCGTGTTCCAGGCGCACGCGAACGCCACGCTGGCGACGCGGGGCAGTACGCTGCTGGTGGCGTTTGCCGGCTTTCTGGGGGCCGCGCTGGTGCTCGGCTGGCGCGTCGACATCAACAAGTTTTCGCTGTACATGCTGTACCGGAACCGCGTCGTGCGCGCCTGGTTCGGCGCCGCCAACCGCGCGCGACGGCCGCACCCGTTCACCGGCTTCGATCCGGGCGACGACATGCTGCTCGCCGAGCTCAAAAACGCGCGGCCGTACCCGATCGTCAACACCGCGCTGAACCTGGTGGATGGCGAAGAACTGGCATGGCAGACGCGGCGTACTGCGGCATTTGCATTCACGCCGCGCTGGTGCGGCTACGAACAGCCCGGTCCCGGCGGCGCCGGCTGCTACCGCCCCACCGCCGGCTATGCCGCGCAGGCGGGCGTTGGCCTGGACGATGACGCCGGCGTGCGGCTCGGGATGGCGGTGGCGCTGTCGGGCGCTGCGGCCAGTCCGAACATGGGCGCGCATTCGTCGGCGCCGCTGAATTTCCTGATGACGATGTTCAATGTGCGCCTGGGACGCTGGTGCCCGAACCCCGCGCGCCCGACCTGGACCAGTTCCTCGCCACCCATTGGCCTCTTCAGCCTGTTGGCCGAGCTGTTCGGCCAGCTCGATGCCAACGCCGGCTACGTGCACCTGAGCGATGGCGGCCACTTCGACAACCTGGGCATCTATGAACTGGTGCGGCGCCGCTGCCGCCTGGTGATCGCGGTGGACGTGGGCAGCGACCGCGAACACGCGTTCGAAGACCTGGGCAACGCGATCCGGCGCTGCGCCACCGACCTGCACGTGCGGATCGACCTGGATGTGGCGCGCCTTGCGGTCGCGCCGGAGACCGGCATGTGCCGCGCCAGCTGCGCCGCCGGCAGCATCCGCTACGGCCAGGCCGACGGCGCTGCCGGTGATGGCGTCATCCTGTACGTCAAGCCGGCCATCGTCGGCACCGAAAACGCCGACCTGCTCAATTACCGCAAGCTGCATCCCGACTACCCGCACGACAGCCTGGCCGATGGCTGGTTCGACGAGGCGCGCTTCGAGAGCTACCGCGCCCTGGGTGAACACGTGCTGGCGGGTGCGCTGGGTGATGCAGCGCGGGCGGCAACGCAGGCCGATGGCGGCTGCGATCTCGACGTGCTGTGCGCGGAATTGCTGCGCCAGCACGGGCCGGTGCGCTAAGCGAAGCGGTTGCTGTGCGTGGGCTTCGGTGCCGGCGTTGATTCGGCCGGCGTCCCGGCCGCTTCTTCCTTCTGCTCGGGCGCATCCACTTCCGCAGGCGGCGCCGCCGGATCGGCTTTCGGCTGCAACCCGCGCAACTGTTCCATCAGCTGCGCGAAGCGCTGCTGCCCCGGCTGCAGCTTGTCGACGTGTTCGAGCACCATGCGCGCCTCGACGTCGAGTTCTTCGTCATAGCCTTCCTGCTGCATGTGCGAGATCGAAATCTGCACGGCGTTGAACAGCACCCGCACATTGTCCGGCACCCGTCCGCGCGCCATGCGCATCCACTTGACGGCGTCGGGCAGCTTGCCGCTCTTCCACAGCACGACGCCCTGGTTCATCAGGTCGACCGCTTCCTTGCGCGCGGCGCGGATGATGGCCGCGCCCTCGTCGCTCAGGCGCGCCTTGTCGAAAATGGCCTGGACTTCATCCTGCAGCAGGCTGTTGTCGTGGTTGTTGCGCACCACGTGGGCCAGCACCTCGCCCGGCGTGTCCTTCACGCCCACCGCAAACAGCAACGTCGCCATCTCGATGCAGATCGCCGTGCCGGGCCGCTTCGGGTCCTCGCCCAGCATCGTCTCGAGCTCGTCGCCGGCGCGCCGCGCGTTGCGGTAGTCGCCGCTCTCGTGGTGGATCAGGCCTTCGGTGATCTTGGCGCGCAGCGCCATGTCGTCGTATTCGCCACCAAAGTCGCGCTGGGCCAGTTGCAGCAGTTGCAGCGCATCCTTGGTATTGTTTTTCAGGCCGCACACGCGCGCCAGGCCAAGGTAGGCATCGGGCGTCTTGCGGATCGAGTATTCGCCGATCACCAGGCACTTGCGAAACGCCTTTTCGGCCAGCACGACATTGCCCAGCTTGAGCGCGGCCTGGCCCAGGTTGCGCTGGCGCGGCACCGAGTTGGGCGAGAGCTTGGCCGCGCGCTCCAGGATCGCGGCGGCTTCGTCGTGCCGGCCCAGGCCCTGGTAGGCCTGCGCCAGCTGGTCGTAGGCGTCGATGTAGTGGCGGTTCTCGGCGATCACGGTCTGGAACATCTGGCGCGCCTGCTCGAAGTCGCCGTCGGCCA
>Ga0308163_10004098_pt1 | contig 11821 bp, 7 predicted proteins | sample PhyTR1_FD_201037 | JGI IMG/M metagenome (GOLD analysis project Ga0308163, IMG submission 201037) | Phyllosphere microbial communities from UC Gill Tract Community Farm, Albany, California, United States - DLSLT.R1 | ecosystem: Host-associated > Plants > Phyllosphere > Unclassified | place: USA... | reverse complement strand
TTGCAATTTCATCAATCGCTGTCTTTGACAGCTCATTCACTTGTGAGGTCTGGAAAATGTTCAAAAGATCATTGATTGCCGGTGCTGTCCTTTCCGTTTCTCTTGGGGCTCATGCAGTGGGCGCCAACATCAGCGTGACGGGGACCGTCACACCCGATGCCTGCACCATTGCGCTCGGAAACAACGGCAATGTGGACTACGGCACCCTCACGGCATCGGTCGTGAGGTCGTATGACTTGTGGTTTGGAACCCATTACACGCTACCGAACAAGGACATCGCCATCGAAGTCAATTGCCCGTCGGCCACGCGTGTCGGGCTTTCAGTCCTCGACAACAGAGCAACCACCAAGGAGAACGGACTGACCCGACCGGGCATCAAGTTCGGGCTCGGACTTTCTGGGACACAGCCAATCGGCTTTTATGAAATACAGACGCATTCCATCCAGATCGGCCTGACGCGGGGGGGGACTCCCAACAATGCGGGAAGCTCGTTGATCAGGGACATGTCCGGAGGCCCGTGGATCTATCAGTCGTCGGATGTTCCAAGCGGGTATCCGGCCCATTCGAGTCCGCAGGTGGCGGGATGGCCTCAGCCGCGGGCCAACACCTATGCCTACGTCAACCTGTCGATTCCACTCGGCGACAGCATCACCAGTACTTCCTATGCGCGTCGCACCAACGACGAGACCCGCTACGGCACGGCGCTCGACCAGCGCGTGAACGACATGCTGGACTACCGGCTGTCGGTCGATCGCGTGGCCGATCGGCCGACCACCGAGACCTCGGGCTCGGTGCATGCGTTGCCACGCTATGCATCGACATCGCTGGGGATCACGGATCGCCAGAACGGCGGACGCAGCTACTACGCTGAGATCACGGGCAGCCTGCTCGCGACCTCGGCCGGATGGGGCTTCTCGCCCTATGCCGTCCAGGACACCTTCGGCGTCGTCAGGACGGGCGATGTCGTCGGCCTCAAGGTGATGACGCCCCAGGGGCCGGTGTGGTCCGGTCCGGGCGGATCCGCCGCCGTCCCGTCGCTGCAGGCCTATCGGCCCTCGAGAGTGGAGGCGAGCCTGGATGCCGGGGCGATCGACATCGACGTCGGCAATCCGTTGCAGGTCGTCCAGCCCGGCCGGGGCGCCGTGGTCCGCATGGAGATGGATGCCAGGAGGGTGCGACGCGTCCTGCTCGGCGTGGTGGACGCGCTGGGCCGGCCGCTGCCCAAGGGCCTGCCGGTGCTGCGTCGCAATGGCGCACTGTTCTCGTCCACCGCCCAGGGCGGGCGCGTCATGGTCGACCACATGACCGAAGGCGTGCCGCTCTATGTGGAACTCGCACCGGGCCGGCGCTGCCTGCTGCAGGACATCCGGACCCGGCCGCGCGCGGCGGATGGCCTGTTCGAAAGCGGGAGTGCCGTATGCAGATGAAGATGGGGATGGAGATCCAGGGCCGATCCGGCCGGTGGTCGGTGTTGCGCTCGAGCCCTGGGCGCCGACTGCGCCTGTGGCTGGGCCTGCTGGCGTGCGGACCGGGCCTGGCGTTCGCGACCTGCGACACCGTGGCGTTCTCGTCGTCGGGTGTCGACATGGGCCGCAAGGGCTACACGTCGCTTCCCCGTGCCGACATCGCCGGCTACAAGCTGGTGGGCGCCCGAGGCGTCACTCTGCGCGCGGTCTGCGACGACACCCCGGACACCCGGCAGATCCGCGTCGATGCCCTGGTCGCCGACGATACGCCGGGCCTCGTGCGCTGGAGCTCGACGGCCGCGCGGGCCGGCGACATCGGCGCGGCGCGGATGGTGGTGCAGCAGGCCACGGCGGGCGGTCACGAAGTGCCCATGACCTTCACGCCGGTGGGCGGCACCACCAGCACGATCACGCCAGGTCCACTGACGCTGGCGGGCGCCGGGATGCTGGTGCTGGACCTGCGCGCGGTACCCCGTGACACCGATGCGCGCAAGAACGTGCTGGTCAACCTGCAGATCCAGACGCTGGTGAAGTCCTCCGGTTTCGCGCCCAGCGCCGAAACGCCGTTCCGTCTGGACCTGGGCATGACCGTCCCGTGAACGCCGCCGCTGCCGGCGTGCGTTGCGGCTGCGGCGACAGCGCCGGCAACGAGGACCGTGTCGTCGTCACGCCGGTGTCGCGAACTCCGGGCCGTCGTAGGTCTCCGGCACCACGATGCCGCCAGCCGCGATGCGCTCCGTCGTCGCGGCGATCCGCTCTCGGATCCCCGGTGGCACGTCGGGCGCCAGCGTCAGGCCGACCGCGCCGGGGGTCGACAGCCCGATGCGCCTGACCGACCCGGCCGGGAAGGTCCGGGCCCGCAGGTCCCGCACGGCCTCGAACACCCCCATGCCGACATCGGCCGTCGCCGAGCCGATGAAGATCCGGGGGTCGGTCCGGACCCAGTCGATCACATTGCCGATCTGGCGGACGCCACGCTCGCGGCAGGCCTCGATGGCGCCGGTGCGACCGGCGTTGAGCATCGTGAAGATCACGTCGGCACCGGCATCGATCTGAGCCAGCGCGACGCGGCGCGACAGCGCGTTGTCGTCCTGCTGGCCGGAGAAGTTGGTCAGCAGGCGGACCGCCGGATCGGCCGCCCGCGCCCCGGCGGCATAGGCCGCTCGGCCCTTGAGGCCCGGGCGGACGCGGATGCCCGACATGTGCCCGATGACGCCGGTGCGCGTGCTCGATGCGGCCAGCACGCCCGCCAGGTAGGCCGATTCCTCCTGCAGGATGTCGTAGCTCGCCAGGTTGGCGCCCGTGACGGCGCCCTGCGTGACGACGAACCTCACGCGCGGATGGTGCGGCGCGACCTCGGCGCAGGCCTCGTTGTTCTGCCCGCCATGGGCGATGACCAGGTCGGGACCGGCGGCGGCCAGCTCGTGGAGTGCCGCCACCAGCAGGTCCTTCCTCGGCTCGATGTTCGCCCGGTGGGTCGTGGCGACGTCGAATTCGACGCGGGCGCGATCCAGGCCGCGCCAGCCGGCCTCCATGAAGCCGCGATCGTCGATGCGGCCGGCGAACAGCGCCGCCACCGTGAGGGGGCGGGCGGTCGTGGAAGGCTCCTGCATGCGCCCCGCCGTTCCGGCGCAGGCCGCCAGCAGCGGCGCCGCGCCCAGGCTCGCGGCGGCCAGCCCGAGCCGGCGGCGCAGGGGCGATTCAAGCCCATGGCCGGCCTGGCCAGCGCATGGGGCATCGGGAGTGGCGGGTGCGGCTGCGGAGCGGGTCGGTGCTTTCATCGGTTCGAGGAAGTGGAGCGTGCGGATCGGCGCCAGGCCGGGCGACCGCATGCTCAAGCAACAACCGCGCCCGTCAGTTGATGTTCGAGCCGCCCATCTGGAACGGCTTGCCCGGCAGCACGTGGCCACCGGCGTATTCGAACGGCCGGCCGTCGCGCAGCCCGCAGCCGCGTGGCTTGGGGCAGGGCGCGCTCTTGGGGTCGTAGGTCCACATGATGATCGGACCATAGGGATAGTTGTGGATCGTCCTGCCCTGGTAGTCGGCCACGGTCAGCACATAGCTCTCGGTGCCATGGTTGTCGACGTCCTCGATGGCGATCGGGTCGACCAGCCGGCTGTCCTCCAATGTCTTGTAGACCTTCACCGACTCGAAGCGCGGATCGAACTGCAGCATCGTGGCCTTGCGCTCGCCACGCGACAGCACCCACAGGAATTCCTCCGGCCGGCGACGGCCGAAGAGAGCGCTGGTGGCGGTCGGGTTGAGCGTCGCCTTCTCCTTCACGTAGGCGATGCTGGTCGGGTTCGCGCCGACGTCGATCGAGAACATCGGCGCGATGTCCTCGGGCCGGCCCTGGGCCGTGCCCTTCTGGTCGAGATAGCGCGAGCCGAGGTCGTACACGCGCAGGCGGCCCTCCTGCGTGGCGATGAAGGCGCGATAGGGCGGCTCGCGCGTCAGCTTGATGGCGGTCGGGCGTTCGGGCAGGTCCATCACCTTCACCACGACCGGCGTCTGCGCCGGCGCGGCCTCGAAGGTGAATGGCCATTGCCGCGGGCCCGGGCCGCGTCCGGAGATCATCGTGCCCCATTCCCAGGGGCCCTGGTCGAAGTACTGCTTGCGGTAGTACTGGAACAGCGGCCGCAGGTCGATCACGGCGGCGCGCCGCTCGCTCTTGCTCACCACCACCGCCAGGCCGCTGCGCGCGATGGCCTGGCTCCACTCGCCGTCGTAGTACTTGCGGCGGTTGTGGTCGCTCTGCAGGTGGTCGTTGAAGTAGTTCTGGATGCGCTGGTAGTCGGTGTTGGTCTTGCCGGTCGTGACGCTGATCTCGGTCGGCGCCCTGAGCGTGTCGGGCAGGTCGACGAAGCCCACCAGCTTGGCGCTCACATAGTTGCCCAGGCCCGGCAGGCCGGCATAGGCCTGGCGGTGGCTGCCCCAGTTGGACTCCCACTGCGACTCGGGCTTGGCTTCGCACCAGGCGCAGCCGTCGGCCAGGGCGATCACCGCCACCTGGCCCTTGAGCGCCGCCGTGTCCCAGACCGTCACCAGCGCGAATTCGCCGCTGTTGGTGATGGCGATGGCGGTCGGCGTCTTGCCATCGGGCAGCTTCAACTTGAGGAAGTTGTGCGACGTGTTGCTGCCCGAACTGGTGATCCAGCCGTTGGCGAACACCGTCAGCACGTTGTTGACCCAGCCGCCCCGGCCATAGCCCCGGGCCGCCGCGACCGGCTTGCCGTCGAGGTCGGCGGTGCCGATGGTCGAACCCGGCCGCACGCCCGCCAGCCGCACGGTGTTCTCGTCGTTGTCGGCGTTGTTCATGCGCGGACTGATGTAGGTCGTCCAGCTCGGCTCGGGTTTCCAGGAGATCGTGTTGTGGCCGATGTTGATGGTCTGCAGGCTGGCCACGCCCCAGTAGCGCGACTCGAGGAAATTCGGCGCCGGCTTGGCGTCGGGCAGGTAGGCGACGTTGACGATGCTGGAGCTGAAATCGCCCGGCAATCCGAGCAGCTTGTCGCCGATCTGGTATTCGCCGCACCAGCTGTCGCGGCCGCAGCCACGACCGCCGACGATGCCATCCTGCTGCTTCTCGGCGCGCTGGCCGGACAGCGTCTGGTAGCTCCTGCTCGGACGCGGGCCGGGGTAGGTGGTGGTGGTCCGGGGCGTGCCGTACGCGGCGGCATCGGGGCCATAGCGGTATTCGATGCCGGCCTCGGTGCCCATGCGCGCCGCCATGGCGCGATAGGCCTCGGGCGTGGAGATGTCGTAGGCGCCCTCGGGGATGGGCGCTCGCGCCGACGCGGCCGCGGGCGTCGCCGCGCTGTCGCGTCGCTCCGGCGCCTTCGATCCCGCGGCCAGGACCGGCGCGACCGCCGCCCCCAGCGCCAGCGCGGCCGTGAGAGCGAGGGTCGCACGGCGGATGGGCCGGGCCGGGGGGCGGGAGATTCGGGAACGGTTCACGGATGGACTTTCTTCGGACTCAGGGCAGCAGGGCGGATGCCGTCGCGTCGATGCCGTCGCACGACGATTCGACTCGGCACGGGGGAGCGGCGGCGGGCGCGGGGCCGTGCATGACGCCGTCGACCTTGGCGACCAGGGCGTCGGAATCGAAGGGCTTGACGATCAGCGCCATGTCCGGTCCCAGGAAGCTGGAGTTGGTCGCGACCTCGGCGGCATAGCCGGTCATCAGCAGCACCCGGATCCCGGGCAGGCGTTCGCGCGCGTAATCGGCGACCTGGCGACCATTGGGGCCGGGCAGGCCGACATCGGACAGCAGCAGATCGTAGGCGACGCCCTGGTCGAGCATCATCATGGCCTGGCTGCCATCGATGGCTTCGCTCACGACGTGGCCGCGGTCGCGCAGGAGGTCGACCACCAGCAGCCGGACGACGTCGTCGTCCTCGGCCACCAGCACGCGATAGACGCCGCGTGCGTCGTCGCAGGTGCGGGCCGGCTGCGCCCGGACCGGCTGCGGCGTGTCCGGCGATCGCGGCAGCCGCACCCGCACCACGGTGCCGACGTCCTCGATGCTGTCCACCGTCACATAGCCGCCCGACTGGCGGATGTACCCGTAGACCATCGACAGGCCCAGGCCGGTGCCCTGGCCGATCGGCTTGGTGGTGAAGAACGGGTCGAACACGCGCGCCAGCACTTCGGGCGGCATGCCGACCCCGCTGTCGGTGACGCGGATCTCGACATAGTCGCCGGCGGGCAGACCGGTGCCTTCGAGCACGTCGGCCGCCAGCGTCAGATTGGTCGCGCACAGGCCGATCGCGCCGCCATGGGGCATGGCGTCGCGCGCATTGATCACCAGGTTCAGCAGGCTGCTCTCGAACTGGTGCGTGTCGGTGCGCACCGGCCACAGCTCGGCCGGAAGCTCGACGTCGAGCGTGATGTTCTCGCCGCAGGTGGTGCGCAGCAGCGGCTCGACCGTGCGGATCGAGCCCGCGACATCGGCCACCTTCTCGTCGAGCGGCTGGCGGCGCGAGAACGCCAGCAGGCGCTGGGTCAGCGAGGCCGCGCGGCGCGCCGAGGCGAGGCCGGCCTCGACATAGTCGTCCAGTCCCTCGTGGCGCTGCTGCTGCAGGCGCTTGCGGATCACCTGCAATGGCAGCACGATGCCCTGCAGCATGTTGTTGAAGTCGTGCGCGATGCCGCCGGTGAGCTGGCCGACGGCTTCCATCTTCTGGGCCTGGCGCAGCCGCTCCTCGGTCTCCTCGGCGCGGCGGGCCAGCGCGACGTTGTCCTGCTCGAGCTGCAGGGAGACCACCTTCTGGCCGGTCACGTCGGTGCCCACCACCAGGATGCCGGTGACCCGCGTGTCGGTCTGCAGCGGCTGATAGATGAAATCCAGGTACCGCCGCTCGACCGGCCCGCCGGCGGCGCGCTGGAACAGGATCTCGGTACCGCTGCCGACGGCCGCGCGGCCGGTGCGGTAGACCTCGTCGAGCAGGTCGAAGAAGAACTGCCCCTGCAGGTCGGGCAGGGCCTCGCGCACGGGCAGCCCGATCGGATCGCGATGCCCGATGAGCGCGCGATAGGGCGCATTGGTCAGGGTGAAGCGATGCTCCGGGCCGCTGAGCACCGCCATGAAGCTGGGCGTGGCGTCGAACAGCGAGGCCAGATAGGTCGCCTGGGCCAGCACCTGGCGCTCGGCGTTGACGCGCTGGGTGAGTTCGTTGCAGGCGCAGAACATGCCCTGCACCACGCCGTCGTCGTCGCGCACGGGCGTGTACGAGAAGGAGAAGTGGGTCTCCTCGGGATAGCCGTTGCGCAGCATCTCGAAGACGATGTCGTCCATCTGGATCGACTCGCCCGCGTAGGCGGCGGAGATGATCGGATCGACCTGGTCCCAGATCTCGTACCAGACGTCGCGAAAGCGCTGGCCCATGGCCATCGGATGGCGCGCGCCGAGCATCTCGGCATAGTGGTCGTTGTAGAGCGTGATCTGCTCCGGGCCCCAGACGATGAGGATGCCCTGGCGCGCGTCGAGCATCACGCCCACCAGCGTGCGTAGCTGCAGTGGCCACGAGGCCGGCACGCCCAGCGGGTTGCGCGACCAGTCGAGCGCTCGCATCAGGCGCCCCGACTCGCCGCCGCTGTCGAGAAACTTCATCGGTTACGTCCCGGGTGGAAGGTTGCGTCGGAATGACGCCCGATTATCGGCAGCTTTGCGGCCGGCGCGGGCCGCTCCCGGGACGCGCCCGTGAGGCCTACAGCGCCGCGGTCATCATCAGCCGCAGCGTGCGCGGCGCGCCGGGGAACAGGTAGACATGGCCGAACTGGTAGGGCGACTCCTTCCAGTAGCGCCGATCGGCCAGGTTCTCCACCCCCAGCGTCCAGCTGGTGGCGACGCCATTGAGGCGCGTCTCGTAGCGCAGCGCGGCATCGAAGCGCGTCCAGGACGGCAGCTCGATCGAGCCGTCGGGCAGCACGTTGCGCCGCCCCTCGTGCGACATCCGACCCTGCAGTTCCAGGCCCGGCACCGCCGCGACGCGATAGGCGACCTGCGCGCGCAGCACCTGTCGCGGCACGTTGGTCGGGCGCTCGCCGTTGATGGCGGGCTCGACCAGGCTGCCCTCGCGCTTGGCATCGATGGCCGTCACGCCGCCGGCCAGGCGCCAGGGGCCCTGGGTCCACTGGGCGCTGGCCTCGAGGCCGCGATGCACCGCCTTGCCGTCGAAGGCGCCGGCGCAGGGCGACAGCCCCAGCCGGTTGCAGGCATCGAGGTTGGTGACCGGCCGCGCGATGTCGAAATACGCCACCTGCCAGCCGAAGGCGTCGGCGCCGCCCTTGAAGCCCGCTTCCCACTGGCGCGACAGCACCGCCGGCAGGGCCTCGCCGGCATTGGCGTACTGCGACGACCGGTTGGGCACCACCTGCGATTCGACGCCCCGGCCCCAGCTCGCATAGGCCAGCAGGCCGGGACGCAGGGTGTAGCTCAGGGCCAGCCAGGGCGAGGTCACGCCATCGGCATAGCCGGTCGGGCGCGAGCCGTCGGTGCGGATGCTGTCGCGATCGAGCCGGGTGTGGCGCAGGCCGACCCAGGTCGTCAGGCGGTCGTTCCAGCGGATGGCATCCTGGAACGACAGCTCGGTCGAGCGTTCGTCGCGGTTGGTGTTGACATCGGTCAGCGCCGGGTCGGCCGGCACCACCGCCGTGCCCTGGACATTGCCGGTGCCGACATAGTTGAAGGCCTGGTCCTGGAACCGGTTGCGCACCCGGCTCGTCAGCAGTCCGAACGACAGGTCGTGGCGCAGTCCGCCGGTGCGGGCCTGGCCCTTCAGGCTCAGGCTGCCGGCGGTCTGCGTGCGGCGCTCGTTCTCGCTGCGGAAGTCGTAGAAGTCGAAGGTGCCGTCGGAGCAGTAGCGGTCGAAATTGCCTTCGGCGCCGCAGCCGAAGGCATAGGCCAGCCGGTCGTCGCTCTTCAGGCGCTGCTGGCCGAGCTGCGCGCTCCAGCGCCAGTCGGCGTTGAGCGCCTGCGTGAAGCGCAGGGTGCCGGTCAGGCCCTCGAAGACCGAGGGCTGCGACCAGGGCTGGTTGTTGAGGTTCAGGCGCGGGTCGACCGGCGCCGGCAGACGGTTGCCCAGCAGGCTGAAGCCGTTCTGGCTCGGCTGGGTCTTCTTGGAGTATTCGAGCTCGGCCTCGAACAGAGAGTCGCGCGTCACGCGCCAGTCGGCCGCGAGCGAGAACAGGTGGCGCTGGCCGTCGAGGTCGAAGGTGCGCGGCTTGAGATTCTCGACCGCGGCATTCAGGCGGTAGCCGAACTGGCGCTCGATGCCGAAGCGGCCGCCCAGGTCGACCGCGCCGAGCACGCCGCCGCGCCCGGTGACCTCGGCGCGCACCTCGCGCAGGTCGCGCTCGGTCGGCCGCTTGACGACATAGTTGACCAGCCCGCCCGGCGCGCTGGTGCCGGCCTGGATGCCGCTGGTGCCGCGCAGGATCTCCACGCGCTCCTTGTTGTCCAGCGCGATCGAGGTCTCGGCGCTGATCGGCAGGCCCTCGCGGCGGTAGTTGAAGCGGTTGTCGAGGACGAAGCCGCGCACCGTCAGATAGTCCCAGTAGCCGGCCGAGTTGTAGGCATCGGTGACGGAGGCGTCGAACTGCGTCAGGTCGGCCAGCCGGCGCGCGCCGGTGGCGCGCAGGGTGGCGCTGTCGATCACGGTGGCCGACAGCGGCACCTCGCGCAATGGCAGGTCGCCGAAACCGCTGACATCGGCCTGCGGCGCGGCGGCGCGCGCGTCGACCGTCACGGTCGAGAGCGTGGCGTCGCCGGCCGTGGCCGTGGCCGTGGCCGGTGCCGGCGCGGTCTGGGCCGAGGCGGCGGATGCGGCCAGCCACAGCAGGGTGGCGGCGGCGCCGGCGACGGGCGTGGCGACGAAGGTCTCCCGGCGATCGCGGGCGGTGGCGGGAGCGGGACGGGGCGTGGGCAGGAGGGTCATGGTGGCGGGTCGGTGCGGCGGACGGAGGCGATGGAGGAACGAGGAATGCGGGCGCGATGGCGCTGGAGGAAAAGGACGTCGGGGCGATGCGGCATGTGCCTGGCGCTGCGGGCGGGTCATGGCCGGGCCGGCGAGGCCCGGGCCCCCCGCAGTCCGGCATCGACGGCGGCGGTCCATTCCGTGGCGGTGGCCTCCGGATCGGCGGCCGCGACCAGCGCGCGCACCACCGCCACCGAGCCGACGCCGGTGGCCAGCACGGCCGCGCGGCGGCTCGCGTCGATGCCGCCGATGGCGACGCGGGGATAGCCGCGCAGCAGGCGCGCGTAGTCGCCCAGCCGGACCAGGCCCTGGGGCGCGGTGGCCATGGCCTTGAGGGTGGTCGGGAACACGGCGCCCAGCGCGATGTAGCTGGGACTCGCGGCATCGGCGCGCACCATCTCGGCATAGCCATGCGTGCTCACGCCCAGGCGCAGGCCGGCCTCGCGCAGGTGTCGCAGGTCGGCCGGCGCCAGGGCGTCGAGGTCCTCCTGGCCGAGATGCACGCCGAAGGCGCCGGCCTCGATCGCGATGCGCCAGTGGTCGTTGATGAACAGCAGCGCGCCGGTGCCGCGCACGGCCTCGACCGCGGCGCGGACCTCGCGCTCGATGGCGCGCGGGTCGGTCGACTTGAAGCGCAGCTGCACCGTCGGCACGCCCGCGCGCGCCATACGCCCGACCCAGGCCGCGTCGGGCAGCACGGCGTACAGGCCGAGCTCGGCCGGGCAGGGCGCGAAGGCATCGGCCCGCGCGGCCACCGGATGCGACCGCAGGCCGAAATCGGCCGGCGCGGCGGGCCAGGCCAGGGCATCGAAGACCCCGGTGCGCACGGTGCGGGCCCGCCACGCATCGGCCAGGCGGATGGCGTCGATGTCGATGAAGCCGAGCGCGCGGCAGGCCGCTCTGGCGCCGGCCCGCACCGGGTCGTCGTCCGGCGCGACCTCGATGGCGCGCGGCGCTGGCGATGGCGACGTCACGCCGAAGCGGGCCGCGTGGGCGGCGAGGATCGCCGCGGTGATGGCGATGGCGGAGGCGTCGGACTCGATGGGCATGCGTTCGGTGCGTTCGGTGCGTTCGATGAGGTCGGAGCGGGAGCCGGGAGCCGGGCCGGCCGGGCCGGAAGCCGCGCTCATGCCTGATGCCAGAACGGCGTGCCCAGCACCGGCGTGCTCGGCCGGGCCGCGTGCTGTGCCGGCATGGCGCCGGCGTGCCGGGCCGCGCGGCCGGCGCGCACCGCATCGGCGAAGGCGCCGGCCATCCCGACCGGGTCGTGCGCCAGCGCCACGGCACTGTTGAGCAGCACGCCGTCGTAGCCCCACTCCATCACCTGGCAGGCATGCGAGGGCAGGCCGAGACCGGCATCGACCAGCAGCGGCACGTCGATGCGCTCGCGCAGCAGCCGCAGGGCATAGGGATTGACGGGCCCCCGCCCGGTGCCGATCGGCGCCGCCCAGGGCATCACGGCCTGGCAGCCGACATCGACCAGGCGCTGGCACAGCACCAGGTCCTCGGTGCAGTAGGGCAGCACCAGGAAGCCATCGTCGATCAGCCGCGCGGCGGCTTCCACCAGGTTCAGCGTGTCGGGCTGCAGCGTGTAGTCGTCGCCGATGAGCTCGAGCTTGATCCAGGGCGTGTCGAACAGTTCGCGCGCCATGTGCGCGGTGGCGACGACCTCGTCGACGCGATGGCAGCCGGCCGTGTTCGGCAGCACCGGCACGCCCAGGCGTCGCAGCAGCGGCCAGAAGTGGTGGTGATCGTCGGCCGGGCCGTCGGCGGCGGCCGGCGCGGCGGTCTGGCGCCGCAGCGAGGCCGTGACCATGGCCGGCCGCGCGCGGATCACGGCGGCTTCGAGCAGGTCCGGCGACGGATAGCGCGCCGTGC
>Ga0308163_10004097_pt1 | contig 11822 bp, 12 predicted proteins | sample PhyTR1_FD_201037 | JGI IMG/M metagenome (GOLD analysis project Ga0308163, IMG submission 201037) | Phyllosphere microbial communities from UC Gill Tract Community Farm, Albany, California, United States - DLSLT.R1 | ecosystem: Host-associated > Plants > Phyllosphere > Unclassified | place: USA... | reverse complement strand
CAGCCCATGACCAGAGATTTCATGACCTCTTTTAAGGATCTCCCTGGCTAGATCAGGACTTTTTTTAGCAGCAGAGGCAATTGTATGGCAAGTCACCTTAATGTTATGCTTGTCCCACAGATCGAGCATCCGCGGAATTCCCTCCTTATATCCATAATTAAACCAAGTTTTGGCTGGAATATCAGTGAAGCCTTTTTCCAGATTTGCAGGAAACGGACTATCAAATCCTGATTCTGGCTCCCCACCAGCCTCAAATTGCATTGAAACAGAGATAACAAGCCGAGTGCCGTCAGGCCATTTTGATGCTTCAACCAGAGGCCGTGTAGCTTCTAAGCTGTTATATAGCGGCGCTGCCTGCATCATTCCAGGTAACAGTAATGAGCCGGATCCTGCCAATATTGTTTTTTTCAAAAACTCTTTTCTAGTTTGCATGATTTATTGATCAGATAAAGATTGATAAGTAAATTCCTTTTATTTAACTACCTGTTTACGACTAAGTTTATCGATTAGCTTTAAGCCATATCCGGGAAATACTCGGCGAATAAAAGAAAGTAATTTAGCATTGGTGCTTGGGGCATAATATTGTTTACCGCTCTCGATTTTTCTGATAACCTCTAAAGTAAATACTGCAGGATCAGCAAGTTTGGTCGTATTTTTCATATCCACAGTGGTCATCTTGCTTTCAGTTGCAGGAGGAACCACTTCTATAACATGAAAACTGGTATCCATTAATTGAATGCGCAAGGATTTGGTGAAGGCATTAAGCCCGCTCTTTGACGAGGAGTATAAAGGCATAATAGGAATGGGCATAATCGCAGCTTCAGTAGAAATGTTAATGATATAATTATCTTTTTGCTGATCAGCCTGCCGAATAAATTGCTGAGTGATAGCAATAGGTCCAGCTAGATTGGTGTTAATTTTTGCAAAGATGTCAGTTGAAGCGATAGATTGTGTTCTAATATCCCATAGTTCCAGCACTCCAGCGTTATTAAATACAACGTCCAGATTGATCCCGGCCTTTTTGAGTTGTGCAAAAAGCCCATCGATCTCTAAAGGATCTGATACGTCACAGGCGAAAATAATCAAATCAGGGATCTTATCTTTTGCAGCCTTCAGCATATCTATCCTTCTTCCGGTAATGATCACACGGTTGCCCTTTTGGACCAGGTTCTTTGCAAAACCAAATCCAATACCTGTTGCACCACCTGTGATGAGCACTGTTTTATTTACGAATTCCATATTTTGCTAAATAGTTTTTCTAACTTTGATTAGGCAAACTTATATGAACCAGCGCTGCTTATGCTTGCAGAAAACAATGATTAAGTTGTAACTTTTAGAGATGCATATACGTAACCTTGCCCAGAAATTCGAGATTTCATATGTAATCAAGGATCTATGGCACCTTCCGGTTCACAAACACACCCATTATGAACTTCAGTATATTATCCGGGGTAAGGGACAGCACAACATCAACGACCAAATGTATAATTATCAGAAGGGTGACCTCTTTATCCTTCCCCCTCACGACAACCATTTTTTCGTTTTCAACGAACGGACCGCAATGTGTGTTGTCAAATTTCATGAAGGTTTTTTTGAGGAACTTCAAAATGATGCAGATTTCAGATTATTATTAAACCGCTTTTCATCTCCAAATCGCAAAGTTCGCCTGATGGAATCAAACAGAAACCAAATCGAAAGCTTAATGGAGCTGATTATCACAGAGCACCGAAAGCCCGCAGCGTATCAAAATTTTATTATTAAAAATGCCTTGGCTCTTGTGCTGGCGCTAATGTCTAAGGGTGCGGAAATTAATCACGCGAAAATAAAGAGGGATAAGTCGCAGGAAGTGCTCAATTTTATCGATTCGCACATCAAAGAAAAACATCTGTTATCAGTAGAACACATAGCTGACCACTTCAATATTAGCAGATCTTACTTCAATCAGTATTTCAGAAAAGCTACAGGAAGCTCTTACAAAAAATATATACAACAGTACGCGCTCAATATCATTGCCCATCAATGGATGCATAGAGGCAAAACACTTTCTGAATTGGCTTTTGAATATGGATATTCTGATGAAAGCCATTTAAGTAATTCTTTCAAAGCTCATTTTGGGCAATCACCAACTGCATTCAAAAAATCCAATTTAGGTTAAAACTGTCCTTTTTACAAGTTAATCTTTGAATACTTCAGCGCCGTTAAGATGGTTGGTAGTAATTTTAATTAATGAAATAAAAAGAAATGCATATAGGTGTGACTACCTCTTCTTCGTTCATAATTACGTGCGTTCACGTAACGTGAACATTTAAATATAATGAACATTATAACAAAATGCAAGTTTGCATGAAAGTAAACAGTAAACCCGGGCCAGGGCTATATCTTTTTCATTCATAATACTTCTACCCTCTCCAAATAGCACAACGCTACTTGATTCGTTAGTTTTAGGAAGGATTCATCACTTCATTTCCTTTGAAAGTTCAAACCAATAGTGCGGGATCTCCTCGTAATCGAATATCTCTTTACATTCAAATCTGCACTTTTCTAAAACCTTTTTGGACTGAATATTCCTGGTATCTGCAATCGCAAATATTTCGGAAATTTTAAGATTACAAAATCCATATTCAATAGCAGCTTTTGAGGATTCTGTAGCATAACCTCTACCCCAGTATCGTCTAATAAACCTGTATCCCAGATCGAAATAGTTTTGGTGACCATTGACTTCAGTAGTTATTAATTTAAACCCGCCCCAGCCTACAAATTCATTGGTCTCTTTTTCAATTATGGCAAGCCTGCCGATTCCATTTTCTGCATACTGCTTTCTAATAAATTGTATTACTTTCCGCGATTCCATAATATTGTGAATAGGCTTGTTGCCTAGGAATCGATGTACTAAAGGATCAGCGTCTAATTCAAAAATATTTGAATCATCACTTTCTGATATTTCCCTGAAATAAAGACGATCGGTTTCAATAATTTCCATAAGACCAAAACTAGTAATAAAGAATTACCCCATTTTTCCCAACCTTAAACAGCATTTTTTTTCGTGTCCATTTTTATTTGGCCTAGAGTTATAAGTATTTAATTTGCTCACATCAATCGGCGGTCAACCGGAAAACTCAAAACCCTGTTGACTGTCACCAGGTCATGGTAGCGTGGATATAATGGGTCAAGTAAGATATTGAATTCAGCTTGATTGACTGCAGATCTGACTTTGATTCCCAGAAACTTATGCTCTTTAAACAATTGATTACCAAGTATCTTACTGGCCAGATTGTCGGTATTTAACCAATTTTTTGGGTAGTCCGAATCTGGTAGCTCATAAATCAATTTTGCATCTTTGATATTTATCTGAATGATAAAGAGATCGTCAGGCATTTCCTGCTCATCAAAATGTACAAGGTTTTCCAAAAGCGCAAGCGATGAGTTTTCAGAAGTGTATAACATGTAAGTACCTTTATCATTCCACCTGCCCCCTGCGCGAAAGGCCCCGGTGCCGGATAAATCCTGGGTTCTCATTTCCGATTTTACAATCCGGTAAACATACACTATGAATATACTCCTTCTTCAATTCTAGTTAAAACGTCTTCTACCATACCAATGCCGGTAGGGATGGAAAAAAGCGATAGCGGGCTTTCTCCATGTAATGCCTTGTTAGGTTTTGAAAGCCAGCCTAGTACTTTTTCCCGATCAGTAAAGACTTGATAGGTATGTTCGAGTACTCGTGCAACTTCAATTACTAATGAAGATGTCCTTTTGTCCAGTTTTTCATCATCCTGTTTTCTTTCCAATGTTTTAATTGAAATATTTAAAATATCTTCAGCAAAACTTTTTTTGGACATACCAGTAAAACTGATTACTGACTCTGCTGACGCTTTTGTTATGCCAGTTCTGGAGAGCAGGATGAGATCATAGCTATTGTTAATAGAGGTATCAAACAACGGTTTGCCTCCAAGGAGATCACTAAACTGAGGAATGGCTGCTGTATGAGAAACTTTCATGTGCGACATTTTTATCAAATTTAATGATTTTTGTCGCAAAGTACAAGTTTATTATTTAATTAATATTGAGGTTTCCAGCTAAATCAAAAGCAAAAATTTGGCTCGTGAAACAGAATACGATTATTGATTTTAATAGAGCGTAAATTACCATTTAACTTTGCAAAATTTACACATTCCGTTACATACACAACCACCAAAGATCATGGCAACTTACTTGTACATTCTAAGACTGAGATTTAAGCGGTCCGTTAAATTTGAATCATAGAACAAAATTGCGATCTTAATCAGCGATTTAAAACTTAACCCTCATGGAAAAAAAAGAATATACGCTTAATGAACTGATTCTTGAAGCCGCAGAAAACCCTGCTGAAAATGACTTTTTTGAATTGGAAAAACCGGCTATGCTGGAGATTAACCTCAAGAATCAAAAAATTCTGGCAAAGGCCGGCTCAATGGTGGCCTACATTGGCAATATCGATTTCAAAAGGGAGAGTATGCTTAGCAAAGGACTTGGGGGACTGATAAAGAAGGCGATTTCCGGAGAAGGCGCTTCTTTGATGTACGCTTCGGGAACTGGTAAACTTTATTTAGCTGATGAAGGAAAAAAAGTAAAGATTATAAAACTGCAAAATGAAGCCATCTTCGTGAACGGAAACGACGTTCTGGCCTTGGAGGAAAGTATATCCAACGAAATCAAGATGCTTAAAAGCGTTGCTGGAATGGTCTCTGGCGGATTATTCCAGGTTAGGCTTGCTGGCTCAGGATACATTGCAATCACTACTCACGGGGAGCCACTACTTCTGAAAGTAACTCCGGGTCAACCCGTATTTACCGATCCAAATGCAACTGTTGCCTGGTCAGAAAACTTAACTCCATCTATCAAGACAAATATAACTTTCGGCTCCTTTATCGGACGTGGCAGCGGCGAGTCTTTGCAAATGGAATTTATGGGACAAGGCTGGGTTCTCGTTCAACCTTATGAAGAGGTTAAATACACTCAGAAATAAGTTTTGAAGCTTATTAAGAATTCAACTACGTCAAAGGTCAAAGGAGTTACATAATGCCTCGTATGAGGAAATGGGGCATGTAGTTTCCTATCTTGTGAAGTTACCATTTCTAACTACCGAATCAGAAATGGAGATCTGGGATACCGCCGCTGGAAAAACATTTCATATAGCTCTTTCACCTGCATTTGCAAGACCATGACTAAGTCTTCTATATCGCCCCTTTTAGTAAACCACCCTCGGCTCTGATAGCCGCACCATTGGTTGCTGAGGCAAGCGGACTAGCAAGGTAAGTGACCATGTTCGCTACTTCATCAGTGCTCAGGAAACGTTGAATAATTGAGGTCGGCCGCATCGTTTTGAAAAAGTCGGTTTCCACCTCTTCTACTGTTTTATTCTGGTCGGTAGCCAGGTTTTCAATGAAGCCACCCACGCCTTCTGATAAGGTAGGTCCGGGTAATACAGAGTTTACAGTAACTGCCGTGCCTTTGGTCAGTTCAGCCAATCCCCTGGCTACGGCAAGCTGCGCAGTTTTGGTCATACCGTAATGGATCATCTCTTCGGGGATCTGGATAGCTGATTCGCTCGAGATGAAGATGATCCGCCCCCAGCCATTCGTCAACATTTTCCCAAAGTAGGCACGGGACAACCTGATTCCGCTTAGTACATTGATTTCATAGAACCGAATCCAATCCTCGTCGGTGATATCAGCGAAAGCCTTGGGTTCAAAAATGGCAACATTATTAATCAAGATGTCAACCTGCGGAAGCTCCGCGATCAGGTTATTTATAGAGTCAGCGTTGCTAAAATCTGCAACAACACCCCTAACATTATGGTTAGCGCTATCGGCCTTAATTTGCGCTATGGCCTTATCAACCCGTTCAATAGTTCGGCCGTTGATGATCACTTCAGCGCCTTCCCTGGCCAACTGAAGGGCAATAGCGAAACCGATACCGGCAGTAGACCCAGTGATTAGCGCTCTTTTGTTATTTAATTGCAGATCCATAGTTCTTGTATTTGATGTAATTATCAAAGAACAATTGGTGCATTTATAAGTTTTTGTAATAACGCTATCAAAGGTCAGGTTATTGTAAAGTCCCGGGGTTTGCCTTTTGTCTGTGCATGAACCAATGGCCATACCGGAGCCAAACAGGTATCGCACATGTTTCCAAAGTTCTTTACAGTATCAACATCATGATAATACTTATCCAGTAGGCTTAGAGGGTAACTTGAACGAAATGTTCAACGATCGGAAACGGATCATAGTAATGATGCAGGAGTCGTTTCCATTCCAAATACTCGCTGGATTGCCTGAACCCTATAGTATGATCCTCAAGCTTATCCCATTCAACCAGAAGGACGTATTTATTAGAAACCTCGAGGCATTTTTGCAATACATGTTTCTTATATCCGGGAATGGCTGAGATGTATTTCCCTGCCTCTTTGAAATCGGTTTCAAACTTGTGATTTTGGTTTTCCTTTACAAAAAGGACAGCAATTTCTGTTATCATTTTATGAATTAGATTTTGTAATATACTACATTATAGAAAAGATACATAGACTAACCTGTCGTTAAAGTTTACCCTGGAAAATCATATGTATTCATTACACCTTTCAAACCCAGAAGTTCTAAAGAAATTTCCTCTTCCTGATTTCAAGAAGTGTATTTCCCTGAAATACTTCAATATAAAGCCATTGAAATGAATTGTCTCGCCCTTAGAAAACTTAATATGTACACTGATATGGTTTTCAAGGATGAGACAATTCAGAACGGTACATTTACTTAGTCATTATGCCCTTCACTTGTTTCAAACCCAAGCAAGGTCAACCTGACTGGTCTCGATGATACTTTATGCTTAATCACTTTACTAAAGTCCTGAAGATTAATTTGATGAACCTCTCCAGCTGCAGGCACGGCAACATAAGCAAATCTGGCAGTAGCTTCCAGTACAGGTTTGTATGTATCAGTTGATGCCACAGCAGAAATCACTGTACCTTCCTTTTTCAAAGTTCCTGTAACCAGGTCGTAAATACGCAATTTACCATCCAGGGTAAGCACCAGCAGGTTTTTACCCGCATAATCCACTTTGCACTGATAAGCATCACTCCCACTATAGATCGTTGTGATTTTATTGCCTGTAATATCTATAAGGTACGCGCCTTTGGTAGCTACATAACCAATAAATTTCTTCGCTGATTCTGCATAATAAATACTGGCCAAACGAAATGCACCAAATCCATCAGGGTTGGGGATCAGACGTTGTTCGCCGGAAGCATTAACCACCAACACTCCCCCTGCAGTTGCTGCCCCTGAAGTGAAACCACCAAAAACAGCGACATTACCGTCACCAGCATTACCATGGATACTGCCAATTTCTAAAGTAGAAGCATGTACCTGGGCACCTGTTTTACTGATAATCTTCACTCTGTTTGGTGAAGCTCCGCTGCTTGGTGCAACCGTTACTGCATAGTTGCCGTTGGCAAACTGTGCCATTGCGCCGTGGTGAGGCAACAAGCCGGCGTTAACTACACCAAATTTTGCTCCTGCAACATTAAAGTTTGCCTCCTCGCCTACGCTTAGCGTACCATCACCATCGTTGAAAATCAGCGATTCAGTGCCTTTGCTTTTGAAGTGCGTAGGTTTGATACCAGTGGCGGTTATGGTTGACCATTGCGCTGCACGATCTACATCAACGTGATCCTCATGCGAAAGCAGACCTGAATCAAATACTTCGGCCAGGTTCTGGTTTCCATAAAGTACCGCAGCGTAACGTCCGGATGCTGTTGGATATAAGTTTGCCAAAGGATATTTTGCGTTGAATGAGGTGATAGAAGCAGCAAAGGGATCCAGTAAGTTAAGTTGTGTACTGATTTCATCGCCCACCAGCAGGCGTACATATTTGTATTCTTTGGCAGCCTCATTCTCTTCCGGGACAATTACATCATTGTCTTTTTTACAGGCTGTAAATGCCAGGCCAATTGTTAAGAGCAAGGCTAATTTTTTGAAGTTCTTTTTAATGTTCATGATTGTTTGTTTGTTTGTTTAAGTTGGCTCTTTAAGAACCGGGTTAGGATTTGATAGAATTATATAACTTTGATGCTTAAGCCTTTGATGGTTTGCCAGCCTTCCTTATCGGTAAGACGGATCATAAAATGGTAATCTCCAGGATCAACGTTGGCTGGAACGGTGATTTGCTGTTGCACTTCATAGCTGCCCAGGCCTGCCGGGATAGGATAACTTTGTATCAGCAAAAAGGGAGTAACGGGTGTTTTTACAGCTTCCATATCACAGCTGGCCAGCTCAGTACTGTGCGTATGATGGTCAAAGTTGTGATGGATGTCTATACTGACAGAACCAAGAGCCGTATTGTCACTCAATTCAGCCCGAAAGAAGAACGTTTCGCCACGTTTCACCGTACTGCATTGTTTTGGAAATGCTTTGGCACTCTCAATGTTGATCACGGGATACTCCGTGTCAATTTCTGACGTACTGTCTTTCTTACAGGCACCGGTAACTAACAAGATGATCAGGGAAATAAATAGTATTGGCTTTCTCATAACAGAATTGGTTAATGGGTAATTACAGTATTAGGTGGAACATTGGCTTCGGCATAAATGGTAATGCTCTTTTTTACTTCCAGCTTGCTGCCGTTCTGGTCGTTAACAATAACCACAAAATCATATTTGCCCTCAACAGCATCAACAGGGATATAAAAATGTTTATGGACGGTGGTATTCTTTGCATCATTATAGGTGTCCCATGTACTTTCATGGCTCCATGTTTTTATGTAGGTTTCGCCGGTACGGGGTAAAATTTTCACTTGCACATTTGCTATCTTTCCGCTTACCAGCACATCTGCATTGAAATGGAAGTCTTTGCCAATTACCCCTATCTGGTTATTGTTTATGCCTATTTCCAGGTTTTGAATTGTAGGCTGTAACGGTTCAGGATTATCTCCGGAATCTTTCTTGCATGCCGTAAAGCACATGCCGGTCAGAAAACATACGATCATCGTACTTTTCATTGTCATGAATTTTGTGTGTTTAGATTTCATCATTGATTAATAGTTTGTTGTTGAATGAGTTTGTGACTGGATGCTGAATGGCACTTCTAGCGATAAAATGATGTTGCGTCCTGCCTCTGGCAATTCTATCAGCCGATAGAAGCTGGTATGATTGAGATACCTGGTATTGAACAGGTTCTGCGCCTGCAGGCTGATCATAACAGGCTGATTGTGAATACGAATCTTTGATCCCGCCTGAAGACTCACTACGCGATAGCCCGGGGTTTTCTTTTCTGGCGGTACAATATTATCCTGCGCAGCAGTAATTCGGTAATCAATAGAGAAGTAGCTGTCCTCGAGGCGCCCTTTTAGTTCAGGGGACCAGGTCAGGTTGAATAAGGCTGAAGCCGGAGGCGAGAAAGGCAGTGTATACCCCTTTTTGTCTCCGGACAACTGCTTCGCATACAGGTACTCGGCAAGTACTTCTGAAGTCAGGTTGTTAAGTACCTGATATTTGAATTGCAACTCCCCGCCGTAGCGCTCAACACGGCTTTGTGCGTACTCAAATACCTGGTTCCCGGCGCCGTAAAAGTAATCGTGTGCAGCTGTTGGGTTTAGGTAAATATAATTTGGGAAGTAGTTATAGAAAGGACTGAGCTGAACAGACCAGCGTGGAGCAGCCCAGGCTAAACTCAAATCTGCCTGGTAGGATTGCTCTGGTGCTAATGCAGGATTGCCACGTTCATAACTGAAATAATGATAATTTACACCATTTGCAGCAAGTTCTTTTGCAATAGGCATTCTAAAACTCTTCCCTACATTGGCTTTTAAGCTAAAGCTACCTTCGGGGTTATAATTCAGTCCGGCAGACCATACCAGGCTATTGAATACACGATTGAGGTCTTCCGCCCGGGTTAACTTTTTTGCCATAGTGACCCCATCAGTAGTTAAGGTGGAGTTGAACCAATCCTGGTAGGCAAACATATTGATCTGCCCATAATCATACCTCAGGGCTCCATGCAGTAATACCGATTCGCTAAGTTTAAATTTGTCGTAAACAAAGGCACCAGCGGTAGTCTGCTTGAAGGCTGGGACCAAAAAGCTCCAGCCATATATGGCGTTATTCTGCTGCTCAAGGTTGGCACCCAGTTTAACTTCATGCCTGCCCAATGAGATGTTGTCCCGCAGGTTAATGCTATATACCTGCTTATCAAACTCCCTTTCCAGGCTGGCGGGAATCTGCAGCTCTGCAGGATAAACCGGCGGCATGTATCCATGATTTACATACTGGCTGAATTCCTGTCTGAAATTATGTTGATAGCCCAGTTCCATTTCAAGATGGTTACCCGCCAATTGGTACTCAGTATGATTAATTACCTTCAGATGATTTACCCTTTGGCTGGGCATGAGGATATCTCTGCTTGATGCATCATGCAAAACCTCGTCTACACGCCTGGGTTCGAGCCCGTGGGCATTAGCAAAAAAGCCACTTTTACTATAGGTATTACTCAGGTAAAATATTGAGCGAAACCGATTGTTGACGAATCCTGTATTCAGGTGTATGCCTGTTTCCTTACCTGCTGTATTCCTAAGTTGATTCTTATGCAGATTAACCGCATAATCATATACATAAACTTGATCAGTTGGTACACGGTAATCGCCATAGTCCTGATAAGTAGCTCTTGCATCTGCAAACCAATGCTGGTTTCTGCTATACAAGTTTACAGAACTGCCATAAAGGTTATTATTTGTTTTACCAATTATGTCTACAGAGCCGCCTATGGTGTGAGGTTTCGGTATAGCTGCAGGTTTGATATCTATGGCTCCGCCTATGGCATCTGATCCATATACAAAAGATGCTGCGCCTTTGATTATTTCTATTTCGCCGGCGGCAAACTGGTCAATCTCCAGCCCATGGTCTGCCCCCCATTGCTGGCCTTCGTGTTTTACGCCTTTATCTACGACTACTACCCGGTTAAATCCCAGTCCGCGGATCAGAGGTTTGGATTGTCCGGAACCAATACCTATAGTTTTGATACCCGGCAAACGTTCCAGCGTTTTCATCAGGCTTCCACCGAGGTTCCGCTGGATGAAGTCGGCATTTACCACTTCTACATTAAGTGATTCTTCCTGCCTTCTCAGCGCAACATGCCTGTCTTTTATTTTTACTTCTTCCAGTTGATGCTGAAGGTTTGGTAAGGTTATTGGCACCTCTATATTAGTAGACTGCAGGTTCACCTGTACAGTTACTTCACTGATAGATGGCAGGCCAGCGCGGAGTTCATAACTGCCTGGATACAATCCGTTAAACAGAAACGATCCCGCAGTATCAGTGATTACCTTTTTAGTTCCTGGACTTAATTTAACTACTACACCTTTAACAGGTTGACGGAGTTTATCTGTAATTTTGCCAGACAGTATGAGGTTTTGCCCCTGCATTTCTGTGACAGAAACGACGAGCAGCAATAGCGTAAAGAATTGCTTCATTTATGATGAAGGATGAGATTTTGCGGGCAAGCTTATTTTAGTGTAAATTCTGCAGAGAGAACATACCTGTAATAAGGGAACCCGAAATTAACTGATAGAAAAAATAGCAAAGGATGCTACTGCAAGCATTGGTGCAGCAGCTTGATATCAATTAGCAGAAAGAAATTGATTTATGAAGCGACTCTGGGCGGTCCCTTATTGGTGAAACCCTGTAGGGTGAATTTATAGTTCCCTATGAAAGTATGGGTGTGATAGCTTATCACATCTGGTAGAGGAGCTACCAAAACATATGAAAAAGAATAAAATTCCTGCTTGCCCTGCTGATGCAT
>Ga0308163_10004096_pt1 | contig 11822 bp, 7 predicted proteins | sample PhyTR1_FD_201037 | JGI IMG/M metagenome (GOLD analysis project Ga0308163, IMG submission 201037) | Phyllosphere microbial communities from UC Gill Tract Community Farm, Albany, California, United States - DLSLT.R1 | ecosystem: Host-associated > Plants > Phyllosphere > Unclassified | place: USA... | reverse complement strand
GGATCCAGCGCATCACGCAAACCATCACCCAGCAGGTTAAACGCCAGCACGGTGAGGAAAATCGCCAGGCTCGGGAAGATGGCGACATGCGGCGCAATTACCATATCGGCGCGCGCTTCATTGAGCATCGCGCCCCACTCCGGCGTGGGCGGCTGCGCGCCGAGGCCGAGAAAGGACAAACTCGCCGCCGTGATAATCGAGGTACCGATACGCATGGTGAAATAGACCACAATCGACGACACCGTGCCGGGCAGGATGTGACGCATAATTATGGTCCAGTCCGACGCGCCAATACTGCGTGCCGACTCAATATAGGTTTGATGTTTCAGCACCAGCGTATTGCCGCGCACCAAACGGGCAAACGCCGGAATGCTGAAGATCGCCACCGCGACAATCACGTTGCTCATGCCGCTGCCCATAATCGCCACCACCGCAATCGCCAGCAGAATGCCGGGGAAAGCGAACAGCACATCGCAGATACGCATGGTGATGCGATCCCACCAGCCTTCGTAATAGCCCGCCAGCAGGCCTAAAACGGTGCCGATCAGCGCGCCAATCGCCACCGAGAAGAAACCGGCTATCAGCGAAATACGTGTGCCCACCAGCACACGGCTGAAGATATCGCGCCCCAACGAGTCAACGCCAAACCAGTGCATCAGCGACGGCCCTTCGTTTAGCCGGTCATAATCGAAATAGTTTTCCGCATCAAACGGCGCAATCAGCGGCGCGATAAACGCCACCACGATCAGCAGCAGCACAAACACTCCGGCCAGCAGCGCCACATGCTGACGGCGAAAGCGTCGCCAGAATTCGCGCCACGGCGTGCGTACCCGGTTTTCCGTGATAGTCGGCAGGGTTTTCAATGCCGCGGCTCGTCGCCAGTTCTTCAATTGCAACTCCTTACTTGTAGCGAATTGCCGGGTTGATTGCCGCGTACAGCACATCGACAATCAGGTTAATCAGGATGAACTCCAGCGAGAACAGCAGCACTTCGGCCTGAATCACCGGGTAATCGCGCATCTCGACCGAATCCACCAGCAAGCGGCCCAGGCCGGGCCAGTTGAACACCACCTCCACCACAATCGAGCCGCCGAGCAGGAAGCCAAACTGCAGGCCCATCATGGTGACCACCGGGATCATCGCGTTGCGCAGGCCGTGTTTCACCACCACCAGCGATTCGCGCACCCCTTTGGCGCGCGCGGTGCGCATGTAATCTTCCTGCATCACCTCCACGAACGACGCGCGGGTGAAGCGCGCCATCACCGCCGCCACCGCTGCACCCAAGGTGATCGATGGCAAAATGTAGTGTTTCCAGCTATCCGCGCCAACGGTCGGCAACCAGCCGAGCTCGACGGAAAACACCTGCATCAGCAGCATGCCGAGCGCAAACGCCGGGAACGAGATGCCCGACACCGCCAGCGTCATGCCGATGCGATCCGGCCAGCGATTGCGCCACACCGCCGAGGTGATGCCAATCGCCATACCGAATATCACCGCCCACACCATGCTGCTGAGTGTCAGCCACAGCGTCGGGAAAAAGCGCGCGGCAATTTCATCAATCACCGGACGTTTCGAGACCAGCGAATGGCCGAAATCGCCCTGCACCGCATTGATCATAAAGTGCCAGAACTGCTTGAGCAGCGGCTGATCGAGGCCGAGATCCTGACGCACCAGCGCCACCACCGAGGCATCCGCTTCCGGGCCGGCAATCAGGCGCGCCGGATCGCCCGGCAGCAAATGGACGAACAGGAACACCAGCACCGCCACAATCAGCAGCGTGGGAATCAGTCCCAGTAATCGTTTGAGAAAATAGTTGAGCATGCGAAGTCCTGCGCAGCATCGGCCAGCCCGCTAAGGCTGGCCGCGTCTGTTACTTCAGATCGGCCTCATCAAAATTGAATGAGGTATCGGGCATGACATAAAAACCGCTGAGGTTTTTATTGTTGGCTGACAGCAGTTGTTCCACCACCAGCGGGATCCACGGATGATCGTTCCAGATGCGATCCTGCGCGTCTTTGTACAGCTTAGCTTTCTGGTCGCGATCGGTGGTTTTCAGCGCATCGGCGAGATCTTTATCCACCTGCGGATTGCTGTAGAAGGCGGTGTTGAAGATTGCTGGCGGCCATGAAGTGGTGGCGAACAGCGGCGTCAGCGCCCAATCAGCTTCACCGGTCGAGGCGGACCAGCCGGTGTAGAACATGCGTACACCGCTCTCTTTCTGCCCTTTGCTCTCTACTTCAGCGGCACGCTGACCGGCATCCATCGCCGTCACTTTCACCTTCACGCCCACCTGTGCCAGCTGCTGCTGGGTGAACTGCAGCACTTTCTGCGCGGTGCTGTGGTTGTGCGAAGACCACAACGTGGTTTCGAAACCGTTCGGGAAGCCCGCTTCTTTCAGCAGTTCGCGCGCTTTGGCCGGATCATATTTGATTGCCGGATAGCTCTGCGCAAAGTCGATGCTCGGCGGCACGATGCCGGTGGCTGGCGTGGCGTAACCGGCAAAGGCGACTTTTGCCAGTGCCTGACGGTTGATGGCGTACTCCAGCGCTTCACGCACTTTCGGATTATCAAACGGCTTTTGCGTCACGTTGAGGCTGATGTAGCGCTGCATGATTGACGGCGTGGTGACCACATCGAGCTTGCTGTTGCCTTCCAGCAGTTTGGCCTGCTCGAACGGCACCGGGAACGCAAAGCTCGCTTCGCCAGTTTGCAGCATCGCCGCGCGGGTGTTGTTATCCACCACCGGACGCCAGGTAATGCTATCCAGCTTCGGATAGCCTTTTTTCCAGTAGCCGTCCCACTTCTTCACTTTCACGAAGTCGGTCTGGTTCCAGGTATCAAAGGCAAACGGGCCGGTTCCTACCGGATGGAAGCCGATCTCTTTGCCATATTTCTTCAGCGCGGTCGGGGAAATCATCACCGCCGCCGGATGCGCGAGATTATTAATGAAGGCCGAGAACGGCTGCTTCAGGGTGATTTTCACTGTGCTCGGATCGACCACTTCGGTGGTGGCGATATATTTGAACAGGTTATAGCGTTTGAGATGGTTATCCGGATTGCTGGCGCGATCGAGGTTCACCTTCACCGCTTCGGCATTAAAGTCAGTGCCATCCTGGAATTTCACGCCGGCGCGCAGCTTAATGGTGTAGGTCAGGCCGTCGCTGCTCGCCTGATAACTTTCCGCCAGCACGTTGGTCAGCTTCATGTCTTTATCGAAGCCGAACAAGCCCTGATAGAAGGACTTCGCCACCGCCTGCGACAGCGTATCGTTAGCGTCATACGGATCGAGCGTGGTAAAAGTCGAGGCCACCGCAATCACCGCATCTTTCGCCGCCCACGCGGGCAGCGCCAGCGCCGAACTCAACAAACCGGCAGTGATAACCCCTTTTCGCATAATATGGTGCATCGTTATCGTTCTCCTGTAATCCCTGTCATGCGCGACATCCAAAGATGTGCGGTTGTTTGCTGCTCAGGCGCCGCTAATTGCGTGCCGGGCGACAAAATGGCCCGGTGCCACTTCCAGTAAAGGCGCCACTTCTGGCTCATCGCCCAGCGGGCGAATCGGGCTGGGGATCTCATCCACCATCAGCGCCCGCTCACGATGCCGATGGGCCGGATCGGCCACCGGCACCGCGGCCATCAGTTTTTTTGTGTAGGGATGGCGCGGCTGCTCAAATACCGCCTGACGCGGCCCCATTTCCACAATTTGTCCGAGATACATCACCGCCACGCGATGGCTGATGCGTTCCACCACCGCCATATCGTGCGAGATAAATAAGAAAGCGATACCAAATTCACGCTGTAAATCGAGCATCAGGTTGATGATTTGCGCCTGAATCGACACATCCAGCGCCGACACCGATTCATCGGCGATCACCACTTTGGGATTGAGCGCCAGCGCGCGCGCAATGCAGATGCGCTGGCGCTGGCCGCCGGAAAATTCGTGCGGATAACGCTGCGCATGTTCCGGCAGCAGGCCGACACGCTCCAGCAGCCAGGCAACGCGCTTCTCTGCCTGACGACGATCCAGCGTTTTGTGCACCAGCAGCGGTTCCATGATCGAAAAACCCACGGTCAAACGCGGATCGAGCGAGGCGTAAGGATCCTGGAAGATAAACTGGATATCGCGACGCAGCGACGCCAGCGCATTGCCCTGCAGCGCATCGATGCGTTGGCCGTCAAAAGTAATGGTACCGCCCTGGCTGGCTACCAGCCGCAGCAGCGAACGCCCGGTAGTGGATTTTCCGCAGCCGGATTCCCCCACCAGCGCCAGCGTTTCACCGGCATGGAGATCGAAACTGACTTTCTCGACCGCGTGCACGCGGCGTTTAACGCGATTGAGTAAACCGCCGCGAATATCAAAGCGCGTGACTAAATCGCGCACCTGCAAAATCGGCGGTCGATCGTGACGCACCGTGTCCTGCGGTGCGGCCAGTTCTTCACGTCCGTTGCTATGCAATAAGGGAAATTTAGCCGGTAGCGGCTGGCCGTGCATCGCCCCCAGTTTGGGCACCGCCGCCAGCAACGCGCGGGTATAGGGCTGCTGCGGGTCGGCAAACAGCTGCTGCACCGACGCGCGCTCTACCACATCGCCGCGATACATCACCTGCACGCGATCGGCCATCTCCGCCACTACGCCCATATCATGGGTGATGAAAATCACCCCCATCTGCATCTCTTTTTGCAGCACGCGGATCAACTGCAGAATTTGCGCCTGAATAGTGACGTCGAGTGCGGTGGTAGGTTCGTCGGCAATCAGCAGCGCCGGTTTGCACGACAGCGCCATGGCAATCATTACGCGCTGTCGCATGCCGCCCGAGAGTTGATGCGGATAGCGTGATAACACATTTTGCGCTTCGGGAATGCGCACCAGATCGAGCATGCGCCGCGCTTCCGCCAGCGCCTGCTGGTGACTTTTTCCCTGATGCAGACGGATGGATTCCGCAATCTGCTCGCCAACGGTAAACACCGGGTTGAGCGAGGTCATCGGCTCCTGAAAGATCATCGCCATATCGGCGCCGCGCACTTTGCGCATCTGACCGTTCGACGCGCGCATCACATCCAGCACCTCGCCATTGCGACGCCGCAGCTGGATATCTCCGCTCACTTCGCCGCCGGCCTGCTGAATCAAGCGCATCAGCGCCAGCGAGGTGACGGATTTGCCCGAGCCCGATTCGCCCACCAGCGCCAGAGTTTCACCGCGATGCAGGTCGAGCGACAGGTTGCGTACCGCTTCGGTAATGCGCCCTTCATGCTCAAAGCGCACGTTAAGATCGCGCACCGCCAGAACCTGCTCCGGCGCAAACTGCAGCTGTTGGTCCGTCATGCCTGCTCCTTAGCTGTCGCGGTAAATCGCTACCTCAACATCGCCATTCACATAGGCGAATCCGCGATACATGCCTTCGCTGTTAAACGGCAGCGCCACATTGCCTGCGGCGTCAATGGCAATCAGCCCGCCGCTGCCTTCCAGCTCCTGCACTTTGTCATGAATGACGTTGGCGGTGGCCTGTTGCAGCGAGCGTCCGGCGTAATGCATCTGCGCCGCCACGTCGTAAGCGGCGAGCGTGCGGATAAACACTTCGCCGGTACCGGTACAGGAGACCGCTACGGTGTCGTTGCTGGCGTAGCAGCCTGCGCCGACTAAAGGCGAATCGCCCACGCGACCGGCCTGTTTGTTGGTCATGCCGCCGGTTGAGGTGGCGGCCGCCAGATTACCCTGAAGATCGAGCGCGACCGCACCGACGGTGCCGAATTTGCGATCCGGGTCCAGCGGATCGTCGCTGTGACTGTTTGCTTCGCCATCGTGATCCAGCACCATCTGCTGGCTGTGCAGCGCGCGCTGCAGCTGCTCCCAGCGCTCCGGCGTGGAGAAGAAATCGGCGTCGACCGGCGCTAAACCTTGCTCAGCGGCGAAAGCTTCTGCGCCCGCACCGATAAACAGTACGTGCGGGCTATTCTCCAGCACCTTACGCGCCGCCAGAATCGGATTGCGGATGTGGCTGACGCCCGCGACCGCGCCGACCTCCAGCGTGCGACCATCCATAATGCTGGCATCGAGTTCATGCGTGCCCTGATGGGTGAACACCGCGCCCTTGCCCGCGTTAAACAGCGGACACTCTTCCAGCAGGCGTACGGCTTCGGTAACGGCATCTAACGCGCTGCCGCCCGCCGCAAGAATTTGCTGGCCTGCGGTAACGATTGCGGTGAGTTGCTGACGATAGTGCTGCTCTTTTTCGGCGCTCATTGCCGCACGCGTAATCGCGCCTGCACCGCCGTGAATTGCGATAACTGCTTTAGCCATAACCGGTACCCTGTTAAGGAATCAGAACCAAAAACACTGATTTAGAATGGTTTTCATCTTTTTTTGGCAATTTTCGACTATAGAAAGGCACCCTCATCTTGTAAAGCAGAAACTGCCTGCGCGGTCATAACCTTTTATTGTGGATTATGCTTTTTTGGTTGTGATGTGCTTAGCGGATGCGCACCTGTAAAACAGGAAAACCCCTTTACCATTCGCACATTCCGTAGCGGCGCGATTTATCGCGCAATAAATTGCGCCGCTACGGAATGTGCATTGATTGAGTAAAGTGCACTCTCGCTTAACGGCCACGCATTACCCATAATAGACCGCATCTGAAATTAACCAGACAGAGATGGACATGGAACCTTTTACCGCAGGATTAATCTCCCTCGAAGACGCGCAGCAAAAGATGCTGCAACAGCTGACGCCGATTAGCGATTCGATCAACGTCTCGCTGTTTGAGGCCGCCGGACGTATCACCGCCAGGCCGATCAACTCGCCGCTCGATGTGCCCTCGTTTGATAACTCGGCGATGGATGGTTACGCGCTGCGTCTGGCCGACATCGCACCCGATCGCGTGTTCCCGGTGGCCGGTAAAGCCTTCGCCGGTGCGCCGTTTAACGGTGCGTGGCCCGCGGGCAGCGTAATCCGCATCATGACCGGCGCGCCGATTCCCGCCGGTTGTGATGCCGTGGTGATGCAGGAGCAAACGGAGCAACGCGACGGCGGCATTGTCATTACCGCGCCGGTGCAGACTGCGCAAAATATTCGTCGCATCGGTGAAGACATTCAGGCGGGCAAACAGGTGCTGGACGCCGGTGTGCGCCTCGGTGCGGCCGAACTGCCGCTGCTGGCGTCGCTGGGGATTGCTGAAGTCAGCGTGCTGCGCAAACTGCGCGTGGCAATCTTCTCCACCGGCGATGAACTGCAGGCGGTCGGCCAGCCGCTGGCGGAAGGTCAGATTTACGATACCAACCGCTTTACCGTGGCGTTAATGCTTAACAAGCTGGGCTGCGAAGTGATCGATCTCGGCGTGATTGCCGACGATCAGGCGGCGCTGCGTACCGCCTTTACCGAAGCCGATCGCCAGGCCGATGTGGTGATCAGCACCGGCGGCGTGTCGGTTGGCGAAGCCGATTTCACCCGTGCGATACTGGAAGAGCTCGGCGCTATCACCTTCTGGAAACTGGCGATCAAACCGGGCAAACCCTTTGCTTTTGGTCGCCTGGCCAACAGCTGGTTCTGCGGTTTACCGGGCAATCCGGTTTCTGCGGCGGTAACCTTCTATCAATTGGTCCAGCCGCTGCTGGCCACCTTAACCGGCCAAACCACGCGCATCATGCCGCTACGCCAACGTGCGCGTGCTACGCAACGTTTGAAGAAATCGCCGGGTCGTCTCGACTTCCAGCGTGCGATTCTCAGCCGCGGTGACGATGGCGTGCTGGAAGTGCGCAGCACCGGTGCGCAAGGTTCGCATGTGTTCAGCTCGTTCGCGCTGGCTAACTGCTTTGTGGTGCTGGAGCGCGAGCGCGGCGATGTGGAACCGGGCGAATGGGTGGAGATCGAAGCCTTTAATAGCCTGCTGGAGGGCTAATGAGCGTTGAGTTGAGCGATGAAGAGATGCTGCGCTATAACCGTCAGATTGTCCTGCGCGGTTTTGATTTTGATGGCCAGGAGAAGTTAAAGGCGGCACAGGTGTTGGTGATCGGCCTCGGCGGACTCGGCTGTGCGGCGGCGCCCTATCTGGCATCGGCGGGTGTGGGACATCTCACGTTGCTCGATTTCGATAGCGTTAGCCTCAGTAATCTCCAGCGCCAGATCCTGCACAGTGATGCGAAAATTGGCGTAGCGAAAGTCGCCTCGGCGCAGCAGCAGTTGGCGGCAATTAATCCGCATTGCCAGCTGGAGCCGATTGATGCGCAGCTGGATGACGCGCAGCTCAGCACGTTAATTGCGCGCCATGATGCGGTGGTGGATTGCACCGATAACGTCGATACCCGCGAGCAGATCAACCGCCTCTGTTTTCAGCACAAGGTGCCGCTGATTTCCGGCGCAGCGATTCGCATGGAAGGCCAGCTCAGCGTGTTTACCTGGCAGCCCGGCGAGCCGTGTTATCGCTGCATCAGCCGTTTGTTTGGCGATCAGGTGTTAAGTTGCGTGGAAGCTGGCGTGATGGCGCCGTTGGTGGGTGTGGTCGGTGCTATGCAGGCGATGGAAACCTTAAAAGTGCTGACGGCTTTCGGTCAACCCGCTAGCGCACGCTTATTGATGTACGACGCGATGAGCGCGGAGTTCCGCAGCATGAAGGTGGCGCAGGATGCGCATTGTGAAGTGTGCGGTGAATCAGGTCGCCATGAATGACGACCTTGCGCGAGGTATAACGCTGGCAGCTGACGTGCATAAAGGCGTGTATGCCGGGTCCGGAGTAAAGCCTCCGCCGCAGGGATGCGGCGGCCGAGGTTACAGGGAAATATTTACACCGTCGTTACGCAGCGACCCGGCATTTTCGCCTGATCGGCGCCGAAACCTCACAAGCCTTAAACAATGCCCTGACTGCGCAGGTAATCTTCGTAATTACCCGTGAAGTCGATAATACGATCGGCTTTCATCTCCATCACGCGGGTAGCCAGCGAGCTCACAAACTCACGGTCGTGCGAGACGAAAATCAGGGTGCCTTCGTACATCTCCAGCGCCATGTTGAGCGACTCGATCGATTCCATATCCAGGTGGTTAGTCGGTTCATCCATGATCAGGATGTTTGGCTTTTGCATCATCAGCTTGCCAAATAGCATGCGACCCTTCTCACCACCGGACAGCACCTTAGCGGGCTTGTTGATCTCGTCGTGACCAAACAGCAGACGACCAAGAATACTGCGCACCGCCTGTTCGTCATCGCCTTCCTGCTTCCACTGGCTCATCCAGTCGAATACCGTCAGATCGTCAGCGAAGTCTTCCGCGTGATCCTGGCCGTAATAACCAATGCGCGCATTCTCAGACCATTTCACTGTGCCGCTATCCGGCGTATGTTCACCGACCAGCGTTTTCAGCAACGTAGTTTTACCGATACCGTTGGCACCGAGAATCGCCAATTTCTCGCCGACTTCTAACATCAGGTTGAGTTTATTAAACAGCGGACCGTTATCAAAACCTTTGGTCAGCGCTTCAACTTCCAGCGCATTACGGAACAGCTTCTTATCCTGATCAAAACGGATAAACGGGTTTTGACGGCTGGAGGCTTTAACTTCTTCCAGCTTAATTTTATCAATCTGTTTAGCACGCGAAGTCGCCTGACGCGATTTAGAGGCGTTGGCGCTAAAACGGCTAACAAACGATTGCAGATCGGCAATTTGCGCTTTCTTCTTGGCGTTATCCGATAATAAACGTTCGCGTGACTGGGTAGCCGCGGTCATATATTCGTCATAATTACCCGGATAAACGCGCAGTTCGCCGTAATCCAGATCCGCCATGTGCGTGCACACCATATTCAGGAAGTGACGGTCATGCGAAATGATGATCATGGTGCTGTTACGTTCGTTGAGCACTTGCTCCAACCAACGAATGGTATCGATATCCAGGTTGTTGGTCGGTTCATCGAGCAACAAAATATCAGGATTGGCAAATAATGCCTGCGCTAAAAGGACACGCAATTTCCAACCCGGCGCAATTTCGCTCATCGGGCCGTAATGCTGCTCCACAGGAATGCCAACGCCCAGTAATAATTCACCGGCACGTGATTCTGAACTGTAACCGTCCATCTCGCCGTATTCGACTTCAAGGTCGGCCACTTTATAGCCTTCCTCTTCGCTCATTTCTGGCAATGCATATATACGGTCACGCTCTTGCTTCACTGCCCACAATTCATTGTGGCCCATGATCACGGTGTCCAGCACACTATATTGCTCGAAGGCAAATTGGTCCTGACGTAACTTACCGATACGCTCATTTGGGTCGAGGGAAACATTTCCACCCGTTGGCGCCAAATCGCCGCCCAGTATTTTCATAAAGGTAGATTTACCGCTGCCGTTCGCACCGATTAAACCGTAACGATTACCGCCGCCAAATTTAACGGAGATATTTTCGAACAGCGGCTTACTGCCGAACTGCATGGTGATATTGCTGGAAACTAACACGGCATTGACCTTTGTTACGCAGTGGAGGAAAAAACAGCGGGCATTATGCCAGAAGCGGGCACCCGGACGCCACCTCTGCGCCAGAGGCAGAGGTTACGTTGGGCTAAAGGTGTTGTTGCTCATAAAGAAATAAAAACAACAAAAAAGCCGGGGGCATTTGCCCCCGGCTCCCACTTACAAGGATTGTGCGGATTATTTGATCAGGAAAGTGTCGAGGCTTTTACCTGAATCCAGCGCTTTTTTAATCGCTGCTGGTGTACGGCCCTGACCGGTCCATGATTTTACTTCACCGTTTTCGTCGGTGTAGGAATATTTTGCCGGGCGTGGTGCACGCTTAGCGCGTTTTTTACCAACTTCCAGAGCGCCCAGTAATTCGTTCGGGTCAATACCATCAGCCAGCAGCATTTCGCGATATTTAGACAGCTTCTCTTCTTTTTCGCGGTTCTGCGCTTCTTCAGCGTTTACTTCGTCACGACGTTCAGTCACGACAACCGTTAATTTTTCCAGAATTTCTTCCAGATCGCTCAATGGCAGTTCACGAGCCTGCGCACGTAATGTGCGAATGTTGTTCAGAACTTTAAATGCGTCACTCATCACAATGTCCTTGCTTAAGGGGGTTAAATAAACTGTAGTGGCAAGATTACCTAATTCAAATAAAAAAATAAATTAATTTTATTGCCCGGATTAATCTGAAGTTGCTTACATATTTCTTACGTTAGGGTTTAAAACGCGGATAACCGCTTTAATTAACCCTGAATTAACAAGCGTAATGTGTTCCATATGTAGCAACTGGAATCGATTTCAAAGCAATATTCCCAGGTAATAAACAATCATTTAGCGGCTATTACGCGCTGCAGCATTAGTGAGCATAATGGTAAGCAAGGATTAATGGTGTAACGTAAAACCTGATGTCATCACGGATTATTATATTGCCCGGGATGAGAGAAGAATCTCATTTTTTCATATCGTGCCGATAAAAAAAGCCGGTGTTTAACCGGCTGCTAAGGGAAATTAATGCACTTCCGTTGCGGGACCAAACACAGAATAGTCTGGCAAATTGACGTTTTGATAAGGTTCCCAGCCACCGCCCAGCGCTTTATATAACGCCACTAAATCAAGTGCACTTTGCATCCGCGCCTGCGTCGATTGCGCTTTAGCTTGCGCCAGTTGTCGCTGCGCATCTAATACATCGAGGAAGGTGGAAATACCCTGACGATAACTGTCGCTGGCCAAATCAAATGCACGTTGCAGTGCGCCGGTGGTTTCATCCAGCGCTATAACCTGCTGCTGATCGGCGCGATAACTGACCAACGCGTTCTCCACATCCTGCAGCGCAGTTAATACCGTTTGCCGATAATCAAGCGCCGCGCTGGCTTGCTGCGCGCGCGCCA
>Ga0308163_10004095_pt1 | contig 11824 bp, 11 predicted proteins | sample PhyTR1_FD_201037 | JGI IMG/M metagenome (GOLD analysis project Ga0308163, IMG submission 201037) | Phyllosphere microbial communities from UC Gill Tract Community Farm, Albany, California, United States - DLSLT.R1 | ecosystem: Host-associated > Plants > Phyllosphere > Unclassified | place: USA... | reverse complement strand
GATGGCAGGCCTGTGGTGGTGGCTGTCGCGCAGCTGGTATGGCCGCGCGCTGCGCGCCGTCTCCAGCAACCGCGAGGCGGCCAAGTTGATGGGCATTGCGCCGGCGCGCACGGAACTGGTGTCTTTCATCGTCGCCGGCATGCTGGCGGGGTTTGCCGGCGTGGCGCTGTACAGCTACGGCGTGATTCAGCCGGCCTACGGTAGCGCGTTGACCGTCAAGGCCTTCATCATCACGGTACTGGCGGGCGTCGGTTCCATTCCCGGCGTGCTGCTCGGCGCCGTACTGCTTGGCGTGGCCGAGGCGCTGACCGTGACACTGGCCAGTTCCGCGCTGCAGGAGCTGGCCGGCATGATGCTGTTCCTGCTGGTGCTGTTCGTGATGCCCAATGGCCTGCTGGGCGCCAGCCGGAGGCGCGGATGAGCGGGCGGCCACTGGGTCTTGCACGCGTTATTGCGATACTCGCCGTCGGATATGGCGCCGTGCCGCTGCTACTCGGCGCCAACCAATACATTATGAGCCTGATTGTCGCGGCGCTGGTGATCGGCTGCGTGGCGCTGTCGTGGGCCTTGCTGGGCAATCTGGGCGGCATGGTCAGCTTCGGGCATAGCGCCTTCTTCGGTGTCGGCGCCTATGTGTCGGCCATCGTCACACTCAAGGCAGGGCTGCCGGTACCGGCCGGGATGCTGCTGGGCGGCGCCGGCGCGGTGCTGGCTTCAATGGCGATGCTGCCGGTGTTGCGCCTGCGCGGTCCCTACTTCGCGCTGGCGATCCTGGCGTACGCCCACATCTTCCGCATCGTCGCCACCGAATGGACGTCGGTCACGGGCGGCTCGGGTGGTATCGGCAATATCCCGCAGCTGCCGGCGCCGCCCGCGAACCTGTTCGGCGTCGACATGGGCGGCAAAACCGGCGCCTATCTGGCCATCCTCACCATCGTCCTGCTGTTCGCGCTGGCCTACCGCGCCATCCGCGCCAGCCACTACGGGCTGGCCTTGCGCGCCATGCACGACAGCGAGGACGCCACACGGGTGGTCGGCGTCAACAGCACGCTGCTCAAAGGGCTGATGCTGATGGTGTCGGCCTTCATGGCCGGCGTGGCGGGCGCGTTCAACGCCCACTACCTGAACTTTCTCGAACCGGATTACGCCTTCAATGGCGTCTGGGTGACGCTGCCCATCGTCGCCGCCATATTCGGTGGCTACCGCACCATCGCCGGACCGTTGGTCGGCGCGCTGGTGGTGTATCTGCTCGATCAACTGGTATTCAAGGCGCTGATCCCGACCGGACATCAACTGGTGCTGGGCGGCCTGCTGGTCGCGATGATACTCTTCAGTCCCGCCGGTCTGCTGCCGCTGCTGCCGTCGCTGCCGTCGGTGCGCAAGCCCGCATCCAAGCCAGGAAGGAACGACCATGCTTGAACTGCATAACCTCTCGGTGCGCTTCGGCGGCCTGACGGCGGTTAACAATGTCACGCTCAACGTCGGCGCCAGCGACGTGGTCGGACTGGTCGGGCCCAATGGCGCCGGCAAGACCACGCTGTTCAACGCCATCTCGGGTCTGGTGCGCACGACCGGCGGCAGCATTCGTTTCGACCGCCATGACGTTCTACGCACGCCGATGTACCGGCGCGCGCGGCTCGGCATCGGCCGTACCTTCCAGGTGCCGCAGCCGATGCACGAGCTGACGGTGCGTGAAAACCTGATCGTGGCCCAGCGCTTCGGCGCCGAAAAGATCGACACCCGGCAGATCGATGAGATCCTTGCGTTCACCGGACTGGCCGACAAGGCCGCGCGCGACGCCGCCACGGCGCTGTCGCTGACCGAATCGAAAGCGCTGGAAGTGGCGAAGGCGCTGGCGACGTCGCCCAAGCTGCTGCTGCTCGACGAAGTGCTGGCCGGGCTAGAGACCACCGGCAAGCGCCGGTTCATGGAAATGCTCAGGGAGATGCATATGCGTTTTGGCGTTGGCATCGTCATGATCGAGCACGATATCGAAACCATCAGCGCCTTGTGCTCGCGGGTGGTGGTGCTGAACTTTGGCCAGTTGATCGCCGATGGCACGCCGGATGCGGTTTTCCGCGACCCCGAGGTGATGCGCAGTTATACCGGTGCGGCCGCCGCAGGAGCGAGCAATGCTTGAACTGGACCGGGTGCGCGCCGGGTATGGCGCCATCAACGTGTTGTGGGACGTGTCGATGCATGCGAAGGCCGGCGAGCTGACGGCCATCATCGGTCCGAACGGCGCCGGCAAGACCACGCTGCTGCGCACGATCATGGGATTGCTGCCGGTGACCGGCGGCGAAATTCGCCTCGATGGCGGGCGCTTGAACGGCACGCCGACCTGGCATATGGCGGACCATGGCGTGGCGCTGATCACCGAGGACCGCCTGACCTTTCGCGATATGAGCGTGGAGGAAAATCTGATCATGGGCGCTTATCATCCTTCGCACCGGGCGCATGTCAAATCACGGCTGGAGAAGTCGTACCTGATGTTTCCGCAGCTAAGGGAGCGGCGCGCGCAGTTGGCTAGCTCGCTGTCGGGCGGCGAGGCGCAAATGCTGGCGATGGCGCGGGCGTTGATGTCCGAGCCGCGCTTGTTGATTGTGGACGAGCCGTCGCTGGGACTGGCGCCGGTGATCGTGAACGAGGTGTTCGAGATGCTGGAACGGCTGAAGGCAGGCGGGCGCACCGTGATTCTGGTGGAGCAGAATACCGAGCGGGCGATTGGTATCGCCGATCATGTTTATCTGATGCAGAGCGGTAGGGTCGTGCTGTCGCAACGCGCGGCGCAGGTTAGCATGGAACAGGTGAACCAGCTGTATTTTGCGCGGTGAGTCGGCTTGGCGCCGTTTTAACCCGCACGGCCATACGGGGTCGTACCCCGTGCGGGGTACGACCCCTAAGCGGCGGGGCACGCCTTTCGGCAAAAGCGTGCCGGGTTCGGGTTGGGACGGATCATCGGGCATTGGTACGGATACGCGCTGAAAAATCCTCGGCTTTGTCGGCGGCGCGGGCGCGCTGCGTTATGTGGGCGTTCTGGCGCAGCGCTTCGAAATCCTGCGCCCCGGCCAGTGCGCCGATATCGAACAGATAGCGGTCCAGATATCCCGATGCCAACAGGCGCCAATCCAGCGGCAAGCCGGGATCGATGCGGCGCGCCATCTCGAAAATGATGGTGGTGCAGTTGGCCGTCAGCGTGTTGTAGAAGCGCGGCTCCCGCTTGAGCTTTGCGCCCTCGTCCAGATAGGCCATGAACAAGGAACGCATCGCCCCGGGTGGCATCTTCAACCGGTATAAATACATGTCCTCGTCGCGAACGTTGGTGCGCACCCGCAGGATATCGCGTTCGTCGGCGGCGATCAGCACCGTTTCGAACCCCTTGAAAAATCCGGCGAGGGCGTCGAAGCTTTCGCCACGCTGCTTGCGGATCTCGATCGAGAACGTCAGGTAGCGTCCATCGGCGAAGCCGAACGACACCAGCGTGTGCGCGATCGCGGGACCCATCCAGTAGGACATGGCCACATCGACCGTGCGCAGGCGATTCAGGTCGTAGCTGCGCGCCTCCCAGCGCGGCGTGTAGTCGGTATCGCTGCGCCAGTCGAAGTTTCGCACCTGGTCCAGCGTGACGACGCTGCCTTGCACCTGGCCGGTGACCATGCGCGACACATCGTCGGCCCATACCCGGTCGTGCGTGGGTTGTAAGGTGCTCCACCAGGCCATCAACGCGATCATGGCGGCCAGCCATGGCAGCGCAACGCGCGCATCGCGCCGCCGCCACCACAGCACCAGCGTGACGATGGCGCCAACGCCCCAGGCCAGCGCCGCCGGCCAGCGCAGCGCGGGCAGCTGGAACCACAGCGCCAGGGCGCCCCAGACCGATAATAGCGACAGCACAATCGATGCCAGCACGCGGATGACCACAACCAGATTATTTTTATTCATGCCCGATTATATGGGCTACCGCTTAATCCTCGTGTTCGTCTTTGCCGCTGCCGCACCCGATCTGGACGCATATCACTTTTACTGCAATACTCAGGACCATGCCGATGATACCGATAAGCTCCAACATGGCGGTTCCGTATATGAAGAAGAGAGACTTCACTTTAACGGCGCCGCCGCATTCGGGCCAATATCAAATACGGCGGCCATCTATCTCGAAACGGCATACACGGTGATATCGCTTAAACAGTTCAAATACTTCGTTGAAATCGTCGAGGCGGGCAGTTATTCGCGCGCCGCCGAAAAACTGTACGTGGCCCAGTCGGCGTTGAGCCGCCAGATAAAAGAGCTGGAAGACGAACTGCGCACACAACTGCTCACGCGCGACTCGCGCCATATCGAGCTGACGCCGGCCGGCCAGCTGTTCTTCGAGCGCGGCAAACGCATCCTCGACGATATCGACGACACGGTGGTGCAGGCGCGCCAGATCGGGCTTGGCGCGCGCGGCGTGATCCGCTTGCAGCATTCGAGCTCGGTGATCCTGACGCCGGCGCTGACCGGCGCCATCGGCCGGCTGCTGGACCAGTTCCCCGGCGTGACACTTGAAGTGTCGATGGCGCCGTCGGAGAACCAGACGCTCGATATCGAGGAAGGCCGCGCCGACATCGGCCTGATCCGCCTGCCGACCCTGCGCAAATATCCGCACATCCACGTGCGAGAGGTGTCGACCGAACGGCTGATGGTGGCCGTCCCGCACAACTCACCGCTGGCCGCGCTCGACAACGTCGAACTGGCCAGCCTGAGCACGGAAAAATTCATCTCGATCCCGCACAAGGACCGGGGCGGCCTGAGCTACCTGGTCGCCAACCTCTGTCTGGAACAGGGTTTCTTTCCGATACCCGCCAGGGCGCTGTCGCGCAAATCGTCACAGCTGAGCCTGATCGCAGCCGGGCTCGGGATTGCCATCGTTCCGGAATGCATGCGGTTGATGGCCCCCGCCGGGGTGTGCTTCGTTCCACTGTCACACGGCAAGCTGCTCTCGTGCGTGGGCCTGGTCTGCCTGCGTGAGGCCGATCCATTGGTGTCCGGGTTTGCCGATGCCTTGCTCGACTTCGTGAAGTCCGACAGTTGTAAGGATTTGTGAAGCGGGCGACCGCCGGCGCCGGTGTATGGCACACTGGCATCATGTCAATAGTAAACGAGGGACAGCATGAGCACCGGGCCGGACGATAAGGACATCATAGACATACCGCCGGAAGACGTGCACGTGCAGGAAACGCCCCACCGCCGCACCAGCGACCAGGAGCGCCGCTCGACGCGTCCCGAGGTGGGCACGCCCCGTTATCTCGATCCTGGCGACAACGTCTTGAGCCTGTGGGGCCGGGTCGTCATGGCACGCTACCGGCGGGTTGCCGCCTCGATCACGCGACACATCATTCAACGGCCGCTGCACATCGGCGTGTCCGCGCGGATTTTCCATCCGGAAGCTGGGGCGACTGGCCTGCGCAGCAAGAACCTGCAGTATCTGGAGGAATCGATCGCGCAGTGGGTGATGTCGCGCGACGTGCTGGTGTTCATGATTCCGACCGTAAACACCGACGGACTGCTGCACCCGTCCAACATCCGCCTGCGCGACTACGCGCGCCACCTCGACGGCCTGGTGCTGCAGGGCGGCGCCGACGTTTCGCCGCAGAGCTATTCGGAAACGCCGACCCGGCCCGAATGGGGTGGCGACCGCGCGCGCGACATGTACGAACTCGAGTTGCTGCACGAATTCGTCGAGGCCGGCAAGCCGGTGCTGGGTATTTGCCGGGGCTGCCAGCTGATCAATGTGGCCTTCGGCGGCACCTTGTACCAGGACATCGCCTCGGACGTGCCCGATTCGCTGGCGCACGTCAACGACGACTACGACCGCAACCGCCACGAGATCAGCTTCCCGGCGGGGTCGTCGTTGAGCAAGCTGTTCAAGGGGCATTCGACCGGGCTGGTCAATTCGATCCACCATCAGGCGGTCAAGACCCTGGGCCGGGACATGTCTGTGGAGGCGTTGTCGGTGCCCGATAATATGGTCGAGGCGATCCGTTATCGCAAGGCGCCGTTTGTGATGGGGTTGCAGTGGCACCCCGAGTTCCATAGCGCCGGCGGCGTGGAGCTGCTCGATTGTACGGGGATTTTGGATAACTTCTTGCGCGTGGCGCGCGAGACGCGGTTTTAACGTCGCAACGGCGCCGCTGGTTGCGCCGTCCGCGGCGCAACCGTCAACTTGACTATCGTCCGCGGAACCGATGGATCGCCGCGTCCACCATGCCTTCGGCACTACCGCTGCGATCGAACTGCTGGCGCAGATAATGCGCGTCGCTGCCCTCGTGCGTGACCTGCATCAGATGCTGCAAGCCCGCCGTCGCACCAAGCTTGGCGCCGTAAGGCTCCATCTTGCGCAGCGTGGTCAGGATGTCCTCGCGCAGCGACAAGCTCTCGTAACTCTTCGGATGCACCAACGTTCCATCGAGCCCGAAACGGCAAGCCTGGAAGCGGTTGTAGTTGTACACCAGGTAGTCATCCTCGGCCGGCGCTTCTTCGCGGCGCTCCAGCAGATAGCTGCACAACGACTGCAAATACACCGCCAGCGCCGCCGCCCGCTCCACCGTCAGCGGCGTGTCGCACACGCGCAGCTCGATGGTGCCAAATTCCGGCTTGGGCCGGATGTCCCAATAAAAGTCCTTCATGCTCTTGATCACGCCCGTGTGCTCCATCTTGGCAAAGTACTCGTGCTCGAAGCTCGCCCAGCTTTGCACAAAGGGCGCGCGTCCGCTCATCGGAAACGCGAACACGGAATTCAGACGCGCGGAATTGAACAGCGTGTCGTTCCCCTGCACATACGGCGACGATGACGACAGCGCGATGAAGTGCGGGACGTAGCGGCTGAGCGAATGCAGCAGGAACAGCGCGTCGTCGCCGTTGGCGCAGCCGATGTGCACGTGCTGGCCGAAAATCGTAAACTGCTTGGCCAGATAGCCATACAGCTCCGACACCTCCTTGAAGCGCGGCTTGGCGAAGATCTTCCGGTCCGACCATTTCTGGAACGGGTGCGTGCCGCCGCCGCAAATGCCGATATTGAGCTGCTCCCCGGCCGTGACCAGCGTGTCGCGGATCAGCTGCAGCTGCGCCACCAGTTCGGTGTGATTGGTGTGCACGTCGCTGTTAATCTCGATCATGCTCTCGGTGATTTCGGGCGTGACGTTGCCGGGGAACGGCTTGCGTCCCAACAGATGCAGCAGATCCGGGCTGGACGCCGTCAGGTCGTAGTCGGAAAGGCTGATCAGCTGGAGCTCAAGCTCCACGCCCATGGTCAGCGGTTCGGATGTGTTGAATGGTTCTAATGGCATTTACTTTTCCTCCCTGATCTGGGTTTCTTTGGCCCAGATCAGCGCACGTTGCGTAACGATTGGTCCAACCAGTTCCAGCAGCAGCGTCATCGCCGCCAGCGCCGCCAGTTCATCGACCAGCACGATACCCATGTATTTGGTTTGTTCGAGCAGCAGCGTAACGAACACCGACATCGGCGCCAGCGCCACGCCGGTCAGCACGCCCTTGCGCCAGGAGATACCGCCAACCTTGGCGAAGGCCGCCACGCTGAGCGTCTTGACCAGGAAGCGTGCCAGTATCAACAGGATGCCGAGGCCCGCGCCGTCGACCACGCGCTCCCACTCGAGGGTGGAGACGGCGAACACGAACAGCAGTACCGTCAGCAGCTCGCCGATGCCGCCGAAATTGCGCTCGGTGCGGCTGAACGCGACACGGCTGTGGCGCGCGGCCAGGCCGAAGGTCAACGTGGCAAGCACCGGCGATACTTCGAACGCGCCGGCGGCGGCCACCAGCAGCACCACGCCAAGCGCGAAGGCGACGGTGCCGTCCTGCGCCAGTGCGCCGAGACGGCGCAGCAGGGCTGGCACTATAAAGCCCATCACCGCGCCCATGACGGCCGACACCACCAGTTCGATCAGGCTGTGCGAGATCGCCTGCGGCAAGCTGCCGGAGGTCTGGAACACCCAAAAGCCCACCACCACCTTGAACACGAACACCGCCAGCACGCAGTTGATCGCCACCAGATGCAGCACGCGCTCGGTGACCTGGCCCGAACTGTTTTGCTCATTGATCACGCGCAGCACGCCGGCCGGCGATGTTGACATGGCCAACGACGCGAGCAGCAACGACGTCAGCGAAGGCATGCCGGTCAGATGCGCGATCAGATACACGACGCCGAACGTGGCGGCCGATTCGGCCAGGCCGCTCACGGCGATCCACGGATTGATCCTGAGCCAGCGCAGATTGATGCGGTAGCCGAATTCAAATAATATGAGTCCGAAGGCCAGGTTGGCCAGGGTGGTGACGGTGCTCGACGCGCCGCTGCTCAAAGCGGCCGGGAAAATCTGCGCCAGCAGAAAACCAACGGTGCCATAGACGCTGATACGTGGCAAGCGTGTCCAGCGATGCAGGAATTCTCCCGATAGCCAAGCCAGCGCGATCGCCAGTGGCCATCCCAGTTCGGCCATGATGAACTGAATATCCGGCATGTACTTCTCCTCTGTAAACCATACTTCGATTATTATGGCCGATAAACCGCACCCACGACTGTTCTCCAGGGAACATAGGACAACGACATGCTAGAACTTATCAGTGAACACGCCTGCTTCGGCGGCACCCAGCGCTTCTATCGCCACGACTCGCGCGAGATCGGCCTGCCGATGCGCTTTTCGGTCTTCATCCCCGCAGGCGGGGACGGTGCGACCAGAGAGCCGGCCCGCATGCCGGCGCTGTTCTACCTCGCGGGGCTGACCTGCAACGAAGAGACATTCATGATCAAGGCCGGCGCGCAGCGCGCCGCGGCGCAGGCGGGGATCATCCTCATCGCACCGGACACCAGCCCGCGCGGCGCCGGCGTGGCCGGTGAAACCGACAGCTGGGATTTCGGCGTCGGCGCCGGCTTCTATCTGGACGCCACGCGTGAGCCGTGGTCGCGGCACTACCGCATGTACAGCTACATCCACGAGCTGCGCGAACTGGTGCTGCGAGAACTGCCGGTCGACGGCGCGCGCCTGGGGATCTTCGGACATTCGATGGGTGGCCACGGCGCGCTGACGATGGCGCTGAAACGGCCGGACGTGTTCCGCTCCGTGTCGGCGTTCGCACCGATCGCGGCACCGTCGAAATGCCCATGGGGCCACAAGGCCTTTAGCGGTTACCTCGGTGACGATCGCGCCGCATGGGCGCAGTACGACGCAAGTTTACTGATGACCGATCTCAAGACGCCCTTCCCGGCCGGCATTCTGATCGACCAGGGACTGGGCGATAAATTCCTGGCCGAGCAGCTGTACCCGGAGGCGTTCGAGGAAGCCTGCCGCAGCGCCGCGCAGCCGCTGGAACTGCGGCGGCACGCGGGTTACGACCACGGCTACTACTTCATCTCGACGTTCATGGAAGACCACATCCGCTTCCACGCCCGCAACCTCGCTACAGTTTGATTTCGGTTCCCAGCACGCGCAGAAACTGGCCGAGCCACGCGGGGTGCGCCGGCCACGCGGGCGCGGTGACGAAATTGCCGTCGGTGACCGCCTGGTCGACCGCGATGTCGGCATACTCACCGCCGGCGAGTTTGACCTCCGGCGAACAGGCCGGATAGCACGAGATTTTTTTGCCGCGGATGACCTCCGCCGCCGCCAGCAATTGCGCACCGTGGCACACCGCCGCTATCGGTTTGGCGGCGGCCGCGAACTCCTGCACGATAGCGATCACGCGCGGATTGAGGCGCAGGTATTCGGGCGCGCGACCGCCGGCGATCATCAGCGCATCGTAATTTGTCACGTCGACGTCGTCGAAGCTGGCGTTGAGCGCGAACAGGTGTCCCGGCTTTTCGGTGTAGGTCTGGTCGCCTTCGAAATCGTGGATCGCGGTCTTGATGGTGTCGCCGGACTGCTTGCCGGGGCAGACCGCATGGACCGTGTGCCCAACCATTTGCAGCGCCTGGAACGGCACCATGGTCTCGTAGTCTTCCGCAAAGTCGCCCGTCAGAAATAGAATTTTCTTAGCTGCCACGGTATGTCCTTTCAGTCAGGTCGGATATGAACTGCCTTTCAACCCGGCCTACCGTTGGCGAAACGCCAGCGTCGCCGCTTAGGGGTCGGACCCGAGGGGTCCGACCCCGCATGGCCGTGCGGGTTAGAAAAACAAAGGGCCGCGACGTCGCCGTCACGGCCCTTCGATACTACCCCGATTCGTTCGCGGACGCTGAAAGTTAAGCGGCTGCGGCGCCGGTCGCCTTGGCGATCACACTGCGGATGGTGCCGGCCAGATCCTCTGCCGAGAACTTGGCCACGTACGCGTCGGCGCCAACACCCTTGACGTGATCCTCGTTGGTCTTGCCCGACAACGAGGAGTGGATCACCACCGGAATCTTGGAGAAGCGCGCGTCCTGCTTGATCAGGCGCGTGAGCGTAAAGCCGTCCATCTCCGGCATCTCCAGATCGGTCAGCACCATCGCCACCCGATCGGTGATGGCCACGCCTTCGGCCTTGGCGCCGTCGGCGATATGCTGGAGGCGCTCCCACGCCTCCTTGCCGGATTTGGTCATGATGAAGTGAACGCCCATCGCATCCAGACCCTTTTCGATCAGGTTGCGCGCGACCACCGAATCGTCGGCCGCCAGGATCACGGCGCCCGGTTTCAACAGCACTTTCGGGCCGATGGTTTCCGGATCAATGTCCTTGCCTTCCGGCGGGACCAGTTCACGCAAAATGGTTTCGACGTCGAGCACCTGCGCCAGGCGGGTGTTCTGCACGTCGCCGTCCACGCGCGCGATACTGGTGACCTTGCCGCCGGCGGTGCCTTCGGCGGTCAACACCTGGCTCCAGTCCAGACGCACGATTTCATCCACCGATTCGACCGCGAACGCCTGGGTGGTGCGCGCGAATTCGGTGACCAACATAATATTCAGACCGGTTTTTGGGGTCACACCCACGATGCCCGGCAAATCGAGCACCGTAATGATTTGACCGCGCAGATTGACGACGCCCAGCATATGTGGCGGGGATCCGGCCACTGCGGTTACTTCCGGCATCGCGACGATCTCGCGGATTTTGAAGACATTAATACCAAACAACTCGGAGTGTTGACCGTTGGCGTCACCGCCCAAACGGAACAGCAGCAGTTCGAACTTGTTCGAATTTGTTAAATTACTACGCTCATCCACTTCCTGCTGAACTGATTTCATAAATTGGTCTCCACTGGGGTCCGCTGAGAGGAAATGGCCCACGGCGGGCTTGGCTTCCATTGCGTTTCCAGTATAGCGGGAGCAACCCGCTTGCGTCACATTTTGGGCGCCAGGATATTGATTTGAAGCACGATTTACAACGGTTGTGGGTCAAACGACAGCGAAAGATTGCCAATAAAAAAAGAAACCTCAAGGGTTTCTTTTTGCAAGCCGAATCATTTGTTTCTTGATGGTGAGCCGGTCTGAAACGACGGTCACACTGGAATCTGGAGCGGGAGAAGAGTCTCGAACTCTCGACCTCAACCTTGGCAAGGTTGCGCTCTACCAACTGAGCTACTCCCGCGGAGAGGCCAGATTATGACAGAAAGATGTTCGCTTGACCAGTGCCCGCCACCAACTTTTTGCAGGACGGGCGATGGTGTAAGCTTGATAGCGATTTGCAATAGAAAAGGATGGGAATGGATTCAATCGAAGTTGTGTTGGCGATGTTGTTGGCGGTCGTGGCCAGTGCCTATATCAAGCGGGTGCTGCCGCCCGCGATACCGCTGCCGCTGGTGCAGATCGCGCTGGGCGCGCTGATTGCCGCCAAGTCCACGCATGGCGTGGACCTGGAGCCGG